>Ga0209810_1000048_pt1 | contig 351691 bp, 368 predicted proteins | sample Coa_R1_7_FD_187159 | JGI IMG/M metagenome (GOLD analysis project Ga0209810, IMG submission 187159) | Surface soil microbial communities from Centralia Pennsylvania, which are recovering from an underground coalmine fire - Coalmine... | ecosystem: Environmental > Terrestrial > Soil >...
CCTTCCCGCCGCAGCCGGTGATCACGGAGGACAACCTCGTCGTCAACATCGACACCGTCATCTACTTCCAGGTCACCGACGCCAAGGCCGCGACCTACGAGATCGCCAACTACATCCAGGCGATCGAACAGCTGACCGTGACCACGCTACGCAACGTGATCGGCGGGATCGCGCTCGAGAAGACACTCACCTCACGCGACCACATCAACACACAGCTGCGCGGCGTCCTCGACGAGGCGACCGGCAAGTGGGGCATCCGCGTCAACCGCGTCGAACTGAAAGCGATCGACCCGCCCGCCTCGATCCAGGAGTCGATGGAAAAACAGATGCGCGCCGACCGCGAGAAGCGCGCCACCGTCCTCAATGCCGAAGGCGTCAAGCAGTCGCAGATCCTCGAAGCCGAAGGCGCAAAACAGAGCGCGATCCTGCGCGCCGAAGGCGACCGCCAGTCACAGATCGTGCGCGCCGAGGGGCAAGCGAAAGCGATCGAGACCGTCTTCGGCGCGATCCACGCCGGCGACGCCGACCCCAAACTCCTCGCCTACCAATACCTCCAGATGCTGCCGCAAATCGCCCAGGGCGACTCCAACAAGCTCTGGCTGATTCCGACCGAGTTCTCAACCGCGCTCGCACGCTTCCAAGCCGAGTTCTCGGGCGCCGACACCAACGGGAAGGCTCCGCTCCCCGCTGTCCCGAAAGACCACATCGGATAAGGAGAACCGGCGCTGCCCTGCGGAACAGAGCACCATGTGGGCGCGCCTCGCGGCATGAAAGAAAAGGCGCCCTATCCGCGAGGGCGCCGATCCTCACCGATGCGCGCAAAGCTTGCCCGCGCGCGCTCCGATCTCAGTGGTGTAGCACGAATAGGTCCCCGCAGCGCGCAAGGTCGCAGGCGCCATGAGGCTGAGCGTAATGCTGCCGATGCAGCGCGCCCGTCGTCCGCAGCGCCAAGAGTGGGACACGCGTAGCTCGCGTCGATGGGCCGCCTCACCTACATCGTCCGCATCGCATCTCTCAGCGGAGAGGTGCTTGGCCGCTACCAACATCCGGGGCCAAGTGAGCCGAGCGTCGGGACGCTGCTCGACGCAAGTCCCGACCTACCCGCTGGCCCATGGCGCGTTAGCGACGTCCAAACCGACGCCTCCGCATCTGCAAACAACGTGCTCGTCGTCGAGCAAATCCCGGCTGAACGCAACGAGGCGTGTCGATGAGCATCTGCGAAGACTCGCACACAAGCGCCGCTGAAGCGCTGACGCCGTGACCGAAACGAGCAGGGATTACTTCTTGTCGGTCTTGAACCAGCTGCGAATCTTCGCGATCAGCCTGTTCACGCTCCGGACGCTACTCCTTTGCGCGCGGCGATGCAGCGGCGCTAACGCGATCCACGTGGCGCGCCGCGCCGCCTGACCTCGAGCCATCATCCCGGCACCCGCACCGAACAGCGCGGCCTCGGCGCGCCCTGCGCCATTTCACTGCTTCGCCTATCAAACTCGGGCGATCATCCTTCGACCGCTTCGACCTTCCAGCCGCCGGTATAGGCCGGTCGCTCGCGGGATTGCTCCGGTGGTGCAGTCCCAATGATGCGGAGGGCGCGCCCGTCGCCCGTAGTGAAGACGTCGCCGACCTGCCATCGCTCGCTCTCGCTTACGAACGTGCCCGTGTAGCTGCCGTGCCTATCGCAGAGCTCGTACCTGAATGACCCGTCAGTTCACCTGGACGTCGATGATTCTTCGCCGCGTGGCCGTGGATTGCGCGGCGTAACGACGCTCACGCTGCCGTTTTGCGTACCGGACGCCTTCGACGCGTAGCGATGATCCCAGTGGCCGTGTCGGCGCGACTGCTCAATACGCTTGCTCATCGTTGCCCTTCGATCTGCGGCGGGAGCCGCTGTTGACGGCGACGTGACCTCCGTACGGCCGTTCGGGCTGAAGAGCCACTCGAACGCGTCACGTCGTTCCGTGCGTGCAACTCCATCCTACTCGCCCCCGGCCTGCAGCGCGCGCCGCGACGAAGACGCGACAGCGAGGTGGCACTGAGGGGCGCCGGACGACGGCGCAGCCGGGACTCGAGCCGAGCTTAATGATTTACGCACCCCCAGGAAGGCCTTAGAGCCAAATTAGCGTCCAGAGGGTGCGTCGTGATGGCGGCAAAGCGCGTCATGGTGACGCCCCCCGGCGGGCGGATCTATCGCGGGGCTCCCGGACCCCTGTTCGGGACTCCGACGGGCGCTCGCGAACAGCCGACGCGGCGCATTTCGCCGCCCGACGAGCGCTGCGAGCCCGGGAGTCGGGGGTTCTCGCGCGAAGCGCAGGGATAGCTGTGTCCTGCCGAGTCACGAGTCGTTAACACCAAGTCTCACAAGAACGGCAACGCTCGATGAGTTACGTTCTGGCACCACGAGTCTCGGTGCGTGACCATGAGGCACAGAGAGACAAACGCACGCCTCAGAACGGACCCCGGCCTCAGGCGCAAGGGACAGTCGCGCAGGTCAGCGTCGTCGCGCTAGGGGATCGGCAGCCATCGCGTGAGCTTAGAACGCGGCCAACGCGGACGACTCCTTTATACCACCACCTCGTTCGGGTCACCGTCAGGCGTCATCAGAAGCACCGGGCCAGGCCAGCCTCGGCGATCAATACTCGAGGCTCAATCGCCACTCGCTGCGGAGCAGGACGGCGAAGACCTCCCCGTCCTCCGGCTCGCGACCGAGCGCGTCACGTATCGCCTGAGCACGCGACCGACGTGCTGGCAACCCGGAGCGACCCTGACCTCACGAATGACACGCCAGTCTCCCGTGTCCGTCTTCTGGAACGCGACGTACGCCGCCGCGCTCGGAATCACGTCGAGAGCTTACGTTCAGGCGTCGTCGCGGAATGCTGGAGCAGGCGACCGGTGACTCCTCGGACAACGCGGCGCGTAAGGCATTTGCGCGTTGTGGCGGGAAGCTTGACACTGCGATCGGTGGACGCTCCGGAAACGCGTTACACGAGGTCAGAGAGGTATCGATTGCATATAAGGTCGTGGCGATGCGCCTCTTGATCTGGTATGGCCAAGCGCGCTTTCGCACCTTGATCTGGCCTGGGACGAGGAGAGCCGGGCGCGGGTCGCACGTGCGCTCGCGGGCTTCTCGAGGTTGATCCTGTTTGACAAGCGCGGCACGGGACTATCGGACCGGGTCGCGGGCGTCCCCGACCTTCAAACCAGGATGGACGACATCCGGGCGGTGATGGATGCGGCCGAAAGCGAAGCTGCGATCGTCTGCGGGTTTCGGAGGGGGCCCGATCGCGCTGCTTTTTGCCGCTACGTATCCCGAGCGGACGCGCGCGCTGGTCAACTACGGCTCGCTGCCGCGGTTCGTTCGCGACCCGAACTTCCCGTGGCGGCAGCCCAAGCACGCGTACCTCGGCGAGTGGGAGGCCGAGGCGCTTGTTTAGCGTGCCAACGCTCGATCCTTCGTGGAGCCAGTGTGCCTGTAGGCTGCGCGCCCCTACGACAGCTTGCTCGCCACCGTCGTGTTCACCGATCTCGTCGGCTCGACCGCGAAGGCCGTCGAATTGGGAGACCGCGGCTGGGCTCAACTGCTGGAGCAGCATCACGCTCGGACACGCACTGAGCCGAGGCGGCTCGGCGGGGTCGAACTGGACACCGCGGGGGACAGATTCTTCGCGCGCTTCGACGGCCCCGCTCGCGCAATCCGCTGTGCGGGCGGCACCCGGGACGCAGGCACTGACGTAGGCCTCGAACTCCGTGCCGGTCATACCGGAGAATGCGAGATAATGGACGGAAAGGTGGCGGCCATTGCCGTTTCGATGGCGCGCGTTGCTGCACACGCGGCAGCAGGCGACGTCCTCGTCTCGCAAACTGTCAAGGGTCTCGCCGCCGGAGCCGGCATCGAGTTCGTCGACCGCGGCCCGGTCCAACTCAAATGGATCCCGGGCGACTGGAACCTCTACGCCGTCGCATCGGCAACTTGAGTTGGCGCGAGGATCTGTCAGGACAACCCGCCTCGTGACGGCCGCTGACAGACGGGGGCCGAGTCACAGCGAGGCAGGCGCTGAGGCTCTTAGTCGCTGCTCTCGCTGCTGGCTTCGACGAACATGTAGCTCTCGACGTCAAGGAACTGCGGCCCGCCGCTGAGGTCGACGTTCGCCTCCTGAAGGAGTGGCATCAACCTTTCGGCGAATGCCTGATGCTGCTCCCGCGACTTCCACACCTCGCTGACGTGGAGGCCACCGCCGGCGTCGAAGCACACGTGGGCCACCAACCCCGCTGGCGGCCAAACACCAGCTTTCTTCAGCTTCCGGTCAACGCTGTTGTACTGATCCAACGTCAGGCCACTCGGGGTGTAGCGGACGAGCACCGGCACGTTGCCACCTCCGTCTAGGGAACGACACGACTCTACGAGCTCCGGGAAAAAACGCAATACGCACGCAGGTCGGTCGAAGGGTGGGTGCGTCATGAACGCGCCGAGCGCGTCATGATGACGCGCCCCGCGGAGGGGCGGATCTACCGCACCCGCCAGCGCCCCCGTTTTGGGACTCCGACGAACGCTTCAGAGGGCGCGACCCCGGGCAGCCAGAACGACCGCGCTGAGAAGGATGCGACCCACGTTCGTTCTGGCAGTTGCCACCTTCGCTGTTGTCGTCAGCGCTTCGAGTACGAGCTCAACTGTCGTCGGCTCGTACCAGCCGACGCAGAGCCGGCTGTAGGCGTCCGCGACGACGGCGATGTACGCCGCGCCCTGCCAGGTCGTGAGCTGCGTGAAATCGGCGACCCACAAGCGGTCGGGTGCGTCGACGGCGAAGTCGCGCTGAACGAGATCCGGGGCGAGCGGTGTCGTTACCTGGGTGGCCGACCATCGTAAGCACCATCAGTTCTCCGACCGGCCGGGCGACCCGCACAGCCCGCACGCTGACTTCGGCGAGGGCCCGCTCGAGGCGCTGAAGGGGCTGTGGCACGCGCATACCGGCTGGATCTTCTCCGGCGCCGGACGCGCCGACCGCACCCGCTACGCGAAGGACCTGGTGCGCGACCGCGGCCTGCGGCTGATCGCACGGCTATTCATCCCCACCATGCTGGCGTCGCTTGCCCTGCCCGCCGTTGCAGGATGACTCTTGATCGGCGGCTGGTATGGGTTTGCCAGCGGCCTCGTCTGGCGTGGTGCTGTCCGCATCTTATTGCTTCATCATGTGACATGGTCGGTCAACTCGATCTGCCACTTTTGGGGCCGTCGCCGCTTCGACTCGCGCGACGAGTCGAGGAATGTCTGGTGGTTGTCCTGGCTCTCCTTCGGCGAGTCCTGGCACAACAACCACCATGCGTTCCGGACCTCCGCCTTCCACGGACTGCGACGCTTCGAGATCGAGCCCCGGCGGCTGGCTGATCTGGACGCTGGAAAATGCCGCCTCGCTTGGCGCATCGTCAGAATCGCGCCACAAAAACAATCGGCAAAGCTAGCCACCTGACTCCTCGCGGTGCGCGCCGCCGGCGAGACGGTTGAGCAGCGCGCCGGCCGTCCCCCGTTGATTCCGTCGAGGCGGAGCGGGCGCGAGAACCGCGGTGCGTTCGACCACGGGCAGCCCGGTATCGCTCCGAACGCGATCGAGTTGCACTCGATCCTCGTCTTCCGTTGCCTCTCGTGCTGCGACGGACTAGTCACGCCCGGAATGGACGTCACGAATCCTCGAAGGTCGACGTGTTTCCGATTCTCGTCGGCCGCGATTCATGTCCCGACCCGTTCGGGACGCAGGGTCGGTCTGCGGTAACGCCCGCAGTCGGCATGGCTCTTTCGCGCGGGTTGGTGACCTAGGCGCGTGGAAGAACGAAGAGCACGATGACTGGCATGCGGCTGCGGCCAGCGTGAGCAGGTGGAAGATTTCGTGGTAGCCGAGGATGTGGGGGATCGGGTCGGGGCGCCTGCGGGCGTAGATGATCGCGCCAAGCGAGTAGAGCAGTCCGCCTGCGACGAGGAGCAGCAGCCCTGACACGGGCAGCTTGAGGAGCTGGACGAAGGCGACAGCGGCGACCCAGCCGAGGGCGAGGCCGATCGCGGCGGCTAGCCGCTTTGGTGCCTGAAGCCAGAACAGCTTTAAGAAGGATCGCGGCGACCGCGCCGCCCCATACGACGGCAAGAACGGGCACGCGCCAGCCCCTGCTCATGACGAGGACCCGCAACGGGCGTGTACGTGCCGGCGATCAGCAGGTTGACGCCTGCGTGGTCGAGGCGGGCAAGCCACGACCGGACCGTCGGCGTCCAGGTCGGACGGTGTTAGAGGGCGCTTGCGCCGAAGCAGCCGATCAGCGCCGCGGCGAAGATCGCAGCGACGGTGCGAGCCGCGCCCGCCTCCGCTGTCGCGATCACTGGCACCGAAACGGCAAGCGCGACGTAGAAGCCGACCTCGTGGAAAACACCGCGGAAACGGGGCTTCACCCTGGCCGGTTCGCGAGCGGCGGCCGGCCGTCCCTTGCGAACTCGCCGTTGCTGCTCGGAGATCGCTACGCGGGTGACTCCTGTCCCGTCTCCTGTTGACGAGCCTGCTCCTCCTGCGCCGCCTGGGCAGCAGACCGCTCGGAGCCGTCGTCGTGGGAGCTTTCGTCTGCTGCTGCCTGGCCAGGATCAGCCATAGACGTTCGCTGACTCTTGGGGCGGTTGACGGCGTCGGGCGCAAGAACATCGGAGGCGTCGTCTCGGCAGGCGAGACCGCAGAAACCCCTGGGACGGTTGTAGGTGGCGCAGCTCCGATCGTCGCCGTTGCCGGATCGGCGCGACGTTCGCGGATTGACGTGGAGGGGAACGTGCACCGCGAGCGTGCAGAACTGGGAGATCAAGACCTCGGTAGCGGTCTCGCCAACCGATGCGAGCGAGTGCGATGCCGCGTATCTCGTCAAGGTGGCCTACGGCGAGGAACAGGCGGAGGTGATCGTCGAGTTCGCGACACCCGCAGCGGTCGCGTCCGTGGGGTATGCCGAGGAGGTCACCCGGAAGTTTCTGGGGGATGACGAACCGCCGAGACGGATTGTGGTTGAGCGTGACGGCGGCGAGGAAGACGCCTATGCCCGCCCAGAGCGCAGCGGCGAGACCGAGGCCGAGCGCAAGAGCGTTCCCGTGCTGCGAGCCGTGGCTGAGCTGTGGCCCGATCACCGGAAACTGGCCGAGCGCGGAGTTGATGATCCTTCGCTCCAGGTGAGCGTGGCCCTGCAGGACGAAGCCGAGCACGGTCGTCAGGACGAGCAGTAGCGGGAAGATCGCGAAGAAGCCGTAGTAGGTGATCGTCGCCGCCAGGTAACCGCCCTGGTCGTCGGCGTACTTTTGAAGAACCGCGAGCGGGAAGCCGATCCAGCGGTGCCGCTGCTGGAACCGATCGAAGGCGCTGTATCGCTTACCGAATCCACCCACGGCGATCAACCGGTGGCGCGGTTCTCCGGCAAGCCCTCCGCGTGCGTCATCGGCGCTCGAGCAGGCGGTTCGGATTGACGGAGAGAGCCCATGATGTGGTCAGCGTGTCCCGTCCCCGGCGCGGCAAACCGGCCGAGAGATCTCGTTGGGCTGGAGAAAGCGCGCGCCAAACCGAGAGCATCGGGGCACGCGCCTGGCGTGCCGCGAGATAACCTCGACACCAGTGGCCGCCTATCGGTACAAGCTGGTTCCAATCGGCCCGGTCGATGAGATCGCCGGTGGGCCAGTCGAAGAACAGACGCTGCTCAGCGACCATCAACTCAAGGTCGGCGACATCGTTCCCGTCTCACCGGGAACCTGGACGGTGGAACGAGTCGGGGACGCCGGCACGACAGAGTGGGCGAGTGAGGCCGTCGGACGCGACGACCCGCAAACGACGAGCCCGGTCACGTTGTACTGCCGCGTCGACCGATAGCCGCGTGCGGCACCGGCGCCGCTACCCGGCGTTGCCGGCCTTCGAGGATTCGTCCTTCGGGCAGCAAGAAACGGTCCGCCGGCAGCGGGAGCTCGGGGTTCGGCCGACGCTACCTGCGCCGCGGCTCTGCGGGGCGCATCGTCGCGCAGCCGTCCTCGTCGACCTCGACCACGAACCTGCCGGGGTCGCCCCCGCGCATGAAACGCCGAAGGGCGGTCGGGCGGCGGAAGATGATCGCGTGGGTGTCGGTTCGAGTCTCGACCGCGAAGCCTTCGGCGACCTTCTCTGCCAGGAAGGCGTCGAGCCCGTCTTTGCGCGTGCCTAGTGGATCGATCTCGCCCATCTGCCGCGGCAGTATGGTGCACGATTTCGACGCGCGCGTGGCCGGACCGGCGACCGCTGGCGCGGCGCCCCTAGCGAGCTCGCGGTCCGGTGGGCGGCGGCGCAGGTCCCGTGTGTCGGAGCGCTGCTTCGAGCGCCGCCAGGCCGGGTGTGAGCATCGACCCCCAGTTCTGCAGCGCGTCGGCGAGCGGTGCGCACTCCGCGAGCAGAACGCGCACCTCGCGGCCCGAGCCCGGATCCAGGAGGGCGGTCTCGCAGTCGCGCCGTACCGGAGCAAGCTGAGCTTCAGTACACATCCGTGCGAGCAGGGCGATGTCGTCGATCGGCAAATCTGCGACGTGCTGCCAGCTCTCGACACCCTCGGCCTTTTGCACGGCGACACTCATCGTCACGGCCATCGCCGTGCATCCTAGGGCAGAAAACGCGGCCCGCAGCCATGCGGAAGATGCTTACCTGCCGACTCAATCAAGCGTCGTCGCACCGGCCGTGTATTTCACTCGGACATGACGAGCGCAAGGGCGGGTGCTGCGACCGGCGGCCCCCGCCCTTCAGCTTCGGTGCCGGCTACCTAGACGCGCCGGCGTGTGGCTTCTTCAGCCAGCGCTTCCAGCGCGGCATCGCTGGATCGCGGCTCTCGCGGGTCAGCGTCCGGCCGACGCTCTGGGTCAACGTCGCTTGTGCCGCGGCGGCCGCCGCCTGCTTGTCGGCCGTAGGACCGCCTGCGTTAGTGGTCACTCTGAACGACCTCCTTGGGTGTGGGCATCGGAGGCTGAGTGACCAGCCTCAGGATGGCGGGTGCAACCGGCGACTCTGCGCCCCCGGCGGCGCGTACGCGTGCGACGTGACGCGGGTCGTGGCTGCCGTGCCGGCGGGACTGCTCGATCCGCTTGGTCATGTGAACCTCGATTCCACGGCCGAAGCCGCGTGGCGGAGGCGTGAGATGAACGAACAACGCCCGCTCAAAAGCGGCGGCCGCCTCACGTCAACTCCGCCACTCATGGTAGCGCGATTCGCGGAACCGACCGATCGTCGACCTACGCGGGAGGTCGCGAGGTGATTCCTGCGGCGCTGCCTACTGGCGCCGCCGGTGTCCCCCGTGCGGCAGGACGTACAGCAACAGCAGGCCCACAACGGCCGTCGCGGCGACCGCGATAACCGTCGTCGCGCCCAGAAGATGCGTGGTTTCTGCCTAGCCGCACCGCGAATACGCACCTCCCAGGTCGTCCGCACGTGGGGTGCTGCTCCTCCAGCGATCGTCAGGCTTGCGACCTGGACTAGGCGCGTGGTAGCACCCAGATCGCGATCGCGGCGTAGTGGCAGCCGACGGCGGCGATCGTGAGCAGGTGGAACAGCTCGTGGTAGCCGAAGACCTGCGGCACCGGGTCGGGGCGTTTGCCGGCGTAGACGATCGCGCCGATCGAGTAGAGCAGGCCTCCGGCGACCAGAAAGAGCAGCCCTGGCGTGCCGATCTTGAGCAGTTGCCCGAACGCGACGGCGGCGATCCAGCCGAGCGTTAGCGCGATTAGAGCGGCGAGCCACTTGGGCGAGCGGACCCAGAACAGCTTCAGCAGGAGGGCAGCGACCGCGCCGCTCCAGACGAGCGCAAGCACAACCTCGCGCCAGTCCGCGGTCACCACCAACAAACACACGGGGGTATAGGTGCCTGCGATCAGCAGGTAGATGGCGGCGTGATCCAGCCGCGCCAGCCAGGAGCGCACGCCCGGGCTCCAGGTGGGTCGGTGGTACAGCGCGCTCGCGCCGAAGCAGAAGGCGACAGGCCGCGAACACGGTCGCCCGATAAGCGTGCTCTTCCTGGCTCGGCGGTCGCGACCAGCACCACCGCCAGCACCACCGCCACGTAGAAGGCTGCTTCGTGAAACACGCCGCGCAGCCTCGGCTTCACCGCAGGCAGATCCGGGGCGCGGCCGGGGGCTCTCCGGCGCGACGGTTCGCGGACTACGGCCACGGCGGAAACTCTACGAACGGCTGCCCGAGAAAGTGCGGGCAAACCCGCTGGAGCAGCGTGCTCGGAGCTAATCGAGGATCTGTTCGACGGCGAGCGTGTTGTTCAGCGGGGCAGACTCGTCGGTTTGGACGTAGTCGCTGACGCGCCACGGGCCGCCCGGGAGGGCAGCGGTGCTGAGAAGCGTTCCGCGCTGCGGCTCGCTCGTCCCCGGATGCCTGTACGTCCCGATCACCTCGCCGCTGAGGGAGCCAACGCGGACGGTGTAGGTGAGGCGTCCCACCGCCCCGAGCCTACCGAACCGATTCGCCTTGCAATCGCCCGATGACCACGGCGATAGCGACCCGCCGAGTCGCCCGGCGACGCGCGACGCTGCGCTCACGCCACCGCACCAGCCGCCGGGAACGTCTGTCCTGCCGACGGAGATCGAAGCGTCGAGGAACGGAGCGAAGCTCGACGTCATCGAGCTCCCACGGTCAGGCCGGATCGTGCGCCGAAGGTTGCCGAGTGATCCTGTTCAGCTCTCCTCGCCGACCCAGTCGCGGGCGAGGCGGAAAAGCGCGATGACGTCGTCGTGCCCGCCGGGGCGCCGGGCGGTGTCGCTCAGGTCCTTGAGCGCAATGAACTGCGCCGGCTCATCGATCGTGATTGGGCGGTCCTCTCCGCCTTTGACGAGCCGTTCCTCGATCTGATCAGCGAGCTGCCGCACGACGGCGGGGTCCTCCGTCTGGCCGCCGGCAGCCATCACACGCAGATCCTCGGCAAGGACAACCGCCTCCGCCTCCGGAATCTCAAGCGTTGCGCCTTCCACCTCGAAGCGGACGAGCACGGGGGGAGGATAGACGCCAGCGCGACTGCCACTAGCTGAGCCACTACTCGAGCGCGATTCGGAAGCTGTGAGCAGCGGTCCGGGCACTCCAGCTTGAATGGCCTAACCCGGTTCTCGAACCGCGTCGGCTCGTCGCCCGACCAGAGGCGCGGAAGTCTTCGTGTCCTTCTGCGTCCACGATATTGATGATCTCCCGCCGTTCTGAGGCGCCGCGAGTAAGCATCTGACCGATCGCCGACACACGCTTGGGCGACAGAAATGGCCCCGGTCAACCCGCCCTCATCAACTAGCCGGTAGCGGAAAGATCGCCCCTATCCACGGGCAGACGGTCGCGACGGATGCGTTCCACGCCGCTTCGGGCAGTACAAGGGCATCGTCAAGATGACGCTCGCGGAGTACGCGAAGACCGGCCGAGTTTAGACGTCGGCCACTGACCCGTCAGCGGCGCCGGCCACCCCTAGTCACCGCCGGCCGGACCGCTCCTCCAACTCCGCCTGGACGCGGGCACCGAGCCCGCGGAGATCGGCTCGCAGCCGGTCATTCGCGAGGTGCCGTGTTTCCTCGTGGTCGAGCGCGTCCGCCAACAGCGTCACCAAGGCCGCAACGAGCATGCGAGGCGGCACCTGATCCGACACACGCACTGGTCGCCCGTCTGCGGCGAGCGTCGAAACGTAGGTTGGCTGAGCGACCGCGCTCTTCCGCACCACCTGGTAGGCGTCGAGCGGGAGGTGAATCAACTCCGTGCAGTTGACGGCAGAGCACTCGCAGAGAAACGGCACCGGATCAACCTTGTATCGCTGCGCAGCCTCACGGTCTGCTCGTTCGCGTGAGCGAAGATCTCCTCGTTCTGGCGCCTCCGGTCGAGCTCCGTCCGATTCATCGAGCCGAACGTGCCAAACTGCGCGGCTTTCAACCCGGAGCGGCTGACCACGGAATCAATGCGGGAGCCGCTCAAGCCGCTGCCGCGCGTGACCCGCTGCAGACCGTCGAGACGTGGCTGCGTGCCGTCTATCCGCTACGGCGACGGCGAGCGCGAAGCGCGGGCTGATACTCCGTGCTGCGCGGCGTGCGCTCAACCATCAACGGGTCGTCTGCGATCCGCAACGACCCAGAACGCGATGAACCATCTCTGGGGCGTCCCCTTCAAACGCCGGCCCGACCCGCTGCACGCCCGCGGGCGCGCGCTCCTGCTGCTGCTGCTACTCGGCGGCGGAGCGCTCGCGACCACGATCCTCGCCTCGCTCGCCACCGTCGGCGCACGCTTCGGAGTCTCCTGGAAGATCGGCTCGCTCGCGCTCTCGGCCGCGCTCAACGTCGGCCTCTTCTGGCTCGGCTTCCGCCTTCTCACTGCCCGCGAGGTGAGCTGGCGGCACCTGCGCGGCGGTGCAATCGCGGCCGGCGTCCTCTACGAGCTGCTGCAAACACTGGGCGGGCTACTACGTCGGCCACACGCTCAAGCACGCGAGCAACGTCTACGGCACCTTCGGCCTCGTTATCGGCCTGCTTTCCTGGATCTACCTCTCAGCTCACATCACCCTGCTCGCCGCCGAAGGAAACATCGCCACCAGGAGACTCTGGCCACGCAGCTTCTCGCTCGTGATCGAGCAGCCGCCGACGCGGGCGGACAAGCGCGCGCTCACCCAGCGCGGCAAGGTCGAGGAGCGCCGCCAAGACGAGACCGTCAGCATCGACTTCCCACCCTCTGAGAAGACCGAGGCAGCTCCGCTGCATGCCGGCTCGGACGGCGCCGAGCCGCGGTCCGCGAGCCTAGTGCGGCGGCGCTACGCTCGGCCCACCGACCCGCACACGCGCACCTGAAGGAGGCGACCCGGATGGCCTACCACCAAGACATCGGCGAATGGCACGGCAAGACACTCGTCGACCGAGACGGAGACAGGATCGGCAAGCTCGAGGACGTCTACGTCGACGTCGAAACGAATGAACCGATGTTCGGCAGCGTCAAGGAAGGCCTGATCGGCCGCCACCTCACCTTCGTCCCACTCGCCGGAATCACGATCGGCCCCGACAACCTCCAAGTACCCCTCTCCAAGGAACAGGTCAAGTCCGCGCCCAACATCGAACTACACGGCGACGAGCTCTCCCGAGCAGAGGAATCAACCCTCTACCACCACTACCAGCTCAACTACACCCCGCCCGACACCGAACGCGGCCGCCGGCTCGCCCGCCGCTGACACCACGACCCCGATGACGGCGATCCGCTACGTAACAGCGACGCCGCGCGTGTAGGTCGTCAGGGATAGCTGCAACCAGAGCATGTTATTTTCTTGACAACTGGAAATCGGCGGTAATGGGCTCGAACAGTGACCGAGCTTCTTAAGTCGGAGAGCAGCGCACCCGCTCCGCATGCTTCGCTGGAGCGGCAGCGTCCAGATCAACGTTAGAATCTACCTGTCGGGGTCGAGGACGAACGCGCCGTAGTAGGTCGGGCTGTACTGCGGCCGAGGCCCCGGCTCGCCGTCGCTCTCGTAGCCCGCCTCGGTCATGCGGTTCCACCAGGCGTCGACTGCGTCGCGGTCTGCGGCACCGAACGCGATGTGCAAGTTCCGCGTGAGCGGATGCTCCTCGTCGACGGGTTGGATGCCGAAGTCGCCCCACTCGATCCACTCGCCCTCGACGGTGGGCAGCCCGAGCGCCTCGCGGTAGAAGGCGCGGCTCGCAGCGAGATCGGAGACCGTGATGTCGACGTGGTCGAACACCGCGACATCATCACCGATTCGGTGGCCGCGGCCGTCCCGGCCGACCTGGTACCTGGTACCTGCGGTACGAGTATCGACTGGCGCATCAGCCGAGATCCTCGACTGGGATGTCGCTCGCCTTTCCGTGCGGGAGCGCCGTTCTCGCCGGGGGTTGGAAGTAGCGGCCGGGCGTGACCCCGGTCTGGGCGCGGAAGGCGGCGACGTAGGCGCTCGTCGTCCGGTACCCGACGAGTCGCGCGACCGAGCTCACGGGCAGGCGGTCCGCGAGATGTGGCAGCGAGGCCTGCAGGCGGACGAGCGTGCGCCAGCGTCCGAACGAAAGGCCCGTCTCCCCGAGGAACGCGCGCGCAAGGGTACGGCTGCTCGCTCCGACCGCATGACCCCACTCCGGCAGCGTGCGGGGGTCGGCAGGATCGGCGAGAAGCGCATCGGCGACGTCTCTCGCGCGCGGGTCGGAGGGCAGCCGGACGTCGATCGTCGAGATCCGGAGCGGCAGCAGCAGGTCGAAGAGGAGCGCCTCGGCTCGGGCGCGCTCGTCCGCTCCGAGCCCACGGTCGTCCAGGTGGTGGATGAGCTCGCCGAGCAGCGGGCTGACGGCGACGGGCGTCGGCGTGGCCCAGTCGATCGGGCAGCGGAGCGGCTCGAGGTAGACCGAGCGGAGAACGGCGGCGCCGGAGGCCCGCGTCTCGTGCACCGTGCCGGCAGGGATCCAGAGCGCCCGCGACGGCGGGAGGACGTGCCTGGCACCCCCTTCGGTGAGCACGACCAGCACCCCTTCGGGTGACCAGGCGAGCTGGTGGTCGCCGTGTGTGTGCCACTCGAACCGGGTGCCGACCGGCATCGGGAAAGTGCCGACGATCGCGGCCGGAGCAGGTTGTCCGTCTGCCGACACAGCTTGGCAGACTACTCCCTATCGGAAAGATCCCGGGTCGGCTAGCTTCGGCCGCATGAACGAGAACCACGCCCTCTGCAGCACGCCGGAGTGGGCCGAGTTCATGGAGTCGGAGGTGCTCGAGCCCGTGGCCGGCGGACTGGATCTCGGGGGCGAGATGCTCGAGATCGGCCCCGGACCGGGGGCCGCCACGCGCTGGCTCCGCCGCCGCGTGACGCGCCTCGTCGCGCTGGAGCTCGATCCCGAGGCCGCGGCGCGCCTCGCCGAGGAGCTCGCCGGGACGAACGTGACCGTCCAGGTCGGCGACTCGACACAGCTGCCGTTCCCGGACGAATCCTTCGACTCGGTCGGCTGCTTCACGATGCTCCATCACCTGCCGACCCCCCACGAGCAGTTCCGGACGCTGTGCGAGGCCTACCGCGTCCTGCGCACCGGGGGTGTCCTCGTCGGGGCCGACAGCCTGGCGAGCCAGGGATTGCACGCGTTCCACGAGGGAGACACCTACAACCCGATCGACCCGGCGCGCCTGCTCGTCTTCCTCCAGGCGAGCGGCTTCGGCCACGTCATGGTCTCGGTCGGAGACGGGCTTCTGTTCACCGCTCGCAAACAGCCTGAGGAAGGGAGTTGCGAATGAGCGCGATGGCCCTGCCGTACCAGGAGCCGCTCGTGCCGCGCGCGCCGAGCAAGCGCCAGATCCCCGAGCCGCCGCGCCGGGGCGAGCCGGGTGGGCCGCCCTGCGCGATCTGCGCCGGAGACAGCACGGCGGCCGTGTGGTCGGACGACAACTGGACGCTGCACCCCCCTGTTCAGGGCAGCCTGCCCGGGACGGTCTGGCTCGCGAGCCGGGTCCACGTCGACTCGTTCTCCGACTTGCCCGAGGAGCTCCAGGCTGATTTCGGCCGCGTGCCATCCCGGATCGAGCGCGCGATCCTCTCGCTCGGCGACGTGGCGCGCGTTCACCTCTATCGCTGGGGCGACGGCGGCGCGCACTTCCACGTCTGGTTCCTGCCGCGGCCGCTCGGGATGGTCGAGGCGTCGGGGATGGCGCTCCCGGTCTGGGAGGACGTCCTGCCGAACGTCCCCGACGAGGAGCTTCGCGCCGCCGCCGAGCGCATCGCCGCCGCGATGTGACAGATCTTCTGATCGTGCTTGCGCTCGCCTTCGCGTGGAGCATGGGCGCCCACTACACCGGCGCGGTGATGGGGATGCCGCACGCGTTGCAGGCGATCGGCGCGTGGCGGGCGCTGCTCCTGATGGCGCCGCTGACGTTCCTCGGCGCGACGCTCGCCAGCCACGCGGTGGAGAGGCGGGTGGGGTCCGGGCTCACTGCTGCAGACCTCTCCGTCACCGAGCAGGTGGTCGTGATCGGCACTGCGTTCGCCGTCACGACCGCGTACAACCGGCTCAAGGTGCCGACCTCGACGATCCAGATCCTCGTCTTCTCCGTCGTCGGCACTGCGCTCGGGAGCGGGATCGGCGTCCGGTGGGCCTCGATCTTCCACCTTCTCGTCGTGTGGGCGGCGGCGCCGCTGGGCGCGCTCGTTCTCGGCGCCGCCCTCACCGTCGCGCTCGACCATCTGCGGCTGGCGAACCGGATCGGCGCGGCGCTCGTCGTCGTCGGTGCCGTTGCGGCCTTCGCGATGGGCGCCAACGACGTCTCGAACGCGAGCGGCGCGCTCCTCGGCACCGGCACGTTCAGCCCTCTCGTCGCGGGCGCGGTGGGCGGCGTCGGCCTCGCCCTCGGCGTCCTCACCTGGGGCAAGCCGCTCCTCCGCCGCGTCGCCTTCGAGATCGTCGAGGTCGACCGTGCGATGGCGACCGCCGCGCAGCTCGTGCAGGCCGCGGTCGTTCTCGGCGCCGTCGCCTTCGGCTTCTTCACCTCGATGAACCAGGCACTCGTCGCGGCGATGGCCGGCGCAGGATTCGCGCGCGGTCGTGAAGCCGTGCACGCGGAGACGCTGCTCGGGATCGTGCAGGGCTGGCTCCTCGGTCCCGCGGGAGGCCTTGCGATCGCGTACGTCGGCGAGCGGATCGCCGCGGTCGCAACCTGATCGAAGTCGAGCTCGGCGGCCCGAGCCTCGACGTGGTCGAGCGCGCGGAGCCTCTACATTCTCGCGTGCCGTGATCCTCGAGAACGGGCTGATCCGCACGCTCGACCCGCAGCTGCCGACGCAGCGGGCGCTCGCCATCGCGGGCGAGAGGATCGCCGGCGGCGTCGGCGTGCACGAGACCGCGCTCGCATCCCCCGAGATCGTCGACCTCGGCGGGCGCGTCGTCGTGCCCGGCTTCGGCGACGCGCACGTGCACTTCCCGACGTGGGCGCTCGCGCAGCACGAGGTGAGCCTCGACGGCTGCGCCGGCCTCGACGAGGCGCTCGAACGCGTACGCGGCGCTTCACCCGGCCCCGGCGGGTTCCTCCGCGGCTACGGGTGGAGGAGCGGCGACTGGTCGCCCCCGCGCGAGCCGACGCGCCAGGACCTCGACCCGCTCACCGGCGACACTCCGGCGGCGCTGATCGCGAAGGACTACCACTCGCTCTGGCTCAACTCGGCCGCGCTCGCGCTCGCCGGGGGCGACCTCGAGGTCCCCGGCGGCGTCGTGGAGCGGGACGAGCGCGGCGAGCCGACGGGCGTTCTGCGCGAGGAGGCTGCATGGCGCTTCAAGGAGCGGTACATGGTCGTCGCCGACGACGACTACGTCGACGCGATGCGCGCCGGCATCCGGCTCGCGAACGCGCGCGGCGTCACCTCGGTCCACGACAAGGACGGCTGGCTCGGCGCGCTGCGCCTCTGGAGCCGTCTCGAGGAGCGCGGGCAGCTCACCCTGCGCGTCTGGCAGTCGATCCCGGCCGACCTGCTCGACGCGGCGGAGCAGGTCGGCGTCCGCTCGGGGCTCGGCAGCTCGTTCCTCCGGCTCGGCTACCTGAAGGTGTTCATGGACGGGACGCTCGGCTCGCGGACCGCCTGGATGCTCGACGGGAGCGGCGTGCGGATCACGAGCGGCGGCGAGCTCGCCGAGATCGTCTGCCGGGGCGCCGCCGCCGGCTTCCCCGTCGCCGTGCACGCGATCGGCGACCGCGCGAACCGCGAGGCGCTCGACGCGTTCGAGGAGACGCAGGACGCGTGGCGCCCGAAGGGCCTTCGACAGCGGATCGAGCACTGCCAGCTCCTCGCGCGCGAGGACCTCCCGCGCTTCGCGCAGCTCGGCGTCGCCTGCTCGGTGCAGTTCTCGCACGCGCCGTCCGACCGCGACCTCGCCGACCGGTTCTGGGCAGAGAAGACGGACGGCGCATACGCGTTCAAGTCGCTGCTCGGCTCCGGCGCTCTCGTCGCGAACGGCTCCGACGCGCCGATCGAGGACCTCGACCCGCTCGCGGGCATCCGCGCGGGCGTCCTGCGGACGATCGACGAGAGGCCGGCGTGGCACGCGGAGCAGTGCCTCACGGTCGACGAGGCGTTCCGCGCCACCTGCGTCGCGCCCGCCTGGCTCGCCGGCGACGAGCGGCGCCGCGGCACGCTCATCCCCGGCCACGACGCGGACCTCGTCGTTCTCGATCGCGACCCGTGGCAGGACCTCGACGCTCAGGTGGTCGCGACGATGGTCGCCGGGCGCTGGGTGCACAACCCGCCGCCGTGGGACTGATCAGACGACGAAGTAGATGAGCACGATGAGCGCCCAGATCATCGAGGCGCCGATCAGGCCGTAGCCGAGTCCGCGGTAGAAGAGCCGGTCCGGCGTCGCCTGCTGCGGGAAGGCGTTCATGGATCGATCTTGGGTTCGGGGGAGGACGGAGGCCTCCTGCCGCTCCCTTTGCGAGAATCGACCCGTCGAAGCACAGCACCGGATCACGCGTGAGGAGGTCATCTGGGCCTTCGGCCCCGACCTCGAGCCCGTGCTCGAGATCGACCCCGGCGAGGTCGTCACGCTCGAGACGAACGACTGCTTCACGGGCCAGATCCAGAGCGAGGACGACCTCGTCACGGAGATCGACTTCGAGCGCGTGAACGGCGCCACGGGACCGGTCGCCGTCCGCGGCGCCGAGCCCGGCGACTCCCTCGTCGTCGAGCTGGTCGAGGTGAAGCCCGACGCGAAGGGGTTCGCGACGCTGATCCCTGGGATGGGCCAGCTGATCGAGCGCGTGCGCGCGCCGCTCACGCAGGTCTTCCGCGTCGAGGGCGACACGATCCACATGAACGATCGCATCTCGTTCCCGCTGCGGCCGATGGTCGGCGTGATCGGCTGCGCGACCGGCGGCGAGACGCTGACGAACGGCTTCGCGGGCGAGCACGGCGGCAACCTCGACAACCACCTCCACGGCGCCGGTGCGACCGTCTACCTGCCGGTGCGCCAGCCGGGCGGCATGCTCGCGATCGGCGACATGCACGCCTCGATGGGCGACGGCGAGGTCTGCTTCACCGGCGTCGAGATCTCCGGCCGCGTGACCGTCCGCGTAGCGCTCCTGAAGGGGAAGCAGGGGACGTGGCCGGTGACCGAGCTGCATGACCGCTGGGTCGTCCACGGCACCGCCGGGCCGGACTTCATGGAGGCGCTCGACCGCGCGTGCGAGGAGGGTGCACGCTTCCTCGTCGACCAGTGGGGATTCACGATGGAGGAGGCGTTCGTGTTCCTCTCCGTCGCCTGCGATGCCAACATCTGCCAGGCCTGCCGGCCGCAGCCCTTCTCGACGATCGCGCGCGTCGCGATCCCGAAGATTCCGGCCGCGCCGCGCCCCTTCAGCTAGATCAGCAGGTTTTTCGAACGTCTTACGAACGCGTCACAGCGCGTTGGCGGACCCTGGACATCTTCAGCACGTCAAGCGTTCAGTCCACTGCTGGAGGGAATCGACATGAAGCACCGTCTGATCATCACCGCCGCGCTCGCGGCACTCGCCTGCGCGATCCTCGCGGCGACGGCGTCGGCCGGTCGCGGCGACCGTGGCAGGCACTACGCGTTCCGGGGCGAGGTCGTCAGCGCGACTTCGACCTCCGTGCAGATCACCGTCGAGGGCGGCAACCACATCGCCCTGCGCAAGATGCTCGGGCAGCCCCAGAACGAGACGTTCACGATCGGGCCGAGCACCGAGATCCTCGGCTGGCAGAACGGCGTCCCGCACGTCGAGTCGTACGGCGACCTGAAGCCGGGCGACTGGGTGCAGGTCAACGTCCGCGCCCCGGGCGACGCCACGCTCGCCCAGGTCGAGGCGATGCCCGCCGGGATCATCGGCGACCACGGCACCAACCCGGTCCGGGCGAAGCTGCCGCTGTTCCTGTTCCGCGGCACGGTCGACGGCCCGCAGTCGGGCGGCCACATCCTGCTGCACATCCGGGGCGGCAACCATCGCGCCCTGCGCCTGCTGCTCGGCCAGTCCACCGACCAGACGTTCACCTACGACGACAACACCATCTTCCTGCTCTGGCAGGGCAAGGTGCCGTCGGTCATCTCGGCGTCCCAGCTGAAGGCCGGCGACCTGATCACGGTCCGCATCCGCGCTCCGCGCCTCTCGACGCTCGCACAGGTCGAGTCGACGCCCGCGCGCCACGTCGGCGACCACGAGCCGGCGAACGCGCCGGACAAGGCGTAGGACGCCCCTACCTGAAGAACCGCCGCCGCGGCCCGACCTCGGGCCGCGGCGGCGGTTCGCTGCCGTCGAGGATCGCGCCGGGCACCTCGACGGTCAGCCACCACGCGAGCCGCTTGTCGCCGACTGCGGCGACGGCCGTGGACAGCCCAGCCTCCCGCACGTCGGGGTTGTGCGCGTCGCTCGCGATCAGGTGCGCCAGGCGCCGGTCGAGCAGCGTCCGAGAGCAGCGGCGCGCCGCCCCGCCGAGCCTGCCGTCGACCGACGCCGCCGTGAGCTGGACGAGCGTGCCCGCCGCGACGAGCGGCTCGAGGAGCTCGGGGCGATCCTGAACGTCGCGGTTGCGCTCCGGGTGGGCGAGGACCGCGCGGAAGCCGCGCATGCGCAGCCGGAACAGACGCTCGGCGAAGTCGAGCGGCCAGCCGAGGTACGGCGTCTCGACGAGCAGCCAGTCCCGGCTCCCCCCGAGGCCGAGTCGCGCGAGCTCCGCGTCCGGGCGCTCGATCTCCGCGACGTCGAGCTCCGCGCCCGGCACAAGGTCGAGCGGCGGTCCCGCCGCCCGCAGCGCCTCGAGCGCCGCTTCCATCTCATCCGCCGTCGTCGGGTAGTCGTCGCGTACGTGCGGCGTCGCCGCGAGCACCCGCGTTCCGTCGTCGGCCGCGGCGGCGCACAGCGCGAGCGCCTCGTCCAGGTCGCGCGTCCCGTCGTCGAGCCCGGGGAGCACGTGCGAGTGCAGGTCGATCAAAGTGCGCCGAAGGCGACGAACACCTCGCGCGCCGCCCTGATCCCGAGCGGCACGTAGTCGGCGACGAGCCGCTCGTTCGGCGAGTGGATCTGGGAGTCCGGCAGCCCGAAGCCCGTGAGGATGGTCGGGATCCCCTTCGCCGCGAGCGCCGGCACGATCGGGAGCGTCCCGCCGTTCCGGACCAGCAGAGGCCGGCGGCCGAGGACGCGCTCGAAGGCGTCGACCCCGAGCTGCACCGCCCTCGCGTCCGGCCGCACGAGCGCCGGCGGCGACGACGACCACAGCTCGACGTCGACCTCGGCACCGTCGGGCGCCGACTCCCGGAGGATCCGCTTCACCTCCGGGGCGATCTCCTCCACCTTCTGGCCCGGCGCGAGGCGGATCGAGAGGTTCGCGACCGCCTCCACCGGGAGGACGGTCTTCTGCAGCACCGGCGAACCCGCATGGAGGCCGTTCACGTCGAGCGCCGGCTCGGCGAACGTCCGCCGGTAGAAGTCGCGGGCGGCGCGCGGGTCCTTCGGTCGCGCGCCCTGGTGCGCGAGCTCGTCGCTGCCGGACGGAAGCTCCTGCCACCCGGCGAGCTCCTCGTCGGTCGGCGGCACGATTCCCTTGCGCAGCGGCTCGGCGAGCGTCCCGTCGTGGGCGACGAGCGCGTCGAGCGTCCGCAGCAGCGCGTGCGCGGCGTTGAGCGCGGCGCCGCCGTACATCCCCGAGTGCAGGTCGCGCTCGCCGGTGCGGACGGTGACGTGGAAGTACGCCATGCCGCGTGTGGCGAGGTTGAACGCCGGCACGTCGCGCCGGATCATCCCGCTGTCGAAGATGACGGCGGCGTCGGCGCCGCGGTCGTCGGCCTCCAGGAAGTCGACCACCGAGTGGCCGCCGGTCTCCTCCTCGCCGTCGCAGCAGAAGCGGACGTTCACCGGCAGCTCGCCCGACTGGGCGAGCTCGCGCGCGGCCGCGAGCAGCATGTAGAGCTGCCCCTTGTCGTCGACGGTGCCGCGCGCGTACACATAGCCGTCTCGCAGCTCGGGCTCGAAGGGTGGCGAGTCCCACAGCTCGAGCGGGTCGGGCGGCTGAACGTCGAAGTGGCCGTAGCAGAGGACCGTCGGCGCGGTGTCGGCTCCCGTCGACGCACGCACCTCGCCGACGGCGAGGGGCTGTCCGTGCCAGTCGACCACCTCGCAGGTCCCTCCCGCTCCGCGGACGAAGTCGCACACCCACTCGGCCGCGCGCAGGACGTCGTCGCGGTGCGCTGCGTCGGCGCTGATCGACGGGATGCGAAGGAGCTCGGCGAGCTCCTCGAACCAGGGTTCCGGCATGCGCGCCCGAGGGTACCTCACGGCCCTCGGGGTGCTCCGCACTCGAGGTTTGCGCTTTCCCGGGTTGCTATTGCGCAGCGAGCGACGGCGAGCGCGGGCTTTGCCCGGGCTCGCCAGCGGCGAGCTGCCACGTGTCGGAGGGGAGGGTCATGGGAGGGGAACCGAAGGTGCCCCTCCCATCGAGGTTGCGCTTTTCCCGGGTTGCTATTGCGCAGCGAGCGACGGCGAGCGCGGGCTTTGCCCGTGCTCGCCAGCGGCGAGCTGCCACGTGTCGGAGGGGAGGGTCATGGGAGGGGAACCGAAGGTGCCCCTCCCATCGATTAGGCGACGTCTCTCAGCTTGTTCGACTCGGCGAGCGCGCGGAGCTTCTTCAGGCCCTGGTTCTCGATCTGCCTGATGCGCTCGCGCGTGACCTGGAACGTGCGGCCGACCTCGTCCAGCGTGCGCGGCTGCTCGCCGTTCAGGCCGTAGCGGAGCTCGAGCACGCGCCGCTCGCGGTAACTGAGCGCGCCGAGGCAGCGCGCGAGCGCCTCGGCGCGGAACGCCGTGTCGGCGGCCTCCTCGGGAAGCGGCGTGTGCTTGTCCTCGATGAACTGCCCGAACTCGGACTCCTCCTCGTCCCCCACCGGCTTCTCGAGCGAGACCGGCGCCTGTGACGTGCGGCGGATCGACTCCACCTCGTCGAGCGTCATGTCGAGGTCGTCCGCGATCTCCTCGTCCGTCGGCTCGCGCCCGCGCTCGGCGCGGAGCTTCCGCTCGGTCCGCATGATCTTGTTCAGCTTCTCGACCACGTGCACCGGCATCCTGATCGTGCGCGCCTTGTCGGCGAGCGCGCGCGCGACGGCCTGACGGATCCACCACGTGGCGTACGTCGAGAACTTGTAGCCCTTGCGCCAGTCGAACTTCTCGGCGGCCCGCACGAGCCCGATCGTCCCCTCCTGGATCAGGTCGAGGAACGGAAGGCCCTGGTTTCGGTAGCGCTTCGCGATCGACACGACGAGGCGGAGGTTCGCCTCGACCATCTCCTGCTTCGCGCGATGGTCGCCGCTCTCGATGCGCTTCGCGAGCTCGACCTCCTGCGCCGCGGTCAGCAGGTCGACCTTGCCCACGTCCTTCAGGAAGAGCTGCAGCGAGTCCGCGGAGAACTCGTTGTCGACGGCTTCTTCGAGCTCTTCCGGCGGCGAGGCGTAGTAGTCGGCCTCCGCGTCCGCTTCCGCGTCGAGCGCCGCGGCGTCGTCGTCGAGCTCGACCTCCTCGTCGAATTCGTCGCCCAGTTCGAGCTCGTCGTTCACTGGCGTCCCCCTCGTCGGATGCGGAACGATCGCATCGGCCCCGGACGGACGCATAGGCCTATCGGCTCATCTTTTCGGTGCCCCAGTCCCAGGCGTCGCGAGGCCCCGGAGGAACGCCGCCGCCTCCTTGCCGAGCATCGTGCCGGGGCCGAGCGCGCGTGCGAGCCGGAACTCGCGCGTCGCAGGCGCGCGCTGCCCCGTCCACGCGAGGAGGAGGCCGAGGTGGAACCGGACCGACTGGCTGTGCGGAAAGCGCTTCACGAGCGGCCCGAGACGCGAGAACGACGCGCTCAGGTCGTCCATGTCGAAGCGCCCCACCGCAGCCGCGACCTGCGCCTCGGCGCTGTCCGGATGCAGCCGTGCCGCACGCTCGTACAGGCGCTCGGCGGTCACCTGGTGGAAGCGGCGCTGCTCGATCTGCCCCTGGATCAGCAGCGGGTCGTGGCCCGAGTACTGCAGCACCGGGTAGCCGTTCGAGAAGAACTCCGGGTGCAGGAGGTTGTCGGCGGTGACGCCGTAGTAGGTGTTCCTGCCGACGGCCTTGGCGCGGCGCAGCGCGGCCTGTCCCTCCGCGATGTACCCGGCGCAGTAGAGGGCGCGTCCGTAGTTGAACTGCACCACCGAGTCGCGCGGATGCTCTTGCGCGAGCGGCTCGAGCGCGAGAGCCGCCGCGCGTGCTCCCTTCGCGAACGCCGCGCGCACGGCCTGCACCTGCGTGGAGGGCACGCCCGGCACGACGACGGCGGCGAGACGTCCCGTGCACAGAACCTTCGGCTGCGCCGGGTCCTGGCGCGTCGCGAGGACGACGCCGGCGACCACCGCGGCCGCCGCCACCGCGGCCACGGCCACGACCAGCCGGATCCGTGCAGCCGGCGACATCCGGGAATGAAGGTAGCGGGCGCTACCGTTTACACCTGGAGATGACGACGTATCGCGAGCTGCTCGCACGGACCAGGGACGAGGTCTCCGAGGTCGGCGCCGCCGAGGCGCAGGCGCTCGACGGGGCCGTCTGGGTCGACGTGCGCGAGCAGGACGAGTGGCAGGAGGGCCACCTGCCGGCGGCGGTCCACGTCCCGCGCGGGTACCTCGAGAGCCGCATCGAGGGCGTCGTCGCCGACAAGGCGGCACCGGTCGTTCTCTACTGCGCCGCCGGCAACCGCTCGGCGTTCGCCGCCAAGACCCTCGCCGAACTCGGATACACGAACGTGCACTCGCTCGCCGGCGGCTTCACGGACTGGAAGCGCAACGGGCTCGAGATCGTCATGCCGCGCACGCTCTCCCCGGAGAAGCGGACGCGCTACTCGCGCCACCTGCTGATTCCGGAGATCGGCGAGGAGGGCCAGCTCAAGCTGCTCGACTCGCGCATCCTGCTGATCGGCGCAGGCGGCCTCGGCTCCCCCGCCTCGCTCTACCTCGCCGCGGCGGGGATCGGGACGCTCGGGATCGTCGACGCCGACATCGTCGACGAGACGAACCTGCAGCGCCAGATCGCGCACTCGCTCGACACGCTCGGCACGCCGAAGGTCGAGTCGGCGAAGCGGACGATCAACGCGCTCAACCCCGACGTGGACGTCGTCATGTACCGCGAGCGGCTGACGTCCGAGAACATCGACCGGATCCTCGCCGACCGCTGGGACCTGATCGTCGACGGCGCCGACAACTTCCCGACGCGGTACCTCGTCAACGACGCGTCGGTGTGGCACGGCGTGCCGGTCGTGCACGGGTCGATCTACCGCTTCGAGGGGCAGGTGACCGTGTTCAAGCCGTTCGACGGCCCCTGCTACCGCTGCCTGTTCCCCGAGCCGCCGCCGCCCGAGCTCGCGCCGTCCTGCGCGGAGGGAGGCGTGCTCGGCGTGCTGCCCGGGATCATCGGGTCGCTGCAGACGAACGAGGCGATCAAGCTCGCGGCCGGGATCGGCGAGCCGCTCGTCGGCCGGCTGCTCCTGTTCGACGCCCTCGCGACGGAGTTCAACGAGGTGCGGATCGAGCGCCGCGCCGACTGCCCGGTCTGCGGCGACCACCCCACCATCACCGACTACATCGACTACGTCGAGTTCTGCGCGCGATGAGCGTGGTGAGGGTTCCGCCGGTGCTCCGCGCGGAGGCGGGCGGCGCCCGCGAGGTCGAGGCTTCGGGCGCGACGGTACGCGAGCTGCTCGAGGACCTGACGGCGAGGCTGCCGTCGCTGGGCTCGAAGGTGTACGCCGAGGGCGAGCTGCAGTCGTTCGTGAACGTGTACGTGGACGGCGAGGACGTGCGCACCCGCGACGGCCTCGAGACGCCCGTGCGCGAAGGGAGCACCGTGATCTTGCTGCCCGCGATGGCGGGCGGCGCAGCAGAGGGTGCGTGGTCGCCGGCTCGCTGCTCGACCTGATCGGGAACACCCCGCTCGTCGAGCTCCCCCGGGTCTCTCCGCCTGGACGCACGATCTACGCGAAGCTCGAGGGGCAGAACCCGACGGGCTCGATCAAGGACCGGGTCGCGCTGAAGATGGTCGACGAGGCCGACCTCGAGCCCGGGGAAGAGCTGCTCGAGCCGACCTCCGGCAACACGGGCATCTCGCTCGCGCTGGTCGCGAAGCTGAAGGGCCTCGCGCTGACATGCGTGATGCCGTCGAACGCGACCCCGGAGCGGCGCGCGCTGCTCGAGCTGTACGGCGCGTCGATCGTCGAGTCGCCCGGCGAGCTCGGCTCGAACGGCGCCGTGAGGATGGCGCAGGAGATCGCGGCCCGCGACGGCCGCTACACGATGCTGTTCCAGTACGAGAACGAGGCGAACCCGCGCGCCCACTACGACGGCACCGGCGCCGAGATCGCCCGCGACCTCGCGCGCGTCGACGCGCTCGTCGCCGGGCTCGGCACCGGCGGCACGCTGATGGGGACCGGCCGCCGGCTGCGCGAGGCGTTCCCCGGCGTGCGGGTGGTCGCGGCTGAGCCGCTGCCCGGCGACCCCGTGATGGGGCTGCGCTCGCTCGACGAGGGGTACGTCCCGCCGGTGCTCGACGTGTCGCAGCTCGACCGCAAGCTGCTCGTCTCGAACGCCGAGGCGGCCGTCGCCGTGCGCGCGCTCCTCGAGCGCGAAGGGATCTTCGCCGGCGTCTCCTCCGGCGCCGTCGTGCACGCGGCGCGCCGCGTCGCCGAGGAGCTGCCCGAGGGCGCCGTCGTCGTCTGCGTGCTCGCCGACGGCGGCTGGAAGTACCTCTCGGCGCCGTTCTGGCAGGGCGAGGAGATCGACGAGGCCGTGCTCTGGTGGTAGTGCCGCCCGCGATCCGCGAGCAGCTGCGCGCGCACGCGCTCGAGGAGGCGCCGAACGAATGCTGCGGGCTCGTGCTGCTGAAGGACGGCGTCGCGGTCGACTACATCCGCGGCGTGAACAAGCTCGCCTCGCCGTACCGCTACGAGCTCTACATCGACCCGGTCGTGTGGTCCGAGATCGACGACGAGCTCGAGCAGGTGATCTTCCACTCCCATCCGGAGACGGAGCCGCGGCCGTCGCGCACCGACCGCGAGCGCTCGGGCCTGTGGGCCGGGAGCCCGTTTCTCATCTACGGCCTCGCCCGTGACGAGCTGCGCGCCTGGCTCATCTCGCCGGACGAGGCCGTAGAGATCCCGCTCACGTGACCTAGGGTACGCTCGCCGCGTGATCTCGGCGCTGAGGGACGTGCTTCCGGCGGAGTCGGTGCTCGAGCCGGAGGCGCGGTTTCTCGCCGACCTGATGGGCCGCGGCGTGCGCGGCGACGCGGAGGCGGTCGTGCTGCCGTCGACGGTGGACGAGGTCGTCTCGGTGATGCGGTTCTGCTACGAGCACGACGTCCGGCTCACGGCTCGCGGCGGCGGCACCGGCCTCGCCGGCGGCGCGATTCCGGTGGAGGGCGGGATCGTGGTCGGGCTCGAGCGGCTGAACCGGGTCCGGCAGTTCGACCCGCTCCTCTGGCGGATGCACGTCGACGCGGGCGTCACGACCGCCGACGTGCAGCGGCTCGCGCGGGAGAACGGTCTCCGCTTCCCGCCCGACCCCGGCGCCGCCGAGATGAGCCAGATCGGCGGGAACATCGCCTGCAACGCAGGCGGGCCGCATGCGTTCAAATACGGCGTCACCGGCCAGTGGGTGACGGGCGTCGAAGCGGTGATCCCGCCCGGCGAGGTGATCACGATCGGCGGGCCGCTCCGCAAGGACGTTGCCGCGTACGACCTCAAGAGCCTGTTCGTGGGCTCGGAGGGAACGCTCGGGCTGATTACCGGCGCTTGGCTGAGGCTGATCCCGGCGGCGGAGCTGGAGCTGCCCGTGGTCGGGCTCTACCGAGACGCGGAGGGCGGCATCTCCGCGATCGAGCGCGTGCTCGCGTCCGGTGTCGTCCCGGCGGCGATCGAGTACGTCGACGCCACCCTGCTCTCCTACGCCGGTGCCGCGTACCCGTTCGGCATCCCCGACGGAGCCGCGTTCATGGTCATGACCGAGGCCGACGGCGCGGAGGCCGAGGCGCGTCGTGTCGCCGGCGAGCTGCACGAGGCGCTCTCGGAGTCGGCGGTCGCCGTGCACGCGCCGACCGAGGCGTCCGACGTGGCGGAGCTGTGGCGGTGGCGCGCCGGCGCGGCCTTCGCCATCCTGGCGCAGCGCGGCGGCGCCTACAGCGAGGACATCGCCGTCCCGCTCGACCGGCTGCGCGACGTCGCGGCCGAGACGGTCGCGATCGGCGACCGCCACGGGGTGCCGGCGCTGTCGTTCGGACATGCCGGCGACGGCAACATCCATTCGACGTTCCTGTTCACGCCCGACAACCTCGACGAGGAGCAGCGGGCCGACCAGGCGTGCCGGGAGCTGTTCGAGCTCGCGCTCCGCCTTGGCGGCACCGTCACCGGCGAGCACGGGATCGGGTGGCTGAAGCGCGGCCAGCTCGAGCACCAGCTCGGGAGGGCCGGCTACGCGGCGCACGTGCGGATCAAGCAGGCGTTCGACCCGAAGAACCTCCTGAACCCGGGGAAGAAGCGGTGACCCACCGGAAGGTGTCAGACACCAAGAGTGTCTGACACCGGCTCGAAGCGGCGACGCGAATCCCTCGGCGCGCTGCGCGAGCGCGAGTTCCGGCTGCTCTTCACGGGGCAGCTCATCTCGCTGCTCGGCGACGCGTTCACGTCGATCGCCCTCGCGTGGGCCGTGCTCGCGATCGGGACCGCGACCGACCTCGGGATCGTGTTCGCGGCCAAGTCCGTGCCGCTCGTCACGTTCCTGCTCGCGGGCGGAGTCTTCGCCGACCGGCTGCCGCGGCGCAGCGTCATGCTGGCCGCCGACGTCGCCCGGCTGGGGTCGCAGGGCGCGACGGCCGCGCTCGTGCTCGCCCACTCCGCTCAGGTGTGGGAGCTCGCGGCGCTGCAGGTGCTCGCGGGAACCGCGACGGCGTTCTTCAACCCGGCGTCCACCGGATTGACGCCGATGACGGTGAGCGAAGAGCGGCTGCAGCAGGCGAACGCGCTGCGCGGCATCTCGATGTCGTCGACGGGCCTCGTCGGACTCGCGGCGGGCGGGGCCGTCGTCACGCTCGCCGGAGCGGGCTGGGCGCTCGCGATCGACGCGGCGAGCTACGGCGCGAGCGCGTACTTCCTCTCCCGGCTGCGCCTCCCGGCTCACGTCCCGCTCGAGCCGCAGTCGTTCCTCGGCGACCTGCGCGACGGATGGCGCGAGTTCGCCGCGCGGACGTGGGTGTGGGTGGTCGTCCTCGCGGCGTCCGTCGGGAATATGTTCTCGGCGTTCTTCGCCGTCCTCGGCGCCGTCGTGTCCAAGGCGTCGCTCGGCGGCGCGCTCGCGTGGACGGTGATCCTCGGCGGGCTGGCCGCGGGCCAGATCGCCGGCGGGGTGGTCGCGCTGCGCGTGCGGGTGCGGCACCCGCTGTCGTTCGGCTCGGCCCTGCTCGCGTTCTTCGGGCTCCCGCTCGCGCTGCTCGCACTGCGGGCGCCCGCGACCGTCGTCGCAGCGGGCGCGTTCCTCTCCGGGCTCGGGAACATGGTCTTCAACTCGCTGTGGGAGACGACGCTGCAGCGGCACGTCCCGCCGGCCGTCCTGTCGCGCGTGAGCGCGTACGACTGGTTCGGGTCGCTCGCGTTCCAACCGCTGGGGCTCGCGATCGCCGGGCCGTGCGCCGCTGCGATCGGCACGAGCACGACGCTGTGGCTCGCGGCCGCGGGGACGCTCGCGACGGCGGTGATGTGCATCGCGACGCCGTCGGTGCGCGCGGTCACCGCGTAGGCTCAGGCAGTGGACCGGGACGCGCTCCGCCGCCGCGCCCGCGCCGCGCTCGCCTCGGGCGCGGAGCGTGCGGGCGCGCGCGCGCACTTCCGGGCGCTCGGCATCGACCCCTCGCGGCTCGACGGCCGCATCGTCGGCGTCGCCTCGACGTGGACGGGGACGATGCCGTGCAACGTGACCCAGCTCGAGCTCTCGCGCCACGTCTGCGACGGCGTGGCCGAGGCCGGCGGCGTCCCGCTCCCGTTCAACACGATCGCGGTCTCCGACAACCAGTCGCAGGGGACGCCGGGCATGCGCGCGTCGCTGATCTCGCGCGAGGTGATCGCGGACTCGATCGAGCTGATGACGCACGCGCACGACTTCGACGCGCTCGTGTGCCTGGTCGGCTGCGACAAGACGGTGCCGGCGGCGTTGATGGCGCTCGCACGCGTCGACAAGCCCGCCGTCGTCCTCTACAGCGGGCCGATGCTGCCGGGCCCGCGCAACGTCACGATCCAGGACGTCTGGGAGGCGGTCGGCGCGGAGGAGCGCGGGCTGATCTCGCGCGAGGCGCTCGACGAGCTGGAACGCGTCGCGTGCCCAGGCCCCGGAACGTGCGCCGGCCACTTCACGGCGAACACGATGGCCGTCGCGCTGGACTGCCTCGGGATCGCCGTGCCCGGCGACGGGCTCGTCGCAGCGGCCGACGGCGCCGCCAAGGCGGCGGCCGCCCGACGCGCCGGCGCGCTCGCCGTCGGCTCGCTGCCGCCGGCCCGCACGTTCCTCGACCGGCGCGCGCTCGTGAACGCGATGGCGGGCATCTCCGCGACCGGCGGGTCGACGAACGGCGTCCTCCACCTGCTCGCGATCGCGCGCGAAGCGGGCGTCCCCCTGACGCTCGACGAGCTCGCCGAGGTCTCCGCGCGGACGCCCGTGCTCGCGAGCCTGGCTCCCTCCGGCCGTCACGTCGCCACCGAGTTCCACCGCGCCGGCGGCACGCGGGCGCTGATCCGCGAGCTCGTGGCGGCGGCGTTGCTCGACGGCGCGGCCCCGACCGTCACCGGCCGCAGCCTCGCCGACGAGACGGCGGACGCACGGGAGCCGGACGGAGACGTCCTCTACCGCGCGGCACAGCCGTACAAGCGGACGGCGGCCCTCGCCGTCCTGCGCGGCAACCTCGCGCCGGAGGGCAGCCTCGTCAAGGCGGCCGGCTCAGCGCTGCGGCGGCACCGCGGACCTGCGCGGGTCTTCGACAGCGAGGAGGCCTGCACGGACGCGGTTCGCTCCGGCCTCGTCGCGCCGGGCGACGTGCTGGTCGTGCGCTACGAGGGGCCCGCCGGCGGTCCCGGCATGCGCGAGATGCTGAGCGTGACAGCGTCGGTCGTCGGCGCGGGGCTCGGTGAAGCGGTCGCGCTCGTGACGGACGGCCGGTTCTCCGGCGCGACGCGGGGGCTGATGGTCGGGCACGTCGCGCCCGAAGCCGTGCGCGGCGGGCCGCTGGCCGTCGTGCGCGACGGTGACGCGATCTCGATCGACGTCGACGAGCGGTCGCTTCGCCTCGAGGTCGACGACGCAGAGCTCGCAGCACGGCTGGCGGCCTGGACGGTGCCCGACCTGCCGTACGGGACCGGCGTGTTCGGGCGCTACCGCGCGCTGGTCGGCTCCGCATCCGAGGGCGCGGTCCTTCGGAGCGCCTGGTGATCGCCGCCCTGGTCACCGAGCCGGGGGTCGCGCACTCGACGCGCGTCGAGCAGGTCGACGAGCCGGCGGGCGACGGCGTCCTGCTGCGGGTGCTGGAGGTCGGCGTGTGCGGCACCGACCGCGAGATCTCCGAGGGGCTCTTCGGCGTCGCGCCCGACGGCGCCGACCGGCTCGTGCTTGGCCACGAGTCGCTCGCGGTCGTGGAGCGCGACGGCAGCGGCTTCGCGCGCGGCGACCTCGTGTGCGCGCTGGTCCGCCGCTCGTGCGGCCGCTGCCTGGCGTGTACGGAGGGGGCTCCCGACTCGTGCCTGACGGGCGACTATCGCGAACGCGGCATCACGCGGCTCGACGGGTTCGCGCGCGAGCTCGTGCTCGAGGACGCGGACCAGCTCGTTCCGATCCCCCGCTCGGTCGGCCGGCTGGGCGTGCTCGCCGAGCCTGCGTCCATCTGCGCGCGCGGCGTGCGCCACGCGCTCGCGATCGGGGCGCGCCAGCCGTGGACGCCGAAGCGGGCGCTCGTCCTCGGCGCGGGCGCCGTCGGCCTGCTGTCGACGATGCTCCTGCGGCTGGAGGGGCTCGACGTGTGGACGGCGTCTCTCGAGGCGTCGAGCGAGATCGCCGAGGCGCTCGGCGCCCGCTACGTCTCCACGCGCACGACCGAGCTCTCGGAGCTCGGCGGCTTCGACGTCGTCGTCGAGGCGGCCGGAAACGCACAACTCATGGCCAAGGCGCTCGGGCTGCTCCGGCGAAGCGGCGTCGCGTGCCTCCTCGGCATCGACGGACGCGCGCAGACGGTGGAGCTGGACGGCAGGGCGATCGGCGTGGACACGATCCTCGAGAACCGCGTGCTCTTCGGCAGCGTGAACGCGCACCGGCAGGACTGGCTGGCGGGCGTCGCGGCGCTCGACCGGGCGCGCGCGCGGTTCCCGGGCGCGCTCGAGGCGCTCGTCGCGCTGCGCGTCCCGCTCGACCGGTTCGCGGAGGCGTTCGCCTTCCGAGGCGGGAAGGCGACGCTCGTGCTGGACGACACCCCCGCGGCTACCGGCGGGTGAGCCGCAGGTCGAGGTAGAGCGGCGCCCGCCCGCTCCGCCCCGGCACCTCGCGCAGGTCCGTCAGCGCGAACCCGGCGCCGAGAAACGCGCGCAGGTACTGCTCGATCGTCCGGTGCTGGTGGAAGACGTGGTGCTCGCCGAGCGGGACTCCGTGCGCGTGCTGCTCGAAGTAACCGTGCACACGGAGCTCGTCCGCCTCCTCGTCGTAGCTGCCCGCGACCGCGACGGGATGCAGGAGCCCGACGACCGCCGTCGCTCCGGGCGCCAGGACGCGCGCGAGCTCGTGCACCGCGGCCTCGAGCCGCTCGACGTGCATCAGGACGTTGACGCAGAGGACGAGGCGGGCAGCTCGGTCGGCGACCGGCAGCGCCTCGATCTCCGCCACCTCGTACCGGCCTTCGGGATCGGCCCGGCGCGCCTCCTCGACGAGTGAGGACGAGCGGTCGTAGCCGACGGCGTCGTAGCCGAGCGACGCGAGCAGCCGCGTGAGCCTCCCCTCGCCGCAGCCGACGTCCAGCGTCGGCCCTTCCGGCCGCGGGAGCAGCTCGAGAATCGACGCATCGTGCGGATGGTCCGCTCCGGCGCGGACGCGTTCGACCCACTCCGCCGCGCCGGCATTCCACGCCTCCGCCTCCACTCAGCGATAGTAGGCGCGTGACCGGAGACCCCGTCAGGTGGGGCATCGTCTCGACCGCCGACATCAACCGCAAGGTGATCCCGGGCGCGAAGGCGTCGCCGAAGGTGGAGCTCGTCGGTGTCGCGAGCCGCACGCAGGAGCGGGCGGAGCAGTACGCGGCGTGGTGGGAGATCCCACGGGCGTACGGCAGCTACGAGGCGCTCCTCGAGGACCCGGCGATCGAAGCCGTCTACATCTCGCTGCCGAACACGCTGCACGTCGAGTGGTCGGTCAAGGCGCTCGAGGCCGGGAAGCACGTGCTGTGCGAGAAGCCGCTCGCGCGGAGCCCCGACGAGGCGGCGGCCGCGTTCGACGCCGCCGAGCGTGCGGGCCGGCTTCTCAGCGAGGCGTTCATGTGGCGCCACCACCCGCAGACGGCGCGCCTCGGCGAGCTCGTCCGCGAGGGGGCGATCGGCGAGCTCCGCCTGATCCGGTCGGCCTTCAGCTACGCGCTCTACGACGAGTCGAACATCCGCCTGCGACCGGAGCTGGAGGGCGGCGCGCTGATGGACGTGGGCTGTTACGACGTCTCCGGGTCTCGCTTCCTCGGCGGCGAGCCGGAGCGTGTCTTCGCGGAGGCGTGGTACGGCCCGAGCGGCACCGACTGGGTCTTCACGGCGACGATGCGCTTCCCCGGGAACGTGCTCGCGACGTTCGACTGCGGCACCGCGCTGCTCGACCGCGACGAGCTCGAGGCGATCGGCTCCGACGGCTCGCTGTTCCTCGACGACCCGTGGCACTGCGTCGAGCCGGTCATCGAGCTGCGCCGCGAGGACGGAGTCGAGCGGATCGAGGTCGAGCGGCGGGATCCGTACCGCCTCGAGCTCGAGAACCTGAGCGACGCGATCCGCGGCACCGGCGAGCTCCTGCTCGGCCGCGACGACGCGGTCGCGCAGGCGCGCGTGCTCGAGGCGCTGCACCGCTCTGCGGCGACCGGCCAGCCGGTCACGCTGTGACGGAGGCAGAGGCGCGGGTGCGGGCGGCGGCGATGCTGGCGGACGCGGGCATCGTGCTCACGCCGCAGGAGCGCGCGGAGATCGAGGTCGCCGACTTCGGGCTCGGCCGGCTCGACGAAGTCGGGCTGCAGCTCGTCGTCTACGTGAACACCGAGCGGGTGTGCGCGAAGGAGCTCGTGCTCTTCGCCGGCCAGACGTGCCCGGAGCACCGTCACCCGCCCGTCGGCGGCGACCCGGGAAAGGAGGAGACGTTCCGGTGCCGTCGCGGCAGCGTGCTCCTCCACGTCGACGGGCACGGCGACGTCGTCCTCGGTCCAGGTGACCAGTTCACGATCCCGCCCGACACGCTGCACTGGTTCCGCGCAGGCGCCGAGGGCGCGATCGTGTCGGAGTTCTCGACGCGCAGCCGCGACGAGACGGACGTCTTCACGGACCCGCGCGTCGTCCGCTAGCCACGAAGAAGCGCCGCATCTAGGCTGATCCGCGATGGCCGCCGTCGCGATCCGGGGCGTCAGCTACCCGGTCGTCCTGCCGAGGCTGAAGGATCCGCGGCTGCACCTCGCCGCGACGATCACGTCGCTCCAGGTGCTCGGTCAGGTCGCGTTCCACTTCCGCATCTCCATCGCGCAGATCCTCGTCGCGCTGGCGACGGCGGCGCTGCTCGAGGTGGTGATCGCGCTCCGGCGCCGGCACGTGGTGCTCTGGCCGGCGAGCGCGCTCCTGACCGCGAACGGGGTCGCGTTCGTGCTGCGCGTTCCCGGCACGCGTCACGGCGACTGGTGGAGCCTGCGCGACTGGTGGCTGTACGCGGCCGTCGCAGGCGGCTCGTTGCTCTCGAAGCACGTGATCCGCTGGCGCGGCGAGCACGTCTTCAATCCGTCGAACATCGGGCTCGTCGTCTGCTTCCTCGTGCTCGGACGGAGCCGGGCCGAGCCGCTCGACTTCTGGTGGGGCCCGATGTCGTGGTGGATGGGGCTTGCTCTCGTGATCATCGTGACCGGAGGGCTGGCGATCCTCTCGCGCCTGCACCTGCTCCGCGTCGCAGTCGCGTTCTGGGCCGCGTTCGCGGTCTCCGTGGGCGTGCTGGCGCTGCGCGGCCATGCGATGACCGCCCGCTGGCACCTCGGCCCGATCGGCGGGCTCCACTTCTGGTGGGTCCTCGTGACCTCGCCGGAGGTGCTCGTGTTCCTGTTCTTCATGATTACCGACCCGAAGACGGCGCCGACAGCGCCGCGCGCGCGCCTCGTGTACGGGCTGAGCCTCGGGATCCTCGCGGGCGCGCTGATCGCGCCGACGACGACCGAGTTCGCGGCGAAGGTCGCGCTGCTCGCGGCGCTCGCCGCCGTCTGCGCCGCGAGGCCGCTGCTGCGCTACGTGCCGCGCCGCGTGCTCGCGGGCGCGACCGCGCCTGCCGTCGCCTGCGCGTTCGGCGCACTCGTCCTCGCGACTCCGGCGCCGCCGCCCTCGCTCGCCGCCGGACCGGTCGCGTCGGGCGGGCTTCCGCACATCACGATCGCTCCCTCGTCCGGCGTCCAGACGAGGCTCGACCGCCGGACGGCGGAGCGGATCGCGCTGGCGCTCGTGGCGGCGGGCCGGGCACGGAGCGGCGACACGGTCCGGATCCACCTCGTGGCCGGCACCGGCCAGGGCCCGCCGACCGCGGTCGCCGAGCTCGGCGCACGGACGTACCGGGTCGCGCCGTCGGGGCCGGCCGGACGGTGGACGCTGCAGGCGGCGAGCGCGCCGGCGCCGGCTCCCGCACCCGTGCGGGCGGCGGCGACGCCGGCGGGGTTGCGGCTCCGGAACGTCGCGCCGCAGGTTGGCCTCGACTTCCGCCAGGGATCGTTCCGGTACGGCATGTCGAACGACTACGAGGCGATGATGGGAGGCGGCCTCTGCTTCGTCGACTACAACGGCGATGGCTGGCAGGACCTCTTCGTCGTCAACGCCTGGTCCGACTCCGACCTCGCGCGCTGGGAGGCGCACGGCGGCCCGCCCCGGACAGCGTTGTTCGAGAACGTGCACGGCCGGTTCCGGGACGTGTCGGCGCGTACGCACGCCAACCTGGCGGTGCGCGGCGACGGCTGCGCCGCCGCCGACCTGAACGGCGATGGTCGCACCGACCTGGTCCTCACCACGACCGACGGCGTGGACATCCTCTGGAACCGCGGCGGCACCTTCCACGCTCAGGCGCTGCCGGCGAGCGGCTGGTACACGGGAGCGGCGATCGCCGACGTGAACGGCGACGGCCGGCCGGACGTCTTCGTCGCCGGCTACACCGACCTGAACGAGCCGATCCAGACCTCCGTCGCGGGGTTCCCGACGAACTACGCAGGCGTGCGCGACCTGCTCTTCCTGAACGAGGGCGGGACGCGCTTCCGCGAGGTCGGGGTCGCGGCGGGCCTCGAGGCCGCGGCGTTCGACCACGGCCTGGGCGCCGAGTTCGTCGACGCGAACGGCGACGGGCGCCCGGACCTGTACGTCGCGAACGACGAGGATCCGAACCAGCTCTACGTGAACGTGCCGTGGCCGGGAGGCGCGTCGGCCGACCCGGCGGGGCTCGGCTTCCGCTTCGAGGAGCGCGCGGCGGCCGCGGGCGTCGCCGATCCGTTCGCGGGGATGGGCATCGCCGCGGACGACGGCCGCCTCGTGGTGACGAACTCGCGCCGCGAGCCCACGGCCGCGTTCCGGCGGGTGGCCCCCGGCCGGTTCGCGAACGACCGCTCGAGCGTCGACCCCGCCCTCGGCACCGCGTTCGCCGGCTGGGGCGTGTCGTGGGTCGACCTGCGCAACTCGGGCCGACCAGACCTCGTCCTGACGGCCGGCGCGATTCCGGTGACGAGCCTCGCGCGAGACGCCGAGCCCGTGCGCGTCCTCGCGCCGCGCGCCGACGGCACGTACGGCGACGCAGTGGGGGCACTCGTTCGTGCTCCACGTCTGAACGGCCGCGGCCTGGCGGCAGCCGACGTCGGCAACGACGGCCGGATGGACGTCGCGATCAACACGATCGGCGGGACGCTCGCGCTCCTGCGTCCGAGCGGTCCCTCGGGACACTGGCTCGAGGTCGCGACCTCGCCCCTCTCGCCGGGTGCGACGGTGACCGTGGTCCTGCCGGACGGGCGGCGCCTCGAGCGCGAGGTGCAGGCCGGGAGCAGCTACCTCTCGTCCGAGGATCCGCGCCTCCACTTCGGGCTCGGCGCCGCGACGGCGGCCGCGCGCGTCGTCGTGCGGTTCCCGTTCGGCGGGACGCGCACGCTGCGCGACGTGCGCGCGGACCGCGTCGTGGTGGTGACGCGGCCGCCCTCGCAGCCGGCGCCGCCCCCGCCGGCGTCGGCACGGCTTGCCGATTGCACGCCGGCCGCGCACGCCGGGCGGTCGGTGGCCGAGGTCTGGGACGAGACGGCGATCTCGGTGCTGCGGGCGGGCGGCGCGTCGCCGCCCGTCGAGGCGCGGACGCTGTACCGGCTCTCGACGGCGATGTGGGACGCGTGGCGGAAGGGCCGCGGCTCCGACGCCGCGGTCAGCTACGCCGCGTACCGCGTCCTCCTCTGGGACGCGTCGTTCGGACGGAACCTGCAGCGGAGCTTCGCGCTGCTCGGCGGCCGTCTGCGCTCGCTCTGCTACTCGCCCGCCTTCGCCTCGACCGCCGGCGCGTCGCCCGCGGCCGTCGGCAACCGCGTCGCAGCGGCCGTCGTCGCCGCGGGCCGCAACGACGGCTCGCTCGAGGCGGAGCATTTCGCCGACTCGACGTACACGCCGCAGAACGCACCGCTCGTCCTCGCGCAGGCCGTGTCCACCGTGCACGACGCGACGTTCTGGCAGCCGCTCGCGCTCGCGCAGGTGGCTGCGCGCGGCCTCGCGCCGGTTCCCGCCGACGTCCAGACGTTCCTCGACGCGCAGTGGGGGCACGTGCGCGCGTACGCGCTGCCGCGCAGCGGGCTCGGTCCCGGCCCGCCGCCGTTCGGGATCCCCAGCTCTGCCGCGTACAAGGCCGCGGCGATCGCCGCGATCCGCGCGACCTCACGACGGGCGGGGCCGCCGCCGGACGCGTCGCCGGCCGGGTGGAACGCGCTGGCGAACACGCTGCCACGGCCGGCGCAGCCCGCGCCGAGGCTCCGGTTCGACGTGCGCCTCTACTTCACGCTGAACGCGGCACTGCACGACGCGGCGATCGCGGCGTGGCGCGTGAAGCGGGCCTACCAGGCGCCGCGTCCGGTCTCGATGGTGCGCTACCTCGCGTTCCAGGGCCAGTCGAGCGACCCGCATGCGCAGCCGTACTCTGCGGACGGGCTGCCGCTCGTGGCCGGCCTGACGAGACTCGTCCACGGGCAGGTGCTCGTGCTCTCGCGCGGTCGCTGGATCCCGGGCGCGCGGTGGACGCCGGCCGCGGCGACGCCGCCTTCGCCCGGCTGGGTCTCCGAGGAGAGCACCTTCGCGTACGCCGCGAGCGACGTGCTGACGGCGCTGACGGGCCGCTCCTTCGCCGCCCAGGCCGCGCGCCTCGCGGCGGCGGGCGTCGGCGCCGGGATCGAGACGCCGGCCGACGAGGCGGCAGGGCGGAAGCTCGGCGGCGCCGTCGGCCGGCTCGTGCTCGCGAAAGCGCGCGCGAAGCTGCGCTTCTAGCGGCCGGCGCGGACCTGCAGCCGGCGCACGATCGTGTCGAGCGTAACGGCGAGCAGCAGGATCGTGCCGGTGACCATGTAGATCGTCCCGGGGTTGTAGTTCGCCGTGTTGAGCCCGTTGGCGACGGTCGCGATCACCGCACCGCCGATGAAGGCGTTCCGGACCTCCCCGCGCCCGCCGAACAAGCTCGTGCCGCCGATCACCGCTGCGGAGATCGCGTCGAGGAGGAGCGTCCCGCCGCCGAAGTTCGTGTCGACGGAGTTGACGTTGGCCGCCAGGATGATCCCGCCGATCGCGGCCATCGCGCTCGAGATCATGAAGACGACGATCCGGATCCGCGCGACGCTGATGCCCGCGCGCCGCGCGGCTTCGGCATTCCCGCCGACGGCGTACACGTGCCGTCCGAATGTCGTCCTCTTCGCGAGGTACGTCAGCACGAGGAGGAAGAAGACGATGATCACGGCGGCGAGCGGCAGGCCGAGCGGCGTGCCCTGCACCGACGCGTGGTTGCAGATCGCGACGGTGCCGAAGCTAGCGAGCGCGACGGCGACGATCTTCACGCCGACGAGCCACGGGTCCTGGACCGCCAAGCCGGCTCGCAGCTTCCCGACCAGGCTGCTGAGCGAGATCAGCGCGTAGACCGCTGTGATCCCGGCGGCGATCCCCCACCCGGCGATCCGCGAGAAGTAGTAGCTGCCGGTGTAGTTGATCCAGCGGTCCTGGATGATGATCGAGCCGGGGACGGCGAGCCGGTACACGATCACGCCCTGCCAGATCAGGAAGCCGGCCAGCGTGACGACGAACGACGGCACGCCGATCTTGGCGACGATCGTGCCCTGTGCGAACCCGATCAGCGCGCAGATGGCGATCGCGACGGGGATCGCGATCAGGCCGGAGAGGGCCGGCCCGCTGCCGGGCCGCTGGAGCTCCGCGACGGTGAGCGCGCCGATGCCCGCGACGTAGCTGACCGAGAGGTCGATCTCGCCCAGCAGCAACACGAAGACGACGCCGTAGGCGAGCATCGTCGTGCCCGCCATCTGGATGATGATGTTGCCGAAGTTCTCGGCCGTGAAGAAGTTCGTCGCGCGGTAGCTGAAGAAGACGACGATGAAGACGAGCGCGAGGACGATCGGCAGGACGCCGAGGTTGCCGCTCTTCAGGTTGTCGACACCGCGGCGGAGGAGCCCGCCGACGCCGCCCGGCACCGCCTCCTCGGGCGGCGGCCCGGCGTCCTGTCCGACGACCTGGACGTCGGTGGCGCTCACGTCGCCGCCGCCGCGCCGGTGGACGGGATGCCGGACACCTTCGTCGGCTTGCCGGCGGTGATCGCCTCGACGACCTCCTGCTGCGTCGTCTTCGCGCGCTCGTAGACGCCGACGTTCCGTCCGAGCCGCAGCACGGTGATCCGGTGCGCGGTCTCGAACACGTCGTGGAGGTTGTGGGAGATGATCACGACGGCGAGGCCCTGCTGCGCGAGCCGCCGCACGAGGTCGAGCACCTGCTCGGTCTGCGCGACGCCGAGGGCAGCCGTCGGCTCGTCGAGGATGACGAGCTTCGAGTTCCACATCACGGCGCGCGCGACCGCGACCGACTGCCGCTGCCCGCCGGAGAGCGTCGCGACGGGCTGGCGGATCGACCGGATCGTCGTCACCGCGAGCGACTTCATCGTCGCCGCCGTCCGCGTCTCCATCACCGGCTCCTTGAGGCGGTGGAACCGGTCGTGCTCCTCGCGACCGAGGTACATGTTCTGGACGACGTCGAGGTTGTCGCAGAGCGCGAGATCCTGGTAGACGACCTCGATTCCGAGCCGTGCCGCGTCCTTCGGGCCGTGGATGTGCACCTCTTCGCCCTCGAAGAGGATGTGCCCGGAGTCCGGGAGGTGCGTCCCGGCGATGCACTTGATCAGGGTCGACTTGCCGGCGCCGTTGTCGCCGACGAGCGCCATCACCTCGCCCCTCCGCACCTCGAAGTCGACGTCCGTCAGCGCCTGAACGGAGCCGAACGACTTGCTGATGTTCTGGAGCTCGAGGAGCGGCGTATCCGTCACTGGGTTCGTTTCCTAGCAAAAGGGCGGTGGGGGCGCGAGGCGCCCCCACCGGTTCGTTCCTAGTGGCAGTACTGCTTGTACTGGCCCACGCAGACGTCGCTCTTCTTGAGGAACCCCAGCTTGAAGAGCCTCGTGTAGTTCTTCTTCGTGATCCACTCGACCGGCTCCGTGATGGTCGGCTCCTTCTTGCTGCCGTTCATCCGGAACGTGTTGGCCTTCGGCTTCTTCCCCTTCAGGAGGGCGATCGCCGCCTGCGCGGCAGCCTTCGTCTCCAGCGGGACGTACTTGAAGACCGTGCCGGTCTGCCAGCCGGCGAGGATGTACTGGACGCCCTGCGCGGTCGCGTCCTGACCGCTGAGCGGGATCGGCTTCAGGTGCTTCGCCTTGAGCTGCGCGATCACAGCGCCGGCGATGTTGTCGTTCGCCGCGATCGCGGCGTCGATCTTGTTGGTCGTCTGCACGAGCATCTGCGCGAAGATCGGACCTGCGTTCGTCGCGAGCCAGCCGGGAACGAACTTCTGCGGGCCCTTCGTGATCTTGCCGCTCTTGAACAGCGGGTTCAGGACGGCGTCGTTGCCGCTCTTGAACCAGAACGCGTTCTGGTCGGTCGGGCCGCCCCACAGCTCGGCGACAACCGGCTTGCTGGCGTACTTCCCTTCGGCCTTGAGGGCGGCGAGGATGCCGTTCGCCTGCGCCTCGCCCACGGCCTTGCCGTCGAAGGTGACGTAGACCGACGCGGTGCCGCCGAGGACCTGGCGGTCGTAGTCGATGGCGAAGCCGCCCTTGGACGTGAAGAGCTTCTCGATCGCGGAGGCCGAGCCGTTGTCGAGCGCGGTCTCGATGACGACCTTGGCGCCGGCCGCCAGGCACGCCTGCGCCTGCGCCTTCTGCTTCTGCGGGTCGTTCAGCGCGTTCGTGATCGAGGCCGACACGCCGGCCGCCTTGAACGCCTTCGCGAAGTCGGGAGCGTCGAAGTCGACCCAGCGGACGGACGACTTCGTGTCGGGCAGCAGGACGCAGACCTGGACGCTGGCCTGCTTGTGCTTCGTGCTCGCCGTGGCGGTCGCCACGAGGAACACTGCGAGACCGGCGACGGCAAGGGCACTGAGGCCGATCGCCGTCGACCGGCGGAAGAGTCTCCTCAAGTTCTCTCCTTCGTTTCGCTGACGGGGGGCGCGTTGGACTCCGGAAAACTCTCGGATTCACCCGCTCCCGTCAAGTACGCGGCTGCAGAAACTGTAGGGTCGCGCGCATGAAGACGAGTCTCGGGATCTGGGCGTTCGGATCGATGGCGACGCGGTTCAACCCCGGCGGCTACAAGCCGGAGCTCGCGGGCGCGACGACGGCCGACAAGGTTCGGAGGGCGGTCGAGGGGCTCGGCGACCTGATGGACGACTACGAGTTCCACTACCCGCAGGAGCTCAACGGGGACAACCTCGACGAGGTCCGGCAGGCGCTGGACGGGCACGGGATCTACGCCGTGGCGACCGGCACGCACCTGAACGCGCGCTACGGGAAGGGCGGGATCTCGTCGCCGGACGACTCGGTGCGCGACGCCGCCGTCGGCGAGGCGCTCGAGGCGGCCGCGCTCGCCGGTGAGATCGGCGCGCAGATGATCCTCTGGCCCGGCGTCGAGGGCTACAACTACCCGTTCCAGACCCCGTACGCGGAGTCGTGGGCGCGCTTCGTCGACGCGGTCGGGCAGATCGCGACCCGCTGCGCCGAAGGCGGCGCGACGCTGTTCCTCGAGCACAAGAACTCCGAGCCCGCGATGAAGATCTTCATGCGGAACATCGGGATGACGCTGCACGTGATCCACAAGCTGCGCGGGCAGGGGATCACGAACGTGAAGGTCAACATGGACTGGCAGCACCTGATCATGAACGGCGAGAACCTCGCCGAGTACGCCGCCCTGCTGGCCGCCGAGGGGCTGCTCGGGCACCAGCACGCGAACTCCGGCTGGGGGACGTTCGACGACGACAACATGGTCGGCGCGACCGCCTTCATGGAGACGCTCGAGCTCGCGCTCGAGCTGCGGCGCGCGCGATACGGCGAGAACGGCGAGCGGCTCGGCTTCGACCTCTACCCGTACACGGAGGACGCCGTCGGCGCCGTCAAGCGGTCGGTGCTGCAGTGGCGGTTCATCGACGGCGTCGCGGCGCGCATCGACGAGGCCGAGCTGCGGAAGGCGCAGCAGGAGAAGGACGCCGTACGCGCGTACGAGCTGGTGTACGCGGCGTTGGGTGCCTGAAGCGCTGGTCGGCCTCGACGTCGGCACGTCCGGCGTCAAGGGGATCGCGATCGACGAGGACGGCGCCGTCGTCGCGGTCGCCGAGGAGGGCTACCCGCTCTCGACGCCCAAGCCCGGGTGGTCGGAGCAGGACCCGGAGGACTGGTGGCGCGCGGCGCAGGCGGTGCTCGCGCGGCTGCCCCAGGGGCCGGTCGGGCTCTCCGGGCAGATGCACGGCCTCGTCGTGCTCGACGCCGCCGAACGCGTCCTCCGGCCGGCGATCCTCTGGAACGACCAGCGCACGGCGGCGGAGTGCGCGGAGATCGAGGAGCGTGTCGGGCTCGCGCGGTTGATCGCGATCACCGGCAACCGCGCGCTCGCCGGCTTCACCGCGCCGAAGCTCCTCTGGCTCCGCCGTCACGACCCCGACGTCTACGCGCGGATCCGCCACATCCTGCTGCCGAAGGACTACGTGCGGCTGCGGCTGACGGGCGAGCGCGCGATCGACGCTGCGGACGCCTCCGGCACGATCCTGTTCGACACCGGCGGCCGCCGCTGGTCGAAGGAGGTCTGCGGCGTGCTCGAGATCCCTCTCGAGTGGCTGCCGCCGGCGCACGAGTCGACGGAGGTCGCGGGCGCGGGTGACCAGGCCGCTGCTGCGCTCGGGGTCGGGATCGCGGCGCCGGGGCCGGTGTCGGTCGTGCTCGGCACGTCAGGCGTCGTCTTCGCAGCACTGCCTGCGTACGCGCCGGACCCGCAGGCCCGCGTGCACACCTTCTGCCACGCCGTGCCGGGGACGTGGCACGCCATGGGCGTGATGCTCAGCGCGGCCGGCTCGGCGGCGTGGCTGCGGCACGCGCTCGGCGCGCCGTTCCCGGAGCTGGACGCGGAGGCGGCTCGGTGGGAGCCGGGCGCCGAGGGGCTGCAGTTCGCGCCCTACCTCGCGGGCGAGCGCACGCCGTACCCCGACCCGGACGCGCGCGGCGCCTTCGTTGGGCTCTCCCTGCGCCACGACCGGGGCGCGCTCTGGAGGGCGATGCTCGAGGGCGTGGCGTTCGGGTTGCGCGACTCGCTCGACCTCCTCCGGTCGCTCGGGGTCGAGCCGACGGCCGGGCGCGTGTCGGGCGGCGGCGCGCGCAGCGAGCTGTGGCTGCAGATCGTCGCCTCGGCGCTTCGGCTGCCGCTCGAGCGGATGGAGTCGGAGGAGGGCTCCGCGTTCGGGGCGGCGCTGCTCGCCGGCGTGCGCGCGGGCGTCTTCGCCGACGCGCACGAGGCCGTCGCCCGGTGCGTGCGCGTGCGGTCGGTGGTCGAGCCGGTGTGGGACTACGAGGACGCCTACGCGCGCTTCAGGACGCTCTATCCCGCGCTGAAACACACTGCGGTACCAGGTACCTGAACAGGTACCTGGTACCGCGCTACCGCGCGCCGGAGCGGGCGCGCACGGCGCCGAGCGCGTACCCGCCTTCGAGCATCGCCGGCGCGCGCTCCAGGAGCCGGTCCCAGTCCGGGACCGCCCAGCCGAACGCGTCGGCGAGCCGGACGATCATGTTGAAGAGCCCGGCGACCCTCGCTGCGTCGAGCAGCGCCTGCTTCGACACGCCGGCGGCGTAGACGGCCTCGGCGTCGGCCCGGTCGAGCTCGTCGGGCCGGAGCGTCTGCTTCTCGACGAAGCCGAGGGTCGTCCGCAGCGCGTCGCTCACGGGCGCCGTGCGCCAGTCCCGCCTGACGGCATCCCAGAGCTCCTCGCCGAGCGCGTACGACGCGACCGCGCCGTGCGAGCTCAGTCAGAAGAGGCACTGGTTGAGCGACGAGGCGAACGCTGCGAACAGCTCGCGCTCGCCGGCGCTCCAGTCGGACGGGCCGCGCATGACCGCGTCGAGCTCGTCCGAGAACCAGCCGCCGAACACGTCGGGGCGGTAGAGGAGCGTCTTCACCACGCCCAGCGCCTCGGGCGGGGCGTGGTCGCCGTTCAGGATCTCGAGCCTCATTCGATCGCGCGCTCGGCGGCGGCGATCCGCCTCCGCCCCTCTTCGACCGCGACCGCGACCGTTCGCTCGAAGATGTCGTCCTCGGACCAGCCCGCGTCCTTGACCACCTGCACGTCCTCGTCGGTGACGGCATACGCCCGGTCGCGCACCTTCGCGAGGTACGACTCCATCGGATCCACGCAGCGACCCTACTACTAGGCGGCCGCGTCGTCGTCCCGGCGCTCCGACCTCTCCCACTCGCGGAACGTGACGGTGAGGCGGTCGATGCGCTGTCCCTCGACACTGTCGACGCGGAAGAGGAGGCCGTCGTGGGTCACCTCGTCGCCGGGCTCCGCGGTGCGGCCCAGCTCGCCGAAGACGAAGCCGGCGATCGTGTGGTAGTCCTCGTCCGGCAGCTCCGCGTGGAACTGCTCGTTGAAGTCGTCGATCGGGAACGTGCCGTCGATGCGGATCGTGTCCTGGTCGACGCGCTCGACCGTCTCGTCCGGAAGGTCGAACTCGTCCTCGATCTCGCCGACGATCTCCTCGAGGAGATCTTCGAGCGTGACGATCCCCTCCATCGAGCCGTACTCGTCGATCACGATCGCCATGTGCTGGTTCGTGCGGCGGAACTCCGTCAGGAGCGCCGCCAGGTCCTTCGTCTCCGGAACCATGTACGCCGGCCGGACGAGGTTCTGGAGGTCGACGGAGAGGATGCCGCGGTCGTGCAGCGCCTCGACGAGGTCGCGGATGTGCAGGACGCCCACGATGTCGTCGAGCGACTCGCGGTAGACCGGGTAGCGGGTGTACGGCGACTCGAGCACCGACTTCAACGCCTGGTCGGGCGGCAGCGCGATCGAGATCGCCACCACTTCCGGGCGCGGCACCATCACGTCCGCGACCTCCTTGTCCGCGAAGTCGAAGACCTTGTAGAGCATCTCCTGCTCCTCGTGCTCGATCTCGCCCTGCTCCGCCGACGACGAGAGGAGCATGCGCAACTCTGCCTCCGAGTGCGCTTCGTGCTCGGCCCCCGGCGGCTCGAGCCCGAGCCCGCGGAGGATCAGCGCCGTCGACTCCTGCAGCAGCCAGATCAGCGGCCGAAACGCGGCGAAGAAGGCGCGCACGGGCGCCGAGACGGCGAGCGCCGTCCGTTCGGGATGGCCGAGCGCGATCCCCTTCGGGACGAGCTCGCCGATGACGACGTGCAGGTACGTGACGATCAGGAGCGCGAGCACGACCGCCAGCACCGACGCCATCACCGCGTCGAACCGATGCGCGAGCACCTGCTCGCCGAGCGCGCCGATCGCCAGGCTGGAGATCGTGACACCGAGCTGCATGGCCGAGATGAAGCGCGGCGGGTCGCCCGTGATCCGGAGCACCGCACGCGCACGGCGATTCCCCTCGTGCTCGAGCTCCATGATCCTCGTCCTCCGCGACGTGACGAGCCCGTACTCCGCCGCGACGAAGAACGCGTTCAGGAGGATGAGGCCGGCGAGCGCCAGCATCTCGAGGAAGAACGTCATCGGGAGCGCCTCCGCGGGGAAGGCGCGCGCGTACTGGGCGCCAGATCGTCGTCCACGCGGATCAGTCGCCGGAGTATAGCCCCGGCCGCGGCGGTGCGAACGTGTGTTCTATCATGTCCGTGTGCGGGTCGAGTACCGCGAAGAGCCGTGCAAGGTCGCGCTCAACCGCGTCAAGGGCATGCCCTTCGACTGGTCGCTCAATCCCTACATGGGCTGCGCGCACCGCTGCACGTTCTGCTACGTGCGCGCGTTCGAGCGGCGGGCGGATCGTCCCGCCGACGAGCGCTACGGCCGGTCGATCCGCGTCAAGGTGAACGTCGCGGAGCGCCTGCGCGCCGAGCTCGCGCGCCGGAGCTGGCGCGGCGATCCCGTCGCCGTCGGCGCCGCCACCGACCCCTACCAGCCGGCCGAGGGCAGGTACCGGCTCACGCGCGCGTGCCTCGAGGCGCTGCGCGACGCGTCCAACCCGTTCCACGTCATCACCCGCGGCCCGCTGATCGTCCGCGACGCGGACGTGCTCGCCGAGGCGGCGTCGCGCGCCGACGTCTCGGTCACGTTCTCGGTGCCGACGGTCGACGACGACGTGTGGCGGAAAACCGAGCCTGGGACGGCGCATCCGAGGCAGCGGCTGCGCGCGCTGCGGGTGCTCGTCGACGCCGGGGTGCGCGCGTCGGTGGGGATGGCGCCGCTCCTCCCCGGCCTCTCCGACCGGCCCGAGTCGCTGGAGCGGGTCGTCGCCGCCGCGCGCGAGGCCGGAGCGTGCGGGATCTGGGCGAACCTCCTCTACCTGCGCGAGGGGACGCGCGAGCACTTCCTCGCCTGCCTCGCGCGCGACTGGCCGGAGCTCCTTCCCGACTACGAGCGGCTGTACGCCCGCGGCGCCTACCTTCCGCAGTCCGTGGCGAAGCCGGCGAGGGACGAGGTGCGGCGCCTCGGCCGCCTCCACGGGATCGCCGATCGGCGCGCCGTCAGGCTCCGGCCGCCCACGCCCGACGAGCAGCTGTCCCTCCTCCCCGGGGCTTAGGATGGTCCACGGATGCCGGACGAGATCACGGCGCTGATCGTCGACGACCACGAGGTCGTCCGCGAGGGATTGCGGTTGTCGCTGTCGCGCGCGCCGCACATCCGGGTCGTCGGCGAGGCCGCCGACGGCGCGGCGGCGGTCGAGCTGGCCGAGCGGCGGAAGCCGGACGTCGTGATCATGGACGTCCGCATGCCCGGCATGGACGGCCTGGAGGCGACGAGGCTCCTGACCGAGAAGGTGCCGGAGTCGCGCGTGCTGATCTTCACGGCGTACTCCGAGCGCTCGCTGCTCGGCCGCGGGCTCGAGAGCGGCGCGAAGGGGTACATCCTGAAGGAGGCGCCGCACCAGACGCTCGTGCGCGCGATCGAGAAGGTCGCGCAGGGCGAGGGCTACGTCGACCCCGCGTTGATGCCCGCGTTCCTCGCCGGCAAGGACCAGGCGGACATGCTGACCTCGCGCGAGCGCGAGATCCTCCAGCTGCTCGCCGACGGGATGTCGAACGCGGACGTCGCGCAGCGGCTCTTCATCTCGCAGGAGACCGTCAAGAGCCACGTCCGGCACATCCTCACGAAGCTCGAGGCGGACACCCGGACGCACGCCGTCGCGATCGCCCTGCGCGAAGCGATCATCGATTGACCGACGAGGGCCTCGACCGCCTGATCGCGGCCGAGCAGGACGAGCGCCGCCGGATCGCGCTCTTCCTCCACGACGGCCCGGTGCAGAACCTGTCCGGCATCGCGCTCATGCTCGACGCCGCGCTCCATTCGATCGACACCGGGAAGGTCGACGACGCGCAGAACGTCCTGCAGGCGGCGCTCGAGCGCCAGCGGGCGACCATCCGCGAGTTGCGTGACCTCTCGTTCGCGCTCGAGCCGGTCGTGCTGCGCGACCAGGGGTTCGCGCCGGCGCTGCAGGCCCTCGCGGAGCAGGTGGGGACCCGGAACCAGATCCGCGTCGACCTCGAGATCGAGGAGGCCGACCGGATCGGCCAGACGGCGCAGGTCGCGCTGTACACCATCATCCGCGAGCTGCTCGACCAGGCGGTCCGCCGCGGGCCGCTCACGCGGATCGGCGTCTGGATTCGCGCGTCGGCGGGCGGCCTCGAGACGGAGGTGTCGGACGACGCCGAGCCGGAGCGGCGGCGACGGTCCTTCGAGGCGATCGAGGAGCGCGTGAAGCAGCTGCACGGCTCGATCCGCGTCGAGCCCGCAGAGCCGGGAACACGTGTCGTCGTGGCACTCCCCGCCTACGCGACGCGGCGCTAGTCTGCGCCCGATGGCCCAGGCGAACGGCTACGTCCTCATGGTGTGGTCGCCGGCGGGCTACACGTTGCGGGAGATGGAGGGCGAGCCGCCGCAGCCGGGCCACGAGTTCGAGGAGGACGGCCGCACGCTGGTGGTGAACAAGGTCGGCGCGTCGCCGCTGCCGGGCGACGCGCGCGTGTGCGTCTACTCGGTCGGCAAGGCGTAGGCGCCGAACCGGTGTCTGACACCACCGGTGTCAGACACCGTGGGCGGCGTCCTCGGCGGCGACGAGGCCGAGCACGAGCGCCTGCGCGAGGCCGCTGGTGTAGCCGCCGGCGGCGATCCCGCCCACGTCGACGCCCGCCGCCCACAGGCCGTCGACCGGCGTGTCGTCTTCCCGCAGCACGCGTGCTCGCGCGTCGACGCGGAGCCCGCCGAGCGTGTGCGTGATCGACGCGATCACCCGCACGGCGGCGACGGCGCCGTCCGGCGGGTCGAACGGCAGGTCGCGCGGCCCGACGCGCGCCTCGGCCGGCGCGCTCTCGACCATCTCGGCGACCGTGCGGTCGCGGACGCGCTGCTCGAGCGCGCTCTGGTCGAGGACGTAGTACGCCCTCGCGTTCGGCCGCCGTGCCGTCGCCTGCACGACGTTCGTCTCCGACCACGAGACGTCTGACGCGGAGAAGAACTCGATGCCGTCCTCGTCGTAGATCCGCGCATGCCGGGCGTAGAGCTGCGACAGCGAGACGAGCTGCGTCTCGTCCCAGAGCGCGTCCGGCATGTTCCGGCCGTAGAACTCGTCCATTGCTTGCGAGTGCGCAGCGCCCCGGTCGAGCGCGAAGCGCAGGCCGTCTCCTTCCGACCACGGGCTCGCGCGCAGGCGCAGCGACGCCGCCGGGCGGATGAAGCGCGTGACGAGGTCGGACGACGCCGCGAAGCCGCCCGTGCAGAGGAGGAGCGGGCCGTCGACGCAGCCCTCGGCTCCCGTCTCGACGTCGCCCGCGAGCGCCTCGACGATCCCGCGCGGGTCGAACCGCTTGCCGACCGTGCGCGGGTTCCCCGTCTCCTCCGACACGACGGGCGCTCCGCGCGCGACGAGCCAGGCGATCGCGTCGTCGAGCCGCTCCCACACGAGCTGCTGCAGCACGGGGTCGCCGTCGGGGCACTCGGCGCGAAGCTCGGCGACCTCGCGGTGGCGCCAGATCACGCCCGACGAGAGGAGCATCGAGCCGCCGAGCCGCGTCCCCTTCTCGCGCACGACGACGTCGCGTCCCAGCTCGCGCAGGCGTGCGGCGGCGACGAGGCCGGCCATGCCGGCACCCGCGACCGCGATCATCTACGTCAGGCTGAAGGTCGGCTTGTGCTCGACGTACTCGATGCGGACGCGGTCGGGTCCCCAGAGGAACGCGGCGTACGTGTTCGCGGCGTCGACGACCGACTCCACCTCGATCGCGAGCTCGCCGGCGTCGGCCACGATCTCGTCGGCGGAGTCGACGAGGACCGCGAGGTGGTTGAGGAGCGGACGGTCGTTCGGCCTGGGGTCGCCCTCGTGGAGCTCGAGGTAGGCGCCGCCCACCTCGACGCGCTTCGGGCCGGCGGTGTTGAAGCCGTACCGGAGGTACTCCTGTGCCGTCACCTCGGGCGCCTCCGTCCAGAGCGCGACGTGGTCGAGGTCGTAGTCGACCTCCGTCGGCGCCTCGACGAGCGTCACGAACACCCCTTCGCCGATCTCGAAGACGTCGGGCGTGTCGCGGGGAAGCTCCGTCCGCGCGGCGTCGAGGTCGGAGACGCGAAGGCCGACGTGCTTCAGGGGACCCTGCTGCCGCGGCGCCTCGGCGTCGAAGAACGTGAGCTTTCCCCGGCGGGCGTTCGACCCGACGAGCGTGAAGTTCGACTCGTTCGAGATCACGTGCATGCCGAGATGGCGCTCGCAGAACGCGACGAGCGGCGCGCGGTCGGCGACCCAGAATGCGACGTGATCGAGAGTGCGCGGCTCCACGGGCAGGACGTTAGCGACGGTGCCCCTGTCCACGGCGCGGCAAACGGCCGGACACCCGGGCTCCGCCGCCGCGGCGGAGCCCGAGCGTCGGCTCGACCCCTACCGCGACGAACGCCTGCCGGTGCGCGACCGCGAGGCGGTCTTGCGCTTACCGGACGAGCGCGTCGACGACTTCTTGGTGCCGCCGGACTTGCGCGCAGAGGACTTCTTCGCCGTCGACTTGCGGCTCGTCGACTTCTTGGTGGTCGACTTCCGCGACGTCGACTTCTTCGCAGACGACTTGCGGGTCGTCGACTTCTTCGCCGACGACTTCTTCTTCGCACCGCCGGTCTTGCGGGTGGTCGTCTTGCGAGCGGACGCCGCCTTCCGCGACGCCGTCTTCTTCTTCGCAGCCCCCTTCTTCTTCGCACCGGACTTCTTCGCCGTCGACTTCTTCTTCGACGACGACTTCTTCCGGGCGCCGGAGCTGCGAGTCGACCCCGAGCGGGAGCTGCTGCCCGAGGAGCGCGACGACGACCGTGTCGTCGCCGGAACGGCGATCGAGCGCTCGATCTCGGCGCCTTCGCTCGCCTCACCGATCGCGGACTCGCCCCATGCCTCGTCGGCTTCCGCGGCCGGTTCCTCGCCCCAGGAGCCGGCGGTGGGCGTGCCTGACGCCTCGCCGGTCCCGCTCCAATCCTCTTCGGTCATGCAGTGACCTCCTAGTCGGATTGCGCGTGCACGATTCCCTACCACGTTGCTTTCTAACGTGCAATGCGGACGTTGTCGCTTTCTACCGCTCGTTGCTGGAAAGGAAAACGCGTGCGAGTCGCGCAGTCGTGCACGCGACTCGCACGCGTGCGTCGCTCAACGCTTGCTGCGCGACGACGAGCGGCTCGACGACTTACGCGCAGTGGCGCGGCCGCCGCGCGCGCCGGCGGTGCGGACGCTCATCGTCCCGCGACCGCTCGTGCGCGAAGAGCTGCGCGACGAGGAGGCGGAGGACTTGCGTGCAGTCGCACGCCCGCCCTTGGCTCCGGCGCGCTTCTTCTGCGCCGTCGAACCTGAGCGCCCGCCCTTCGCGCCTGCGGCCTTCACGGTCATCGATCCGCGGCCGCTCGACGAGCGCGACGAGGTCTTCGCGCGCGATGACGTCTTCGGCCGTGAAGCCGTCGTCTTCTTGCGCGACGAGGTCTTCGTGCGGGACGAGGCGGTCGCGCGCTTCGCGCCGCCCGACGTGCTCTTCTTCGTCCTCGACGAGGACGCAGACGTCGTCTTCTTGCGAGACGAGGTGCCTCCGCCGCGCGAGGAGCTCGAGCTGCGGGCCGCCGACCCGCGGGACGACGACGACGAGGACTTCGTCTCACCTGACTGAGTGCGCTGCTTGTTGACGGTCCGCGCGGCGATCTCCTTCGCCCGCTTCGTCGACCGTCCCTGCTTCTGCTCCGACTCCTTGATGTGCTCGTACTGTCTTTCGCGCTTCGCGCTCCATGCTCTGGGCATTGCGTTGCGACCTCCTGGTGGTTTCCTGGGCGGCCAACAACATGCCCGCAACGTGCACGGATTATGCGCGCGCGATCACCAGCGGCTTCGACGTCGGTGCATCGACACCGCCGGCGCGTTCGATCGTGACCATCACGCGCGCGCCGCGAGCGACGCGCAGCGGCAGCGTGAAGGTGCGACCGTCGAACTCACCTGCGCGGTGCACGGACGGGTTCGCGACCCACGCCTCGTACGTCTTCCCCTTCGGCGGCGACGGCAGGTCGACGTTGAGCACGGCGGTTCCCGACGGCGCTACGACGAGCTCGCCGTGCGCACCGCGGACGGGCACGTGACGCGACGCAGGATTCGCGAGGACGCCGAGCGCCGCCTTGTCGCGCGCGAGCGAGTGATGCAGCGACGCGGCCCAGATGCCGAAGCCGACGGCGGCCGCCGACGCCGCGACGGCGACCGCGGCGGCGACGGCGCCGAACATCCGGCGCGGGCGCAGCGGAACGACGTTCGGGCGCTCGGCGCGTGCCGTGTCGAGAATCGCCGCGCGCAGCGAGGCCGGCGGCGCGGGCCCTTCCACCGCGAAGGCGAGCGCAGCGGCAGCGTCGCTCAACCCGGCGATGTCCGCCCGGCACCGCTCGCACGACTCGAGGTGCTCCTCGAACCGCTCGCGTTCCTCCGGCGTCAGCGCGTCGAGCGCGTAGGGGGCGGAGAGGGTGTGCAGGTCTTCGGCCATAGTGCTCCTAGGCGGATATTCGCCCGCCGTTCGCGGGCGGTTCGCGGCCCCCTACTCCAGCGGCTGGTTCTGGACGTTGTGCTCCGTGGCGTATTCGTCGACGAGCCGGTCGACGACGGTCATGCCTTCGTTGTAGGCCGTGTTGATGCGGACGAACGGCTCCCACTTCTCCGGCAGCGCGTCTTCGGGGAAGATCGCCTCCACCGGGCACTCCGGTTCGCACGCGCCGCAGTCGATGCACTCCTCGGGGTCGATCACGAGAATGCGTCCGGCTTCGTGGATGCAGTCGACGGGGCAGACGTCGACACACGAGCGGTCTTTGATGTCGATGCAGGGCTCGGCGATGATGTAGGTCACGCGGACCTACTCTACCGAGGCGATCAGGCCCCCAATCAGTTCCCGGGTCCGCTCGAACAGCGCGGACTTGGCGACGACGCGGTCGAATCCGGCTGCGTGCGCGCGGCGGAGCCCCGCGGTGTCCGTGTGGTTCGTGTAGCCGAGGATCGGCACGTCGGGGAAGCTGTCGGCGACGTCTCCGGCGTCGATCCGGGCGATGTCCGCGATCACGAGGTCCGGCGCCTCGACGCCGTCGGACGTCGTGAAGCGGTGCTCCGGGAGCAGGGCCTCCAGCTTGCCCCGGACGAAGAGGTCGACCCCACACAACAGGATCGTCGCCATGCCTGCGCCCGACCCTAGCACCGTGACGGCCGCGTACAAACGCGGGCTCGCGCTGGCGCGGAGCGGAGCGTTCTTCGAGGCGCACGAGGCGTTCGAGGAGGCGTGGCGCTCCTGCGCGCCGGAGGAGCGCGACTTCTTCCAGGGCCTCGTGCACGTGGTCGTGTCCGCGTACCAGGGGGACCGCGGCCGACCGGTCGCCGAAGAGCGGCAGCGGGCGAAGGCGCTGCGGCGGCTCGCGCCCTACGCGCCGTCGCATCGCGGCCTGGACGTCGCGCGCGTCGTCACGGCGCTAGAGCGTGCCGAGGCCGATCCGCGTGAACACCTGGTCGAGCGCGACGCGCAGCCACCAGTCGCGGTTGAAGAAGAGCAGCAGCCCGAGCGCCACGAGCGTGGCGCCTGACAGGCCGCGCACGACGACGTAGTGGTCGCGGACCCACCGGAACGCGCGCATCGCGTGTGCGAACGCGACGCCGGCGGCGACGAAGGCGGCCGCGAGCCCGAGCGAGTACGCGACCAGCAGGACGACGCCGCGGAGGAGTGTCCCGCTCGACGAGGCGAGCACGAGGATCGACGCGAGCACGGTGCCGATGCACGGCGCGGCGCAGATCGCGAACGCGCCGCCGAGGAGCGCCCGCGACCCCGTCCCGCGCGCGCGCTGCAGCAGGCCCGGCACGACGGCGCGCTGCGGCCACGGCAGCGCGCCGAGGAACGCGAGGCCGAGCACGACGAGCACGAACCCTGCGATCTCGACCTGCGTGCGCTTGTCGACCGCGCTTCCGACCGCCGCCGCCCCCGCACCCAGGAGCACGAACACGCCGGTGAAGCCGAGGACGAACGGGAAGCTCGCCGCGACGACCCGCCGTCCGACGCCGCGGTCGCCGAGCTTGTCGACCTCGACGGCGGAAACCGCCGAGAGATAGCCGGGGACGAGGGGCAGCACACACGGCGTCACGACCGAGACGAGCCCTGCGAGGAACGCGATCGGAAGCTTCTCAGCCATCGAACCGGTCGAGCTCCTCGTCGACGCGCCGCTCCGCCTCCGGGTCGAGCGGCGGCTTGTCCGCCGACGGCGCCCCCGCGGGTGCGCGCGCCCACTGCCGCGCCCCGAATCCCAGGACGACCACGCCCGCCAGTGCCCCTCCGAGCGGCAGCACCCAGGCGAGCAGGTCGAACCCGTGCCTCGCAGGCGTCGAGAGGACGCCCGGGCCGAACTGCGCCACCATCTCGTCGAGGATCTGCTTCTCGCTCCATCCCTCGGCGATCCGCTCGCGGATGTGCGCCTTCATCTCCTGCGCGATCGGCGCCGTCGACTGGTCGAGCGTCTCGTGGCAGACCGGGCAGACGAGCTTCGTCTCGATCGCCTCAGCGGTCGGGCGCGTGTGCGCCCACGCGGGGACGGCGACCACGAGCGCCGCAAGGGCGAGCGCGAGGAGCTTCACGACGCGAGCGCGCGGGCGATCTCGGCGTCGAGCTGCCCGCCCGCCAGCGGCCCGAGGATCCGCTTGACGATCCGGCCGCGGCGGTCGATGAAGAACGTCGTCGGCGTGTAGGCGACGCCGTAGCGCGACGCCACGTCGCCGAGCGCGTCGAACGCCAGCGCATACGTCACGCCGTGCTTGCGCGCGAAGCTGCGCGCGGCCGACCGGCTGTCGAGGACGTCGATCCCGACCACCGCGACCCGCTTCCCCGCCCACCGCTCGGCCGCCGCCTCGAGACGAGGCATCTCCTGCTTGCACGGGATGCAGTCGGAGGCCCAGAAGTTCACGACCACCGCCTTGCCGCGGTAGGCGGCGAGCGAGACGTGCCCGCCGCCGGAGAGCCGCGACAGACGGAACGCGGGCGCGGGCACGACGCGGCCGCGTTCGATCGCGGCCGCAGTGCCGTTGTGCTGATGCGCGAGCCGCCAGCCGAGGAGCGCGGCGAGGACGATCACCCCCAGCACGGCAACTCCCTGGAGCAGGCGCACGAGGGTCACGACGCGAGCGCGCTCCGGATCGCCGCGTTCAGGTCCGTCGCCGGTATCGGCCCGTCCACGTGCGGCGGGACGACGCGGCCGTGCGGGTCGACGAAGAACGTCTCGGGGAAGCCCGTGACGCCCCACGTGCTCTGCGCGCGGCCGCCGACGTCGCGGACGACCCGGTAGTTGACGTCGTAGCGCTTCATGTACCGCCGCGCGGCCCAGCTCAGGTCGCTGCCGTCGACGCCGACGAACACGACCTTGCCTCCCCACCGCGCGGCTGCGTCGTGGAGCGTCTTCGCCTCGAGCTTGCAGTCGACGCACCACGAAGCCCAGAAGTTCAGGACGACGACCTTGCCGCGGTACGAGGCCAGGTCGAAGTCGCCGCGGCCGCCGCCCAGGTACGGAAGCGAGGTCTTCGGCGCCGAGACGACGTGACCGCGGTCGACCTTCGCCGCGATGCCGCCGTGGTCGGCGTGCGTGACGTCCCAGACGAGCAGGCCTAGCAGGGCGAGGACGACGGCGACGGCGGCGACGCGGACGAGGCGCATCACACGATGTAGACGGTCGTCCCGATGTCGACGTGGTCGAACAGCCACTCGGCGTCCGGCACCTGCATCCGGATACAGCCGTGCGACGCGCTGTAGCCGATCGACGCCGGCTCGTCGGTCCCGTGGATGCCGACGCCGGGCGCGTCGAGCCCCATCCAGCGCGTTCCGAGCGGGTTGCCAGGCCCGGGCGGCACGGGTTTGAGCCCCTTCGCCCACGCGTCCTGGGTGGGCGGGTACCACCACGGGTCCTTCCACTTGACGACGATGTGCCAGCGCCCGGCCGGCGTCGGGTAGATCGCCTGCCCGGTGGCGACCGGGAAGGTCCGCCAGAGCTTCGTGCCCGCGAACAGGTAGAGCCGGTTGAGCTCCCGGTTGATCACGATCACCCTCGCGAATGCCGACGACGACACCTTCGGGAGCACCGTTCTCGTCCGCACGCGGACGGGCAGCCGTGTGTTCGCGCGGAGGGCGCCCACGACGCGGACGGTGAGCGCGTGGCGGTCGAGACGGCGGCCGACCCGCTCCGGCCGGATGACGGGCTTCGCGTCCTTGAACGTCAGTGTCGCGTCGACCGGATCGCGGTCGAACCGAGCGGCGACCGCGGCTACCCAGCTGCGCAGCGGCGCGCCGTGGACGGCGACGACGAGCTGGACGTCGGTCGCACGCGAGGCCACGCGCGCGCGTGCGACGGCGGTCGCCGTGTACGCAGACGCGATCCGCCTCGGGTCGAGCGCGAGCCTGCGGCCGTCGACGACGACGGGCAGCGGCTTCGCGAACGCCGCGGCCACGGCCGCGACGGCGTCGTGCGGCGTCAGCCCGCCGACGCGCACGCCGGCGACGCGAACGCCGGCCGGCAGCACGTCCGCCGGCGGCGGCGCCGGGGCCGTCGTCGTGGTGGTGGTGGTCGTCTCGCCGGTCGTCGTCGCGGCGGTGGTCGTGGTCGCCGTCGACGTCGTCGCGTCGGCGATCACGGCCCCCGAGAACGCACCGGCGGCCGCGAGCCCGAGCACGAAAAGAACGGCAGCGTGCAGGCGCTTCACTGCCCGCGCAGTGTAGCCAGCGCGGTTTTCGGATCATCCGACACGATCGCGTCGACGCCGAGCGCGGCCAGCTCGCGCATCCGCGCCGGCTCGTTCACCGTCCAGGCGAGGACCGGCGCGCCCCGGCGGTGGGCGCGGTCGACGGCGGCGCTCGAGCACAGCGTGTGGTGCAGCGCGAGCACCGTCGCGCCCGCCGCTCGCAACAGGAGCCCGACCCGCGCCGGCACGAGCGACCTCAGGGCGGCGGCGCCGGGCGCCGTGACCGCGCGCGGCCACTCGAACCGCGAGACGCCGTACCGGTCGCGCGGATACCCGATCGCGCGCGGCACGTCGGGCGCGAGCGTGGCGACCGTCCGGAGCACCCTCCCGAGCGCGCTCGAGACGAGCACGCGGTCGCGCAGGCCGTACGTGTCGACCGCGTCGAGCACCGCCGCTTCGTAACCCCGCTGCTTCAGGTCGATGTGCAGCCCGACGTCGTGCTGCGCGAGGAGCTCGAGCGCCTGGTACAGGTGCAGCCCCGGCGCGTGCGCCTCGTGGGCCACGACGAGCCCGGGCGAGACGTCGAACTCGACGACGTCCGCGCCCGCAGCCACCGCGGCGTCCAGCGCTTCGCGCGAGTTGTCGGGCGCCTCTACGCTCGCGCCGCGGTGCGCGATCACGAGCGGGCGCCCGTCGGGCCGGCGCAGGTTCACGCCGACGGAACGCGCTGGATCACGACGACGGCGCAGTCGTCGGCGAGATCGCCGCCCGCGAAGTCGCGGCAGGCGGCGAGGACGGCGTCCGCGATTCCCTGCGCCGGTCGCGCGGCGTTCGCGGCCAGCACGGCGTCGAGGCGCTCGACGCCGAAGAGCTCGCGGCCGCGGCGCGCCTCCACGACGCCGTCGGTGTACAGGACGACAGCCGCGTCGGGGGAGAGATCAGCGGCCACCTGCTCGTACCCCTGGGCCGGCAGGACGCCGAGTGCGAGACCGCCGCACGCGAGCGCCGACACCCCGCCGCCGCGCTCGACGACCCGCGGCTCCGGATGGCCGGCGCTCGCACACAGCACGCGACCGCCGGGCGCCACGGTGACGTAGACCATGGTGATGAACTTGCCGGCTGCGATCTCGCCAACGACGACGTCGTTCGCGTGCGCGAGGAAGTCGGACGGCTCCGGATGCTCGCGCGCGAGCGAACGGAACACGAACTTCGCCATCGCCATGTCCGCGGTGGCGTCGATGCCGTGGCCGGTGACGTCGCCGAGGACGACCGCGAGACGCCCGTCGTGCAGCTCGAGGAAGTCGTAGACGTCGCCGCCCACGTCCACCTGCGCAGCCGACTCGTACACCCTCCCCACCTCGAGACCGCGCACGGCCGGTTGCTCGCGCGGCAGCAGCGACCGCTGCATCGTCTCCGCGAACTCCTTCTGCTGCTGGTAGAGGCGGGCGTTGTCGATCGCGAGCGCGGCCTGCTGCGCGATCGTGCGGGCAGTGGCGAGCGTCTCCTCGGTGATCGGCTCCGCCGGGTCGAGCGAGACGATCGTCAGCTCCGCGAGCAGCTCGGACGGCGTCGCGATCGGGACCAGGGCCGCCGTCGACCCCGCCTCCAGGAACGGACGGAGGAGCGCGTGTGCACCGCCCAGCCGCGCCACGGCGGGCGCGTCGAGCAGCACCGGCGCGTACGAACGGCGCGGTCGCGGCTGCGGCCGCTCGAGGATCGTCCGCACCGCGTCGGTGAGCCGCGAGTCCGCGACGTGCACCGCCCGCGGCACGAGCTGGTCTCCGCGCTCGTCGGGGACGCGGATCACGGCGGCGTCGACGTCGAACTCCTTGACGAGCGTCTCGGTCACCGCGCGCAGCGTCGTCTCGAGCGACAGCGTCTGCGCGAACGAGCGGGAGATCTCGTACAGCGCGGTCACCTGCCTCGACGCCTGCCGCTCCGAGTCGAGCACCTGGTAGAGCGCGGTGCCGAGCTCCGTCGCGCGCTCGTGGAGGCGGGCGTTCTGGACGGCGACGGCGAGCTGCGCCGCCAGCGCGCTCAGCAGCGCCAAATCGCTCTCCGACAGGTCGCGGTCACCGGGGTAGGCGACGAGGAGGCCGATCGACTCGTCGCGGACGTGCAGCGGCACCGCGACGACCGAGCGCTGGCCGACCCTCCGCAGCGCCGCGCGCACCGCGGCGAGGGCGGGGTCGAGCCTGCCCACGTGCGCGTGCACCGACGCGCGTGCGCGCAGCGGCCCGGCGAACGCCTCGGCCGCACGCTGCGCAACCTCGCCGAGCCCGCCCGCGACGCCGCGCCCCGCTGCGGCGAAGAGGTCGTCTTCCTCGTCTCGGAGGAAGACCGCGACCTGGTCGACCTGCAGGAGCTCCGAGATCCGCTCGACCGCCGTCTCGAGCGTGTGCGCGAGCGACAGGCGCGAGATCGCCTCGCTCACGACCTCGAGCAGCGCGCGTGTCCGCTCGAGCTCCTGCTCCACCGACTCCGCACGCTCGCCCGCACGCAGCGCGTGCGCGGCGCGCGCCGCGAAGGCGGCGAGCGTCTCCAGCTCCGGCTCGGGGGGCGCGGAGTCGAGCGGGTAGAAGAGCTGCAGGAGCGCGAAGGCCGGGCGGCCGAGCGGCAGCGTCACGACCTGCGCGAGTGCCGGCGGCAGCGTCTCGTCCCCGACGACGGTCGCCGGCCGCCACGTCTCGAGCGCCTCGTCGGCGAGTCTCGACGCCCGCGGGAGCGCTCCCTCGACGTCGCCGCTCGTCGTGAGCCTGGTCACCCCACGGTCGGGCTCGACCCGCCACAGCACGCCGCCGCGCGCGCCCGTCGCGTCGGCCGCGATCCGAAGAGCCTGCTGCGCGGCCCGGCGCTGGTCGCCTCCGGCGGCGAGCGCCTCGCCTGCGAGCTCGAGCCACGCGGCGCGACGTGGGCCCGGCGCGGAGCGCGTGCCCTGGGCGAGCGTCCGGACTGCGAGCGCGAGCTGCGCTGCGGCGAGGGCCGCGAGCGACTCCTCCGCCGGGTCGAACGGCCGCCGCCGCACGGCTTCGATTGCGCCGACCACGCGGCCCGCGGCCCGCGCCGGTGCGGCAACGACCCCACCGGCGCCGGCGCGCTCGGCGGCGCGGGCGACGGCGTCCGAGGGGACGTGCTCGAGCGCCGAGGCGGTAGCGGCACGGCTGCCCGCGATCTCGGCTGCGAGCGCCGAGCCCTCCGGCGCGACCGCGCGCGCGAGCAGCTCGCCCTCGGCGTCGACGACGCGGACGACCGCGAGATCCGCCGCGAGCGCCTCGGCCGCCGCGCCTGCGATCGCCGCCAGCGCCGCGCGCAGGTCGCTTGCGGCGGCGACCTCGGACGCGGCACGCGCAAGCGCCTCGAGCGGCGACCGTGCTGCCGGGGCGACCGGCCGCTGGGCTTCGACGGCCATTCCTCGAGAGATACTGCCTAGACTGGGGGCCGATGTCCGAGCCCGCTGCCCGTCCGCAGGCGCCGCCCGAGGACGCGCCCTCCCTCGACCCGCGCGCGATCGAGCTCAACTACCGCCGCGAGCGCGCACGCCGCCGCGCGCGAATCGAGCGCAAGAGCGCGGCGCGCCGCTCGGACGTCCGCTTCTTCGTCATGCTCCTGGTGCTCGTCTTCGCCGCGGCGTTCCTCTTCCTCGGCGCGTGGCACGAGGTGCAGACGCTCTTCGGAGTCTGACCCCGTTCGGATCAGACGCCGTGGTGCAGCAGCCGCCGGCGCGCGATCGCCGGATCCCGCTCCCAGGTCGTCCCGCCGCACATCGGGCACTGGGGGAGCGTCGTCTGGACCGTGACGCCGTACCCGCAGCCCGAGCAATGGAACACGCCCCGCACGGAGGCGCCGGCCGGCACGAACTCGACGAAGTCGCTCCCTCCGGCTACGACCTTCCTCGCCTCGTCGAGCAACGCTGACCCCCTCGCCGTACCGGTCGTGAGACTTCCGACCGGATTCTTCCCCATACTTACCGCCGTGGAAACCCCGGAGTTCTTCGACCTCGAGACGCCGCCGCCCGGGGCCCCGACGCCGGCGGGCTACGTCCGTCCGGCGGCCGGCGGGATCTGGGCGGCCGGCGAGCGCATCACCTGGGTCGCCGGGCTCGTGCTCGCGCTGTCGTCGTTCATGGACTGGTACGCGGGGTCGGGCGTCGGCGTGAAGCTCGCGGTGATCGGGTGGCACAGCGGCGTCCTCGGCAAGCTCGTCTTCTTCATCGGGCTCGCGGTCCTCGTGATCGTCGCGCTGCGCGAGACCGGCTTCGAGCTGCCGCCGTCGGTGCCCGAGAGCCTCCTCGTGCTCGCGCTCGGCGCCCTCGCAGCCGTGTTCGTGCTCATCCGGATCATCTCGATCCCCGACTCCGTCCTTCCTGCGGACGGCCGCGGGATCGGGATCTGGATCAGCCTCGTCGCCAGCTTCGGCGTGATCGCCGGCGGGCTGCTGCGAGCAGTAGAAGAGCTGTGACGGTGCCGACGGCCGCGCCCGCGACGACGTCGGTCGGGTAGTGGTCGCCGTTGTAGAGCCGCGAGAACGCGATCAGGCACGCGAGCGCGTAGAGAACGCCGCGGTACCGCGGCAGGAAGGCTGCGAGCATCGTCGCGCCGGCGAACGACGTCGCGGCGTGCCCCGATGGGAACGAGTGGGTCCGCTCCGGCGGACCGAGCTGGTGCTCGAACGGCCGGTGTCGGTGTACGAGAGCCTTCCCGAGGTCGGCGGCGCCCTCTGCCGCCGCGACTGCGACGACGACGCCTGCGAGGACCCACGGCCGGCGCCACGCGAACGCGATCGCCGCCGCCGCCGCGATCCACACCGCGCCGAAGGTCCCGATCCACGACAGCCCGACGAAGAGCCAGTTCAGCCAGCCGACCCGATGGCCGACGATCCAGTGCTCGAGATGCTTGTCGGCCCTAAGCAGGAACGAGCTGCTTCGCGCGCTCGATCAGCTGCTGCGGGTCGAAGGGCTTCCCGACGAAGCCGCGTGCGCCGCGCTCCTGGGCGTCGGTGGCCGAGCGCTCGTCCACCTGGCCGCTGAACATGATCACGGGGATCGAGCCGTGCCGCTCCTGCATCCGCTGCAGCATCTGCCACCCGTCGGTGCCGGGCATCACGACGTCGAGGAGCACGAGGTCGGGCGCACCGTCCTCGATCGCGCGCAGCGCCTCGTCGGCGCCCGCCGCCTCGCGCACGGTGTAGCCCTCCATCTCGAGGTTCACGCGCATGTACTCGCGCAGGCGGGCGTCGTCGTCGACGACGAGCACGAGCGGCCCGGAGGTGTGGCCGCCGGGGCCGGAGCGGTCGAGGAAGGCCTCGAGGTCGCGGCGCCGGTACCGCCGGTGGCCGCCCGGCGTGTAGAACGCGGGCACCCGCCCCTGGTCCGACCACTTCCGGATGGTTGACTGGGCAACCCCGAGGAACTTCGCTGCCTGGCCGAGCGTGAGCCAATCCGGCTCGGTGGTCGGAGCGCGCCTCCCCGGGTACGTCACGGCCCAAAAGTATCCAAAGCTTCCGGTACCTAAACCGCCTCCTACGGGTACTGCACCGTGACCGTGACGGTCTCCCGCGCCGCAGGGGCGAGCGAAAGCGGCGTGAGCGTCCGCACGAGCGTCTGCGTCCCCCCGGGGCGCGGGTTGTCGTGAATCGCCTCGCCGACGGCGATTCCGACCACGAACACGACGGCGACGCCGACGAGCGCTGCGACCGCGCGGATCACGGGCGGTAGTCGACGGCGCCGCGGGCGTAGACGTGGAAGGCGGCGTCGGCGATCGTCCCCGGCTCCGCCGGGAGCGCGCCCTCCGGGTCGGCGTCCTCGAGGAGCTGCCGCACCCAGTCGTCGGCGCCGTCGTACGCGGAGGCCAGCTCGTCGAGCGTGAACGTCTGGCCGACGCGCTGCCGCAGCCGGTCGACGACGAGCTCCACGTCCCCGACGAGACGTCCGTAGCGGCGGCGGTCGGCCCGCGCCTCCTCGAGGCGGCGGCTGCCGTCCTGCCATTGCTGACGCGCGAGCTCCACGTCCATCCTCAGTCCGCGGCAGTACAGCAGGAGCGCGGCCAGAGCGACGGCAGCTCCGCGAGGATGCGCTCGCCGAGCTCGTATCCGGGCCGGGCGAGGGCGAACGCGGCGTGCGCGTGCAGGCATTTGAGGCTGCCCGACCGCGTCGAGCCTCCGATCCCGGCGTCGAGGTCGGGGCGGAGCCTGCGCTGCTCCGCCTGCGCCGCGGCGAGGCTGGCCGCGAGCTCCGGGTCCGTGCGCGCGGCGTCCGACCACCGCTCGACGCCCCCACCCCCCTCGAGCCGCGCGAGCGCGGCCACGAGCTGGGGACACGTGACGTAGAACTGCGTCGGGAACGGGCGTCCCTCCTCGTCGAAGGGCTCCTGCTCCGTCACGGCGGGGCGGCCGAACGGGCAACGGACGGCGACGGCGCGAAGCGCACGCGGGCGCCGGCCGAGCTGGCGCTCGACGATCTCCTCGTCCGTCACGCCCCTGAAGCTAACGCTGCCTGCGTTGCCACGCGGCGATGCCGCGGACGATGAAGAGCCGCTCGCCCGGCCGGACGAGCCCGAGCAGCCGCCCCTGCCGGATCAGCTCCGGGCCGGTGTTCGCGCGGGCGATGCTGCGCCGGAGCCGCACCTCCTCCGCCCGCAGGGACGCGATCTGCGCCCGTGTCGACTGCAGCTCGTGCTTCGTGTGCAGGTACGTGTGCAGCGGCTTCCAGTAGAGGAACGCGACGAGCACGAGCGCGCCGATCGCCAGCAGGCGCGTGGGACGCAGGCGGATCACGGGTTCCCCTTCGGCGGCGGCCGCCTACGTCCTGCGGATCGGGCAGGCGCCGCCGGTCAGGCGATGTCGACCTTGATCACGTTCGTCGAGCCGGGGAGGTTCACGGCCGTCCCCGCAGTCGTCACGACCCGGTCGCCGGTCTCGACGACGCCGCACTTGATCGCGGACTCGAGCGACCGCGACCAGAGGTCTTCGACGTTTTCCGTCTGCGGCATCAGCACCGGCGTCACGCCCCACTCGAGGGCCATCTGCTGCACCGCCGTCTGGTGGTGGGAAAGGCCGACGATCGGGCGCCGCGGCCGCAGGCGCGCGACCGCGGAGGCGGTGCGCCCGGTGAACGTGGGCACGAGGATCGCGCTGGCGCCGAGCGTCTCCGCCAGGTCGCACGCGGCGTTCGACATCGCGCGACCGACCGTCGTCTCCTCACCCGGCTCCGGCATCTGGTGCCGGTAGCCCATCGAGGGCTCGACGGCGCGCGCGATCGAGTCCATCGTCCGCACCGACTCGACCGGGTAGTTGCCGGTCGCCGTCTCGGCGGAGAGCATGATCGCCGAGGTGCCGTCGAGAATCGCGTTCGCGACGTCGCTCGCCTCGGCACGCGTCGGCTCGGCGTGCTCGATCATCGACTCGAGCATCTGCGTCGCCGTGATCACCGGCTTGCCGATCTCGAGGCAGCGCAGGATGATCCGCTTCTGCAGGAGCGGCACGGTGGCCGCGCCGATCTCCACGCCGAGGTCACCGCGCGCGACCATCACCGCGTCGGCCTCCTGCAGGACCTCGTCGAGCGCCGCGATCGCCTCCGCCTTCTCGATCTTCGCGATCACGCGGGCGGGCGAGCCGTACTGCCGGATGATCGCCTGGAGGTCGCGCACGTCGGCCGCCGCGCGCACGAACGACAGGGCGACGAAGTCGACGCCGAGCGAGAGCGCGAACGCCAGGTCGTCGAGGTCCTTCTTCGTCAGGGACGGGATCGGGATCGGGACGCCTGGGAGATTGACGCCCTTGTGCGACTTCACCTCGCCGCCGACCACCACGCGGCAGAGCGCGCGCCCCTGGTCGACCTCCTGGACCGTGAGCCGGACGAGGCCGTCGTCGATCAGGACGTCGTGCCCCGGGCGAAGCACCTCGCCGATCACCGCGGGCGCGACGGGCAGCTCGCCGTCGACCTGCGCCTGCTCGCCGACGACGAGCACCTCCTCGCCCTTGAGGAGGACGCGCGGCGCGGGCAGGTCGCCGACGCGGAGCTTCGGGCCCTGGAGGTCGGCGATCACGGCGAGCGGCTTCCGGAGCTCGTCCTGGACCGCGCGGACGACCTCGGCCCGTTCCGCGTGGTCGGCGTGCGTGCCGTGCGAGAGGTTCAGCCGGACGGCGTCGACGCCTGCCTCGACCAGCGCGCGAAGCGTCTCGTGCGACGACGACGCGGGGCCGATCGTCGCGACGATCTTCGTCCTCCGACGCGCGACTGCCATGAGTGTCTCCACACTAGCTGTCGTCCTGGCGGACGACCTCGAATCGTCCTCGGCGCCGACGACGTCGCCGCGCGGCGGTCGTAGCGTGCGGGACATGATCACTCCGATCGGCACAGCGGCTCCGCACCTCGAGGCCGACGCGTTCGTTCGCGGGGAAAGGCGGCGGCGCCTGTCGCTCGCCGAGCTACGCGGGACGTGGGTCGTGCTCGCGTTCGGCGCGCGGACCTTGGACGTGCTCGAGCTCGCCGCGTACGAAGAGGCCTTCGCCGCCGACGGCGCGGTGGTCGTCGCCGCGACGCCCGACGACTGGCACGAGGTCGCCGCTCGCTACGCAGACGAGCCGGTGCGCTTCCCGATCCTCGCGTCCGTCGACGAGCCGCGCCGCTTCACGGCGATCGTCGACCCCGGCGGCGTCGTACGCCACGTCGGGCTGCGCCGCAGCGCGCGCGAGACCCTGGCTGCGCTGGAAGGGCTCCTCCTCCCCCTCGCGGCCGTCGCGTAACGGTGTCTGAGACCTTCGGGTGTCAGACACCTGCCCGCGCGCGCGGGAAGGCGTCCCAGCCGGGGTAGACGGCGCGCGGCCCGAGCTGCTCCTCGATGCGGAGAAGCTGGTTGTACTTCGCGACGCGGTCCGAGCGCGCGGGCGCGCCCGTCTTGATCTGGCCGGTGCCGAGGGCCACTGCGAGGTCTGCGATCGTCGCATCCTCCGTCTCGCCCGACCGGTGCGACATCACCGCCGAGTAGCCGGCCGACTGCGCCAGGCGTACCGCGTCGATCGTCTCCGTCAGCGTCCCGATCTGGTTGACCTTGACCAGGATCGAGTTGGCGACGCCGCGCTCGATGCCCTCGCGAAGCCGCTGCGGATTCGTGACGAAGAGGTCGTCGCCGACGAGCTGCACGCGTCCGCCGAGCTCCTCGGTCAGCCACTTCCACGAATCCCAGTCGTCCTCCGCCGCGCCGTCCTCGATCGAGACCACGGGGTACCGCTCGACGATCTCGGCCCAGAACGACGGCATCTCCGCGCTCGTCTTCACGCGTCCCTCGAAACGGTAGGCGCCGTCCGAGAAGACCTCGCTCGTCGCCGGGTCGAGCGCGATCGCGACGCGGTCGAGGTGCCCGGCGCGGTCTGCGGCGTCGAGGATCGCGTCGATCGCGGCCTCGCTCGACTCGAGGTCGGGCGCGAATCCGCCCTCGTCTCCGACCCCGGTCGCGAGGCCGCGCTCCGACAGCACGGCCTCGAGCGCGTGGTAGACCTCGGCGCCGATCCGGAGCGCCTCGTCGAACGTCGAGGCGCCTGCGGGAACGAGCATGAACTCCTGCAGGTCGATCGAGTTCGTGGCGTGCGCGCCGCCGTTGATCACGTTCATCAGCGGCACGGGCAGCGTGGACGCGGAGTCGCCGCCGAGGTGGAGCCAGAGGGGCTTCCCCTCCGCGGCGGCGGACGCCTTCGCCGCGGCGAGGCTGACGCCGAGGATCGCGTTGGCGCCGAGCCGGCCCTTGTTCGGCGTGCCGTCGAGCTCGATCATCGCGCGGTCGAGACCCTCCTGGTCGTGGGCGTCGCGTCCGCGAGCGAGGCCGGCGAGCTCCCCGTTCACGTTGGCGACGGCGCGCGACACGCCCTTGCCGCCCCATGCGGGCGCGCCGTCGCGCAGCTCGACCGCCTCGTGCACCCCGGTGGACGCGCCCGACGGGACGATCGCGCGTCCGGTCGCGCCGGAGTCGAGCCGGACCTCGACCTCCACCGTGGGGTTGCCCCGCGAGTCGAGGACCTGGCGGCCCCGTACGTCCGCGATCGTCATGCGTTCTCCTTCGCCTGGTCGTAGTACGCGTCCTGCTCCTCGAGCGGGAGCGCCGTCCACTCCTTCCCGTCCGCCGCCGCCAGCCGCTCCGCCGCCTCCACCCGCCCGCGGAACCGCTTCGCGGCAGCGCGCAGCTCGAGCTCCGGGTCGACCTCCAGCCGACGCGCGACGTTGACCGCGGCGAACAGCACGTCGCCGAGCTCGTGGCCCGACGGCGCCTCCTCGAGCTCGCGCAGCTCGTCTTCGAGGTCCGCGACCGCGCCGGCGAGATCGGGGTACTCGAAGCCGACCGCCCTCGCCCGCTGCTGCACCTTCCGCGCGTACAGCAGCGCGGGGAGCCCTTCGGGGACGTCGTGGAAGATCCCCTCGCGGCACTCCTGCTCGCGCTTCAGCTGCTCCCAACGATCGTGCTGCGCACGAGCGCTGGAAGGCTCCGCGGCGACGGCGAAGATGTGCGGGTGCCGCCGCACCAGCTTCGCCTGGATCGCGCGTGCTGCCGCTTCGAGGTCGCCTAGACCTCTTTCCTGGAGCGTCAGCGAGAGGAAAAAGGTCTGGAAGAGGAGGTCGCCGAGCTCGTCGAGCAGCTTCGCGTCGTCGCCCGCGAACGCAGCGTCGGCGACCTCGTACGCCTCCTCGACCGTGTGCGGGACGATCGTCCGTGCCGTCTGCTGGCGGTCCCACGGGCAGTCGCGGCGGAGCCGCTCGGTCAGCTCCTGGAGCTCGACGAGCGCGTCGGCGAGGCCCAACCGCTACCCGGTCGTCGTCGTGCTGCTCGTCGCCGCGCAGGGGTCCGGCGACGGCGAGTACCCGGCCTGGTACTTGATCTTCGACCCGCTGCAGAAGCTCTTCTTCAGGCTCGCGAGCCAGTCGTTCTCCACCTGCGTCTTCTTCTGCTGCAGGAGGACCTGCCTGATCGAGGCCGCGACCTGCTTCTCGGGCGTCACCGTCTTCGGCCGGACCGGGCTCACGGGCTCGATCACGAACCACGCCTTGTACCTCGTCGGATCGAAGAACGGCTGGACCACCTTGCCCGTCGGCGCGCTGAAAGCCGTCTTGTCGAAGACCGGCACGGTCTCGCCCTTCGTGAACGTGAGCTTGCCGCAGCTCTGCGCGCTCGAGTCCTTCGCGTACTTCTTCGCGAGGGTGCACCACGTCTTGTCGGTGCCGTTCTCGAGCTGCGTGTAGACCGCCTGGGCCTGCGACTTGCTCTTGCCGACGAGGATGTAGCGGACGTCGCGTGACGAGGGCTCGGTGTACTGCGACAGGTGCGACTCGTAGTACGCGTGCACCTCGCCGTCGCTCACCTTGACGTTCTTCGCGATCGCGTTCTGCAGCGCCTCGGCGATGAGCTGCGGGCGGATCAGCTCGTCGCGGATCTGGGCGTCGGTGAAGCCGTTCTTCTTGATGCCCTGGAGGTACCGCTTCTCGCTGCCGCCGTAGTAGGTCTTCTTCAGGAGGGCGAGACGCTTGTCGATCGCGGCCTTGCCGACGTGGATGCCCATCGCGTGCGCGCGGTCCTCGAGCTCCGCCTGCTGGACGAGGCTCGAGATGAGCTGGCCCCTGATCGTGTCGAAGGTCGTCGTCCCCTCCTTGGGGAACGTCCGCCCCTGCTGCTGGTAGCTGATCTTGGCGCGCGACAGCCACTCGTCGAGCGTCGACGTCGAGATGTGCGTGCTGCCGACGACGGCGACGTCGCTCGCTCCGAGCTTGGCGCTGCCGGAGCCACCGCAACCGGCGACCACGGCCGCAGCCAGGATGAGGACGAGAAACGACGTGCGCATGAGAGAAGGCGCCGGCTACGCGGCCTGGCGCGCGGCCAGCATAGCATCGACCAATCCGAGCGCTCCCCGGAATTCACTGCCCCTTAACGACACCTCGCGGTTTCCCGTCGAGTAGACGGCGGTCTCCACCTGCGAGCGCAGCTCGCGCAGCTCGCCGGAGCCGAGGACAACCGGCCCGACCGACGCCTTGCCGCCGCGGAAGACGAGGTAGTCCGCGCCGAGGACGGCGAGCTTGAGCTTCGCCTCCTGGATCGCGAACAGGTTCTCGACGGGCTCGGGCAACGGGCCGTACCGGTCCTCGGTCGCGACGCGCAGCTCGTGCAGCTCGTCCTCGCCCTCCGTCAGCGCGATCCGCCGGTGGAGGTCGATCTTCAGCGCCTCCGACGCGATGTACGCCGCGGGGACGTACGCGTCCACACGCGCGTCGACGCGCACGGGCCGCGCCGCCAGGCGGCGCTGTCCCGACAGCTCGGCGACGGCCTCGTGGAGCATCTCGACGTACAGCTCGAACCCGAGCGCGGCGACGTGGCCCGACTGCTCCGCCCCGAGGAGGTCGCCGGCGCCGCGGATCTCGAGGTCGCGCATCGCGATCGCGAAGCCGGCGCCGAGCTCGGTGTGGTCGGCGAGCGTGGCGAGCCGCGCGCGCGCCTCGGCTGTCAGCTCCTGCGCGTCCGGATAGAAGAGGTACGCGTGCGCCAGCACGTCGCTGCGGCCGACGCGGCCGCGTATCTGGTAGAGCTGGCTGAGCCCGAGCTGGTCGGCGCGCTCGACGATCAGCGTGTTCGCCTGCGGGATGTCGAGCCCGGACTCGATGATCGTCGTCGACACGAGCACGTCGGCGTCGCCCGCGAGAAACGCGATCATCTTGTCCTCCAGCTCGCGTTCCGCCATCTGGCCGTGCGCGACGAGGAAGCGCAGCTGCGGGCACATCTGCCGCAGCTTCTCGGCCGCCTCGTCGATCGTCTCGACCCGGTTGTGCAGGTAGAAGCTCTGACCCCCGCGGTCCGCCTCACGTTGCAGCGCCTGCGCGACGAGCTCCTCGTCGTACTCGCCGACATACGTACGGATCGGCCGTCGACCCTCGGGCGGCGTCTCTATCACCGAGATGTCGCGCAGCCCAGAGAGCGACATGTGGAGCGTCCGCGGGATCGGCGTCGCCGACAGGGCAAGCACGTCGACTTCGAGCCGCAGCTGCCGCAGGAGCTCCTTCTGCGCGACGCCGAACCGCTGCTCCTCGTCGACGATCACGAGCCCGAGCTCCTTCGGGATCACGTCCCGCGACAGGATCCGGTGCGTCCCGATCAGGATCTCGACCTTGCCCTCCGCGAACTCGGCGAGGACGCGCTTCGTGTCCTTCGCCGACCGGAAGCGCGACACCATCTCGACGCGGACGGGAAAGTCGCGGTACCGCGCGCGGAAGGTGTTCCAGTGCTGCTGTGCGAGCACCGTCGTCGGCACCAGCATCAGCACCTGCTTGCCGTTGACGGCGACCGCGAACGCCGCGCGGAGCGCGACCTCCGTCTTCCCGAAGCCGACGTCGCCGCAGACGAGGCGGTCCATCGGGTGCGGGGACTCGAGGTCTTCCTTCACGGCCTCGATCGCCGTCCGCTGGTCCTCGGTCTCGCGGTACGGGAACTCGGCCTCGAGCCGCTCGAGCCACTCGTGGTCGACCTCGAACGCCATGCCCGGACGCGTCTGGCGCTGCGCGTACAGCTGCAGCAGGTCGCCGGCGAGCTCGCGGAGGTGCTCGCGCGCGCGCGTCTTCAGGTTGTCCCAGGCCTTTCCGCCCAGCTTCGAGAGCGCAGGCGACTTCGAGTCGGCGCCGATGTAGCGGCTGACCTTGCCGATCTGCTCGTGCGGCACGTACACGCGGTCGTCGCCGCGGAAGGCGAGGAGCAGGTAGTCGCGGGTAACGCCCGCGACCTCCTTCGTCTCGAAGCCGAGGAGCTGCGCGATCCCGTGGTCCTCGTGCACCACGTAGTCGCCGGTGCGGAGGTCGGAGAAGCTCTGGAGCGCGCGCCCCGGCGCCGCCGCCGCGCGCGGCGGGCGCTTGCGGAACACCTGCGTGTCGGGGAGCAGCGCCAGCCCGAGGTCGCGCCAGACGAAGCCGCGCCGGGGCGGAGCAACCGCGAACACGAGACCCGAGGGCGCCTCTCCGTCGTCGAGGACGTGCGCAGAGACCCGGCGCAGGAGCTGCTGCTGACGCAGCGCCTCGCCCCGGTGCGGGAACGCGACGACGACGTCGAGCTCCTGGCGCAGGAGCCCGCCGAGCTCGTTCTCCGCCTCGGCGAGGCCGCGTGCGGCCAGCGCCGGCCGCTGCGCGTCGAAGCTGAACGGCTGCGCCTGCGGGAGCTGCGTGAAGACGGTCGCACCGGAGAGGTCGACGGCCGCGAGGCCCTGCTCCTCCCACGCCGCCTCCACCTCGTCCGGCGACCAGACGACGTCCGGCGGGCGCTCGAACGCAGGCACGAGATCGTCAGGCGCCGCCATCGGTGTCTCGTCCTCGTCCGGGCCGAGGTCGATCTCCACGAGCTCGCGCCGCCGCTCGGCGGCTGGGTACACCGTCGCCTCCTCGACCTGCCGGAGGGCGCGCTGCGTGAACGGCGAGAAGGCGCGGATCTGCTCGATCTCGTCGCCGAAGAGCTCGATGCGGATCGGCTCGCGCCCGGTGGTCGGGAAGACGTCGACGAGGCCGCCGCGAACGGCGAACTGTCCGCGCTCCTCGACGCGCTCGACCCGCTCGTACCCGGCCGAGGCGAGGTGCTCCGCGAGCGCCTCGATGCCCGGCTCCTCGCCCGCGCGGACGGTCAGCGGCGCCGGCCGGTCGCGCTGGGGCGGCAGCCCCTCCGCGACGGCGGCGGCGGAGGCACACACCAGGCCGCCGCGGGCGAGCACCCCGAGCGCGCGCGCCCGCTCGCCGACGAGATGCGGCGGCGGCTCGAGGCCGCTGCCCCAGTGCACGCCGCGCGACGGGAAAAGCCCCACCCGGTCGTCGCCCGCGAACCACGCCGCGGCTTCGGCGGCGTCGCGCGCGTCGGCGTCCTCCGGCAGCAGGACGACGAGCCCCCGCCCGAGCTCCTCGTGCAACGCGGCGAGGACGAGCGGCAGGATCGGCTCCGACACGCGCGCACGCGTCGGCAGGGAGGCGGCGAGCTGCTGCAGCCGCTCCTCCGCGCGCACGCGTTCGACGAGGCTGTGGAGCACCGGACGGTCCATGACGAGCGGCCGAACTGCTCGTTCGGCGGGGTGTCATCGTAGTGCTACAGCAGGAGTCGACGCGCGCCGTCGTAACGTGCCCCGTACCAGCCCGCGAGCGCGTCGATCGAGACGGGCCGGCCCGTGTGCGGGGCGTGGATGAACCGCCCGCCTCCGACGTAGATGCCGACGTGGCCGAGCCCGTCGAAGAAGACGAGGTCGCCCGGGCGCAGCGCGTCGCGCGCGACCGGACGACCGAGCGCGAACTGGCCGCCCGAGTAGTGCGGGAGCACGATCCCGAGGTGCGCGTAGACGAAGCGGGTGAACCCCGAGCAGTCGAAGCCGCTCGCGGGCGATGTCCCGCCGAACGAGTACGGCGCGCCGAGGAACCGGCGGGCGAAGCGGACGATCCGCGTCCGTTCCCGCGCGATTAGCGTGGCTCGGGCGACGTGGGCCGGACGGTCGATCTCGGCCCGGCCACGGGCGGCACCGGCGAGGGCGGAGACGGCGAGCGCGAGCGCGAGCAGCGCGAGGCGGAGGGGGGTCGGCATCCGGGAGCTCCCTTCGGCAGGGGCGGCGCGCGAGCGAGAAGGCGCGCCTCCGTGTCGTTGGCCGGCCCAGTCTGACGGGGCGCTCCGGGAGATCCATCACCCGGCCGCGGGGGATTCGCTCACCCGATCGGGTGGGCTCTTCTCGTGCGGTGCGTTACGAGCTGCGGCCGTTGACCGCCCGCTGGGCGGCGTCGAGCCCTTCCGCGTCGAGCAGCTCGACCGCGTCGGCGGCGGCGGCCACGAGCCGCTCCGCGTCCTCGTGCGGCTCGAAGTCGGCGAGCAGGTAGTCGGCAAGCGAGCGCCGGTCGCCGCGCTCGGGCCGCCCCACGCCGACGCGCAGGCGCAGGAAGTCGGGCGTGCCGAGGTGCGCGGCGACCGAGCGGAGGCCGTTGTGGCCCGCGAGCCCGCCGCCGATGCGCGCCTGCAGGCGACCGAGCGGCAGGTCGCCCTCGTCGTGGACGACCAGCACCGAGCCCGGCTCGAGCTTGAAGAACCGCATCGCCGAGCCGACCGACCGGCCCGAGTCGTTCATGTACGTCTCCGGCTTCAGCAGCGCGACCTTGTGGCCGTCGATCCGGATCTCGGCGAGCTTGCCGTTGAACTTCGACTTCCACGTGCCGCCGTGCCTGCGCGCGAGCTCCTCGGCGACCATCCACCCGACGTTGTGCCGGTTGCGTGCGTACTCGTGCCCGGGGTTGCCGAGACCGGCGACGAGCAGGTCGTAGGAGGTGCCGTGGCGGCGCGGCCACAGGCGCACCGGCGAGGCTCCTGCTCCTTAGCCCTCGGCGGTGCCCGGCTCGCCGCTCTCGCCGGAGCCCGCGTCCGCCGCGCCCTCGGCGGCGGCCTCCGCGGCAGCCTCCTCGCCGACCGCGGCCTCTTCCTCGCCCTCGACCGCCTCGGGCTCGGCCTCGCGCGTCGGCTGCGTGACGCTCGCGAAGACGGCCTCGGGGTCGTCGAGCAGCTTCACTGCGTCGGGAAGCTCGAGCTGCGACAGGTGCGCCGATTCGCCGAGGTGGAGGTCGGAGACGTCGAACTCGACGACGGCCGGCACGTCGAGCGGAAGCGCCTCGACGTTGATCTCCGTCAGCGCCTGCGTCAGCACGCCGCCTTCCTTCGCTCCGGCCGACTCGCCGACCACATGGAGCGGCACGGTCGCGTGGATCGGCTGGTCGAGCCGGACCTCCTGGAGGTCGACGTGCACGACGTTGCCGCGGATCGGGTGGAGCTGGAACTCCTTGAGCACCGACGCGTGCGACTTCCCACCGTCGACGACGACGTCGAGCACCGCGTTCGCTCCGGCCGCGCCCGTCAACGCGGCACGGAGGTCGCGCTCGCCGACGGAGATCGCGACCGGCTCGCCGCGCCCGTAGAGGACGCCGGGGATCAGCCCCTGCCGCCGCAGCCGGCGCGCTTCGGCGGAGCCGAGGATCGACCGGTTCTGGACCATGAGCTTGACGCGCTCTCCTGCCACAGCGGCGGAGTGTAGCGCGACTGTTTCACGCACCACTCGGTTTCGGCTTCGCCGAGAACCGAGTTCCTTCCGATTCGCGACTCAGAAGAGTTGGTTCTCGCCGCCGAAGATCGCGCTGACGGAGTCGTCGGCGAAGACGTTCATGATCGTCTCCGCGAGCAGCGGCGCCACCGTCAGCACCGTCATGTTGTCGGGCTTCGCGATCGGGTCGACCGGCACCGTGTCGGTCGTGACGATGCCTGCGAACCCCGCCTCGGCCAGCCGCTTCAGTCCGTCGGCGTTGAGGAGCGCGTGCGTGACGAAGACGTAGACCTCCTTCGCGCCGTGCTCCATCAGCGCCTGGCCGCCCGCGATCAGCGTGCTGCCGGTGGTGGTGACGTCGTCGCCGATGATCGCGGTCTGGTCCTTCACGCGCCCTGTCACCTCGGTGACCGTGACGGCGTTGTGCGCCAGCCGCTGCTTGTGCATGATCGCGAACTCCGCCTCGATCATCTCCGCGAAGCGGACGGCGTGCTTCGCACGCCCGGCGTCGGGCGCCACGGAGACGACGCCGTCGCCGGTCAGGCCGAGGTCGCGGAAGTGGCGCGCGAACAGCGGCAACGACGTCATGTGGTCGACGGGGATCGTGAAGAAGCCCTGGATCTGCCCCGCGTGGAGGTCCATCGTCAGCACGCGGTCGGCGCCGGCGAGCTGCAGCATGTCGGCGACGAGCCGGGCGGAGATCGGCTCGCGCGGCTTCGCCTTGCGGTCCTGCCGCGCGTACGGGAACCACGGGATCACGGCCGTGATCCGCTTCGCAGACGCGAGCTTCGCAGCCTGGATCATCAGCACGAGCTCCATCAGGTTCCGGTCGACGGGGTTGCACCCCGTCTGGACGAGGAAGAGGTCGGCGCCGCGAATCGACTCGTCGTAGCGGCAGTACGTCTCGCCGTTCGGGAACGTGTCGAGCTCGATCTCGCCGAGCTCGACGCCGAGCTGCTCCGCGATGCGCTTCGCGAGCTCGACGTGCGACCGGCCCGAGAAGACCATCAGGCGCTTCTGCGGACCGCGCTCGATCCAGTGGCCCATCGCCGGCTCGTTCACGACCGGCGCCTCGAGGCCCGGGAGGACGAGCTCAGGACTCGCGCCGGCGGGCTGCATATCCCTCCTTGTTCTCCTGCCGGGGCCGCGCGAACGCAAGGGCGTCGGCGGGGACGTCCTTCGTTATGACCGAACCCGCGGCGATCCACGCTCCGTCCCCGATCTCGATGGGTGCGACGAAGCCATTGTGGATCCCGGTCCTGACGTTGTTCCCGATCCTCGTCCGCCCCTTCGGCCGGCCTGGCTCGTGCGGGAAGTTGGCCGTGATCGCGCCCGCGGCGACGTTCGTGTCGGCGCCGATCTCCGCGTCGCCGATGTACGACAGATGGGGCACCTTCGTGCGGTCGCCGATGCGTGAGTTCTTGATCTCCACGTACGTGCCCGCCTTGGAGGACTCGCCGAGGACCGTCCCGGGGCGAAGGTAACAGAAGGGACCGACGGTCGCGCCGGCGCCGACGTGCGTGTCGACGACGACGCTGTTCGCGCCGATCTCGGCGCCGGTCGCGATCCGCGTGGCGCCGCGGATGATCGTGAAGGGATGCACGGTCACGTCCGGCTCGATCTCGACGGTCGGCTCGATCCAGGTCGTCTGCGGGTCGACGAGCGTCACGCCCGCGAGCATGTGCGCCTCGTTGACGCGGTCGCGCAGGACGGCTGCGGCCTGCGCGAGCTCCGCCCGCGTGTTCACCCCGCCCGTCTGCCGGTAGTCCGCGGCGACGTGGGCGGTCACGCTGCCGCCGCGGCGCACGACGATCTCCACCGCATCGGTCAGGTACAGCTCGCCCTGCACGTTCTTCGGCTCGAGGCGCTCGAGCGCCGGCCACAGCGCGGCCGAACGAAAGACGTAGATCGACGTGTTGACCTCGCGGATCCGCTGCTCCTCCGGGCCGGCGTCGGTGCCCTCGACGATCCTGGCGACGCTGCCGTCCCCGTTGCGCACGACGCGGCCGTACAGGCGCGGGTCCGGCGGCTCCGCCGACAGGATCGTCGCGTCGGCGGCCGCGTCGCGGTGCGCGTCGACGAGCTCGCGCAGGAGGCCGGCCGTCAGCATCGGCGTGTCGCCGGAGAGGATCAGCACGTCGCCGGGATGGTCTTCGAGCATCGGCCGCGCGGCGCGGACGGCGTCGCCGGTACCGAGCGGCTGCTCCTGGACGGCGACCGCGACGCCGCTCTCGGCGAACCGCTCCCGCGTCGACGGCGACGCCACCACGACGAGCGGGTCGGCGCCCGCCCCGCGGCCCACCTCGAGGATCCAGTCGACCATCGGCCGCCCGAGCAGCGGGTGGAAGTGCTTGGGGACGGAGGAGCGCATACGCGTCCCGAGGCCTCCCGCCATCACAACGGCTGCGAGTCCTGCCATTCCGTGCGCAGCCTACTGAGGCGGGTTGCCGGCGCACGACGCGCCCTTGCTCCGCGCTACTGGGGCGCCAGGATTCGAACCTGGGATCGCGGGACCAAAACCCGCTGCCTTACCGCTTGGCTACGCCCCAAAACGACGAACGCACGCTAGCGCGGCCGTTCGCGGAACAGGAAGATCAGCGCCGCGATCGCGAGCAGCGCGATCACGCCGATCGCGATCGCCTTCACGACGGCGAGCGCGACGGGCACGCACAGCACGAGCAGCTGCGAGGCGGCGAAGATCCAGCCGAGCTGCCGCAGCGCGTCGGAGCGGTGGTTGCGGGCGACGTACCACCAGAAGCCGATCGCGATCACCGCGAGGGCGACGGCCGCCCACCAGTGCAGGACGTGGAAGACGTACAGGAGCCCTTCCACCGCCGCGATCCACAACGTGAACCGCAGCCGACGCTCGCGGAGCCACCGCCCGCTCCGCGTCGAGCCGTGCTCGATCGCGTGCGCTCCGAACATCCTGCATCAACCGTACCACGCAGGCACCGTGACGAACGTCCGCCCGAGCCCCCGCAGCGAGCGCTGCGCCCGCGCTGCGTCGTCGACGCTGTGGAAGAGCCCGTACAGCGCCGGCCCCGCGCCGCTCACGTCGGCGCGGAAGGCACCGGCGCACGTCAGCTCGTCTGCGAGCGCCGACGAGGCGAGATCGTTCGGCGGTAGCGCGGCGAGGTCGCGCGGCCGCCGGACCGCACGGAGCGCGGACCGAAGGGCGGCCGCGCGCTCGTCGAAGCCCGCCTCCCCGCCGCGCGAGTCGAACGCCGCGTACACGTCACCCGTCGAGCGCTTCGCGATCCCGCCCGGGACGAGGACAAGCACCGCGTAGTCCTGCGGCAGGTCGAGCGCCTCGAGCCGCGTGCCGTCGCCGGAGCCGAGCTGCGGCCCGTCGTGGAGGAAGAACGGGACGTCGGCGCCCACGCGCGCCGCGACGGCGTCCAGCGCGTCCGCCGTCAACGGCTCGTCGAGCTGCGCGTTCGCAAGCCGGAGCGCGGTGGCGGCGTCGGAGCTGCCGCCGCCGAGGCCCGCCGCGACCGGCACGTGCTTCTCGATCCGGACGTGCCAGCCGCCGGGGAGAAGCGCGAGCGCACGCCGTACGATGGAGTCCTCGAACCCGATGACGGTCGTCTCCCGCGCAGGCTCGACGGCAAGGCGGTCGGCGAGGTCGATCCGCTGGTACACCGTCACCAGGTCGTGGTTCCCGTCGTCACGCCGCGGCCCGACGACGAGCGCCAGGTTGATCTTCGCGGGGGCGGGCCCGATCACTGGAGCGCTTTCGCGAGCGCGACGAACTCCGCCGGCTCGAGCGCCTCGGCGCGCACGCTCGGGGCGCGTCCGATCGTTGCGAGCGCGGCAACCGACCGCTCCCGCGACGCGAGGCCAGCGAGCGCGAGCGCGTTCGCGAGCGTCTTTCGCCGGTGCCCGAACGACGCCTCGACGGTGCGCTTCACGTCCGGCGACGCAGCGCTCGCCACCCGCCGGAACGCCACGAGCGCCGAGTCCACCCTCGGCCGCGGGCGGAAGACGTCGCGCGAGACGGGATGGAAGCCGGTCCGCTCCGCCGCGAGCTGGACGAGCACCGACACGGCTCCGTACGCTTTGGTCGACGGGACCGCGAAGAACCGGTCGGCGACCTCGCGCTGCACCATCACGCACCAGAGCCCGAGCTGGTCGAGCTCGAGACTCTCCGCGACGATCGGGGTGGCCACGTTGTAGGGGAGGTTCGCGACGAGCTTCACGGGAGGTGGGTCGAGCGCGGAGACGTCGAGCGCGAGCGCGTCGACCCAGTGCAGCGACGTGCGACGGATACCGGCCAGATGCTCCTCGAGACGGCGGTCGACCTCGACCGCGTGAACGTGCGCGACGCGGGCCGCGAGGAACCGCGTCAGAACGCCGAGGCCCGGCCCGACCTCGAGCACGACGTCGTCCGGCTCGAGCTCCGCGAGCCGCGCGATCACGCGCAGGATGTTCTCGTCGACCAGGAAGTGCTGGCCCAGCTCCTTGCGCGGCGCGACGCTCACGAAAGTCCGAACACCCGCTTGGCGTTCTCCTCGATCTGCGGGCGCACGTCCTCGCCGCGCAGCTCGGACAGGAACGCATACGTGTGCGTGACGTACGCGGGCTCGTTTCGCCGGCCCCGCACGGCCTGCGGGGCGAGGTACGGGCTGTCGGTCTCGGCGAGCAGCCGGTCGGACGGGACCCGCCGCGCGCAGTCGCGCAGGTCATAGGCGTTCCTGTACGTGACGTTGCCCGCGAACGAGACGTACCAGCCGTGCTCGAGCGCCGCGTCGAGCAGCGGCGGCGACGAGAAGCAGTGGAGCACGACGACGCCGTCGTGGCGTGCGAGGCGCGCGCGCGTGTCGTCGTCGGCGGCGCGCGTGTGGACGACCACCGGCTTCTGCGTCTCGCGCGCGAGCTCGAGCTGCTGCTCGAAGAGCCGCTGTTGCGCGTCGCGCGGCGCGTAGTCGCGGAAGTAGTCGAGCCCGGTCTCGCCCACCGCGACGGCCTTCGGGTGCGCGAGAAGGCGGCGCAACTCGTGGAGATCCGCGGGCTTCGCCGCCTCGTGTGGGTGGACGCCGAGGCAGGCGTCGACGCCGCGCTCCCGCTCGGCGAGCGCGAGCGTGTCGTGCGCCTCGTCGACGCTCGTGGCCACGGCGACCACACGGGTGACGCCCGCGGCGCGTGCGCGGTCGAGCACCTCGGCCGCATCGTCGCCGAGGTGCGCGTGGGTGTCGATCACGCGGCGTCGCGCCGCATCCGGTCGAGCTCCTCGTCGACGATCGACTCGTCGAGCTTCTTGAAGAGCGGCCGCGGCTCGCGCAGCTGCTGGCCCGCACGGAGGTCGCTCGGCTCCCAGCGGCCGACCCAGCTCGTGTAGTCGCCGGTGAGGATCTCGTGCGTCTCGCCGTCCTCGGCCACCTCGCGGAACTCGACGGGCCCCGCGATGACCCCCGAGTGCCCGAGCAGCTCGTGGACCTGCTGCGAGGTGTGCGGCAGGAAGGGCGTGAACAGGGTCTTCAGGCCGTCGACCGCGCGCAGCGAGACGTACAGCACCGTGCCGGCACGCGCTTCGTCCGTCTTCGCGAGCGCCCACGGCGCCTGGTCGGAGATGTACTGGTTCACCGTCGAGGCGAGCCGCATTGCCTCGCCGAGCGCTGCGCGGAACCGCCCGCCCTCGATGTGGTCGCCGACGGAGTCGAAACCCGCGTCGACGCCGCGGATCACCGCCTCGTCGTCGCGCGTGAGCGCCGCCGGCTCCGGAACGCGGCCGAAGGTGCGGTAGGCGTTCGTCAGCGTCCGGTTGACGAGGTTCCCCCAGTTCGCGAGGAGCTCGTCGTTGTTGCGGCGCACGAAGTCGACCCACGTGAAGTCGGCGTCCTGCGTCTCCGGGCTCGCCGCGATCAGGTAGTAGCGCAGCGGGTCCGGGTCGTACCGGTCGAGGAAGTCGCGCAGGTAGATCGAGTGGGCGCGGCTGGTCGAGAACTGTTTCCCCTCCATCGTCAGGTACTCCGTCGCGAAGACGTCGTCCGGGAGATGAAGCGGCGACCCGGCACCGACCTCCCCACCGGTGCCGTACCCGAGCAGGATCGACGGCCAGATGACGGTGTGGAAGACGATGTTGTCCTTGCCCTGGAAATACGCGTGCAGGGACTCGTCGGACTGCCACCACGCGCGCCACGCGTCCGGGTCGCCTCGAAGCGCAGCCCACTCGATGCTCGCGGACAGGTAGCCGATCACTGCGTCGAACCAGACGTAGATCCGCTTGTTCGGATCCTCGGCGTAGCCGGCGACCGGGATGCGAACTCCCCAGTCGAGGTCGCGCGTGATCGGACGTGGCCGGACGCCCTCGAGCAGGCCGAGCGAGAAGTTGCGGACGTTCGGACGCCATTGCGTGCGGCCCTCGATCCACGTTCGCAGCGTCTCGGCGAACTGCGGCAGGTCGAGGAACAGGTGATTCGTCTCGCGGAACTCGGGGATCGAGCCGTCGATCTTCGATCGCGGGTTGATCAGATCGGTCGGATCGAGCTGGTTCCCGCAGTTGTCGCACTGGTCCCCGCGCGCCTCCGGATACCCGCAGATCGGACACGTCCCTTCGATGTACCTGTCGGGGAGCGTGTGCCCGGTGGTAGGCGAGAACGAGACGAGCTGCGCCCGCTCGACGATCGCACCGTGCTCGTAGAGCGTCTTGAACAGGTCCTGCGTCACGCGCTCGTGGTTGCGCGTGGTGGTGCGCGTGAAGCAGTCGTACGTGAACCCGAGCCGGCGGAAGTCCTCGCGGTGCGCCTCGTTGTAGAAGTCCGCGACCTCACGGTACGACTTCCGCTCCCTCTCGGCGGCGACCATGACCGGCGTCCCGTGCTCGTCGGTCCCGCTGACGGCGAGGACGTCGTTGCCCTTGAGCCGGTGGTAGCGCGCGAACACGTCGAACGGCACGTACGCCGCCGCGTGCCCAAGGTGCCGGTATCCCGCCGCATACGGCCACGCCGGCGCCACCAGCACCTTCTTCGCACCAGTCCCAGCCACGGCGCCCAATGATACGAGCGGCCGTTCGCGCAGCCACGACGGCGAAGCCGAGGACCGCGAGCGCGAGCAGCACCAGCCAACGCACCGGTGCGGTGTCATGCGCCGTCGCGACAGGCGAGCGCCGCGGAGCGGCCCCGTGACGATGCTGCACGTCCGGTACCGGAGCATGAGGCGACGCGGTCGGACGGAACCGCGCGTCGGCTGCGGCGACGGGGGTCGCCGCGCGAACGTGTACGGCGCGGCGTGCGGCCGATCCGCGGACGGCAACGGTGGCGCGTGCCGCTGCAACGCGCGCCCGGTGGCGCGCCGGCGTTCTGGGCGCGGTCTCGCGCGCACGCTGGGGCGCGGGCACGTGCTCGGCCGCATGCGCAGCGGAGCGCACGGGCGCAGAGCGCGCGTTGACGGGGTGCGCGGGCGCCGCCGATCCGACCACGGTGACGCCTGAGCCGTTTGCCGTGGCCCTCGGCGCCTCCACCGGAGCGGGAGCTTGCGCGACGGCCTGGTCGACGGGCTGCGTCGGCGCGGGTGCGGGCGCAGCCGATGCCGGTTGCGGCGAGGAGGCAGGCGCCGGCGCGGGAGCCTGCGCGGAGGGCGCCGGGGCGGGTGGAGCAGCGGGCGCCGGCTGCGCGGGCGCGGGCGCGGACGACGCCGGCGCTGCACGAGGCGGCAGGTACGAGAGCGGGTCGACGTAGCCCTGCGGGTCCGACGCCACGCGGATGCCCAGGTGGACGTACGGGCCCGACACCTCGGGCGTGCCGCTCGGGCCGGCCGTGCCGACGACGGCGCCCTCGGCGACGTTCGTTCCTTCCGCGACGGCGATCGAGCCGAGGTGCGTGAGGGTGACCGCGAGGCCGTCGGCCGTCGCGATCGTGACGGAGCTTCCGGAGCCGGGGACGAAGCCCGCGAACGCGACGACGCCGGCGGCCGGAGCGTGAACCGGCTCGGCTGTCTCCGCACCGATGTCGACGCCTCGATGCTCGCCCGCGGCATAGGGGTGCGCGGGATCGAACGCGAACGGCTGCAGGACGGGGCCGCTCACGGGCCAGGTCCACGCGCGCGCCGCCGGAGCGACGAAGAGCCCGATCAGGACCGCCAGCAGGAGAACACGACGCATCGCCACCACCTTGTTGTCCGGAGAGAGAACGTTTGTTCGCTCCACGATAGGTGCGGCGACATGCTGTTGTCAAACGAGATTACAAAGTTGTCACAGAGTCCGGCGGTAGAGCGTGTTGCGGGACGCGCCGGTCAGGCGTGCGACCACGTCCGACGCAGCTCGGCGGGCGGCTCCGGCCCCCACGAGCTCGTCGACGGCGGCCACGGCACCCTCGACGTCGGCGGCCGCACCGGCACCCGGGCCGCCCGCCGCGATGACAAGCGTGATCTCGCCTTTCGGGACCTCGTCGAAGCGCGCCGCGACCTCGCGGGCGGTCCCGCGGACGACCTCCTCGAACCGCTTCGTCAGCTCCCTGCAGACGGCGACCTCGCGGTCGCCGTCGAACGCCGCCAGCGAGCGCATCGACGCACCGATCCGCTGCGGCGACTCGAAAGCCACCACGGTGCTCCCCCACGCGGCCGTCTCGCGCCACAGGGCCGCGAGCTCGCCCGCGCGCCGCGGCAGGAAGCCGACGAACGCATAGCGGCTGCCGCCGAGGCCGCTTGCGACGAGCGCGGTCTCGACCGCCGACGGCCCCGGCAGCACCGTCACCGGCACCCCCGCGTCGAGCGCGGCGCGGACGAGGCGAGCCCCGGGATCGGAGACGAGCGGCATCCCCGCGTCCGAGACGAGGGCGATCCGCTCGCCCGACTCGAGCCGCGGGAGCAGCTCGGCGACGCGCGCAGCCTCGTTGTGCTCGTGGTAGGAGGCGAGCCGTGCGCGGATGCCGTGGCGCTCGAGCAGCCCGCGCGTGTGGCGCGTGTCCTCTGCAAGGACGAGGTCGGCCGCGCGCAGCTCGTCGAGGACGCGCAAGGTGATGTCCTCGAGGTTCCCGATCGGAGTCGCGCAGACCGCGAGCGGCACGGCGCTCGACTCTAGATGAGTAGTTCCACGGGTCCGTGCGTCCGGCTGCGCGATCTGGGCAGGCTGGGCCGCTGCCGGCCGGTTGCGCCCGGCGAAGCCGGGCTCCACCGTCCGGCAGCTGCACGACGCCGCACAGGCACGGGTAGCGCTGCTACCCGCACCTGCACGTCGCCGCGCCCCAGCGAGCCCAGCTCACGCCCCGGAGGAGACGTCCCCGTGGGACTACTCATCTAGATCGCTTCGAACGCGATCAGCGCCGCGCCGACGAGGCCGGCCTCCGCCCCGAGCGCGGCCCGCTCGATCTCGAGCATCTGGCCCGACGGCGCGAGCGCCTCCCGCAGGACCGCCCGGCGCGCAGCCGGCACGAGCCGCTCGAACGCCGCGATCCCGAAGCCGCCGCCGATCACGACGCGCGTCGAGCCGAAGACGTTGACGAGGGAGCCGATCGCCGCGCCGAGGTGATGCCCGATCTCGCCGAGCGCGGGATGGTCCTGCTCGACGAGGTCGCGCGCGGTCGCGTCCGGCCCGAGCACGCGGCGCGCAACCTTTCCGGCGGCGGTGCCCGAGCAGTACGACTCGACGTGCCCGCGGCCGGAGCACGCGCCCTGGCACGGCTCGCCGTCCTCGACGATCACGATGTGGCCGAGCTCGGTGTAGGCGCGAAAGAGGCGGCCGCCGGAGATGACGCCGCCGCCGACGCCGGTGCCGAGCGTGAGCACCAGCAGGTCGCGCGTGCCTCTCCCTGCGCCGAGCCGGAACTCGGCATACGCGGCGCAGCTTGCGTCGTTCTCGATCTCGACCGGCAGGCCCAGGCGCCGCTGCATCTCTTCGCCGAACCGCACGTCGCGGATCGGGATGTTCACGGCGCCGAGCGCGAGGCCGTGCTCGTGGTCGATGCGCGACGGGATGCCGAACCCCACCGCGCCGACACCCTCCTGAGGCAGCGCCCGCACCGTCTCCGCGAGCTCGTCGAGGAGCGCCGCCTGCGAGGTCGTGACCGTCGGCCGCTCGACCGTCTCGTGGACGGTGCCGTCGGCGTCGACGACGCCCGCGAGGACCTTCGTGCCGCCGAGGTCGACGCCGATGACGCGTGTCGCGCCCACCGCGCGGGTACCCTACCCCGCCGGATGGCGCGGGAAGAGAAGCCCTATCGCGTCTACCGCGGTGGACGCGTGAAGGGCAAGGTGCCGGTCACGCGCCCGGCACGCGTCCGGACCGCAGAGGACGGCGGCGCCGTCGTCCCGGAGTACCGCGGGCCCGGCGCGGCGGCGCCGAAGCCCCGCCGCTACGGTCGCTGGATCGCGCTCGGCCTCGCGCTGATCGTCCTCTTCCTCGTGGTGTGGGGCGTCGCGGGCTGGTTCTCGGTGGCGAGCGGCGTCTCCGACGCGAACAAGCGCCTCTCGCCGGACGCGACGGCCCAGCTCGCGAAGCAGGGCGGCCTCCTGATCTCGCACTCGACGACGATCCTCATGCTCGGGACCGACAACTCGAACCTCGCGTCCCGTGCCGGCGACATGCACTCGGACTCGATCATGCTGCTGCGGACCGACCCGTCGCACCACCGCCTCTACTACCTGTCGATCCCGCGCGACCTGGAGGTGCCGATCCCGGGTCACGGGACGCAGAAGATCAACGCGGCGTTCCAGATCGGAGGCCCGGCGCTCGCGCTGAAGACGATCCACGACTTCACCGGCCTCCCGATCAACCACGTGATCATCGTCAACTTCGGCGACTTCAAGGAACTGATCGACGCGATCGGCGGTATCGACGTCTACGTGCCGAGACCGATCCGCTCCAACCGCTTCGACTGCCCCTACGCGACGCAGGCGCGCTGCGCGAAGTGGCCCGGCTGGCGGTTCCCGAAGGGGAAGCAGCACATGAACGGCGAGCGGGCGCTGATCTACTCGCGCATCCGCGAGAACATGCTCGACCCGGCCGAGACGGACATCACCCGCGGCGCTCGCCAGCAGGCGGTGATCGACGCCGTCACCTCGAAGCTCGCCTCGATCGGGACTTTCTTCCGCCTGCCGTTCTCCGGCGCCTCGTACGTGAAGCCGCTCACGACCGACCTCAGCACGAGCCAGCTCGTGCAGCTCGCGTGGGTGAAGTTCCGCTCCTCGGGCTCGAGCGCCGTCCACTGCCGCCTCGGCGGCGACCTCGGCGCCGGCGGAACGGGCAGCCCGAGCGAGGACGACCCGGCGACGCTCGCGATGTTCCTCGGGAAGTCGGCGCCGCAGCCGCCGACCGACCCGTTCGGCCCCGGCTGCGTCGTCGGCCACACGCTGCAATAGCCTGCGCCGATGGGCATCGTCTCGTTCCTCGTCTTCGGCCTGCTCGCCGGCCTGGTGGCACGGGCGGTCACGCCGGGCCGGCAGGCGATCGGCTGCCTGGCGACGATCGCCGTCGGCGTCGTCGGTGCGCTCATCGGCGGCCTGATCGGCCAGGTCGTGCTCGGCCACAAGGTGCACGCGAGCTGGAGCCTCGGCCCCTTCCTGCTCGCCGTCGCCGGCGCGGTCGTGCTGCTGCTCGCGCTGCAGGCGGTCTCGGGGCGACGCCGGTTCCCGCCCTGGTGAGGCCGCTCAGGCCTCGGCGGCCTTCTTCGACTCTCCGGTGCCGGGGCCCTTGCCCGACTCCGACGAGGAGGTGGAGGACGAGTCGGACGACGAGGACTCCGACGACGCGCCTTCCTTCGCGGCCTGCTTCGACTTGCGCCCGTAGTCGGTGGAGTAGAAGCCCGAGCCCTTGTAGTGCACGGCGACGGGATGCAGCACGCGCTGCAGCGGTGCGGCGCCGCAGACCTCGCACGCGCTCGGCCCGGGCTCCGTCATCCCGTGGATGACCTCGAACAGATGGCCGTTCGGACACTTGTATTCGTAGATCGGCACGGGAGCGGCAAGGCTAGCAGCGTGCCCCGACGAGTCCTGCTCGCCGCCGGGGTGCTCGCGGCGCTCGCTTTCCCCGCCGCCGCGTCGGCGCACGCGACGCTGCTTTCGACCACGCCGGCGAACGGCGCCGTGCTCGCGGTCGCGCCGAACGTCGTCACGCTGCGCTTCGACGACACGGTGCGCGTCGCGGGCGGCACCGCGGCCGTCGACAACGAGACGCAGGCGTCGGTCCTCGACGGCCGGCCGACGGCGCGCGGACGGGTGTTGTCCATCCCGCTTCGCCCGAACCTCCGCGACGGCGCCTACAGCGTGCGCTGGAGCATCGTCTCCGACGACGGCCATCACGAGGAGGGCGTGCTCGCGTTCGCCGTCGGCGCCGGGAGCGGCTCGCCGCACTCGGTCCTCGGCGCGTCGGTGCCCCTGACGTGGAGCGACGTCCTCCTGCGGACGCTCTACTACCTCGGCCTGCTGGCCGGAGGCGGCGCGGCGGTGTTCGGCCTGCTGACGCGGGCTGTCTTGGGGCCGCGTCTCGCGCGGCCGCTTGCGCAGCTCCTCTTCTTCGCGCTCCTGCTGACGTTCGTCGGCGGCGGCGGGCTGATCCAGTCGGCGCCGCCTGGGACGCGGTTCGCCCTCGTGCTCAAGACGGCGGTGGTCGTCGCGCTCGTCGGCGGCGCGGCGGCCGCGCTGGCGCCGACGATGCCGCGCCTGCTGCCGGTCGCAGGTGCGGCGGCGCTCGCGCTCCTCGCCGCGCCGACGCTCTCCGGCCACGCGCTCGACCGGGACCAGCCGCGCGTCCTCGCAGCCGTCGCCGACGCCGTGCACCTGACGTCGGCGGCCGTCTGGCTGGGCGGGCTGCTCGCGCTCGTCTTCGTCGTGCCGCGCGCGACAGCCGACGAGCTCGCACGGCGTGCGGCAGCGGTCAGCTTCTCGGGCGCGGCGCTCGTCGCCGTGATCCTCCTCGGCAGCACGGGCGTCGCCCGCGCGCTGACCGAGCTTTCGTCGGTCTCGCAGCTCTGGTCGACGTCGTACGGCCGCGCGCTGCTCGTGAAGACGGCCGTCTTCGTGCCGTTGCTCGTCGTCGGATGGCTGAACCGCACGCTGCTGCTTCGCGTCTTCGAGCGCCTGCGGCGGTCGGCGTCGCTCGAGGCCGCCGCGATCGCGGGCATCGTCGTCGCCGTCGCAATCCTGACCGAGCTCCGACCCGGGGTCGAGGTGTCTCGCGCGGCGGCCGAGGCGTCGTCCACCGCCGGCGGGGTCGCGCAACCGCCGGTGCTGCCGCCGCGGGACGCCGTGGTGGACGCGCGGGAGCTCGGCTCGCTGGCCGTCGCGGTGGGGCGCGAGCCGCGGGCGACGACGGTGACGATCGTGTCGCCGGACGCGACGGGCGCGAGCGGCCGCACCGTCCGCGTCGACGGCGTCCTCGCGACGGCGTGCGGCCCGGGCTGCTACCGCGCACCTTCGGGAGCCCGCGGCCGGGTCGTGGTCTCGGTCGACGGCCGGACGCTCGCGTTCGCGGTCACGGCCGACGCGCCGCCGGCGCGCGCGCTGCTCGCGCGCGTCACGCGGCTGTACCGGAGCGCGCGCACGATCGTCTTCGACGAGACGCTCGCGTCGACGCCGACCAACGGAACGACGACGCGCTTCACGATCATCGCGCCGAACAGGCTCGCCTACCGGACGCGCGGCGGGCCGTCGGCGATCGTGATCGGGCCGCGGCGGTGGGACCGCACCTCCGACCGTGCGCCCTGGGTTCCGTCGCAGCAGACGCCGCTGCAGGTGACGCACCCCTACTGGACGTCGCCGACGAACGTGCACCTCGTCGCGCCCCGCACGATCACGTTCCTCGATCGCAGCATCCCGGCGTGGTTCCGACTCGTCCTCGCCGGCGGTCGACCGACCGTCCAGCACATGACGGCGGCCGCGCACTTCATGACCGACCGCTACGTCGGCTTCGACGTGCCGGCGGCCGTGTCGCCGCCTTCGCGGTAGCGCTGCGCCTCCTCGCCCACGAGCTCGAGGAAGCACGGCGCGTCCTCGAACGCCGCCAGCCCCGCGGGCGCATCGCTGGGACGACGGGAGATGCGCAGGGGCGTGCGCCGCGCAGCCGCCAGCACGCCCGCCGCGCCGACCAGGCTCCCGATCGCGAAGGAGCGAAGACGAGAGCGCCGGCCGTCGCCTTCCACGCGACTAGCGTAGCCGCGTGCGGATCACGACCCTCGGCGACCTCCTGCTCGACGTGATCGTCCGCCTCGACGGCGCGCTCGTGACGGGAGACGACCAGACGGCGCACACGCATGCGGGGCCGGGCGGCCAGGCCGCGAACGTCGCCGCCTGGGCGGCGGCGCTCGGAGCGGATGCCCGCTTCGTCGGGCGCGTCGGCGACGACCACGCCGGCGAGCTGGTGCTGCGCGGGCTGCGGGCGCGTGGGGTCGAGCAGCGCGGCCCGGTCGCCGGCAGAACGGGCGTCGTCGTCTCGATCGCGGCGGCGGCCGACCGGACGATGGCGTCCGACCGGGGAACGGCGCCGGAGCTCGCGCCGCGAGACCTGGAGCGGGAGTGGTTCGATTGCGACGTGCTGCACGTGTCGGGGTACGCGCTGGCCGCCGAGCCGATCGCGTCGGCGGCGGAAGCGGCCGCGGAGCATGCGCGCGCACACGACGCGCAGGTCTCGGTCGACGTCTCGGCGTGGACGCTCGTCGACGACCCGTTCCGCGAGCGTCTCGCCGCGCTCCGCCCCGACCTCGTGTTCGCGACGGAGCACGAGCGGGAGGCGCTCGGGGCGGTCGAGGCGCGCTGGGTGCTGAAGAGGGGCGCGCGCGGGCTGCGCGTCGACGGGGAGGACTACGCCGCCGTCCCGGTCGACGTCGTCGACGCCACCGGCGCTGGCGACGCGCTCGCCGCCGGGTTCCTCGTCGGCGGCCCGCAGCTCGGCGTCGCGACGGCCGCGCGCTGCTGCGGCCGGATGGGTGCGATGCCGTGATCCGCGTCTCGGACGAGGTCCGCGAGGCGTCCGCCGTGGTGGCGCTCGAGACGACGCTCGTGGCGCACGGCTTCCCCGCCGGCGAGGGCCTTGCGGTGGGCCTGCGGGCGGAGGCCGCGGTCCGCGACGCCGGCGCGGTGCCCGCGACGATCGGCGTGCTCGACGGCACCGTCGTCGTCGGGCTGACCGAGGAGGAGCTCGCGCGCTTCGACGAGACGGCGCGGAAGGTCGGGCCGCGCGACCTGGCGGCGGCCGCCGTGCAGCACGCGGTCGGCGCGACGACCGTCGGCGGCACGCTGGCCGTCTGCCGCGCGGCGGGCATTCGCGTGATGGCGACCGGCGGCCTCGGCGGCGTCCACCGCGGCTGGCCGACGCCGCCCGACGTGTCCGCCGACGTGCAGGCGCTCGCCGGCACGCAGGCGGTGGTCGTCTCCTCCGGGATCAAGTCGCTGCTCGACGTGCCGGCGACTGCCGAGCTGCTCGAGACGCACGGGGTGCCGGTGCTCGGCTACCGCACCGACGACCTGCCGCTCTTCTACGCCGCGCATGGGGGCCCGCCGGTGTCGACGCGGGTCGAGACCGCCGCCGAGGCCGCTGTCGTCGCACGCGCGCACTGGGACCTCGGCGGCGGAGGGCTCCTCGTCGCGCGGCCGCCCGACGAGAGCCTCGACGACGTCGAGCCGCTGATCGGGCGGGCGCTCGCCGACGCCGAGGAGCGCGGCGTGCGCGGCCAGGCGGTGACGCCGTTCGTCCTCTCGTACCTGCACCGCGAGAGCGGCGGGCGCACCCTGGCCGCGAACCGCGAGCTCGTCGTGGGGAACGCGCGGCTCGCGGGCGAGATCGCGTCCTCAGCTGGTGTCTGACACCTTCAGGGTGTCAGACACCACGCGCCGTTCTCCTGCACGAGCCGGCCGTCGGCGTAGATGCGGCCGCCGGCGCGAAGGTCCTTGACGATGTCCCAGTGGATCGAGCTCTCGTTGCAGCCGCCGGTGAACGCGTACGAGTTGCCGAGCGCGAGGTGCACCGTCCCGTCGATCTTCTCGTCGAAGCCGACGTTCTTCATGTGGCGCTGGATCGCCGGGTTGCAGCCGATGCCGAGCTCGCCGAGCCGGCGCGCGCCGGCGTCGATGTCGAGCGTCTGCACGAGGAACGCCTCGTTCGCGCGCGCGGTCGCGTCGACGACGCGGCCGTTCTCGAAGACGAGCCGCGCGCCCTCGACCTCGACCCCGTAGTACACCGCCGGAAACTCGGAGAACTCGACGACGCCCGACGTCGAGTCCTCGACCGGGGCGTAGAAGACCTCGCCGCCCGGCATGTTGACGTGGCCGTCGTCGACGCTTCCGCTCCGGCCGGCGAGCGACAGCGTCAGGTCGGTCCCCGGCCCCTCCAGCCTCACCTCGTCGGCGTCGTCGAACACGTCGGCGATGCGGCGCATCCGCTCGCGCTCCGCGTCCCAGTCGCGGAGGACGGCGTCGAACACGAACTGCTCGTACTCGGCGAGCGTCATCCCGGCCTCGTCCGCGAGCGACTGCACCGGCCACTCCGCGATCACCCACGGGATCTGCAGCGACATCGTGCGCGACCGCAGCGGCGCCGTCATCTGCTGCACCGCGGCCTGCCGCTCCTCCGAGAGGTCGTTTCCCTCGTGCGCGTCCTCCGGGCTGTAGATCGAGACGAGCGCGTCGATCTCCTCCCAGACCCGCCGCTGCAGCGGCGCGGGCTCCCGCAGGAGCTCGAGCGGCGCCTCGCGCGCGAACGGCCCGCCGAGCAGCTCGAACGAGAGCTGCAGGATCGGGTACGCGCCGCGGCGGGCGATCTGCTCGACCACCGCCTCGATCAGCGGCCGCCCGATGTGGTTCCCGCGGACGGCCACCTGCCACCCCGCCTGGACGCCGACCGAGCGCTCGACGAGCAGCGTCGCGTACTCGTCGATCCGAGGGTCGCGCCGCACGAGTGGCAGTTCTATTCCACCCGCACCGCGGACACAACTTGTCCCTTCCGGGCTACTCCAGCGTGCGGAGGAACTCCTCGACGTCCAGCGCGGGCAGCGTCTGGATCCGCGTCGAGCCGCGCGAGCCGAGGGCGACCGAGACCTTCGCCACCGTGGCCACGTCCGGCGCCTCGACGACGTTCACGAAGTCGAACCCGCCGAGCGTCGCCCACTGGTGGAGAACCCGGCACCCGAGCTCCTCCACGTCCTGGTTCACCTGGCGGAGCCGCTCAGGATTCGACTTGAGGGTCTGCACGCCCTGCTGCGTCAGCGTCGACAGGAGGATGAAGATCGGCATCGGGCGCGGACCTTACTGCACGAGCTGCCTGGTCGACGTACAGAAGAGCGCCGCCCAGAAAGAGCAGCGGGCTCAGCACCAGGTCGGACAGGAAGACGGCGACGCGCTCGCCGCCCGCGCCCTGCGTGTGCAGGAGCGCGCTCAGCGTGTTCGACGCGACGCCGACGACGACGACGAGCGCAGCGAGCGACCCGAGCGCGTGCACGAGGTCGGCTGTTCCGAGCTGCCGGCCCCGGACGAGCGCGTCGCGGAACCGAAGCCGTTCCACCATCGCCGCCGGGACTGCGAGCCCGATGAACGCGAGCCACGCGAGCCCCGGCAGCACGAACGCTGCCCGCAGCGCCGGGAAGGGCAGCCAGATCAGCGTCGCCGCCGCCGCCGCGACGCGCGTCGGAGCCGTGCGAAGCACGAGCCTGCACGCCCACAGGTACCCCGCGACGAAGAGCGGCAGCGCCGCCCAGAACACGAGCATCTGCACGCCGGCGGACTGACGCACGCTGAGCTGGTCGGCGAGCGCGAGCGGAAGCCCCAGCGGCAGCACGCGCCAGAAGTCGTTCCCGTACGTGCGGATCGACTCGGCGACGAGCTGGCCGACCGTCCGCTCCGCGGGCGGCAGCGGGCGCGGCGCCTCACGCACGAGCGAGCCCCTCGAGGAGCGGCGGGACCGCCGCGCGGAGCGCGTCGAGCGCGTCGTCGATCCGCCACAGGTCGCGGTCGCGCTCGGCGACGGGGTTCGACACCGCGCGCAGCTCGACGGCCGGGACGCCCGCCAGCGACGCGGCGCGCAATACCCCGAAGCCCTCCATCGCCTCGACCTCGCAGCCGGCGCCGCCGCCGACGTGCGCGCTGGTCCCGATCGGGAGCACGTGCGCCCGCGGGAGCGCCCTTCGCGCGGCGGCGAGCAGGCCGGCGTCCGGGGCGACGCGATCCACGCGCGGCAGCCGCGCCTGCGGGTCGAGCACGTCGCAGTAGACAGCCTCGGAGCCGAGCACGAGCGACGCATGCGGGAGGGTCTGCGCCCCCGCGATCCCGATCTGCAGGATCGCGGCCGGGCGCTCGTCCGCGATCGCACGCGCCGTCGCGAGCGCCGCCTCGACCGGCCCGATCCCGCAGACGACCGCCCGAGCCGGCGCGCCGTCGACCAGCGCGGCCTCGAACGGCGTGGCGGCGACGACCAGGATCACGCCGCGACGGCGGCCTCGGCGGTGCGCGTGAAGACGAGGTCGCCGTTCTGCGCGTCGACGAGGATCCGGTCGCCCTCGCCGAAGTCGCCCTCGAGCAGGCGCAGCGCGAGCGGGTTCTCGAGCAGCCTCTGGACCGCGCGCTTCAGCGGGCGCGCGCCGTAGGTCGGGTCCCAGCCGGCGTCGGCGATCGTCTGCTTCGCCGCGTCCGTCAGCTCCAGCGAGAGGCCGCGGTCCGCGAGCCGCTCGCGCAGGCGGCCGAGCTGCAGCTCCACGATCTCGCCGAGCTGCTCGCGCGAGAGCGGCCTGAACTCGACGATCTCGTCGATGCGGTTCAGGAACTCGGGCCGGAAGTGGTCGCGCAGCGCGTCCGCCGTGCGGACGTTCGACGTCATGATCAGGACCGTGTTGCGGAAGTCGACCGTGCGCCCGTGGCCGTCGGTGAGGCGCCCGTCGTCGAGCACCTGCAGGAGCACGTCGAACACCTCGGCGTGCGCCTTCTCGATCTCGTCGAGCAGCACGACCGAGTAGGGCCGCCGCCGCACCGCCTCCGTGAGCTGGCCGCCCTCGTCGTAGCCGACGTACCCGGGCGGCGCGCCGACGAGCCGCGAGACCGTGTGCCGCTCCTGGTACTCCGACATGTCGAGCCGCACCATCGCGTGCTCGTCGTCGAACATGAACTCGGCCAGCGCACGGGCGAGCTCGGTCTTGCCGACGCCCGTCGGGCCGAGGAAGACGAACGAGCCGATCGGCCGGTGCGGGTCCTGCAGGCCGGTGCGTGCGCGCCGCAGCGCGTTCGCGACCGCGGAGACTGCCTCGTCCTGGCCGACGACGCGCTGGTGGAGGCGCTCCTCCATGTGGATCAGCTTCTCGGTCTCGCCCTCGAGCAGCCGGTCGACGGGGATGCCGGTCCAGCGGGCGACGACCGAGGCGATGTCGTCCTCGTCGACCTCCTCCTTGACCATCGGGCTCGCGACGGCGCCGTCCCGCTCCGCCAGCTCCTTCTCGAGCGTCGGCAGCTCGCCGTAGCGGATCTCCGCGACGCGCTGGAGATTCCCTTCGCGCTCCGCTCGCTCGGCCTCCATCCGCAGCTCGTCGATGCGCCGCGTCGCGGCCTTCACGCGCTCGAGCGCCTCCTTCTCCTTCGCCCAGCGCGCGGCGAGCGCGTCGCGCTCCTCCTTCGCCTCGGCGAGCGCGCGCTCGACCGGCTCGCGCACCTCGTCGCTCTCCTTCCCCATCGCGGCCAGCTCGATCTCGAGCTGCGTCACGCGCCGCTGCGCTTCGTCGAGCTCGAGCGGGCTCGAGTCGATTTGCATACGTAGGGACGACGCCGATTCATCAATGAGGTCGATCGCCTTGTCGGGCAGGAAGCGGTCCGAGATGTAGCGGTGCGACAGCACGGCCGCGGCGACGAGCGCCGCGTCGCGGATGCGCACGCCGTGGTGCGCCTCGTAGCGCTCCTTGAGGCCGCGCAGGATCGCGATCGTGTCGGCGACCGACGGCTCGTCGACGAACACCGGCGCGAAGCGCCGCTCGAGCGCCGCGTCCTTCTCGATGTGCTTGCGGTACTCGTCGAGCGTGGTCGCGCCGATGCAGCGAAGCTCCCCGCGCGCCAGCATCGGCTTCAGCAGGTTCGCGGCGTCGACCGCGCCCTCCGCCGCGCCGGCGCCGACGATCGTGTGCAGCTCGTCGATGAAGAGGACGATCCGCCCCTCGCTCGTCTTGATCTCCGCGAGCACCGCCTTGAGCCGCTCCTCGAACTCGCCGCGGTACTTCGCGCCGGCGAGCAGCGCGCCGATGTCGAGCGCCCAGACCATGCGATCCTTCAGCCCCTCGGGCACGTCCCCCGCGACGATCCGCTGCGCGAGACCCTCCGCGATCGCAGTCTTGCCGACTCCCGGCTCCCCGATGAGGACAGGGTTGTTCTTGGTCCGGCGGCTGAGGATCTGGATGACGCGGCGGATCTCCTCGTCGCGCCCGATCACCGGGTCGAGCTTTCCCGACTCGGCGGCCTCGGTCAGGTCGCGGCCGAACTTGGACAGCGCCTGGTAGGTCCCTTCGGGGTCCTGCGACGTGACGCGCTGCCCGCCGCGAATCTCCTTGATCCAGCGCAGGATCTCGTCGCGCGGCACGGGCTCGAGCGCGAGGAAGAGGTGCTCCGTCGAGACGTAGTCGTCCTCGAGCTTTCGTCGCTCGTCGTCGGCCTTGTCGAGAACGCGCGAGAACGCGGCCGAGGCGCCGGGCTGCTGCGCGCCTCCCTGCACGGCGGGCAGCGCGGCGACGCGCCGCTCCGCCTCCGGCCGGAGCCGCTGCCAGTCGGCGAACAGGTCCTGGTCGAGGAGCGCGAGCAGCAGGTGGTCGGGCGTGATCTCCGGGTTGCCGCGGCGGCGCGCGATGTCCTGCGCGGCGGCGACGGCCTCCTGGCTCTTGATCGTCAGCTTCGAGAAATCCATGGCTCCTTCAATTCTTGTGCCGGACGGGAACCGGCGCCTGCGGCGGCCGGTAGAGGACGAGGTCGCGCCGGTACTGCCGGTGCACCTCCTCGAGCGCCTTCCGCATCTCGTCCTCCATGCGCTCGATGCGGCGGCGCAGGCGCTGCAGCTCGTCTTCCATGTGCAGGACGCGCTCGACGCCCGCGAGGTTGAGGCCGAGCTCCGTCGTGAGGCGCTGGATCAGCCGCAGGCGCTCGACGTCCGCGTCGGAGTACAGCCGGGTGTTTCCCGCCGTCCGCTGCGGGCGCACGAGCCCCTTCTGCTCGTAGATGCGGAGCGTCTGCGGGTGCATGCCGACGAGGTCGGCCGCGACCGAGATCATGTAGCGCGGGCGGTGGGAGTCCGTCATGCGACGCCCCCTCGCCGCGAAGAGGTGTCAGACATCATCGGTGTCTGACACCGGTTCTGGTGCACCCGCGCGGGCATCAGCTCTTCTCCAGCTGCTCGAGCAGCTCGCGCTGCTTCTTGTTCACGCGCTTTGGGACGGCGATGCGTACGCGGGCGAGCACGTCGCCCTGGCCGTCGCCCTTCAGGCGCGGCGCGCCTCGACCCTTGATCCGCAGCAGCTTGCCGTCCTCCGTGCCCGCCGGGATCTTCAACGAGACGGGGCCCTCGGGTGTCGGCACCTCGACCGTGCCGCCGAGCGTGGCCGTCGGGAAGGAGACCGGCACGTTCACGACGAGGTCGTCGCCGCGGCGCTCGTACAGCTTCGACGGCTCGACGCGCGTGACGACGTACAGGTCGCCGGCGGCCGCGCCGCCGTAGCCGGCCTCGCCCTTCCCCTTCAGCTTGATCCGCGTGCCGTCCTTGACGCCGGCGGGGATCTTGACCGTGTAGCGCTTGGTGCGTCGCTCCCGGCCCGAGCCGTGGCAGGTCGGGCACGGGGTCTCGACGATCGAGCCCATCCCCCGGCAGCGCGGGCACGGCTGCTGCAGCGCGAACAGCCCCTGCGACGTCGCGACGACGCCGGTGCCGTTGCACTGCGGGCACGTCTGCGGCGCGGTCCCCGGCGCGGCGCCGGTGCCGTGGCAGGTGTGGCAGGCGAGCTCGAGCTGGACCGGCACCGTCGTCTGCACGCCCCGCAGCGCGTCCTCGAACGAGACGCGCACCTCGACCTCGACGTCGTTGCCGCGCTGCCCGCGCTGCGGCTGCTCGCGGCCGCCGCCACGGTTGAAGAGGCCGCCGAAGATGTCTCCGAGATCGAAGTCGCCGAAGTCGAACGTCGTCCCGCCCGCGGGCCCGGCGCCGCCGGCGAAGCGCCCGTTCGCGGAGCCGAAACGGTCGTACTGCTTCCGCTTCTCTGGATCCGAGAGCACGTCGTAGGCGCTCTGCACCTCCTTGAACCGCTCCTCGTTGCCCGGGTTTCGGTCCGGGTGCACCTCGCGCACGAGCTTCCGGTACGCCTTCTTGATCTCGTCCTGCGAGGCGTTCTTCGAGACGCCGAGGACCTCGTAGAGCGACTTAGGCATCCTGCAGCCCCGCGCTCACGACGACGCGCGCCGGCCGCAGCACGCGGTCGCCGAGCTTGTAGCCCTTCTGCAGCACCTGGACGATCGTCCCCTCCTCCGCCTCCGACGGCTGCGAGAGGAGCGCCTCCTGCGTGTGCGGGTCGAACTTGCCGTTCGTCTCGATCTCCGCCAGCCCTTCCTTCGCGAGCGCGTCCGCGAGCGCGCGGTGCACGAGGCGCACGCCTTCCTCGAGCTTCGCCTCCTCGTGGTCCGCCGCCGCCTCCAGCGCGCGCTCGAGGTCGTCGAGCACCGGCAGGAGCTCGTTGACGAGCCGCTCGGCGGCGCGCGCGACCAGCTCGTGCTGGTCGCGCGCGACGCGCTTGCGGTAGTTGTCGAACTCCGCCTTCAGCCGCTGGAGCGCGTCGAGGTACTCGTCACGCTCCTTCTGCGCGGCCGCGAGCTCGTCGAGAGGCGCCTCCGGCTCCTGCTCGACCTGCTCTTCCTGCTGCTCGACCCGTTCGTCCACTACTCGTCGACCACCTCGTACTCGGCGTCCTCGACGACCTCGTCGTCCGAGGTGGCGCCGGACGCACCGTTGCCGCTCGACGCGGTCGACGCCGACGCGTGCGCGTACAGCGCCTGCGCCGCCTCCGTCCACGCCTGCTGCAGGGCGTCGGTCTTGCCCTTGATCTCGTTGATGTCGCTCGACTCGAGCACGCCGCGCAGCTCCATGATCCGCCCCTCGACCGTCCCGGCGAGGTTGGAGTCGAGCTTCTCGCGGTTCTCGCTGAGCGACTTCTCGATCTGGTACGCGAGCGCCTCGGCGTTGTTGCGCGCGTCGACGAGCTCGCGCAGCCGGTGCGCCTCCTCGCGGTGCGCGTCGGCGTCCCGGATCATGCGGTCGATCTCGTCCTGCTTGAGGCCGGAGCCGCCCTCGATCCGGATCTGCTGCTCGTTGCCGGTGCCGAGGTCCTTCGCCGACACGTTGATGATCCCGTTCGCGTCGATGTCGAACGAGACCTCGATCTGCGGCACGCCCCGCGGCGCCGGCGGGATGCCGACGAGCTGGAACTTGCCCAGCGTCTTGTTGTACGTCGCCATCTCCGACTCACCCTGCAGGACGTGGATCTCGACCGACGGCTGGTTGTCCTCGGCCGTCGAGAACACCTCCGACTTCCGGGTCGGGATCGTGGTGTTGCGGTCGATCAGCTTCGTGAACACGCCGCCCTTCGTCTCGATCCCGAGCGACAGCGGCGTCACGTCGAGCAGCAGGACGTCCTTGACCTCGCCCTTCAGCACGCCGCCTTGAATCGCGGCGCCGACGGCGACGACCTCGTCGGGGTTGACGCCCTTGTGCGGGTCCTTGCCGATCAGCTCCTTCACCTTCGCCTGCACCGCCGGCATGCGGGTCATGCCGCCGACGAGCACGACGTGGTCGATGTCCGACGCCTGCAGGCCCGCGTCCGCGAGGGCCTGCTTGGTCGGCGCGACGGTCCGCTCGAGCAGGCCGTGCGCGAGCTCCTCGAGCTTCGCGCGCGTGAGCTGCAGGTCGAGGTGCTTCGGCCCCTCCTGCGTCGCGGTGATGAACGGCAGGTTGATCTGCGTCGTCATCGTGGACGACAGCTCGATCTTGGCCTTCTCGGCCGCCTCGTAGAGGCGCTGGAGCGCCATCGGGTCGCTCCCCAGGTCGATGCCCTGGGCCCGCTTGAACTCCGCGATCATCCAGTCGACGATCGCCTTGTCGAAGTTGTCGCCGCCGAGGTGGTTGTCGCCGTTCGTCGCCTTCACCTCGAAGACGCCCTCGCCGAGCTCGAGCACCGACACGTCGAACGTGCCGCCGCCGAGGTCGAAGACGAGGATCGTCTGGTCGGCGCCCTCCTTGTCGAGCCCGTAGGCCAGCGCGGCCGCCGTCGGCTCGTTGATGATCCGCAGGACGTTCAGCCCGGCGATCTTGCCGGCGTCCTTCGTCGCCTCCCGCTGCGCGTTGTTGAAGTAGGCGGGGACGGTGATGACGGCGTCCGTGACCGTCTCGCCGAGGAACGCCTCGGCGTCGGTCTTCAGCTTCTGCAGGATCATCGCGCTGATCTCCGGCGGCGCGTACTCCTTGCCGTCGGCCACGACGCGGACGTCGTCGTTCGGGCCCTTCACGACCTTGTACGGCACGATGGTCATCTCCTCGGTGACCTCGTCGTACTTCCGGCCCATGAAGCGCTTGATGGAGAAGATCGTGTTCTCGGGGTTCGTGACCTGCTGCCGCCGCGCCGGAGCGCCGACGAGCCGCTGGCCGTCCTTCGTGAACCCGACGACGGACGGGGTCGTCCGGCCGCCCTCGGCGTTCGCGATCACGGTCGGCTCGCCGCCCTCGAGGACGGCCATGCACGAGTTCGTCGTGCCCAGGTCGATTCCGATCGTCTTTGCCATTCCGTTTCGCTCCTTCGGCTGAGACTGAGAAAATCTAAGCCGGAAGATAGCAGATCTGCGGTGCGGTTGTGTGCGATAGTCGAGGCGTGGACGAGCAGGAGCTCCAGGCCGTCGTCGCCGCCCGGAAGGAGCTCGGGCCCGACCACGAGGCGCACCTGGTGGCCGGGTTCCTCGAGCGGATGCAGAAGGAGATCGACCGTCGGGTCGACGAGCGGCTGGCGCAGGCCGCGCCGCCCCGGCGGCCCGCCCCGTCAGTCCTCAACCCCGCCACGCTCGCCCTCTGCATCCCGATCGTCGCGATCGCCGGCGGCATCGGGCACCTGGCCGGGCTCGCAATCGCGTTCGTCGCGCTCGCGGTCGTCTTCGTCTACGCCGAGCACGTGCGGCACGGCGGACGGCGCTAGCGGAACGCGCCGATCAGCGCCCCGCCGGCGACGACGAGCAGCGCGCCGAGCGCCAGCCTCCTCCCCATCCCCTCGGTGTGCCGGACGAGCAGCGCCGAGAGGCCGACGCCCCAGAGCGACTCGGTCGCGACGAGCGGCGAGACGACCTCGACGCGGCCGCGCCAGTACGCCTCGAAGAGCAGCACGTAGGAGAGGCCGAACATCGCGCCGGCCGGCGCGAGGCGGCGGAGCTCGGCGCCGGTCGGCGCGCGCCGCGTCCACAACGCGCAGGCGATCGTGCCGGCGACGAGCGTCGCCGCGGCGGCGGTCTCGGGCGCCGCGTGCCCGTGCAGCGCGCGCACGAGGTTGTCGCGCGTCGCGAAGAGCACTGCCGCGCCTCCTGCGAACAGCAGCCCGCGGGCCCGCAGGTGGTCGGGGCGGTCGCGCTCCGCCGCGAGCAGGATGCCGCCGGCGACCACGGCAACCCCGCCGAGGAGGAGCGGCGCCCGGAGCGGCTCGTCGAGGAAGACCAGGGCGATGGCGACGGCGACGAGCGGCGCGGCTCCGACGGCGACCGAGGTCCGCGACGCGCCGATCTCGCTGATCGCGAGCGTGAACAGGAGCTGCGACCCGCCCGGTGCGAGGAGCCCTGCGAGCAGGAACGGCCACGCGCCGTGGACGTCGTGCCGGACGAGCGCGGCGACGACGGCGACCACGAGCGCCGCCGTCACCGTCGCCAGGGCGGCCCCGCCCGCGTCGGGCAGCCCGCGGAGCCCGAGCCGCACGGCGACCGTCATGGCGCCGAACAGCGCGGCGGAGGCGAGCGCGAGGACGACTGCGGCCACCCGCGCGATCAAACCAGGTACCAGGTACCTGCCCGCCGGGCAGGTACCTGGTACCGAACCTACGCCTCCTTGCGCTCGGCGGGCGCCTCTTCCCAGCTGACGTCGACCGGCACCGGCTCCGTCCCCTCCTCGTCCAACCGGCGCTGCGTCGGGTTCCGGCCGCTCTCGTCGATCGTCTCCTCGCCGTTTTCGGGTTCCGGATCGCTCATGTGGATACCGTTTCCCCCGTGGCGATCACCGACACCTTCGGCCGGCCGCTCCGGGACCTCCGGATCTCGGTCACGGACCGCTGCAACTTCCGCTGCGTCTACTGCATGCCCAAGGAGGTCTACGGGCGCGACCACCGCTTCCTCGACCGGCGCGAGCTGCTGACCTTCGAGGAGATCACGCGCGTGGCCAGGCTCTTCGCCGGCGCAGGCGTGCGGAAGATCCGGATCACCGGCGGCGAGCCGCTCGTGCGCCGCGACCTCGAGCGCCTCGTCGCCCAGCTCGCGGAGCTCGACGTCGACCTGACGCTGACGACGAACGGCTCGCTGCTGCCGCAGAAGGCGACGCTGCTCGCCGAGGCAGGCCTCTCGCGCGTCACGGTCAGCCTCGACTCGCTCGACGACGCGCAGTTCCGCGCGCTGAACGACGTCGACTTCCCCGTCGCGCGCGTGCTCGCGGGCATCGACGCGGCGCACGACGCAGGGCTGCCGGTGAAGGTGAACGCCGTCGTCAAGCGCGGCGCGAACGACGACCAGATCGTCCCGATGGCGGCGTTCTTCCGCGAGCGCGGCCACACGCTCCGCTTCATCGAGTACATGGACGTCGGCCACACCAACGGCTGGCGGCTGGACGACGTGGTACCGGCAACCGAGATCGTCGCGACGCTCGACCGCGCGTTCGGCGTCGAGCCCGTCGAGCCCGCCTACCGCGGCGAGGTCGCACGGCGGTACAGGTACCGCGACGGCGCCGGCGAATTCGGAGTGATCGCATCGGTGACGCAGCCCTTCTGCGGCGACTGCACACGGGCCCGCCTCTCCGCCGAGGGGCGTCTCTACACGTGCCTGTTCGCCGTCCGCGGCCACGACCTCCGCGCTTTAATCCGCAGCGGCGCGTCGGACGACGAGCTCGTGGAGGCCGTCCGCGGCGTGTGGACAGCCCGCAAAGACCGGTACTCGGAGCTGCGCACCGACGCGACCGCGGACCTGCCACGCGTCGAGATGTCCTACATCGGCGGGTAAAATCGGAACGTGGCGACGATGGTCGCAACAGTCGGGCGCCGCCACTTGCCGCGTGGCTGGGCCGATCTCTTCCGCCAGATCCTCATCTGGTTCGGCTTCGCCGTGCTCTACCAGCTCGCGCGAGGCATCGCGGACCGCAACCCCGCGAAGGCGTTCGCGAACGGCTACCACGTCCTCTCGATCGAGACGCACGTCGCGCACCGGCTGTACGAGCTCACGTTCCAGCACTTCGTCGACCAGCGTCACCTGCTCGAGACGGCGGTCTCCTGGACGTACTGGAACTCCGAGTTCACCGTCGTCGGGCTCGCGGTGCTGTGGGTCTACCTGCGCCGACACGACGCGTTCGTCGGCTTCCGCAACTCGATCCTGCTCGCGAACCTGATCGGGCTCGTCGGCTACGTCTTCGTGCCGACGGCGCCGCCGCGTCTACTCGGCGTCGGGTTCGTCGACCAGCACCGCGACGGCCTCGTGTCGCTCGCGGCGAACCCGTACGCGGCGATGCCCAGCCTGCACGCGGCCGACGCGCTGATCGTCGGCGTGGTTCTCTTCGGCGTCTGCCGCCGGTGGTGGGCGAAGCTGTTCTGGCTCGCGTGGCCCGGCTGGGTCTGGTTCGCCGTGATGGCGACGGGCAACCACTTCTGGCTCGACTGCTTCGCCGGCATCCTCGTCGCGATCCTCGCGATGATCGTCGTCTACAACGAGCGAATCCGGCGCGTGTTTGCCGCTCGTCGGGCGTAACCGACCGCCCACCGACGCGCAGCGGAACGGCGGCCGGGCCGCTGGTACGGTCCGGCACGTGAGCAGGGCGGAAGCGATCAAGCACGGCTACACGACCGGCGCCCGCGGCCTCGCGTCGCGCTCGGTCACCGGTCTCACGCGCACGAGGATCACACCGAACGCGCTCACCGCGAGCGGCGTCACGCTGTGCGTGCTCGCCTCGGCGCTCGTGCTCTTCGAGGGGCGGAACGAGATCCTCTTCTACTGGGCGGGGGCCGTGACGTTCGTCCTCGGCTCGCTGCTGGACATCCTCGACGGCGCCCTCGCCCGCGCCGGCGGCAAGACCACGCCCTTCGGCGCGTTCCTGGACTCGACGACGGACCGCGTGAGCGAGGGCCTCATGCTGACGGCGATCGCCTGGGTGCTCGCCCGGAACCACCACCCCGCGTTCGTCGCCGTCGCCGTGGCGGCCGTCGCCGGCTCGTTCCTGGTCTCGTACACGCGCGCACGCGCGGAGGCGCTCGGCCTGCGCGGCGACGTCGGGATCGGGTCGCGCGCCGAGCGCGTCGTCGTGATCACGGCCGGCCTCGTCCTCGCACCGTGGGGTGTGCTGCCGTGGGCGCTCGTGCTCCTGGCGTGCACCGCCTGGCTCACCGTCGTCCAGCGCGTGCTGCACGTCCGCAAGCAACTTCTGATGGAGGAATCGAATGAATGAGATGAACGGCAACGAGCGCGGACGGCAGCAGGACAAAGTCCGCGTCGCGATCGTCGGCGTCGGCAACTGCGCGAACGCGCTGTTGCAGGGGCTGCAGTACTACAGGGACGCGGATCCGAACGACTTCGTCCCCGGCCTGATGCACGTCGACCTCGGTGGGTACCACGTCCGCGACATCGAGGTCGTCGCGGCGTTCGACGTCGTCAAGGGAAAGGTCGGCGCCGATCTCGCCGACGCCATGTGGGCGCATCCGAACGACACGATCAAGTTCGCCGAGGTGCCGCCGACGGGGGTGAAGGTGTCGCGCGGCATGACGCTCGACGGGCTCGGCAAGTACCTGTCGCAGATCGTCGAGAAGGCGGACGGCCCGACCGACGACGTCGTCGGGATCCTGCGCGAGCGCGAGGTCGACGTGGTCGTGAACTACCTGCCCGTCGGGTCCGAGGACGCGACCAAGTGGTACGCGGAGCAGATCATGGCCGCAGGCTGCGCGATGGTGAACTGCATGCCGGTCTTCATCGCGCGCGAGGACTACTGGAACAAGCGGTTCCGCGACGCGGGCGTGCCGATCATCGGCGACGACATCAAGTCGCAGGTCGGCGCGACGATCACCCACCGCGTCCTCACCACGCTCTTCCGGGAGCGCGGCGTCCACCTCGACAAGACGATGCAGCTCAACGTCGGCGGCAACGCCGACTTCCTGAACATGCTCGAGCGCGAGCGGCTCGAGTCGAAGAAGATCTCCAAGACGAACGCCGTCACGTCGATGCTCGACTACGATCTCGGCGCGAAGAACGTGCATGTCGGCCCGTCCGACTACGTTCCGTGGCTGACCGACCGCAAGTGGGCCTACATCCGCCTCGAGGGGTCGAGCTTCGGGGACGTCCCGCTGAACGTCGAGATGAAGCTCGAGGTCTGGGACTCGCCGAACTCGGCGGGGATCGTGATCGACGCGGTGCGCCTCGCGAAGCTTGCGCTGAACAACGGCATCGCCGGGTCGCTGGAAGGCCCGAGCTCGTACCTGATGAAGTCGCCGCCGCGGCAGATCCCCGACGACGACGCGTACGAGCTCGTCGAGGAGTTCATCGAGCGCAACCGCCGCTCGGTCCCGCAACCGTCGCCGGCAGAGGTCTGATACGGGTGTCGGGCACCGCAAGGTGCCTGACACCTTCTACGCTTGCGGGGTGAGGATCGCCCTGGTCACGCCGTTCGCGTGGTCGCAGCCGCACGACGTCAACGACCACGTCGGCGGCGTCGCAGCCGCGCTCCGCAGGCGCGGGCACGAGGTGACGGTTGTCGCGCCCTCGACGCGCGCCGCCGACCTGCTCGCGGGGCGGCGGGCGCTCGCCCGCGGAAGCCGCGGGGAGGTGATCGCGGTCGGCCCCGCGGTCCCGGTGTCGCGGCGGTCGCAGCTCGGCGTGCCGGTCGGGGTGCAGGCGAACCTCCGCCAGGCGCTCGCCCTCGGGTTCGACCTCGTCCACGGCTTCGAGCCCGGGTTGCCGTCGCTCTCGTACCTCGCGCTTCGCGACGCCGACGCGCTCGCCGTCGCAACGTTCGTCTCGCCCAATCGCCTCGGCTACCCGCCGGCGCGCGCGGCCCGGGAGAAGCTGCTCGCACGCGTCGACGCTCTGGTGGCGCTCTCCGAGGAGGTGCGCGACGCTGCGGAAGAACGGTTTCCCGGCGACTACCACCTGCTCTCGCCGGGCGTCGACACCGAGCTGTTCGCGCCGCAGCCGAAGCGGCGGCTGATCGTGCTCGAGCTGCGCCCGAACGAGCGTGTCGTCGCGCGAGCGGTGCTGCGGACGTTGCGCGAGCTGCCCGAATGGGAGCTGGTCCTCCTGCGCACGCGGCCGTTGATCGCGCGCCCGGCGATCCCCCGCGACCTCGCCGCGCGGGTTCACGTGCGCACGGCGCGCGACGCGCGCACCCGCGCGTCGCTCGTGAACGAGGCGGCGATCTTCGTGCCCGGAGTCGCGGGGCTCAGGCGCGTCACGCTCGAGGCCTCCGCCGCCGGCTGCGCGATCGTCCGCCCGCGAGGGGTCGAGCACCAGCCCGAGCTCGCCGCGGCGGCGGCGGCGCGGCTCGTCGAAGACGAGGGGCTGCGCGAACGCGAGGCCGCGGCGGCCCGCGCCGCGGCCGCAGGCCAGACGTTCGACGACGTCGCGGGCGAGCTCGACGAGGTCTACGCCGGGCTCGCGACGCGGCGGCGTCCGCGCCGCAGGCCCTCCGATCCGCTCGCCGACCGTCCGTGGATCGTCGCCGACCTGCACATGCACACCTCGTGGTCGCACGACTGCTCCATCGACCCGGCCGAGCTCGTCGACCACGCCGAGGCCGAGGGCCTCGGCGCGATCGCCGTGACCGACCACAACGCGTTCGGCGGCGCCGCGGAGGCCGCCGCGCATGCGCGCGGCCGCGACCTCGTCGTCATCCCGGGGGAGGAGGTGAAGACGGACGAGCAGGGCGAGGTGATCGGCCTCTTCCTGCGCGAGGAGATCCCTCGCGGGCTCGGCTTCGCGGAAACGATCGCCGCGATTCGCGAGCAGGACGGGATCGTCTACGTCCCGCACCCGTTCGACCGGCTGCACGCGATCCCGGACCCGCGCACGCTCCACCGCCACCTCGCGGACATCGACGTCCTCGAGGTGTACAACGCGCGCCTCCTGTTCGAGGCGTACAACGACGAGGCGCTCCGCTTCGCGCGCAAGTACGACATCACCGCGGGGGCGGGCTCGGATGCGCACGTGCTGCAGGGGGTCGGGACAGGGGCGGTGCGGATGCGCGCCTTCCGCGACCCGGAGGAGTTCCTGCTCTCGCTGCGGACTGCGGAGATCCTGCGCCGGCCGAAGCCGCTGGCGTACCTGCAGTCCCTCAAGTGGGTCGCGCAGGTCAAGGAGAAGGTCCGCTAGCGGCTAGGAGAAGGTCGGCGGGTCCCGAAAGGTCCCCTGCCGCGTGACCGTGACGACAGACGAGATCTACGAGCGATACCTCCGCAAGGCGATCACCGAGATCAACCGCCTGTCCCACGAGATCACGCAGGCGGCGGACGGCGCACCCACCGCACTCCCGACGGGGCACCCGCTGGCCAGCATCTTCCTGCTCAAGTACGGCCCGCAGGCGCAGGAGCTGCAGGAGGGCGTCGCGTTCCACGGCCGCGCCGGCAACGCGCTGATCAAGTCGCTCCAGCGGCTGCACGTCGACCCGATGGAGGTGTACGGGACGAACTGCGTCAAGTTCGCGGGCTGCGACCTGGTTCTCGCCGGTGAGTGGCTGCGCCGCGAGCTGCGCATCGTCGAGCCGAAGCTGATGGTGGTCATGGGCGAGGACGCGCTCGAGTTCCTGAACGGGCTCGCGTCCCCGCTCTCGTCGACGCTCGCCCCGGCGACCGGGGAGCTGCAGCGGTTCTCGCCGAGCGTCGAGGCGCTCGTCGTCCCCGACATCGACCTGTCGCTCGACGAGGCGCCCGCGAAGACGGCGTTCTGGAACGCGTTCAAGGCCGTCGGCCCGTGGTGGGCAGAGCTCCCGCCCTACTAGGGGCTGCGCTCTTCGCGGCGCTCGCCGTCTACTACGAGACGCACGAGCACTGGTGGAAGGCGGGCCTGTGGTGGGACGTGGCGTGGATCGCGTGCGTGCTGATGCCGGCGGTGTTCGCGCTCGTGCTGCTCGCGCTGCCGCTGCGCACGTGGCGCGGGACGCTCGCCGTCGGCGTCGCGTTCGTCGTGCTTGCGGTCGTGCTCCAGGTCGCGCACGCGCCGGTGTTCGCCAACTTCGCGCGGCTTGCCGCGACGACGCTGCTCGGCTGGTGGTTCCTGTCGCTGTTCGAGTCGGTGTGGTGGGTCGTGCTGGTCGCGCTGATCGTCCCGTGGGTGGACGCCTACTCGGTGTGGCGCGGCCCGACGAAGGAGATCGTCACGCACCACGCGCATGTCTTCACCGTGCTGTCGTTCGCGTTTCCGGTGCCGGGCGAGCACGCGGCGGCGAACCTCGGGATTCCCGACCTCCTCTTCTTCGCGCTGTTCCTCGGAGCCGCGGCGCGGTTCGGGCTGCGCGTCCTGTGGACGTGGGTCGCCCTCGTCGCTGCGCTGGGCCTCACGATCGCGCTGACGGTGTGGCTCGACCTCAGCGGCCTGCCGGCGCTGCCCGGGATCGCCGTCGGCTTCCTCGTCCCGAACGCCGACCTGCTCTGGCGGGAGCGCCGTCGCGCGCGGCCTTCGACCGCGCGCACGTGACGGCCGGGCGTCTCACGGGCGTTCCAGCAGCGCCACGCACTCGACGTGCGGGGTGTGCGGGAACATGTCGACCGGGCGGGCGGTGGCGAGCTCGTAGCCGTAGTCGTCTCGGAGCCGCTTCGCGTCGCCGGCGAGCGTCGTCGGGTTGCAGGAGAGGTAGACGACGCGCGGCGCGCCGAGCTCGCCGAGGCGCCTGAGCGCCTTCCCCGCCAGGCCGGCGCGCGGGGGGTCGACGACGACGACGTCGGGATCGCCCGCACGGTCGCGCAGCTCGCGCAGGACCTCGCCGACGTTGCCGGCGAAGAAGGCGGCGTTGCCGACGGCGTTCAGCTCCTGGTTCTCGATCGCGCACGCAACCGACTCCTCGGAGATCTCGACGCCCCACACCGTCAGCGCCGACGAGGCCAGCGAGAGGCCGATCGTGCCTATGCCGCAGTAGAGGTCGTAGACCGTCTCGCCGCCGCCGAGCTGCGCGAGCTCGCGTGCGATCGCGTAGAGCCGCTCGGCCATCTCGGTGTTCGTCTGCAGGAACGCGTTCGGGCGCACGCGGAAACGCAGCCCGCCGATCTCCTCCTCGATCGCATCCTCGCCCCACAGCAGCTCGGTCGGCAGGTTCGTCACCTCGGCGACTCCCCGGTTGACGGACCAGTGGATCGAGAGCACCTCAGGGAGCTCCGTCAGCACCTCGATCAGCCGCTCGCGATCGAACCGCTCGCCGCCCGCCGTCACGAGCTGCACGAGCGCCTGCCCGGTGTTCCGCCCTTCGCGCACGACGAGGTGCCGCAGGTAACCCTCCTGCGTCTCCTGGTCGTACGCGGGCAGGCGCTCTTCGCGCGCCCAGTCGCGGACGCGGTTCCGGATCGCGTTGCCGAGGTCGGAAGCGAGCCAGCAGCGGTCGACCTCGAGCACCTCGTCCCAGCGCCCTGCCTTGTGGAGCCCGAGCGTCGGCCCGTCCTCGAGCTGCGTGAACGAGTACTCCATCTTGTTCCGGTAGGCGAACTGCGAGACCGCGCCGACGATCGGCTCGAGCCGCGGCTCGGTGAGACCGGCCAGGCGCTGCAGCGAGTCGGCGACCCACCGCTCCTTCGCCGCGAGCTGCGCGTCGTACGCGAGGTCCTGGAAGCGGCAGCCGCCGCACGCCGGGTAGTGGGCGCACGGCGCGGCGACGCGCTGCGGCCCCGGCGCGACCACCTCCGTCGCGAGCGCCTCGGCGTGGCGGCGCTGCACCTTCGTGACGCGCGCCTTGACGCGGTCGCCCGGCAGCCCGCGGCGGACGAAGACGACGAACCCGTCGAGGCGCGCGACGCCGTTCCCGCCGTAGGCCAGGGAGTCGATCGTGAGCTCGAGCTCCTGGTCTCGCTGGACGGGCGGCGGCATCGCGCCGAGGCTAGCGCGTCGGGCGCGGCGTCCGGCCGAGCTCGTGACACGCGCCGGGACATGTCCTCCCGCACGGAAACCCGTCCACAGCCCCCGTCCGGACCAGCCGCCACGGGGGCCTCCTCCGCCATCGCCGCGCGGTCGCGCTCGGGGGCCCCTGTGGACGAGACTCCGCTGTGGCTGCCACCCGCCGGGTCTCGGCGGCGCCCGTCCCCAAGGGGCGGTTTGTGACAGCGCGGCGGGGGACGCGGGCGCGGCGGTGCGGGACGCGCGAAACGCGCCCGGCACCGCCGCGCCGCGCCCCTCAGCTCGCGCTCAGCTCGCCGGCTTGATGTTCTGGTTCACCCGGAAGACGTTCTCCGGGTCGTAGTGCGCCTTGATGCGCGCGAGCCGGTCGTAGTTCGCGCCGTACATCCCGCGGACGCGATCCGGCTCGTCCATCTGGAAGTTCAGGTACCCGCCCGCCATCGCATAGGGCCGCACGGCGTCCGTGTAGCCGCGCGACCACTCCCGGATCGCCTGCGCGTTCGCCGGCTCGGGATCGACGCCCGCGATGACCTGCGCCCAGCGCGCGTCCCTGTACCCCCACGCCGTCTCGTCCGGCCCGACCCGCGCGGCCGCTCCGTCGATCGCGTACAGGTGCATGAGCGACTTCCACGTCGGCAGCTTCCGACCCCACTCGAGGTGCTGCTCGAGCGCCTCGTCCGGCACCTCCTTGACGAAGTCGCCGTGCCACGCCCACTGCTCGCCGGGCGGGAACATCCCGTCGAACGCCGTGTTCCAAACCGGGAGCGGCATGGGCGCGAGCCCGTCGACGAGCGGCTCCCCGTACGCGCGCGCCTCGCGCAGCGCCTCCCCCTCCTCGTCGCCAACCTGCGTCCACACGAGCGCGCACACCTTGCGCAGGTGGAGCTCCTCCGGGAACGGCGGCGCGGGAGGCACCGACATGATCGAGACGAACCCGGAGAGCGACTCCGGCGCCGACGCGAGGAAGCCGTCGTACCAGCGGATCACCTCCGGCGTCTGCTCGATGTCGTACATCACCGGTCCGGCGAGCACCATCGTGACGGGATGGCACCGGAACGTGAACTTCGTCACCACGCCGAAGTTGCCGCCGCCGCCGCGGATCGCCCAGAACAGGTCCGGCTCGGTCTCGGCGTCGCACTGCGTCACGGTTCCGTCAGCGAGCACGACCGTTGCCGCGAGCAGGTTGTCGATCGTCAGGCCGTACCCGCGCGTGAGGTGGCCGAGGCCGCCGCCGAGCGTCAGCCCGCCGACGCCGGTCGTGCCGATGATTCCGACCGGGACGGTGAGCCCGTGCTCGTGCGTCGCGTCGATCAGCTCCCGCAGCTTCGCGCCGCCTCCGACGTGGGCGACCGCCGCCTCCGGCTCCACCGTCACGTCGTGCAGCTCCGACAGGTCGATCACGAGCCCGTCGTCGACGCTCCCGAACCCTCCGCCGCTGTGGCCGCCGCACCTCACGGCGACCGGAAGCCCCTCCTTGCGCGCGAACCGAACCGCCTCGGCGACGTCCGCCGTGTCGACGCAGTAGGCGACCGCCGCCGGACGCTTGTCGACCATCGCGTTGTAGAGCGCGCGCGCCTCGTCGTAACGCGCGTCGCCTCGCTCGACGACCTCGCCCTTCAGCGCGCCGGACAGCCCGCCAACAGAGACCGCCATGCCTGCCCCCTTCCGCTCGATTGTCGGGCCGATGCTACGCCGGTCGCCGATCGCCCGACAAGTGGTTCATGAACCGTGGGTCAACCGAAGCCGAACGGACGCACCGGGCGCGAGCTGCCCCGCGAGCGGCAGGTCCGCGGACGCGACCACGGCGATCACCGGGTACCCGCCGGTCGTCGGGTGGTCGACGAGCAGCAGGATCGGCTGCCCCGAGCTCGGCACCTGGAGCGAGCCGGTCACGACGCCCTCCGACAGGAGCTCGTCCCGCGTCCGCCGCTCGAGCCGCGGGCCCTCGAGACGGATGCCGACGCGGTTCGACGCCGGCGAGACGCGCCACGTGCTCGAGGCGAGCAGGTCGACGGCCGACGGCTCGAACCAGTCGTCGCGAGGGCCGGGCGTCACATGGAGAACCGGCTCCCGCGGCAGGACGGGCGCCGGTTCCGGGGCCGGCTCCGTCGGCGGCTCGCGCCCGACGCGCAGCACGTCGCCGTCGTGGAGCGGCGGCGGCCCGAGCCCCGTCAGGAGGTCGGTGGACCGGCTCCTGAGCGTCTCCTCCGCGTCGATCCCGCCGCGGACGCAGACGTAGGCGCGCGCTCCGCGCGTGCAGCGGCCGACGTCGAGCACCTCGCCGGCCGCCGCCCGCGCGGCGGTCGCCCGTGCGAGCCGGCGGCCGGCGAGGGTCGTCTCCACCTCGGCTCCGGTGACGGCGAACACGGCCGGCGCGTCGAAGCGCAGCGCGGGCCCGATCAGCGTCGCCTCGAGGGCGGCGGCGCCGGGCGCGTTTCCGACGAGGCGGTTCCCGCGGTCGAGCGCATTGCGGTCGGCGGCGCCGGACGGCGGCACGCCGAGGTGCGCGAGCCCCGGCCGGCCGTGGTCCTGCACCGTCGTCATCGGGCCGGCGCGGAGGACCGTGAGCATCACGCGGGCACGAAGCGCACGCGGTCGCCGACAGCGAGCAGCGCCGGCGGTGTCCGCTCGGCGTCGAAGAGGGCGGCCGCCGTCCGGCCGAGGAGGCGCCAGCCGCCGGGCGACTCGTGCGGGTAGACGCCGGAGTAGGGGCCGGCGATGGCGACGCTCCCGGCGGGGACGCGCGTGCGCGGCTCGGCGAGACGCGGAACGTGGAGGCGGGCGTCCAGCCCGAGGAGGTACGCGAACCCCGGCAGGAACCCGACGAAGGCGACGGTGTAGCCGGAGCCGGCGTGCAGCTCGACCACCTCCTCCGGCGACAGGCGCGCGAGCCGGGCGACTTCCGCGAGATCGGCGCCGTCGTAGCGCACCTCGATCTCGACGAGGCGCCCGGCAGGCGCGTCGTCGCCGGCGAGCGCGGCGCTGGCCGCCGCCTCGAGCTCGGGCCGCGGCGGCTCGGCTGCCCACGTGACCAGCACCGTGCGGTGGCCGGTGACGACGTCGACCAGGTCGTCGCGCCCGTCGCGCAGCAGCCGTGCGAGCCGCACCGCCGCCGCGTTGTCCGGCAGCTCGACGAGCGCACCGCGATCGCCCGCCGGGAGCACCCGGTAGTCGGTCACGCAAACGCGCGCAGCTCGAACCCCGCCTCGAGCAGCGCGGCGCGAACGCGGGCGGCGATCGCCGGGGCGCCGGGGCTGTCGCCGTGCACGCAGATCGAGCGCGCGCGGCCGGAGCCGGCGACCGCCACGGCCTGCTCCGCGGCACCCTCCGCGTCGAGGACGTCGCCCGGCTCGCCGCGCGCGACGAGCGTCCCGTCGCCGGCGTAGCCGCGGTCGGCGAACCCTTCCGCCACGGCGCCGAGCCCGGCTGCGCGCGCGTGCTCGAGGAGCTGCGAGCCCGGCCAGCCGAGGACGACGAGGCCGTGCTCGCGCGCGACCGCCACGATCGCCGCCGCGCACTCGCCGTCGACGGTGGCGCGGTGGTAGAGCGCGCCGTGTGGCTTCACGTACGTCACGGCGGCGCCCTCGACGTCCGCCGCGTCGCGCAGCACCGCCACCTGCTCCTCCACCTCGGCGCGGACGACGTGAGCCGCGACGTCGAGGGCGCGGCGACCGAAGCCCTCGCGGTCGCGGAAGGACGGGTGCGCGCCGATCGCTGCACCGTGCGAGCGGGCGCTGCGGCAGACGGCGCGCATCGTTGCCGGCGAGCCCGCATGGAACCCGCAGGCGACGTTCGCGCTCGTCACGAGCCCGAGCAGCTCGTCGTCGTGCGGCAGCCCCTCGCCCACGTCCGCGTTCAGGTCGACGACCACCGCCGGCTACTGCAGGACGGTGACGTACACCGACCGCGTGCGCGGTCCGTCGAACTCGCAGAGGAAGATGCCCTGCCACGTCCCGAGCGCGAGCCGGCCGTCGCGGAGCGGCACGAGCACCTGCGGCCCCATCAGCGACGCCCGCGGATGCGAGGGCGCGTTCTCCTCGCCTTCCTCGAGGTGCTGCCACCCCCACTCCTCGCGCACGATCTGCTTCATCGCCATCTCGAAGTCGCGGGCGACCAGCGGGTCCGCGTGCTCGTTGATCGTCAGCCCGGCCGTCGTGTGCGGCACGTAGACGAGGACGGCAGAGCCGCCGGCGCCGTCGACCGCCTCGCGCACCTTCGCGGTGATGTCGAGCAACTGGGTGTGGCGGTCGGTCGAGATCTTCAGCTCGTGCACCGGCCCGTATCCTAGGCGCGGCATGACCATCGAGCCGCTGACGACGACGGAGATCGACGCGTTCCGCGAGCGTGGCGACGCCTTCACGCGCGACCTGCTGCAGGAGTACTACGACCACTACGCCGGGCTGAAGGAGACCCTCGACATCGAGCGCGTCTACGAGGAGTACGAGGACCTGACGCGGCTGGAGACGGCGCAGCGGCTCCAGCACGCGCCCACCGAGCTGTGGCGGTTCGCGTGCGAGGGGTTCCTCGGGAACCTGACGCGCGAGCACCAGGCCCGCGCCGCCGAGGTCGAGGCGGGGCTCGAGGCGACCGTCGACGGGCGAACCATTCCCTACCGCATGCTCCGCGTCGAGGTCGCGAACGAGGCCGACCGCGGCCGGCGCGAGCGCCTCGACCGCGAGCGCGTCCGGCTGCTCGACGAGCACCTCAACCCCGTCTACCTCGAGGCGGTCCAGATCGACCGCGAGGCGGTGCGCGAGCTGAGCGCGCCGAACTACTACGACCTGTACAAGCGGTTCGGGTTCCGGCTGGACGAGCTCGCCGACGAGTGCCGCGAGGTGCTCGACGAGACCGAGACGCTGTGGGCGCGCGAGGGCGACCGGCTGTTCCGGGAGCGACTCGGGCTGCCGCTCGCCGAGGCACGGCCGTGGGACGTCGGGCGGCTCTTCCGCGCGCCGGAGCTCGACGAGCTCTACCCGCCGGACGAGATGGTCCCGGCGCTCGAGCGGACGCTCGGCGAGCTCGGGATCGACCTGCGCGCGCAGTCGAACGTCCACCTCGACCTCGAGGCGCGGCCGAGCAAGACGCCGCGCCCGTTCTGCGCGCCGATCGAGGTGCCCGGCAAGGTGATGCTCGTGATCCAGCCGATCGGCGGCAAGGACGACTGGGAGTCGCTCTTCCACGAGGCGGGGCACACCGAGCACTACGCCTGGACGAGCGAGAGCCTGCCGATGGAGGCGAAGCGGCTCGGCGACATGGCGGTGACCGAGGGCTGGGCGATGCTGCTCCAGCACCTCGTCACCGAGCCGGCGTGGCTCAACCGCCGCCTCGACGTCACGCGCATCGACGAAGTCGCGCGCGACGGCGCGGTCTCGCTCCTCTACATCGTGCGGCGCTACGCGGCGAAGCTGATCTACGAGATCGAGTTCTTCCAGGCCGACGACACGGCATCGATGCGCAGCCGGTACGCCGAGCTGCTCTCGGACGCGCTCAAGCTGCCGGTCCACCCGGAGAGCTACCTCGACGACATCGACGGCAGCTTCTACGTCACGGGCTACCTGCGCTCGTGGGCGTTCGAGGCGCAGCTCCGCGAGTTCCTGCGCGCCGAGTTCGGCAACGGCTGGTTCGCGCGCCGCGAGGCCGGCGACCTCCTGCGCGAGCTGTGGTCGCTGGGCCAGGACCCGACCGCGGACGAGCTGCTGAAGGACGTCACCGGCGCCACGTTGGAGATGGCGGCGGTCGTCGACCGGATCCGCGAAGCGCTCTGACGGCGCCGCCGGACGCCGTAGGCTTGGCCGGCTCATGCCGCCGCTCGCCCAGCTCTCCGACGAGGCGCTGCTCGCGCTCGTCGCCCGTTCGGACGACGAGGCGCTGGCCGAGCTCTACGACCGCTACGGCCGCGCCGCCTACGCGCTCGCGCTCCGCATCGTGCGCGACGCCGCGCTCGCGCAGGACGCCGTGCAGGACGCGTTCCTCGCGGCGTGGCGCACGGCCCCGTCGTACGACCCCCGGCGCGGCGCGCCGTCCACGTGGCTGATGACGCTCGTGCACCGCCGCGCCGTCGACGTGGTGCGGCGCGAGGACAGGCGCCGCGCGGCGCCGCTCGACGACGCTCCCGTCGCGTCGGGAGACGCGACCGACGAGACCGTCGAGGTGCGCGAGCAGCGCCGGCGCGTGCAGGACGCGCTCGCGCTCCTGACGCTGCCCGAGCGCGAGGCGCTCGAGCTCGCCTACTACGGCGGCCTCTCCCAGTCGGAGGTGGCGGAGCGCCTCGGCGTCCCCCTGGGGACGGTGAAGAGCCGGATGTTCTCGGGCCTCGCGCGGTTGCGCGAGGCCCTCGGAACATCGGTCTGACTACTGCTTGCCTTCGATCGTGGGCTGCTCGCCCTCGACCGCGATCTCGATGCGCTTCGGCTTCGGCTGCTCGGGCTTCGGAACGGTGATCTCGAGCACGCCGTGCTCGTACGTCGCCTTGATCGTCTCCTCGGAGACGCCCTGCGGCAGCCCGACGGTGCGCGAGAACTCGCCGTACCGGCGCTCGAAGCGCTGGAAGCGGTCGTTCTCGACCTTCTGCTCGCGCTCGCGGGTGGCGGAGACGGTCAGCGCGCCCTCCTCGACCTCGATCGCGATCTTGTCCTTCGGGATGCCGGGCAGGTCGAACGCGTAGTGGACGGCGTCGTCCGTCTCCCACACGTCGAGCGTCGGCACCCACGCCTGCGTCTGGCGGCCGCTGCCGCCCTCGTAGAGCCCGTTCATGAGGCGGCTCAGCTCGGTGTGCATCGCCGCGGCCTCGCGCAGCGGGTCCCAGCGAACCAGTGTCGCCATGTCGTGTACCTCCTTAACGGCAATCTTTACTACGGCGCCAGGATAAAACCTCAGTCCTATGTTGTCAAGTATTCAATTCCCCTAGGATCGACCGATCCTCCCGCTCTTCGACAACGTCCCCGTCCGCCGGTTCGCGCTCGTCACCTATGCGCTGATCGCGGCCAACCTCGCCGTCTTCGTCTGGGAGCTCGGCAACCAGACCGCCCGCGTCGACGACTACGCCTTCTACCCGTGCGCCGTCAGCGGCCCCTGCGTCGGGCCGGCGCGCGGCCACATCTCGTGGCCCGAGGGCGTGCTCGCATCGATGTTCCTGCACGCGAGCTGGCTGCACGTGCTCGGGAACATGCTCTTCCTCTGGATCTTCGGCAACAACGTCGAGGACGTGATGGGCCGGGTCCGCTTCCTCCTCTTCTACCTCGCCTCCGGCTTCGCCGCGGCGCTCGCCCAGGCGTGGGTGACGCTCCACTACGCGGGCGCCCAGGCGGCGAGCATCCCGACCGTCGGCGCAAGCGGGGCGATCGCCGGCGTGCTGGGTGCGTACTTCGTCCTGCTTCCCCACGCCCGCGTCATCACGCTGCTCTTCGGCTTCCTCCCCGTACCCCTGTCGGCGGTCTTCTTCCTCGGCCTCTGGTTCCTGTTCCAGCTCTGGCAGAGCGGGTTCTCGATCACGCACCCGAACGCCGGCGGCGGCGTCGCCTTCGCCGCCCACGTCGGCGGCTTCCTCTTCGGCGCGCTCACGGTCCGCGTGGTCCAGGTCCGCGCTCCCCTGCGCCCGCGGTGGTAGCCGAAACCGTCACTGGGTGACGGGAATCTCCTAAAGGCTGCATCGGCGAGTGCCGATACGGCGCGCGTGGCTGCGGTGAGATCCGGGCGGGCGCGCCGGCGGGCGAGCGACGATTGGGTGGGGCGGTGGCTCGACGCCTGCGCCGACCTCGCCGAGCTCGAGCGCTCGAACCCGATGACGGACGCGGTCATCGAGGAGGTCGACGGCCGCATGATCCGGATCGGCTCCGCCTGGCTCGCCGACTTCGCCTCCTGCAACTACCTCGGCTTCGACCTCGACCGCGACGTGATCGGCGCGGTGCCGGCGTACCTCGAGGAGTGGGGCACGCACCCGAGCTGGTCGCGGCTGCTCGGCAGCCCCGTCCTCTACGAGCAGATCGAGGAGCGCCTGACCGAGCTGCTCGGCGCCGCCGACACGCTCGTGCTGCCCACGATCACGCTGATCCACCTCTCGGTCATCCCGCTGCTGGCGGCGAGCGGGACGGTGTTCGTCGACCGGCGCGCGCACAAGACGATCTACGAGGGCGCCGAGCTCGCGACGCTGCGCGGCGCGACGCTGCAGCGGTTCGGCCACGACGACCTCGACGAGCTCGAGCGGCTCCTGAAGGCCGACACCTCGTCGGCGCGCCTGATCTGCATCGACGGCGTGAACAGCATGACCGGGAACATGCCCGACCTGTGCGCGTACACCGCGCTGGCGCGCGAGCACGAGGCGATCCTCTATGTCGACGACGCCCACGGCTTCGGGGTGATCGGCGAGCGGCGCGCGGACGAGACGTGCCCCTACGGCGCGCGCGGCAACTCGATCGTGCGCCACTTCGGCGAGACGTACGAGAACGTCGTGCTCGTCGGCGGCCTCTCGAAGGCGTATTCGTCGCTGGCGGCGTTCATCGCGTGCCCGCCCGACATGAAGCGGCTCCTGAAGACCGCGGCCCCGCCGTACCTCTACTCCGGGCCGTCCCCCGTCGCGTCGCTCGCGACGACGCTCGCGGGCCTCGACGTGAACGAGCGCCGCGGCGACGTCCTGCGCGCCGACCTGTACGCGAAGACGAAGCGCGTCCTGAACGCGCTCGAGACCCTCGGCATCGACACGCCGAACCGGCACGACCTGCCCGTCATCGAAGTACCGCTCGCGCACGCGGAGCAGATCGGCGACGTCGGACGGTTCCTGTTCGAGAACGGCGTCTACGTCACGCTCGCGGCGTACCCGCTCGTCCCCCGCGACGACGTCGGCTTCCGCGTCCAGGTGACCGCGGCGAACACGTGGCGCGAGATCGACCACCTCGTCGACGTCCTGGGGCGGCTCGCCGAGCGCTACCCGCTGCGCACGCGCGAAAGGGCCGCGGCGTGACGAGCTCGCGCCGCCTACGGCCGACGAGCGGCAACGCCTGGGCGCTCTATCTCGCGGCGATGGCGCTGCTGATCGGGGCGTACCTCTTCGTGCCGCCGCTCAAGGGCTACGCGGTCGTCGTCAACGTCGTCGGCGCCGGCTCCCTCGTCGCGATCGGCGGCGGCGTCCTGATGAACGGCTCGCGGGCGCGGCTCGCGTGGCTCCTGCTGCTCGCGGGCCAAGCGCTCTACGTGGCAGGCGACTTCTACACCTACACGTACCCCGACCTGCTCGGCGGCGTCGTCGGGTTCCCCTCCGCCGGCGACGCGATCTACCTCAGCGTCTACCCGTTGCTGTTCGGCGGCCTGATGCTGCTCGTGCGGCGGCGCGACCCGCACCGCGCGGATCGCGGTGCGATGCTCGACTCGCTCGTCCTCACCGTCGGCTTCGCGCTCCTTTTCTGGGTCTTCCTGATCGCGCCGAACGTGCACGCGTCCGGGCTGACGCCGCTCGCGAAGCTCGTCTCGACGGCGTACCCGCTCGGCGACGTGCTTCTGCTCGGCGCCGTGATCCGGTTCGCCGTCCAGGCCGGCCGCAAGACGCCGGCGTTCTACCTGCTCTTCTCGAGCACCGCCGCGCTGCTCGCGACCGACTGCGCCTACAACTACGCGCTGCTGCACGGCACCTACCACCACCAGGTCGTCTACGACCTCGGCTGGCTCGCGTACCTCGCCGTCTGGGGCGCCGCGGCGCTGCATCCGTCGATGCGCGAGCTCGAGGAGCCGCCGGCAAACCCGCGCGTGCGGCTGACGACGACGCGGCTCGCGCTGCTCGGCATCGCGTGTCTGATCGCCCCCGGCATCAGGTTCGTCGAGGAGTTCGGCAACAAGGACCTCCTCGTCATCATCGGGTCCTCGGCGATCCTGTTCCTGCTCGTCGTGCTGCGCGTCGCCGGGCTCGCGCGGCAGGAGGAGCGGGCGGCGGCACGCGAGGTGACGCTGCGCGAGGCCGGCCTGGCGCTGGTCGAGGCGGTCGGGCACGCGAGCGTGCACGAGGAGGCGGTCGCGTCGGCCGCCCGCATCGTCGGCGGCGACGCGAAGGTCCGGCTCGTGCTGTGGGACGAGGACGGCGCCGGGGTCGCGGCGTCGAACGGCGCCGGTTCGTGGCCGCTCGCGCCGGAAGCGGTCGCTTGGCTGCGCTCGCGGCAGCATCCCGTCTCGACCGCCGAGCCGAGCGAGCCCGTCTCCGCGGCGCTCGGTCTCGGCTACGGCACGACGACGATCGTCGTCGGCCTCTCGCTGCCCGACCAGGACCAGGGCGCGATCGTGATCCAGTCGCAGGCCGGCATCCCCTTCGCCACCGTCGAGGCGCTCGGCTCGCTCGGGTCACAGGTCTCGCTCGCGCTCGATGCGTCGTCGCTCTCCGAGGAGCGCAACCGCCGGAGGAGCGAGGCGCGCTTCCGCTCGCTCGTCGCGCACGCGAGCGACCTCATCACGGTGCTGGACGAGAACGGCGTCGTGACCTACCAGAGCCCGTCGGTCGAGCGGCTGCTCGGCTACTCGGTGGAGGAGCTCGAGGGCTCGCGCTTCGGCGAGCTGCTCGCCGACAGCGACCGCTTCCGGCTCGACCGGATCCTCGAGATCGGCGACGGCGTGGACTCCCACACGTTCGAGTGCTCGCTGCGCCACCAGGACGGCCGATGGCTGAAGTTCGAGGTGCAGCACACCCATCTGCTCGACGACGAGCACGTGCACGGCATCGTGCTGAACAGCCGCGACATCAGCGAGCGCAAGGCGTTCGAGGACCAGCTGGCGCACCAGGCGTTCCACGACCCCGTGACGGGGCTGGCGAACCGCGCGCTGTTCGCCGACCGCGTCGGGCACGCGCTGCGCTCGACCGTGCGCACCGGCTCGCTCGTCGCCGTCATGTTCATCGACCTCGACGACTTCAAGACGATCAACGACAGCCTCGGGCACCAGGCCGGCGACGCCGTCCTGCGCGAGGTCGCCGCGCGCCTCGAGCGCGTGTCGCGGCCCGCCGACACCGTCGCGCGCTTCGGCGGCGACGAGTTCGCGATCCTGCTCGACGGCGTCTCCGGGTCCGACGAGGCGGCGATGATCGGCGATCGGCTCCTCGCCGCGCTCGAGGCGCCGTTCGACGTCGACGGGCAGCACGTCTATCCGCGCGCCTCCATGGGCATCTGCATGAGCGACGAGGACCTCCTCGACCAGGACGCCGAGGAGCTGCTGCGCAACGCCGACGTCGCGATGTACATGGCGAAGCGCGACACGAAGGGGCGCTACCGCCTCTTCGAGCCGGCGATGCACGAGCGCGTCGTCGAGCGCCTGGAGCTGCGCAGCGAGCTGCAGCGCGCGCTCGACGAGGGCCAGCTCGAGGTCTACTACCAGCCCGTTGTTCGCCTCGACGGCGGCACGCACTACGGCGTCGAGGCGCTGCTGCGCTGGCACCACCCGTCGAAGGGGCTCGTCGCGCCGGGGTCCTTCATCCCGCTCGCCGAGGAGACCGGGCTGATCATCCCGATCGGCCGGTGGGTGATCGACCAGGCGTGCCGCAAGGGCGCCGAGCTGCGCCGGACGCAGGGCGAGTCGATCCGCGTGAGCGTGAACCTGTCGGTGAAGCAGCTGCAGTCGGAGTCGATCGTCGAGGACGTCGCCTCCGCGCTGCGGCGGTCGGACCTCCCCGCGGAGTCGCTCGTGCTCGAGGTGACGGAGTCGGTGATGCTCGAGGACGCCGACACCGCCGTCCAGCGACTGCACGCGCTGAAGGACCTCGGCGTGCGGATCGCGATGGACGACTTCGGAACCGGGTACTCGTCGCTCAGCTACCTCAGCCGGCTGCCCGTCGACATCCTCAAGATGGACCGCGCGTTCCTGACGGGCCAGATCGACGACACCGGGCTGGCGGCCGCGATCATGGCGATCGGCGAGCGGCTCGGCCTCGAGGTGGTCGCCGAGGGGATCGAGCGCCCGGACCAGATCGAGTCGCTGCAGAGCCTCGGGTTCGACCTCGGCCAGGGCTTCCTGTTCGGCCGGCCGATGCCGTCGCGCGCCCTCGACCGTCACTACGAGCTCGAGGACGACGCGGCGCGGCAGCTCGACCCGAATGCAACATAGCTTCGAGCAGCTCGACGGACACGGCGGCTACGCGCGCGTGGGGCTGCTCCGGCCGCTGCGCCATCGGGACTTCCGGCTGCTCTGGGCGGGCCTCGCCGTGTCGCTGGTCGGGGACGGCGTCTTCCTCGTCGCGACGGCGTGGACGGCGTACGCGCTCTGGAACGCGCCGGCGGCGCTGTCGATCGTCGGGATCGCGATGTCGGTGCCGACGATCGCATGCCTGCTCGTCGGCGGCGCCGCCAGCGACCGCTACGACCGCCGGCGCGTGATGCTCCTGGCCGACGTCGGACGGGGGTGCGCGATCGCCGTGCTCGCGGCGCTCGCCTTCGCGCACGCGCTCACCTTCGGCGCGCTGGCGGCGGTGGTCGCGGTCTACGCCGTCGGCGCCGGCTTCTTCACGCCCGCGTTCGAGGCGGCGGTGCCGGCGCTCGTTCCCGCGACCGACCTGCCGCAGGCGAATGCGCTCGACCAGTTCCTCCGGCCGATCGCGATGCGGCTCGTCGGGCCGGCGCTCGGCGGCGTCCTGGTGGGTGCGGCCGGGGCGGGAACCGCGTTCGCCGCCGACGCGGCGTCGTTCGTCGCCTCGGCGGCCGCGATCGCCGCGCTGCGGCCGCTGGCGGTCGGCGGTACCGGCGCCACGTCTACGGTCGGCGCCGTCCGCGACGGGCTGCGGTTCGTCCGGAGCCGCGTCTGGCTGTGGGGGACGCTCGTCTCCGCGGCGGTCGCCTACCTCCTCTTCCTGGGCCCGACGGAGGTCCTCCTCCCCTACGTCGTCAAGAACGACCTGCGCGGCTCGGCTGCCGACCTCGGCGTCGTGCTCGCGGCCGGCGGCGTCGGGGCGATCGGCGCGGCGGTCGTGATGGCGGAGCGACGGGAGCCGCGGCGCTCGATGCTCTTCGTCTACGCCTGCTGGACGGTCGCGACCCTCGCCGTCGCGGGCTACGCCGCCGGCAGGACGGTGCCGCAGCTGATGCTCGCGTGCCTGCTCTTCAACGCGCTCGAGGCCGCGGGCACGATCGTGTGGTCGACGATCAAGCAGCGCCACGTGCCGGCGCACCTGCTCGGCCGCGTCTCGAGCCTCGACTGGCTGATCTCGATCAGCCTCCTCCCCGTGTCGTTCGCGCTCACCGGCCCCGCGGCGGCCGCGGTCGGAGCGCGGACGACCCTGGCCGCCGCCGGCGTCGTCGGCGCGGCGGTCACGCTGGCTGCGCTGTTCCTGCCGGGGATGCGCGACGTCGAGGATCGCGGCGGGACACCGCTCGGCCCGGCGTACGCTTCGTCCCCGTGAGGGAGGGGGAGTTCGACGAGCTCGTCCGGTCGGCGCTCGACGACCTCCCGCCCCACATCGCCGGCGCGCTCGAGAACGTCGCCGTCGTGGTCGCCGACGAGGACCCCGACGACCCGCACCTGTTCGGGCTCTGGGAGGCGCACCCGTACCTGCCGGACCGCATCACGATCTTCCGCCGGCCGCTCGAGCGCTCGTTCCCGGACCGCGTCGAGCTCGCGGAGCAGGTGCGGATCACGGTGCTCCACGAGCTCGCGCACTACTTCGGGATCGACGAGGGCCGCCTCGACGAGCTCGGATATGCGTAGGAATACCGGCCGCCGCTCCTGCGTTAGCCACGGTATGCGAACACTGGCCGAGATCAGGCAGGAGATCGACGAGGTCTCCGAGCGGCGGCTCCGTGTGATGCGTGAGCTGTCGGAAGGCTACGACGCCGCCCTCGCCGCCGAGCACCAGCGGCTCGAAGAGCGTGTCGCGCAGCTCTGGGACGAGCAGCGCCACGCACGCGCGATGCTGCGCTTCGGCGACCGCGACGCGATCATCCAGAGGGCCCGCCAGGAAGAGCGGCTCTCCCGCGCGGCGTAGGCCGCACTCTTCGAAGCTTCCGCCCGCCGGGCCGAACCCGGCGGGCGCCGGGGGTACACTTCGCCCGCCCGGGGCGTTAGCTCAGCTGGGAGAGCGTCGGCTTTGCAAGCCGAAGGTCACCGGTTCGATCCCGGTACGCTCCACTTCACTCACCGGTAGCGGCGCAGGAACTGCAGCTGTTGTTCCAGCCTCGACGCCGCGTCGGGCCTGCGAGCGAGGGCGGTCATGAAGGAGGCCGCGATCCACGCGGCGTAGACGGGAAGCGCGTCCTCGAGGAGCTCGTCGTCGTAGGGGCCGTAGGCCGCGAGCGCGGCTCTGGCGGCCGGATCCGGCGGGCTCCAGCGGTCGCGAAGGACGAGAGCAGCGAGGTCGTACTCTCGTGGCCCGCGGCAAGCCGACTCGAGGTCGTGCCAGATGGGGCCGCGGGCCGTGGGGATGCAGTTGAAGAGATGCGCGTCGCCGTGCAACGCCTGCCCCTGCGGCAGCGCACGCGTCGCGAGCTCGCAGAGAAGCTCGACGTCGTCGGAACGCGGGAGCGGTGCGAGCATCTCGATCACGTCGCGACCGCGGCCGGGGCCGGGCAGCTCCCGCCGGTAGTCGGCCAGGGCGTCGTGAATCGCACGCAGGCCACGCCCTGCCCTCGCGGGGTCGAGCTCACCCTGCGAATCGAGGTAGCGCCAGAAGACAAGGGTGTGGCCGTCGAGCTCGTACGGCCCGGGATCGAGCAGGTCGCTCGGCTCGACCACCGGTGCGCCGGCCGCCACGAGGTGCCGGGCGATGTCGAGCTCGCGCGCCACGTCTTCGGGATCGACACCGGGCGCACCGCTCGTCACCCGTGCGACCAACGGCAGCGGCTGCAGGTGCACCAAGACGTGCCAGGCGCTGCGGAGGACGACCGGAGCCGTGCATCGCAAGCCGTGCGCGCGGGCGACCGCAACCGCTGCGTCCACGGCGCTCACACCGCCTGAGCGTACCGCTGGGCGACGTCGGTACCTGGTACCGCAGGTACCAGGTACCGAGTTGAGGGCCTCTTCCGGCCTTCGGGGAAGACGGGTTGACTTCCCGGTCAAGGGATTCCTGTGGCGGCTCGCCCGATCTGAGCTACATCGAGGGTGTGGACAAGTACGAGCAGCTGGAGGAGCTCGCGAAACGGCTGATCGACCTCGAGCTCGCGGTCGAGGACCTCGAGTCGTCGGCGGCGACCGCCGAGGAGAACGCCGAGCTGCTGCGCCTGACGCGCCGCCGCGACGAGCTGCGCGCCTCCGTCGACGCCCTGCAGGCCGAGCTGCACCGGCTCGCGGTCGAGCGACTCCTCGCCGCGCTCGCGGCCGGCGCGTAGCTCCGCCCGCTCCGGGCGACGCCCGAGCGTTGCGCACGCGGCGACGCGGGCGGAGACTCCCCTGCGTGGAGATCGCAGACGTCCACTACGCGAAGAGCGGCGACGTCAACATCGCCTACCAGGTGACGGGCGAGGGGCCGTTCGACCTCGTGTTCGTTCCCGGATACGTCACGCACCTCGAGCTTCACTGGGCGATGCCGACCTTCCGGCCGTTCCTCGAGCGGATGTCGTCCTTCTGCCGGCTGATCCGCTTCGACAAGCGGGGCACGGGGATGTCCGACCGCATCAGCGGCGCGCCCACGCTCGAGACGCGAATGGACGACGTGCGCGCGGTGATGGACGCGGTCGGCTCGCGGCGCGCCGCGTTCTACGGTCTTTCGGAAGGCGCCGCGATGGGCATCCTGTTCGCGGCGACGTATCCCGAGCGCGTCGCGGCGCTCGTCGTCCGGAGCGCGTTCCCACGGCGGATGTGGGCGCCCGACTACCCGTGGGGGCGCACCGAGGAGGAGTACCAGCGCGAGGTCGAGCGCGACCTGCGCGCGCTCGGGCCGCGCGAGCAGGGACGCGAAGCCGTGCGGGCGCTCGGCCGGTTCAGCGACGCGGAGGCCGACTCGTTCCTCCAGCTGCTTCGGTTCGGCACGAGCCCGGGCTCGCTGGAAGCACTCCACCGGATGAACAAGGAGATCGACATCCGACACGTGCTGCCTACGGTTCGCGTCCCGACACTCGTGCTGCACGGCTCCGAAGACACGGTTGTGCCGATCGACGTCGCGCGGTACGTCGCGTCGCAGATCCCGGCCGCGCGCCTCGTCGAGATCGACGGCCTCGGCCACCTCGCGTTCGGCGCCGGCTGGGTCGTGGCCGACGAGATCGAGCGCTTCCTGACGGACGTCTGGGAGGCGGGCGCGTGGGAGGAGTCCGAGCCGGATCGCGTGCTTGCGACCGTGCTCTTCACCGACATCGTGGGCTCGACGGCGCGCGCCGCCGAGATCGGCGACCGCGCGTGGAAGGAGCTGCTCGGGCGGCACCACGCGCTCATCCGCCGCGAGCTCGTCCGGTTTCGCGGCGCCGAGCTCGACGTCGCCGGCGACGGGTTCTTCGCGCGGTTCGACGGCCCCGCGCGGGCGATCCAGTGCGCGTGCGCGATCACGGATCGGGTGCGCGACCTCGGGCTCGAGGTCCGCGCCGGGCTGCACACCGGCGAGTGCGAGCTGATGGACGGAAAGGTCGGCGGGATCGCGGTGCACATCGGCGCGCGCGTCGCGCGGCAGGCGCAGCCGGGGGAGGTCCTCGTCTCGAGCACCGTCAAGGACCTCGTCGCCGGGTCGGGCCTCCGCTTCCGCGACCGCGGCGCCGCCGAGCTCAAGGGGCTCGGGGAGGAGTGGCGCCTCTACGCGGTCGAGCGCGAGGAGCGCAACGGGACGTCTGCCGGCTCGGGAAGCCAGTAGCCGGAGACGCCGGTCGAGGCGCCGAGAAGCTGGCGGCGGACGGGCGAGAGCTGCGCCAGGACGTCGGGCGCGATCGCGAGCGCGTCGCGCGGCCGGATCCAGCGGTACGTGTAGCCGTAGAAAAGCGCCTTCCGCGTCGCCGCCGCGCGGTTGTCGCCCCGCGCGTGCCAAAGGCGGCGGTCGAACAATACGGCGGTTCCCGCCTCGACGAGCAACGGCGTCGCGTCCGGCGGCTCGCGGTCCGTCGGGAGCGTGTCCGCGCGGTGGCTGCCCGGAACGACGCGCAGCGCGCCGTGGTCGGCGGTCGGTACGTCCGTCAGGAAGAACGCGACCTTGACGGAGAGCCGCGGCCGCGGCGACTCGAGGTCGACGTTCTGCCTTCCGCCGTCCTGGTGCCAGCGCCACCGCGGCGCCTCCGCCGTCGGCGGGTGGACGTCGAGGTGGCAGTGGTACATGTGGATGTTCCAGCCGAGCGCCGCGTGCACGAGCGGGAACGTCGCGGGATGGTCGATGAGCTCGAGGAACGCCGGGTCGCGGCCCGCGAACGCGAGCAGGTGCAGCGGCGTTTGCGCCGGAGCCTCTTCCGTCCAGACGCGGTCGACGGCGGCGAGCACTCGTCGCAGGCCGGCGCCGCGGAGTGCGCCGGGGACGACGGCGTAGCCGTCGCGTTCCAGCAACGAGAGCACGGCGGAGGTACGTGGCGCAGAACGCGTCAGGTCCCGGCGAGCGGCCCGCGCAGAACGATCTCCTCGTAGAGCGGGACGAAGCCGAGGCGTCCGTTGAGCTCGCGCAACGACCCGAGGCGGACCTCGTTCACCGTTCGCAGGGTGCGCACGCCGTGGGCCTTGGCCCACGCGACCTGTGCGCGCTTGATCGCTCCGGCCACGCCGCGTCCGCGAGCCTCTCGCGCCACCGCGAGGAACCCCACGCTCCACGCGCCGTCGCGCTGCTCGAGGTACCCGTAGCCGAGGACGCGGCCGTGCTCGAGCGCGACGAAGTACCCCTGCGGCGCGTGCGCCCGCAGCCCCCACTCGAACCACGAATCGTCGATGCGCGTCTCGCCGCGCCCCGGTTGGTCGGCGTACGCGACTCGCGCGAGCGCGAAGAGGTCGCCGGCGAGCTCCGGCCGGTCCGCGAGCGTCACGACCGCGAAGCGCGGCTCGCCCGGGTCGGGCGCCGCCTGCACGTCGAGCTCCGAGACCACGTACCGGCGCGCGACGGCGTAGCCACACCGCTCCAGCCACGGTGCGACCTCCGGCGTCCGGGTCGTCGTCCATGCCTCCAGGCCGCTCTTGCCGATCGCGCGCGCCGCGTCGGATGCCTCCCGCCACGCCCTATCGTCGGCCGCGTGGAACCACACCTCCGCGTACGGCAGGTGCTCGAGGCCGGGGATCGCGCGCACCTCCACCTCGCGGCATTGTCGCTCGTGCTCGTGCTCCTGTCGGGCTGCGGCCACGGCGCGCGCGGGTTCTGCGGCCTCGCGCCAACCGTGAACGGCTACGACTACGTCGCCGCGGCGGGCCTGAGCTGCGCCGACGCGCTGCGGACCGTGCCGCGCATCGAGCGCGGCGAGCGCGGGCCGTGGGGGTGCTCGCGCAGCGTCGGCGGCGGCGTCGAGCTGTCGTGCCGGAACGGCGGCGCGCGCATCGAGCTCCTCGAGCGCTCGCCCGTCGAGGCGGTGCGGCGCGGCGACGCGGTCACGCTCGCGAACCTGACGTTCCGGCTCGGCCGCGGACCGCTCTCCGGCAACGGGCCGTGGTGCGTCCCCGACGTGCCGCGCGAGGTGCTCGTCGCGTTCCGGCTCCGCCCGACGACGCCGAACGGCGGCTGCTTCGGAAGACGGTCGTAGGACCGATCCGTCTGGAGGAGGACGGCGAATCATCCCCGGCGCCGACGTGCGCCGCGCCCCCACCATCGACAATCGAACCCATGAAGACGCGCCTCCTCTTCCTTCTCCTCGTCACCGGCCTCCTCGTGCTCGCGCTCGGCGGCTGGACCGTGCAGGGGATCCGCCGGTTCGGCGGCGCGCTCGCTCTTCGCCCCGCGTTCGGGTAGACGCCCGCCGCTAGCCTGGGCGGGTGAGCCGCCGCTCGCTCGCCGTCGATCCCCCGGACCTCGCGCTCTGGCCGACCGCGAAGGGGCTCGCGCGTCTGTGGCGCGAGCAGGGCCGGCTCGTCCTGCTCGGCCTCGGGTGCGCGCTCGTGTACTCGGCGCTGGCGCTCTCGATCCCGATCGTGATCCGGCATGCGATCGACGACGCGATCGCGCCGAAGAGCGGCCATCGCACCGCGCTCTGGCCGTACCTGCTCGGCGTGGTGGGGCTCGCAGTCCTCCGCTTCGCGTTCAACTTCACGCGCCGCTACGCCACCGCGCGCACGGGCATCCGCGTCGAGTGGCGCATGCGAGAGCTGCTCTACCAGGGGTACCTGCGCTATCCGCGCGCGTTCTACGACCGGCACGCGACCGGCCAGGTCGTCTCGCGCGCGACGAACGACCTCTACCCCATCCGCTACTTCATCGGCTGGGGCATGACGCAGGGGATCCAGTCCCTGATGATGATCGTCGGGATCTCGGTCGTCCTCTTCCTCGTGAACGTGAAGCTGGCGGCGATCGCGCTCGTCTCGATGCCGGCCGTGATGGTGCTCGCGTTCTCGTTCGGCCGGAAGGTGATGCCGATCTCGCGCCAGGTGCAGCAGCTCAAGGCGGACGTGACGGAGGCCGCCGACGAGGCCGTGGTCGGCATCGAGATGGTGCAGGCGTTCGGCCGCGAGGACGACGTGCAGGCGCGGTTCGCGCGCAAGGCGGAGGCCGTGCGCGACGGTGTGCTGCGCCAGGCCCGCGTCGAGGCGGCGTACCTGCCGGGCCTGCTCTTCCTCCCGACGCTCTCGATCGCCGCCGTCGTGTTCTTCGGCGGCCGCGACGTGATCGGCGGCACGCTCACCTACGGCGAGTTCTTCCTCTTCTACCAGCTCCTCCTGCAGCTCGTGTGGCCGCTCGAGGCGCTCGGCTGGATCCTCTCGCTCGGCCAACGGGCCACGGCGTCGGCGTCGCGCAGCTTCGCCTGGCTCCAGGGCGTGGAGACGATTCCGGAGCCCAGCTATCCCACGTCGCTGCCGAGCGGGCCGCTCGCCGTGCACTTCCAGGACGTCCGCTTCTCCTACGGGACCGGCTCCGAGGTGCTGTCGGGCGTCGAGCTCCGGGTCGAGCCCGGCGAGGTGATCGCCGTCTGCGGCCCGACCGGCGCCGGGAAGACGTCGCTGCTCAACCTCCTGCCGCGGTTCTACGACCCGACGGACGGTCGCGTGGTGATCGGCGGCGTGGACGTGCGCGACGTGCAGCTCGCCGAGCTGCGGTCGGCGGTCGCCGTCGTCACGCAGCGGCCGATCCTGTTCTCGCTCCCGCTGCGCGACAACCTCACGGCGGCGCGGCCGGACGCGCCGTGGGAAGAGGTCGTCGCCGCGTGCGAGGCGGCGGGCGTCGCGCACTTCGCCGCCGAGCTGCCTGACGGCTACGACACGTTGATCGGCGAACGCGGCGTCAACCTGTCGGGCGGGCAGAGGCAGCGCGTCGCGCTCGCGCGCGCGCTCGTGGCCGGCGCCCGCGTCGTCGTGCTCGACGACCCGATGTCGGCGGTCGACACCCAGACCGAGCGCCACCTGGTCGCGAACCTCCGCCCGGCCCTGTCCGGGCGCACCGTGCTGATCGCGACGCAACGGCTCTCGACGGTCGAGGTGGCGGACCGAGCGGTCGTGCTGGACGACGGCGTGATCGTCGAGTCGGGGACGCCGCAGGAGCTGCTCGCGCGCGGCGGGGTCTTCTGGGCCCTCTTCGGAGAGGAAGTCGGTGCCGCGGCGTAAGCGAACGGGTCTGACACGCCTCACCCGCTACCTGCGCGGACGGATGCTCCGCGTCGCCGTGCTCGCCGTGATCGGCGTCTTCTCGGCGGCCGCGCCGGTGTCGGCGCTGCTCGTCGTCCAGGACGCGATCGACCACGGCATGCGCGCGCACGACCGATCCCGCCTCGGCCTGGACGTGCTCGTCTACCTCGGGATCAACGGCCTCGCCTGGGTCCTGCAGACGACGCTCGTGCGAGGGCTCGCACGCGTCGGGCAGGACGTCGTGCTCGGCCTGCGCGAGGATCTGTTCGACCACCTCACGCAGCTGTCGCTCCGCTACTTCTCGCAGCAGAAGGCGGGGTGGATCATCGCGCGCCTGACATCCGACGTGGACGCGCTCTCGGATGTGCTGTCGCAGGGCCTGACGACGCTCGTCGTGAACACGCTCACCCTGCTCGCGGCGGTCGTCGGGCTGTTCGTCCTCGACTGGCGGCTCGGCCTCGTCGCGCTCGTCATCCTCCCGCCGACGCTCGTCCTCACCAGATGGTTCCAGGTCAAGTCGCACGCCGCGTTCCTGCGCGTGCGAGAGACGATCGCCGCGATGACCGCGCAGATCGCGGAGTCGGTCGCAGGTATGGCCGTCATCCAGGCGTTCAACCGCGAGCGCGCGTTCCTCGACGAGTTCGACCGTGCAAACTGGGCGAACCGGCAGACGAACACGCACGCGCAGTGGCTCAACTCGCTCTTCTTCCCCGGCATCGAGCTGCTCGGCTCGGTGGCGATGGTGTCGATCCTCTGGGTCGGCGGCCGGATGCTCACGCACGGCTCGCTGACGATCGGGACGCTCGTGTCCTCGGTCTTCGTGCTGAACCTCGTCTTCCAGCCGCTGCAGGAGCTCTCGGACCTGTACGGGCAGGTGCAGTCGGCAGGCGCAGCGATGGAGAAGATCAGCTCGGTGCTCGACACCGAGCCGGAGATCCGCGACGCCGCCGGCGCGACGCGGCTGCCGCGCATCGACGGCGACCTGCGGCTCGACCGCGTCACGTTCGCCTACGGCCGCGACCCGGTGCTGCACGCGATCGAGATCCACGTGCCGCCGGGCGGCTGCCTCGCGCTCGTCGGCGAGTCCGGCGGCGGCAAGTCGACGACGGCGAAGCTCGTCGGGCGCTTCTACGACCCCGACGACGGCGCCGTCGTCGTCGACGGCCACGACCTGCGCGACGTGCAGCTACGCGCGTACCGGCGCCAGCTCGGCGTCGTGCTGCAGGACCCGTTCCTGTTCGCGGGGACGATCGCCGACAACATCCGCTTCGCGCGTCCGGAGGCGACGGACGAGCAGGTGGCGGAGGTGGCCCGCGCGGTGGGCGTCGACCGGATCGCCCGGCGGTTCGAGCGCGGCCTCCTGCACGAGGTGCGAGAGGGCGGCGCGGGGCTGTCGGCAGGCGAGCGGCAGCTCATCTCGATCGCGCGAGCCCTCCTCGCCGACCCGCGCATCCTGATCCTCGACGAGGCGACGTCGAACATCGACCGGCCGACCGAGATCCTGATCGAGCAGGCGCTCGACCGGCTGCTGCGCGGGCGGACGTCGGTCATCATCGCGCACCGCCTCGCGACCGTGCGCCGGGCGGACGAGATCCTCGTGCTCGAGCGCGGGCGGATCACGCAGCGGGGGAGCTTCGACGACCTTCTCGAGGAGCGCGGGCCGTTCCGCGCGCTCGCATCTCAGCTACAGGGCTCCGACGCCTTGCAGTCGGAGCCAGTGACCGGCAGCCGGTTGAGCAGCCCGGCGAGCGTCGCGAGCTCGGAGCCCGAGTAGCGCGACAGGAACACCTCGTCGATCCCGTGCAGGTGCGTCTCGGCCGCCTCCCGCAGCTTCTCGCGCCCCGTGACGGTCAGCTTCGCGTACGACACGCGGGCGTCGGAGGGGCACGTCTCCTTGCAGACGAAGCCCGCGCGCTCGAGGCCGTCGAGCAGCCGCGTGATACCGGACGCCGTCAGTAGCACGCGCTCGGCGAGGTCGACGCGGCGCATGCGGCCGCCGTCGGCGTGCGACAGGTGCAGCAGCACCTCGTAGTCGTTCAGCGTGAGCCCGTGGGCACGCTGGAGCTGGGCCGACAGCTCGCGCGTGATCGCCGCGTGCGAGCGGAGGAACGCGACCCAGGCATCGAGCTGCCGCGTCCGCGGTGTGGTGACCGTCGCCATAGTTGTGTACTCAAGTGTAGCGCGTCGGTAGCCCCGCTTCGGTTAGCCTTTCAGGTTCAGGGAACGGAGAAGCAATGCCGGACAACGGCTGCTCGATCGTGGTCGTCGGCGCGTCCGCAGGCGGTGTCGAGGCGCTCCAGCGCTTCGTGCGCTCCCTCCCGGCCGATTTCGGAGCTCCGGTCGCCGTCGTCCTGCACGCGTCGCCGACGGCGCGCAGCTACCTGCCCGACATCCTCACCCGCGCGGGCGCGCTCGCCGCACGCCACGCCGAGGACGGCGAGCAGCTCGAGGCCGGCCACATCTACGTCGCGCCGCCCGACAGCCACCTCGTCGTGACCGACGGCGTCGTGTCGCTTACGAAGGGGCCGCGCGAGAACGGGCACCGCCCAGCGATCGACCCGCTGTTCCGGACCGCCGCGGCGTACTACGACAGCCACGTCGCGGGGGTCGTCCTCTCCGGCACGCTGGACGACGGGACCGTCGGCCTGTACACGATCAAGCGGGCCGGCGGCGCGACACTCGTCCAGGACCCCGACGACGCCCTGTACCGCGACATGCCGGCGAACGCGATCGCGTACGTGCGGCCCGACTACGTCCTCCCCGTGGAGGAGCTCGCCGAGACGCTGGTGCGGCTGACCGCTTCGGCCCCGCCGAATTCGGGTACAACCGCCGCCGTGCCCGCAGGCGACGACACGGCCGACGCCGCGCCCGCTCCCTCGGAGGAGGTAGCGCAGCCCGGCGAGCTCGTCCCTTTCTCCTGCCCTGAATGCGGCGGCACGCTTTGGGAGACGGAGGCGGGAGGCACGTCGAGCTACCGCTGCCGGGTCGGCCACGCGTACACGGTCCAGAACCTGCACGTGCGCCACGCCGAGACGGTCGAGCGCGCCCTGTGGGTCGCCTACCGCGCCCTGGAGGAGCGCGCCGCGATGTCGCGGCGCGTCGCGCGGCGACTGGCCGACCGCGGCCGCCTCGAGTCGGCCGAGCGGTTCGAGCGGCAGGCGGAGGTCTCGACGGCGCAGGCGGCGGAGCTGAAGCGGGTACTGGACGAGTTCGACGCGGCAGCGCCGGTCGACGAGGAAGCTCGCGCGCAGATCGCGGGTTAGGTCAGCTCGTGCCGACGACGGCCGACGACGACTTCGAGGAGCTCGTCGAGTACATCAGAACGAACCGCGGCTTCGACTTCTCCGGATACAAGCGGCCGAGTCTCTCGCGCCGGTTCCAGAAGCGGATGCAGTCGGTCAAGCAGGACTCGTACGAGAGCTACCGGCGGTACCTCGAGGAGAACCCGGACGAGTTCGTCGACCTGTTCAACACGATCCTCGTCAACGTCACGTCGTTCTTCCGCGACGGCGCCGCGTGGGACTACCTGCGAGAGGAGGTCGTCCCGCGACTGATTGCGGAGTCCGCGGCGCGCGACGGCATCCGGGTCTGGTCGACCGGCTGCGCCTCCGGCGAGGAGGCGTACTCGCTGGCCATGAGCTTCGCGGAGGCGATGCCGGAGGAGGCGTTCCGCGACCGGGTGAAGATCTACGCGACGGACGTCGACGAGGAGGCGCTCACCGAGGGCCGGCATGCGACCTACCCCGCGTCGAGGCTCGAGAACGTGCCCGACGAGCTGCGCGACCGCTACTTCGAGCGCGTCGAGCAGCGCTACCTCGTCAAGCCGGACCTGCGGCGGTCGGTGATCTTCGGCCGCCACGACGTCGTCCAGGACCCGCCGATCTCGCGCATCGATCTGCTCACGTCGCGCAACACGCTGATCTACTTCACGCCCGAGGCGCAATCCCGCATCCTCGCCAACTTCCACTTCGCCCTCCGCGACGGGGGCTACCTGTTCATGGGGAAGTCGGAGATGATGCTCGGCCGGTCGAGCCTCTTCTCCCCCCTCGACCTCAAGCGCCGCATCTTTCAGAAGGTGCCGCGGGCCGACGCGTTCCGGCCGCTGCCGCGACCGCCGAGCGCGGCGGAGCACATCACAGCCGGCGTCGACACCGTGATGCGCCAAGCGGGGTTCGAGTCGGGGCCGATCGCGCAGCTCGTGGTCGATCGCTCCGGGAACCTGACGCTCGCGAACATGCAGGCGCGGACGCTCCTCAACCTCGCCCAGCGCGACATCGGCAGGCCGTTCAAAGACCTCGAGGTGTCGTACAAGCCGGTCGAGCTGAGGTCGCAGATCGAGCGCGCCTACGCCGAGCGGCACACGGTCGCGCTGCGCGACGTCGAGTGGGAGCACCCGTCCGGGGAGGGGACCACCGCGTGACGGACGTGCAGGTCGCGCCGCTCGTCTCCGCCGAGGGCGCCCTCGTCGGCGTCAGCATCTCGTTCGTCGACGTGACGCGGTTCAAGCGGCTGCAGGAGGCGGTCGAGAAGTCGAAGCGCGACGTCGAGGTCGCGTACGAGGAGCTGCAGTCGACGGTCGAGGAGCTGGAGACGACGAACGAAGAGCTGCAGTCGACGAACGAAGAGCTGGAGACGACGAACGAAGAGCTGCAGTCCACGAACGAAGAGCTCGAGACGATGAACGAGGAGCTGCAGTCCACGAACGAGGAGCTCGAGACGATCAACGACGAGCTCAATCAGCGCACGGACGAGCTGAACCAGACGAACTTCTTCCTCGAGTCGATCCTCCGCAGCCTCGACGCCGGCGTCGTCGTCCTCGACGACGAGCTGCGGGTCGCGGCGTGGAACGAGGGCGCGCGCGACCTCTGGGGACTCACCGCCGACGAGGCGCAGGGACAGCACTTCATGAACCTCGACATCGGGCTCCCCGTCGAGCGGCTCAACGGCGCGCTACGGCACGTGCTCGCCGGCGGCGACCTCGAGCAGCCGGTCGTGCTGCAGGCGACGAACCGCCGCGGGCGCCCCGTCGGCGTCCGCGTCCGGCTGTCCCCGCTCGCGAACGGCGGCGACGCTCCGCGCGGACTGATCGTCTTCATGGAGGCGGAGGAGCCGTGACGGACGCCGCCGAGCTCGCCCGCGAGCACGAGGAGCTGCTGGCGATGCACGCGGCGCTGGCCGCTGACGCCACGCGCTATCGCGTTCTGTTCGACCTCGCGCCGACGGCGCTCGTCGTGACGGACGCGAACATGGTGATCCGCGAGGCGAATGAGGCGGCGGCCCGGCTGTTCGAGGTCAACCCGCGCTTCCTGCTCCGGAAGCCGCTGCTGGCGTACGTCGACCTGAGCAACCGCAAGCCGCTGCGCGTCAGCGCCGTGCACGGCGAGAGCACGACGGCGAACGTCCGGATGAGGCGGCGCAGCGGCGTCGCGTTCGACGCGGCCGTCCACGCGAGCCGCCGCCGCGACGAGATCTTCTTCGCGATCGTCGACCAGACGGCCGAGGTCCAGGCCGAGAAGCGCCTGTGGGAGCTGAACCGTGAGCTCGAGCGTCGTGTCCGGGAGCAGGCGGCGGAGCTGGAGGCGCTCGTCGCGCAGCTTCCCGTCGGCGTCGTCGTCCTCGCACGCGACGGGAGCGTCGCGTGGGCGAACCGGCGCGCAGAGGAGATCGTCGGGCCCCTCGGGCCGCACCTCGAGCTCCGCGGCGAGGACGGCGTGCCGCTCGAGCCCGACGAGCGGCCCGCGGCACGCGTGCTCCGCGGCGAAGCGATCCGCGACCTGCGGGTCCGCGCGAGCCGCGCCGACGGCGGCGAGGTGGTGGTCGACGTGACGGCGATCCCCGTCTCCTCCGAGGAACGCGGCGCCGTGGTGGTGCTTCACGACGCAACCGAGCGCGACCGGATCGAGCGGGCAGACGCCGAGTTCGTGGAGAACGCGGCGCACCAGCTTCGGACGCCGATCACCGCGGTCGCCGCCAGCGTCGCCGCGCTCAACGCCGGTGCTCTGGAGGAGGAGGAGGAGGAGGAGGACCGGAGGAGGTTCGTCGAGCACATCCGCCGCGAGAGCGAGCGGATGGCGCGCCTCGTCGAGTCGCTTCTCACGCTCGCAGCGCTGCAACGCGGAGGCGGTCAGCCCGACCTCGACGTCGTGCCGCTGCAGAGGCTCGTCGACGATGTCGTCGCCACCGCGGACGTGCCGGACGACGTCGTCGTCGAGGCGCACTGCGCGGACGACGTCGCGGTCGTCGCCAGCCGCGACCTGCTCCTCCAGGCGATCGGCAACGTCGTCACGAACGCGGCGCAGCACACCGTCGGCCGCGTGCTCATCACCGCGCGCATCGACGGGCCGAGCGTGCTCCTCGACGTCACGGACTTCGGGCCGGGCGTGGCGGCCGAGGCGCGTGACCGGATCTTCGAGCGCTTCTTCCGGGCGAGCCCCAACGGCCGGCGCGGCTCCGGCCTCGGGCTCGCCATCGCGCTCGCCGCCGCGAAGGCAGCGGTGAGCAGCCTCGAGCTGCTCCCGCAGCGTGAGGGCGAGGGCGCCACCTTCCGGTTCACGATGCCGGGAGCGCGACTGCGATGAGCCGCGTGCTGGTGGTCGACGACGAGGACGCGATCCGCGACGCGGTCGTGTACGTCCTGCGCGCGGACGGCAACGACGTGGCGGTCGCGCCGGACGGAGAGTCGGCGGTCGACGCGGTCACGCAGCAGCCGTTCGACCTCGTCGTCCTCGACGTGATGCTGCCCGACATCTCGGGGGTCGAGGTCGCGCGGCGGGTCCGCGCGCGCAGCGACGTCCCGATCCTGATGCTGACGGCTCGCTCGAGCGAGACCGATCTCGTCGTCGGCTTCGAAGCCGGCGCCGACGACTACGTCACGAAGCCGTTCTCGGTGCACGAGCTCGTGAGCCGTGCGCGCGCGATCCTGCGCCGGCGGCGGATCGACGCGGGCGCGTCGATGTTCCACCGGTTCGGCGACCTGGAGATCGACCTCCTCCGCCACGAGGTGCGTGTCGCGGGTAGGCCCGCGCGGCTGACGCCGACCGAGTTCAAGCTGCTCGCGCACCTCGCGAGCGAGGACCGCGCGTTCACGCGGCGCGAGCTGCTGCAGGCCGCGTGGGAGACGGCGTTCGTCCCCGACGTCCGCTCGTGCGACGTGCATGTCGCGAACCTGCGCCGGAAGATCGAGGACGACCCCGCGCGGCCGGAGCGCATCGTGACGGTGCGCGGAGTCGGATACCGGCTCGCGCGTTAAGGAACCTTCACCAAACCTGTTGCCCCATTTGACGATGCGCGCGGCACGATCGCCGGGTGCTCGACCTCGAGGCGACGATCGACGCGGCGGAGCTGCCCGGCGGACAGCTCGTCGTCTCCGCGCACGGCCCACTCGACGAGCGGATCGCGGGGGCGCTGCGGGACGCGCTCGTCCCGCTCGCGGCCGCGGAGGGCACGCAGCTCGTCCTCGACCTCGAGGGCGCGCACGGGCTCGACGACGCGGCGCTCGACGTGATCGGCCGCGCGGCGCACCTCGTGCGCCGCCGCGGCGAGCGACTCGCGATCGTCACCCGCAGCCCGTTCGTGACAGGCCTCGTCGATGCCTCGGGGCTCGCCGACATCGTGTCGGTGTTCCCGTCGCTCAAGGCGGCGATCGTCGCTGACTGAGACACCGGCGCGGCCGACGCTCATCCTCTTCACGTCGAATCGCGAGGGACGCTCGCGCAGGGCCGAGGGCTTTCTCGCCCAGGTGCTGCAGCGGAGGCGGAACCACCAGACCTTCGCGGTGCGCTACGTGGCGCGCGAGGAACGCCCCGACCTGCTCGAGAAGTTTCGGATCAGGGAGACGCCGACGATCGTCGTCGTCGAGGATCGTCGCGTGCGCGGGCGGCTGCCGCAGCCGCGCGGGTGCGAGGAGATCCAGCTGTTCCTCGCGCCCTGGCTCAGGTAGGCCGCGAGACGCGGCCGAAGAGCGCGACGTGGCGGAGAGGCCGTGAGCGGCGCATGACCTCGCCGCCGTCGGAGTCGTTGCCGACGGCGGTGTTGCCCTCGACCGTGTCGACGCCGCCCGGGTGCGCGCGCACGACGAGCCCGACGTGGTCGGGCAGGCCGCCGTCCCAGTCGAAGACGACGAGGTCCCCCGGCGCCGGCTCGCGGACCTCGCGCCCCGTCGCGCGCAGCCACGCGGCGAGCGTCGGCACGTACGCGACGCCGCGGGCGCGCACGCCCGCTCCGTGCCAGCCGCGGCAGAGGACGACGCCCGCGCCGACGTCGTAGCAATACGACGCGAAGATCGCGCACCAGGGGACGCCGTCGACGCCGAACCAGCGCCCGAACATCGTGCGATTCGAGCCGGGCGGCGACTCCCGGACTCCGACGTGCCGCAGCGCCTCTGCCAGGGCCCTCCGCCCCGCGGCGCTCATGGGCGGAGCCTACAACGCTCCGTGGAACGTGTCGCAGCCGCTCGGCTCCCCGCGCCGGTACCCGCGGACGAACCAGCGCTGACGCTCGGCCGACGAGCCGTGCGTCCAGGTCTCGGGGTTCACCTGCCCCTGCGTCTCCCGCTGGATCCGGTCGTCGCCGACGGCCGCGGCGGCGTCGAGCCCGTCGTTCACGTCCTGCTGCGTCAGGTCGACGATGTAGCCCGTGGCCACAGCGTGGCGCGCCCACACGCCCGCGTAGCAGTCGGCCTGCAGCTCGGTGCGCACGGAGGTGCCGGTCGCGCCCTGCGTCTCGTGCGAGCGGAGCTCGCCGAGCAGGTCCTGCGCGTGGTGGCCGTACTCGTGCGCGATCACGTACGCCTCCGCGAACGGGCCGCCGCGCGCGCCGAAGCGGTCGTGGAGCTCCTGGTAGAAGCCGAGGTCGATGTAGACCTTCTTGTCGACCGGGCAGTAGAACGGGCCGACCTCGGTCGTCGCGTCGCCGCAACCGGTGGCGGTCGAGCCGGTGAAGAAGACCGTGTCGGCCGGCCGGTAGGTGCGTCCGTGCGCCTTGAACCACCCGCGCCAGTACGCCTGGACGCTGTTCACGTCGGCGAGGATGCGGCAGTCCTGGCGCTGGTTCGCGTCGGCTCCGGTCGTACAGTCGAGCTGCGCGGAAGCGGCGCCGCCGGCCGGCCCGACGACGACGCCGTCGAGCCCGCCGTACGTGCTGCCCGTGCCGCCGCCGAGCAGCGCGAACAGGACGTACAGGATCACCCCGACGATCCCCAGGCCGCCGCCGCCCAGCGCGATCGGCGCGCCGCCCAGGCCGCGCCGGTCCTCCACCTGCGACGGATCGAGCCTCGCTCCAGGGCGGAACCTCACCCGCACCGCGTTCCTGGGCGCGCCGAACCGGAAACCCGGCTGCGCCTATAACAACTTTACATTTGACTGATGCGTTTCGTTTATCTAGTTTCCGACCATGCCTATGAACAAAGCACGCAAGCTGATCCTGATCTCGGCCGCGCTCGCGGCCCTCGCCACCGCTGCGGTCGCGGCCGCGGGAACGAATCTCTCCCTCGTCGCCTACTCCACGCCGAAGACCGTGATGGGGAAGATCATCCAGGCGTTCCAGCAGACGCCCGACGGCCAGGGCGTCACCTTCAGCCAGTCGTACGGCGCGTCGACCGACCAGGCGCGCGCGGTCGCGCAGGGCCTCAAGGCCGACGTCGTCTTCCTCTCCACCGGCGACGACGTGAACCTGCTCGTCGACCAGGGGCTCGTCGACCCGAAGTGGAACCGCCAGAGCTACGACGGGATCGCGGCCGACACGGTCGTCGTCTTCGCGGTCCGCAACGGCAACCCGAAGCACATCAAGGGCTGGAACGACCTGGTCCGGCCCGGCGTGCAGGTCGTCACGCCGAACCCGTTCAGCTCCGGCTCGGCGAAGTGGAACGTCCTGGCCGCGTACGGCGCCCAGCGCCGCCTCGGCAAGTCGGACAAGCAGGCGACCGCGTACGTGCAGCAGCTCTTCAAGCACGTCGTCTCGCAGGACACCTCCGGGCGCAACGCGACGAACACATTCCTCTCGGGCAAGGGCGACGTCCTCATCACGTACGAGAGCGAGGCGCTCGCGGCGCGCGCGAACGGCCAGAACATCCAGTACGTGATCCCGCGGCAGACGATGCTGATCGAGCTGCCGATCGCCGTCCTCAAGAGCTCGCCGAACAAGGACGTCGCGAACAAGTTCATCCGCTTCGTGAAGGGCGCAACCGCGCAGGACCTCTTCGCGCAGTACGGCTTCCGGCCGGTCGACAAGAAGGTCGCGGCCAAGTACACGGACAAGTTCCCCGCACGGCCGGGCATCTTCAAGGTCGACGACAAGTACATCGGCGGCTGGCGGAACGCCGACAAGGTCTGGTTCGACCCGAATCACGGCCGGATGGCGAAGATCGAGCAGGCGGTCGGAGGGCCCAGCTCTGGCTAGCGCCACGCTCCGCCTGCCCGCAGCGACGCGGCGCCCCCGTCCGGGGGCGCCGCTCGCGTTGGGCTTCGTCACGACGTTCCTGTCGGTCGTCGTGCTGCTGCCGATCGCCGCCCTCCTCTCGGCGTCGACGACGGAGGGCTGGCATCAGTTCTGGTCGGTGGTGACGGCGCCCGAGGCGGTGGCGTCGCTGAAGCTGACGCTCGGCGCGGCCGTGATCGTCTCGCTGATCAACGCCGTCGTCGGGACGCTCACTGCGTGGGTGCTCGTCCGCGACGACTTCGCCGGCAAGAGCCTGATGAACGCCGTCATCGACCTGCCGTTCGCGCTGCCGACGATCGTCGGCGGGCTGACGCTGCTGACGCTCTACGGGCCGCGCTCGCCGGTCGGGATCGACATCGCGTTCACGCGCACCGCGATCTTCCTCGCGCTCCTCTTCGAGACGCTTCCGTTCGTCGTGCGCACGGTGCAGCCGGTCCTGCACGAGCTCGACCGGGAGGCGGAGGAGGCGGCGCGCTCGCTCGGCGCGCGCGAGGCGCGTGTCTTCCGCAGCATCGTGCTGCCGAACATCGCGCCGGGCATCCTCTCCGGCGTCGCGCTCGGCTTCGCGCGCGCCGTCGGCGAGATCGGCGCGATCGTGCTGATCAGCGGCAACGTGCCGTTCAAGACCGAGGTCGCAGCCGTCTTCGTGTTCAACCACATCCAGAGCGGCGACCAGAACGGCGCCTCGGCCGTTGCCGTCGTCATGCTGGCGATCGCCTTCCTGCTGCTACTGGCGATCGGCGGCATCCGGTACCTCGCGACGAGGCACGAGAGGCATGCGTAGGCTCGGGCTCCGGTCCGTCGCGATCTTCTACCTGGTCGCGATCCTGCTCGGCCCGCTGGCGATGGTCTTCTACCGCGCGTTCGAGCACGGCATCCACCCGCTGTGGAGCTCGCTCACCGACCCGAACACGATCCACGCGTTCAGGCTCACGCTCGAGATCACCGCGATCGCCGTCCCCGTGAACACGATCTTCGGCGTCGTCTGCGCGCTCGCGATCGTGCGCCGCCGCTTCCCCGGCGCCGGCATCGTCAACGCGATCGTCGACCTTCCGCTCGCCCTCTCCCCCGTGGTCGTCGGGCTGATGCTGTTCCTGCTCTACGGGCGCAGCGGCTGGTTCGGCTCGTGGACGTCCGCGCACGGGGTCCAGGTGCTGTTCGCGACGCCGTCGATGGTGATCGCGACGATCTTCGTGTCGCTGCCGTTCGTGGCGCGCGAGGTCGTCCCGACGCTGCGCGAGCTGGGAGACGAGCAGGAGCAGGCCGCGCACACGCTCGGCGCGTCGGGGTGGCAGACGTTCTGGCGCGTGACGCTGCCGTCGATCCGGTGGGCGGTCATCTACGGCGTCGTGCTGACCACGGCGCGCTGCCTCGGCGAGTACGGCGCGGTCGCCGTCGTCTCGGGCCACATCGAGGGCCAGACCGAGACGGCGACCCTGCGCGTGCAGGACTACTACGAGAACTTCAACCTGACGGGGGCGTACGGGATCGCGATCGTGCTCGCCGTGATCTCGGTGCTCGTCCTGACAGCGATGACCCTCTTGAAGCCGAAGGAGTCCGCCTGATGTCGATCGAAGTGCACAACGTCTCGAAGCGGTTCGGGAGCTTCCAGGCGCTCGACGACGTGTCGCTCGACGTGGACAGCGGCTCGCTGACGGCGCTGCTCGGCCCATCCGGGTCCGGTAAGTCGACGCTGCTGCGGATCATCGCCGGCCTGGAGCATCCCGACACGGGCGAGGTGCGGCTGGCGGGCGAGGACGCGACGGTGCTCGCGCCCCAGAAACGCGGCGTCGGGTTCGTCTTCCAGCACTACGCCGCGTTCAAGCACATGACGGTGCGCGACAACGTGGCGTTCGGGTTGAAGATCCGCAAGCAGCCGAAGGCCGAGGTCCGCGCGCGCGTGGACGAGCTGCTCGAGCTCGTCCAGCTACAGGGCTTCGGACACCGCTATCCGGCGCAGCTCTCGGGCGGGCAGCGGCAGCGGATGGCACTCGCGCGCGCTCTCGCCCCGCGGCCGAAGGTGCTCCTCCTCGACGAGCCCTTCGGCGCACTCGATGCGCGCGTGCGCGCGGAGCTCCGGGTCTGGCTGCGCCGGCTCCACTCCGAGACCCACACGACGACCGTGTTCGTCACGCACGACCAGGAGGAGGCGATGGAGGTCGCCGACCGGGTCGTCGTGATGAACGCGGGACGCGTCGAGCAGGCGGCGGCTCCTCACGACCTGTACGACGCCCCCGCGAACGACTTCGTGATGACGTTCGTCGGGGACGCCGTGCGGTTCGACGGGCAGCTCGTCCGGCCGCACGAGCTCGAGCTCACCTACGACGCCGACGAGACGACGCGCGAGGCGCAGCTCGACCGGATCGTCCACCTCGGCTTCGAGACGCGCTGCGAGCTGACGCTCGACGACGGGAGCCCGATCACCGTCCAGATGACGCGCGAGCAGGCAGCCGAGCTCGAGCTGGCGCCGGGGCAGATCGTGCTAGTGCGGCGCCCACGCGTCCGGGTCGGCGGCGAGCTGCCGGACGTGGTCGGGTAGCTCGCCCCGCGCGACGTCGGCGAGCGTCACCCGCTCGAGCACGCCGCGCAGGCTCGCGCGGACCGCGACCCACACGTCGCGCAGCCCCTCCGCCGTCCCGTGGTACTCGAGCTGCTCGGAGCGGACGCCGCGCACGTTCGCGAGCGGCCCGTCGACGGCACGGATCACGTCCGCCAGCGAGACGTCGTCCGGCGGCCGTGCGAGCCAGTAGCCGCCGTCGGCGCCGCGGCGCGAGGCCACGATGCCGGCGTTTCGCAGGTCGCCGAGGATGTTCTCGAGGAAGTTCGGCGGGATCTGCTGCGCCTGCGCGAGCCGGTCGCCCTTCGTCGGCCCCGCGCCCGCCGCGGCGAGCTCGACCGCCGCGCGGATCGCGTAGTCGGCCTTCGCGCTCACCCTCACGAGCTCTATTGTCGCCCGAAGCGGTCGACGAGGATCCGGATCTCGCACACCTCGCGGAATCCGAGCCGCGCGAGGATCGGGCGCGACATCGGCCCCGCCTGCGTCACGAGCAGCGGAGTCCCGCGCGCGACGGCGTCGGCCCAGCGCGCGGCGACGAGCGCGCGATACGCGCCGCGGCCGCGCGCCTCCGGTAGCGTCGAGCCCCCGAACAGGGTCACGCCGTGCTCGCTGTAGACGGCCGAGCCCGTCGCCACCGGCTCGCCGTCGACGTACGCGAGGTAGCGGAGGTCGTGCGGCTGCGGCTCGTATGCGCTCGGCTCGGGCGGCGGCATCGCGAACGCGACCGCGGCGATGCGCTGGGAGGCGTTCAGCTCTTCGTCCGTCTCGACGCGCCGCACCTCGACTCCGGGCGGCCCCGGCGGCGGCGGCTCCGCCAGCACCATCCCGATCGCGAGCGCATTCGGCTCGTCGTCGGCGAGCCCGAGCGCGTGCAGCCGCTCCACCAAGTCGCGGGGTCGGGCGTGCGTGCCGACCTCCCACGAGCACGCGCTGCGGCCCCGCGCCCGGACGTGCGCGTGGATCTCCGCGCGGACGTCGTCGAGCTCGTCGGGCTCGAACCGGAAGCGCTGCGCGACGTTCCAGCCGTGGTCCGCGCCGCGGCCGAGCCACAGCACGTAGCGGTCGGTCGCGACGCGGGTCTCGCCGGGCCCGAGCGGCGTGTACGTGTTCGCGTTCTCGGCGAGCTCGAGCACCCAGTCCATGTGCGAGTAGATTCACACGGTGCGCTGCCCTTCGTGCGGCCAGGAGAACCCAGACGGCTTCCGGTTCTGCGGCCGCTGCGGGTCGGCGCTCGACGAGGCGCCCGCGCCGCGCGAGGTGCGCAAGACGGTCACCGTCGTGTTCTGCGACCTGACGGGCTCGACCGCCCTCGGCGCGGCCACCGACCCCGAGGCGCTCCGGACGACGATGCGCGGCTACTACGACGAGATGCGCACGATCCTCGAGCGCCACGGCGGGACGGTCGAGAAGTTCGTCGGCGACGCCGTGATGGCGGTGTTCGGCGTGCCGGTGGCGCACGAGGACGACGCGCTGCGGGCTGTCCGCGCGGCGTGGGAGATGCGGCAGGCGGTCCCGGCGCTCGGCCTCGCCGCACGGATCGGTGTCAACACCGGCGAGGTCGTCGCCGGCGAGGGCGACTCGCTCGTGACGGGCGACGCGGTGAACGTCGCCGCACGCTTCGAGCAGGCGGCCGGCCAGGGCGAGGTGCTCGTCGGCGTCGAGACGCGCCGTCTCGTGCGCGATGCCGTGCGGGTCGAGCCGGTCGAGGTCGACGCGAAGGGCAAGGGCCGTGTCGAGGCGTTCCGGCTGCTCGACGTCGACCCGGAGGCGGCGCCGGTGGCGCGTCGGCTCGACACGCCGCTCGTCGGCCGCCGGTCGGAGCTCGAGCAGCTGCGTCAGGCCTTCGAGCGGACGGTGCGCGAGCAGCGCTGCCACCTCTTCACGCTGCTCGGCCCCGCCGGCGTCGGCAAGTCGAGGCTCGTGCGCGAGTTCCTCGCCGGGATCGACGCGCAGGTGCTCGAGGGACGCTGCCTCGACTACGGCGAGGGGATCACGTTCTGGCCCGTGATCTCGGTCCTCAAGCAGCTCGGCGAGCGGGCCCAGGCGACGCTCGCGCGCGTCGACGAGGGCGCCTCGACGCCGAACGAGCTCTTCTGGGCGGTGCGGGCGCAGCTCGAAGAGGTCGCGCGCGAGCGGCCGCTCGTCGTGTGCTTCGACGACATCCAGTGGGGCGAGGAGACGTTTCTCGACCTCGTCGACCACGTCGCCGACTTGTCGCGGGGCGCGCCGTTGCTGCTGCTGTGCGTCGCTCGGCCCGAGCTGCTCGACAAGCGACCCGGCTGGGGCGGCGGCAAGCTGAACGCGACGACGATCCTGCTCGAGCCGCTCACGCGTGACGAGTGCGCCGAGCTGATCGCGATCCACGGCGGGGTCGAGTCGCAGACGGAGGAGCGGATCCTGGCCGCCGCCGACGGCAATCCGCTGTTCGTCGAGGAGATGGTCGCGCTCGTGCGCGAGGACGGCGACGTGCGCGTGCCGTCGACCGTTCAGGCGCTGCTGCAGGCGCGGCTCGACCAGCTCGCGCGCGACGAGCGGACGGTGATGGAGCGCGGCGCGGTCGAGGGCCAGATCTTCCACCGCGGCGCTGTGCTCGAGCTCACGCGCGAGCACGACGTCGAGCCGCAGCTCGCCGGCCTCGTGCGGAAGGAGCTGATCCACCCGACGCGTCCGACGCTAGCTGGCGACCACGCGTTCCGCTTCCGGCACCTCCTGATCCGCGACGCCGCGTACGACGCGCTCCCGAAGGAGACGCGCGCACAGCTGCACGAACGGTTCGCCGACTGGCTCGAGCGGAACGGGCGCGAGCTGATCGAGCTGGACGAGGTGCTCGGCTACCACCTCGAGCAGTCGGCGCGCTACCGGCGCGAGCTCGGGGCCCCGGACCCGGAGCTCGAGCGGCGCGCGGCCCTCCGGCTCGGAGAGGCCGGCTCGAAGGCGGGTGTCCGCAGCGACGCCCACGGCGCGGCGAACCTGCTCCGGCGCGCGCTCGCGCTCCTGCCGGAGGACGACCCGCACCGCGCGTCGCTGCTGATCGAGCTGATCGCGACCCTTCAGGGCACCGCCTCGCCGGAGGAGCAGTTCGCTCTCATCGACGAGCTCGAGCGGAGCCCGGACGAACGCGCCCGCATGCACGCGCGGATCGCCCGGCTGCAGCTCCGGATCATGACGGACCCCGTCGCAGTCATCCCGGAGGCCGAGGCTGCGAGCGAGGAGGCCCTGGCGTTCTTCAGCGACGTCGGCGACGACCTCGGGCTCGCACACGCCTACTACCTCGTCTCGTGGATCAACTGGCTGCAGAGCCGCGCGGTGCCCACGGCGGAGGCGCATCAGCGCGTGCTCGAGCACGGGCGCAAGGCGAACGCCCGGTCCCTTGTCGGAACCGTGACGATCCAGCACGCCGGACCGCTCTTCTACGGCCCGTTCGCGGTCGAGGAGATCCGCGCACGGCTCGACAAGGTGCGCCGGAACGATTCCGTGCTCGCCCGCGTCACCTGTCTCATGGTCGAGTCCGATCTCGCACAGCGGGACGGCCGGTTCGAGGAGGCACTCGCGCTGCTGGAGGAGGCGGAGGCGCTTCAGGGCGAGCTTCGGTCCGCGCTCGGCGTTGCGATCGCCATGCAGAACCGGGCCGACGTGCTCGCCGATGCCGGCCGCCTCGACGACGCGATCGCCGCGTACCGAGACGCCCTGGCACGTCTCCACGACCTGGGGATGGAGAGCTTCGCCTCGACCACGACGATCAACCTCGGCGAGCTCCTCTACCGGCGCGGCGACGCCGAGGCGGCAGAGCGGCTCGCCGTCGAGGGCGAGGAAAAGGGCGCGGCGGAGGACGTCGTCAACTTCGCGTACGGTCGCAGCCTCCGCGCGCGCATCGCCGCCGACCGCGGGCGGCACGACGAGGCGGAGTCGCTTGCGCGGTCGGCGCTGGAGAACGCGTACAAGACCGACTTCCCCGCGATCCACGCCGAGTGCCACGAGGCGCTCGCGCACGCGCTCGCGGCCGCCGGCCGCCGCGACGACGCGCGGGCCGAGCTCGAGCGCGCGCTCGAGCTCTGGTCGAGGTACGGCCACTGTGTCCGCGGCGAGCGCGCCGAGCGGCTACTGGTAGAGCTCTGAGCGCCAGGCGCTCGCGTAGACGCGCTTGAGGTGCTCCACGCGCGCGACGTAGGCGCGCGTCTCCGAGAACTCGATCGGGTCGCCGTGTGCGAGCCAGCGGTCGACGTTCCCCTGCCCCGCGTTGTATGCCGCGAGCACGAGGCGCTCGCGGTGGTACTTCGCGAACAGGTCGTGCAGGTACCACGCGCCGTACCGGATGTTGATCTCGGGGTCGTACAGGTCGCTCGTGCGGAAGGCGTTGCCGCCGGTCCGGATCGCGATGCCGTGCGCCGTCGACGGCGTCAGCTGCATCAACCCGATCGCGCCGGAAGACGACTGCGCGTCGGGATGGAACTTCGACTCCGCGTAGATCACGGCGGCGACGAGGGCGGGATCGAGGCCGTGCTCGCGCGCGTGCACACGGATGTACTGCGCGTAGTCCAGCGGATAGCGGATCCGCTCGTACCACGGCGGGTTCGCGACGACGACGTATGCGACAGCGGCCGCTGCGACGACGAGCGCGAGGAGCAGCGGCAGGAGCCGCTTCACGCCGCCGTCAGGTCGCGCATCACCGACGCGACGAAGTCGTCGAGCTCCCCGAGCGATCCCGTGTTCCGGAACGAGTAGTCGGCACGCTCTACCTTCTCGCGCTCGTCGATGAACCGCGCGTCGCGCTCGTCGACCGCGAGCTCGGAGCGAGCACGGCGGAGCTTCGACGGAGCGGTGATCACGACGACCTTGTCGAAACGCTCCTCCGACCCCGATTCGTACAGCAGCGGCACCTCGGTGACGGCGACGGCCGGCGCGTTCGGGAGCTCGGCCAGCTGGTCGCGCCAGCGCAGGTACTCGGCGGACACGAGCGGGTGCAGGAGCTGCTCGAGCCAGTCGAGCGCCTCCCGATCGTTGAACACGACCGTCGCGAGCGCACCGCGGTCGATCTCGCCGTCCGGCCCGACGATCCCGGTCCCCATCCGCTCGACCACCGCGTCGCGGACGTCCGGCTGCCGCAGCAGATGGTGCACGATCTCGTCACTCGACACCGTCGCCGCGCCGTGCCGTGCGAACGCGCGCAGCGCCTCCGTCTTCCCTGCGCCGATCCCGCCGGTGATCGCCACGGCGATCGGGCGGGGCATCTACGCGCGAGAGGCTTCGGCCTCGTCCGGCGGCTCGAGGCCCGCGCCCGTCGCGTCCGCCTCCGCCGTCGGCGCCTGCTCCTCGACGGCGGCGGGCTCCGCCGGCTCGTCGATCTCCTCCGGCGCCTCGGTCACGGGCGCCTCGGCGAAGACCTCCTCCGAGAGGTCGATCGACGGCCGCGCGTGCACCGACTCACCGCCGTCGGCGCGCGGCTGCACCGCGTCGGTGTCCTCGACGCGCTTCAGCGAGAGCGAGAGCCGCCGGCGCTCGCCGTCCACCTCGATGATCTTCACGTTCACCGGCTGCCCCTGCGACACGACCTCGCGCGGGTTCTCGACGTGGTGCTGCGCGAGCTCGGAGATGTGCACGAGCCCCTCGACGCCCGGAAGGATCTCGACGAAGGCGCCGAACGTGACGACCTTCGTCACCCGCCCCTCGACGACGTCACCCTCGTGGTAGTTCTCGATCACGCGCTGCCAGGGGTCGCTCTGGGTCTGCTTGAGGCCGAGCGAGATGCGCTGCCGCTCGCGGTCGATGTCGAGCACCTTGACCTCTACCGTCTGACCGATCTCGAGCACCTCCGATGGGTGGTTGACGTGCGACCACGACAGCTCCGAGATGTGGATCAGCCCGTCCATGCCGTCGAGGTCGACGAACGCGCCGAAGTCGACGATGTTCGAGATCTGCCCCTCGACGACGTCGCCCGGCTGGAGCTTGTCGAGGATCTGCTGGCGCTGCTCCTTGCGCTCCTCCTCGAGCACGGCACGGCGCGAGAGCACGACGTTGTTGCGCGAGCGGTTGAGCTCGATCACCTTCGCGCGCAGCTCCTGGCCCAGGAACTCGTCGAGATCCTGCACCCGGCGGATGTCGACGAGCGACGCGGGCAGGAAGCCGCGCACGCCCAGGTCGAGGATCAGGCCGCCCTTCACCACCTCGATCACGCGCCCCGTCACGGGATCGCCCGACTCGGCCGCGCGCTCGATGTTCTTCCACGCGAGCTCGAAGCGCGCGCGCTTCTTCGACAGGATGAGCCGGCCCTCGGCGTCCTCCTTGGTGAGCACGAGCGCGTCGATCTCGTCGCCGAGCGAGACCTCGTCCGACGGGTTGACCGAACGCCGGATCGAGAGCTCGGAGACGGGGATGACGCCTTCCGACTTGTAGCCGATGTCGACGAGGACCTCGTCCTTGTCGACGCGGACGACCGTTCCGTGGACGACCTGCCCCTCGTTGATCTCGGGGAACGTGGATTCGTAGTCGGGGATCAGCTCGCCGTCGGGCCCTTCGACCCAGACACCGGGCTCCTTCTGCATGAGGTCGTTGGAAGCCAAGCGGCCGGGAAGTATAGCCGCGTCGCCTCGCCGCTCGGCCGCCGCGATGTTAGGGAAAGAAGACGCCGCCGCGCTCGTCGAACGTCGTTCCGCGCGCCCACGCGAGGTCCCAGACGTTCCCTTCCGGGTCGCGCCAGCTGAAGCCGCCGCCCCAGAACGCCTCCGACGGCTCCTCCAGCAGCTCCACGCCGTCGACGCGCTGGAGCGTCTCGTACACGGCCTGCGTCTCCCGTTCGACGTCGCGGCACGCGAGCGTGATCAGGCCGATCCGGTTCGGCAGCTCCACCGCGGCGAGCCTATGTCGCGAGGAACCGGAAGTACACGCAGTAGCGGATCGAGCCGGTGCGGTTGAGGCCGCTCGCGTGCGGGAGCTGCGGGTCCATCACGAGCACGTCGCCCGGCTCCAGCTCGACGTGACGCGGCGCCGAGCCGTCCAGCGGCCACACGGTCAGGCCGCCGTTCTCGGCGTCGTTGCGCGTCAGCGCGACGCCGAGGATGCGCAGGTACGGACGGCCGTTCGCCCAGTCGGGCAGCTCGTCGACGTGCGGCCGCAGGTCGAGGTCCGCCGCCTCGTCCGGCATCTGGCCGACGATCTGAGGGTCGCACAGCTCGCCGTCGCGCAGCGCGGCGGGAAGGTGGTCGAGGAGCGCGAGCACCTCGGCGTCCCAGCGCAGGTGCGGGAACCAGTGGGCGTTCCACAGCCACTCCGCTAGCCACTCCTGCGGGAGGCCTCGGGTCGCGACGTCGCGGTGGATGTGGCGGAGCACGGCCTCGACCGCGTCCCGCGGCACGGCTGCGCGGAGCACCTCGTAGCCGGCGCGTGTTTTCGTCGCGGTCAACGCCAGTGGGGTACCTGGGTCGGGGACGCGGCAAACGCGCGTGCGGGGCGGGGCGGCGGCGTTCGCGTGCGCCCCGGATCGAGTCACCCGTCCGCGGAGGCGACCCGTCCCCTTCCACCACACCGCCGCGGCCGGCTGCGTGGGGCTGCCGAAACCTTACGCCGCAGCGCGCCGAATCCCCCGGCCACGCCTCGGAAGTCACACATTCGGCGCAGCCGTGTGCGCGATCCGTTTCGGTGGCTGCCACCGGCCGAGCCGCGCCCAGCCGTGGCCCGAAAGAGCGCGCCGCGGCGGGCCGGCGCGCGTCAGCTCTTCGCCTCGGCCCAGTTGTCGCCGACGCCGACCTCGACCGCGAGAGGCGGGTCGAGGTCGTAGGCGCCGCACATCTCGGCGCGCACCAGCTCGCGCACCTTCGACACCTCGACGTCCGGCACCTCGAGCAGGAGCTCGTCGTGCACCTGCAGGACGAGCCGCGCGCCCCTCCCCTCCTCCTGCAAGCGGCGGGCGATGCGGATCATCGCGACCTTGATGATGTCCGCGTTCGACCCCTGCATGACGAAGTTGACCGCCACCCGCTCCCCGAACCCCCGCGTCTGCCGGTTCGAAGCGCGGATCTCGGGAACCGGGCGCCGGCGCCCGAGCAGCGACGTGACGTAGCCGTCGCGCCCGGCCTGCTCGATCGTCCGCGCGATGAAGTCCTGCACGTGCGGGAACCGCGCGAGGTACGCGTCGATGTACCGCTGCGCCTCCTCGCGCGGGATCTCGAGGTTCTCCGAGAGGCCGAACGCGGAGATCCCGTAGACGATCCCGAAGTTGATCATCTTCGCGATCGACCGCTGCCCCGGCGTCAGCTCTGCGGGATCGACGCCGAGCACCTCGGCCGCCGTCGCCGTGTGAATGTCCTCCCCGCGCGCGAACGCCTCGCGCAGCTTCGGCTCGCCGGAGACGTGCGCGAGGATCCGCAGCTCGATCTGCGAGTAGTCGGCCGACAGGAGCCGGTGCCCTTCCTCCGCGACGAAGGCGGAGCGGATCTCGCGGCCCAGCTCGGTCCGGATCGGGATCGACTGCAGGTTCGGATCGGACGTCGAGAGGCGCCCCGTCGCCGCGACCGTCTGGTTGAAGGTCGTGTGCAGGCGCCCGTCCGCCTCCGAGATCAGCGACGGCAGCGGCCCGAGGTACGTGTTCAGGAGCTTCGACAGCTCGCGCCACTCCTCGACGATCGCCACGATCGGATGGTCGGAGCGAAGCGAGCGCAGCACCTTCGCGTCGGTCGAGTAGCCGGTCTTGCCCTTGCGGCCGGCGGTCAGGCCGAGCTTCTCGAACAGGATGCGCCCGACCTGCTGCGTCGAGCCGAGCATGAACTCCTCGCCCGCCGCCTCGTACGCCTGCGACTCGAGCTCCTCCACGCGGTCGGCGAGGCGCGCCGTGATCTCGCCCATCCGGTAGGTGTCGATCTTCACGCCCGCCTGCTCCATCGACGCCAGCACCGACGTGAGCGGCAGCTCCACCGTGCGGTAGAGGTCGGTGACGCCGCGCTCGTCGAGCCGCTCGAGGAGCGGGCCGACGAGGCGGCGCGGCGTCTCGGCACGTCGGACGAGGGCCGCAGTCTCCTCGTCGGCGGGCGGTGCCGGCAGGAGCTCGACGCCGTACTCCGCGGCGAGGTCGTCGAGCTCGTACGCCGCGCGGCCTGGGTCGATCAGGTACGCCGCGAGCAGCGTGTCGTCCTTGGCCTCCACGCGCAGCGCCTTCGCGTCGTGCACCACCAGCTGGGCGTCGGCGGGAACCGGCAACCGTTGCCCGACCACGACGCCGTCGCCAGTCGCCACTGCCGCTCGGTCGGCGATCGCGGCGTACCCGACGACCCCGCGGTAGTCCAGCGCCCCTTCCCGCCAGGCGACCTCGACGCCCGTCACCTTGAGCGGCGCCGACGGCACGGCCGCGTCGAGCTCGTCGACGCGATTCAGGAGGTTGCGGAACTCGAAGCGCCGGAAGATCTCCTTGAGCTGCGCGCGGTCGGGCGGCTCGAGCACGAGCTGCGCCGGGTCGCAGTCGATGTCGAGGTCGCGGCGCATCGTCGCGAGCTCCTTCGACGTGCGCGCGATCTCGGCGTGCTCGAGGATGTTCTTGCGCCGCGCCGGCGACAGCTCGTCCGCGTGCTCGATCACGCCCTCGACCGACCCGTACTGCGCGATCAGCTGTCCCGCCGTCTTGTCGCCGATCCCGGGGACGCCGGGAATGTTGTCGGAGGTGTCGCCCTTCAGACCGATGAAGTCCGGTACCTGGTCGGGCGTGACGCCGTAGCGCGCCTCGACGCGCTCGGGCGTGTAGACGTTCACGTCGGCGACGCCGCGCGGCGTCATCATCAGGCAGACGTTGTCGCTACAGAGCTGGAAGGCGTCGCGGTCGGTCGAGACGACGCACGTCTTGATCCCCGCCGCGTCGGCGCGCGTCGCGAGCGTCGCGATCACGTCGTCGGCCTCCCACCCCTCGAACTCGAGGTTCCGGTATCCGAACGCCTCCACGATCGGCCGGAAGTGCGGGAACTGCTCCCGCAGGAGGCCGGGCATCTCGCGCCGCCCCTCCTTGTAGACGACGTCCGCCGCCTCTGCGACCGCGGCGCGGTGGACGGGGCGCGAGTCCCATGCGACCGCGACGCCCTTCGGCCGGTAGTCGGCGAGCAGCTTGAACAGCATGTTGGTGAACCCGAGCAGCGCGTTCGTCGGCTGCCCGTCGGTCGTCGCGAGCTCCTCCGGCAGCGCGAAGTACGCGCGATACGCGAGATTGTTGCCGTCGACGACGAACAGGTCGCACTCGCGCGCCGGCGCGTCGTCCAGCTCGAGCTGCGCTCCCGTCAGCGTCTTCGGCACAGCGGTGAGGGTATCGTCGGCCGCCGATGCCGAGGCTCGAGATCCACCCTCTTTCCGAGCTCCGGGACGAGGCCGCGCGGCTCCTCGGCGAGCGATTCGCGGACCAGCGCGCGAGGGAGCGGCTCCTCCCGCACGTCGACGACCTCGAGCCGCAGGTTCCGCCCGACGGCCACGTGGCGACGCGCGCGGGGCGTGCCGTCGCCTACCTCGCCGGAGCGGTCGACGGCGACATGGCGCGCTGGCAGTTCGCCGGACACGCGGCGTCGGACCCGGAGGCGCTCCGCGACCTCTTCGCCGTCCAGGCGAAGGAGCTCGACGTCTCGCGGTTCATGCTCGCGGTGCCGGCGACGCATCCCGAGCTCGTCGACGCATGGTTTCGACTCGCGTTCGGCTGCCAGGCGGTGTGGGCGGTCCGCGAGGTCGCATCAGCCGATCCGCCGCCGTTCGACGGCACGATCCGGCCGTCGACGCCGGACGACCTGGACGCGGCCGTCGACTTCGAGCGGATCCTCATCGGCCACCAGGTCGAGTCGCCGAGCTTCTCGGGCATGGAGGTGCCGTCGCGCGACGCCGTCGCAGAGGAGTGGCGCGACGCGTGGGACGACCCGGAGACCTACATCCCGTTCGTCGCCGAGCGCGCCGGCCGCGTCGTCGGCCTGCTGGGCCTCTACCGCAGGCCGGAGGGGGACCTGCGGGTCCCCGCGGACAACATCGACCTCGCGTTTGCGGCGACGCGCGAGGAGGTCCGCGGCAGCGGCGCCGGCCTCGCGCTCACGGCACACGCCTTCAACTGGGCGCACGAGCACGGCTTCCGTTCGATCACGACCGACTGGCGGTCGGTCAACCTGCTCTCGTCTCGCTTCTGGCCGAGGCGCGGCTTCCGGCCGCAGTACCTGCGCCTGTACCGGGCCGTCCCGTGACACGGGTCCCGCTGCTCGCCGACGCGCGGATCGTCGTCGCCGAGCCGGGGGCCGACGACCTCGTCCTCCGCCCGCCGCCGCCGCGCGAGGTTCTCGGCGACGTCCCCCGCGCCGTGCTCGACGCGCTCGCGTTCCCGCTCGCGGGCGAGCCGCTCGAGCGGCTCGTGACACGGGGCGGGACGGCGACGATCGCGATCGAGCAGCCCTCGCTGCCGGTCCCCGGCGCGGCGGTCGGGCCGCGGCACCTCGCGATCGCGGCGACCGCCGACGAGCTCGAGCGGCTCGGCGTGGCGCGGCTGACGATCGTCGTCGCGGGCGGGCTGCTGCGCCGTGCGTCGCCGCGCGACATCGGCCTCCTGTTCCCGCCCGAGTTCAGGCGCCGGTTCCGCGGCCGGATCATCGTCCACGACGCGGAGGCGCCCGACCTCGTCGGCCTCGGCCGCGCCGGAAACGTCGACCTGCGGGTCAACCCGGCGCTCGTCGAGACCGACCTCGTCGTGACGGTGACGGCCGCGGAGACCGTCGTCCACGGCGGGCCCGGCGTGCTCGTCGCCGCGAGCGGCCGCGACTCGCTCCGCTCGGCGGGCGGCGTGTCGCTGCTCGAGACGAGCGGGTCGCAAGGGTGGAGCCTCGCGCTCGAGATCGAGCGTCGGCTCCAGGAACGGGTGCCGGTGACGGGCGTCTCCCTGGCGCTCAACCTGCCGCGGGTCGTCGGCCCGTTCGCGGGCTACCCGCACGACGAGGAGGCGGTCGAGCGGCTGCTGGACTCGCGCGTGCGGTGGGCGTTCCAGCTCGCGCCGGCCCCGCTCCGCCAGCGGCTCCTCGACCGCCTGCCGCGCGAGCTGACCGCCGCGGCCGCGTACGGCGGCACCCCGTCGGTCGCGCACGCCGAGGCGCTCCTGCGCGCGACGGTGTTCAAGGGCTTCGAGCTCGAGCGGCCGCTGGACGCGATCGTGATCGGCATCCCGCCGACGACGCCGTGGATGCCGCGCGAGCGCCCGAACCCGGTCACCGCTGCGTACGTCGGGCTCGGGCTCGCCCTGCGGCTCTGGCGGAACGCGCCGCCGGTCGCAGAGGGCGGGACGGCGATCCTCGTGCACCCGCTGCCCCGGCGCTTCCCGCGTCCGACGCAGGCGCCGTACCGGGCGCTGTTCTACGGGCGGACGGCACGCGACACCGACGCGATGCGCGAGGCCGAGGAGGCGGCGGCCCGCGACGAGGCGGCACTCGCCGACTACCGCGCCGGGCGCTCCTGCCACCCGCTGCAGCCGTTCGTGGAATGGGCCGCCTGCGACGCCGCCGCCCATCGCCTCGGCGCCGTCCTCGTCGCCGGCTGCCGCGACGCCCAGGCCGCCCGGCACCTCGGCCTCGTCCCGGTGCACGGCCTGGCCGCGGCGCTCGAGATGGCGCGTGGACGCGGGGCGCGGCAGGTCGGTTACCTGCTCGCTCCGCCGTACTTCCCGCTCGCGGTGCGGGCCTGATCCCGCTTCGCAAGCGGGGCTGCGGCGCACGTTGTCATTGACATAGATGCACCCGTGGCAACGGCTCGTGTTTGACCGTGCCCGGAGAGGAAACCGCACGCTCCTGCACCGACACCGCGAGGGGGTCGCTTGGAAACGATTCTGGTCACCGGCGGGGCCGGCTTCATCGGCTCCCACGTCTGCGACGCGCTGCTCGGCCGCGGCTACCGCGTCCGCGTCCTGGACTCGCTCGTCGACCAGGTGCACGGCGGGCTCGAACGGCCGGAGTACCTGTCTGACGACGTGGAGCTGATCGTCGGAGACGTCCGCGAGCGTCCACTCGTCCGCGAGGCGCTCGACGGGGCCGACGCGGTCGTCCACCTCGCCGCCCGCGTGGGCGTGGGCCAGTCGATGTACGAGCTCGACGAGTACGTCGGCGCGAACACGCACGGCACCGCGGTGCTGCTGGAGGCGATGCTGGACAAGCCGGTCGGGAAGCTGCTCGTCGCGTCGAGCATGTCGATCTACGGCGAAGGCCTGTACACGCCCGCACAGGCGTGCGAGCGGCGGCGCGAGGACCTCGAAGCGCGGCGGTGGGAGCCCGTCGGTCCACGCGGCGAGGGGCTGACCCCGCTCCCCACGCCCGAGGAGAAGCCGTGCGCGAACTCGTCGGTGTACGCGCTCACGAAGTACGACCAGGAGCGGCTCTGCCTCGTCTACGGCGCGGCGTACGGCCTGCCGACCGTCGCTCTCCGCTTCTTCAACGTCTACGGGCCGCGGCAGGCGCTCTCGAACCCGTACACGGGAGTCCTCGCGATCTTCGCCTCGCGGCTCCTGAACGGGAACCCGCCGCTCGTCTACGAGGACGGCCGGCAGCGGCGCGACTTCGTCAACGTCCGCGACGTGGCGCGCGCCGTCGTGCTCGCGCTGGAGCACGACGGAGCCGACGGGCACGCGCTGAACGTCGGCAGCGGACGCAGCGTCACCGTCGACGAGATCGCCCGCAGCCTCGCCCGCGTCCTCGACGTCGAGATCGAGCCCGAGCTGACGGGCAGGTTCCGCGCGGGCGACATCCGCCACTGCTTCGCCGACATCTCGAAGGCGCGCGCGCTCCTCGGGTACGAGCCGTGCGTCGAGCTCGAGGACGGGATGCGCGAGCTGGCCGCCTGGCTCGAGACGCAGACGGCGGACGACCGCGTCGACGCCGCGACGGCCGAGCTCGTGGCGCGGGGGCTCGCCCGGTGAGCACCGCCGTCGTGACCGGCGGCGCCGGGTTCATCGGCACCAACCTCACCTCGCGCCTCGTCGAGGACGGGCACCGCGTCGTCGTCCTCGACAGCCTCGCGCGGCCCGGATCGGAGCGGAACCTCCGGTACCTCCGCGAGACCTACGGGCGCGCGGTCCGGTTCGAGCACGGCGACGTTCGGGAGCGCGAGACCGTGCGGCGCGCCGTCGCGTCGGCCGACCGCGTCTTCCACCTGGCGGCGCAGGTCGCGGTGACGACGTCGCTCGCCGACCCGCTGGCGGACTTCGAGGTGAACCTGCGCGGCACGCTCACGCTGCTCGAGGAGCTGCGCCGGCTCGACGATCCGCCGTTTCTCCTCTTCACGTCGACCAACAAGGTGTACGGGTCTCTTCCCGATCTCCCGCTCGCGCTCGAGGACGGACGCTGGCTGCCGGCCGACGCGCGGCTGCGCGCGGAAGGGCTCTCGGAGGAGCGGCCGCTCGACTTCTGCACGCCGTACGGATGCTCGAAGGGCGGCGCGGACCAGTACGTCCTCGACTACGCGACGTCGTACGGGCTGCCGGCCACCGTCTTCCGGATGAGCTGCATCTACGGCCCGCACCAGAACGGGACGGAGGACCAGGGCTGGGTCGCGCACTTCGCCATTCGCACGCTGAACGGGCAGCCGGTCACCGTGTACGGCGACGGCAGGCAGGTGCGCGACCTGCTGTTCGTGGACGACCTCGTCGAGGCGATGCAACTCGCGCACGAGCACGCCGACGCCGTGGCGGGGAGGGCGTTCAACATGGGCGGCGGCCCGCGGAACGCGGTCTCGCTGCTCGAGGTCCTCGACGTGATCGGCGAGCTCCACGGCCGCCCACCCAGGCTCGCGTTCGCCGAGGAGCGTGCGGGCGACCAGCGCTACTACGTCGCCGACACGCGCAGGTTCGAACGCGCGACCGGCTGGAAGCCTCTCGTCGCGGCCCGCGAGGGCATCGAGCAGCTCGTCCGCTGGCTGGCCGCCGAGCAGCCCGCACCGCGGCTCGAGGCGGTCGCGCGATAGCGGTCGCGGTCGGAACGATGCGGGCGGCCGTGGTCGGCGGCCCGCGCCGGGCGGCCACGGCACGGGTGCCGGTCCCGGAGCCGGGGCCGGGCGAGACGCTGATCCGCGTGGAGGGCTGCGGCGTGTGCGGCTCCTCCCTCCCGCTCTGGGAGGGCCGCGACTGGTTCCGCTATCCCGCCCGGCCCGGTGCGCCGGGGCACGAGGTGTGGGGCGTCGCCGACGACGGGAGGCGCGTGGCCGCGCTCTCGTTCCACGGCTTCGCCGAGTGGGACGTGGCGCAGGAGGACTCGCTGGTCGAGCTCCCGCCGGAGCTGGACGGCGCCCCGTTTCCGGGCGAGGCCCTGGCGTGCGCCGTCAACGTGGTGCGGCGGGCGGCGGTCGCCGCCGGCGACCGCGTCGCCGTCGTCGGCCTGGGGTTCCTGGGCACGGCCGTCGCGCGCCTCGTCGGCGACGTCGCCGAGGTGCGGAGGGACACGCCGGTGGCCGGAGAGTTCGACGTCGTGATCGAGGCTGCGGGAACGCAGGCGGCGCTCGACGCCGCCTCGCGCCTCGTCGCGACCGGAGGACGGCTCGTGATCGCGGGCTTCCACCAGGACGGCCCGCGCACGGTCGACATGCAGAGCTGGAACTGGCGCGGGATCGACGTCGTCAACGCGCACGAGCGCGACGCACGGGCGTACGTGCGCGGCCTCCGCGAGGCGGTCGAGCTTGCGTGCACGGGCGCGCTCGACGTCGAGGCGCTCGTGACGCACCGACTGCCGCTCGAGCGCCTCGCTGACGCGTTCGAGCTCGCGCGGACGCGCCCGCCTGGCTTCCTGAAGGCGGTCGTATGCCCGTAGCGACGCTGCCGCGGCTCGGCTTCCTCGGCGTCGGCTGGATCGGGCGTAGCCGCCTCGAGGCGATCGAGCGTGCAGGCTGCGGGATCGTCGCAGCCGTCGCCGACCCCGCCGTCGAGGGCGCGCTCGCGTCCTTCGACGAGCTGCTCGCGCACGCTCTCGACGGCGTCGTGATCGCGACGCCGAGCGCGCTCCACGCCGAGCAGGCGATCGCGGCGCTCGAGCAGGGGCTGCCCGTGTTCGTGCAGAAGCCGGTCGGCCGGACGGCCGCCGAGGTACGCGCCGTCGTCGACGCTGCCGCGCGCGCGGACGTGCTGCTCGGCGTCGACCTCTCGTACCGCCACGCGGCGGCGTTCGCCGAGGCGCACGAGCAGGTGGGCGCCGGAACGGTCGGTGAGGTCTTCGCCGCCGACCTCGTCTTCCACAACGCCTACGGGCCGGACAAGCCGTGGTTCCGCGACCCGGCGCTCGCCGGCGGCGGTTGCGTCATCGACCTGGGCACGCATCTGGTCGACCTCGCGGTCTGGACGCTCGGCCTCGCGCCGCGCACGGTCGCGTCCCGCCTTCGCGGCGCCCCGGTCGAGACCTGGGCGACCGCCGAGCTCGACCACGTCCGGATCGCGTGCTCGTGGGACCTGCACGCCGGACGGGACGCGTGGGTCGAGGCGACGTTCTTCGGCTCCACGGGCACGGTGCGCGTGACGAACGTCGGCGGGTCGTTCTACGACTTCCGCTGCGAGCTCTACCGTGGCACCCGGCGGGAGCTGCTGGTCGAGCCGCCCGACGACTGGCCGGGTCGCGCGGCCGTGGAGTGGGCACGGCGGGTCGCTGCGGGCGAGCGGTTCGACGCCGACCAGGGCGGCGCGTTCGTCCGCGTCGCCGAGATCGTCGACCGCATCTACGGCCGATGAGGATCCTGATGACGGCCGACGCCGTGGGCGGCGTGTGGACGTACGCCCGCGAGCTCGCCGCGGCGCTCGACGCCGAGGTGACGATCGCGACCATGGGCCCCCTGCCCGACGAGCGGCCGCCGAACGTCCTCGTCTCGACGTTCGCGCTCGAGTGGCAGGACGACCCCTGGGAGGACGTCGACCGCGCCGGCGCGTGGCTGCTCGAGCTCGAGGAGGAGCTCGAGCCCGACCTCGTGCACCTGAACGGCTACGCGCACGGTTCCCTGCCGTGGCGGGCGCCGGTCGTCGTGGCGGCGCACTCCGACGTGTGCTCGTGGTGGTGGGCCGTGCACGACGGGCCGCCGCCGGAGCGCTACGACCGCTACCGCGCCGCCGTCGAGGCGGGGTTGCGCGCCGCGGACGTCGTGGTGGCGCCCACGCGCGCTGTGCTGTGCGACCTCCGCCGCCACTACCGCCTGTGCCGCGAGCAGGCGGTCGTGCCGAACGGCAGCTCCTTCATCCCCGCGTCGGCGCCGAAGGAGCCGCTCGTCGCGGCGCTCGGCCGGTTCTGGGACGAGGCGAAAAACCTGGCCGCGCTCGAGCGCGCGCGTCATGCGTGCCCGTGGCCGCTCGTCGTCGCAGGTGACGGCTCTCCGCTCGGGCGCCTCGACGGCGCCGGGGTGCGCTCGCTGCTCGCGCGCGCGAGTGTCTTCGCGGCGCCGACGCGGTACGAGCCGTTCGGGCTCGGGATCCTCGAGGCAGCCCGGTCGGGCTGCGCGCTCGTGCTCGGCGACGTCCCGAGCCTGAGGGAGGTGTGGAGCGACGCGGCGCTGTTCGCGCCGCCGGACGACGACGACGCGCTCGCCGCCGCGCTCCACCTCGTGGCAACCGACGAGGAGCTGCGAGACGAGCTTGCGGAACGGGCGCGGCGGCGTGCCGCGCGGTACACGGTCGAACGAATGGCTGCCGGCTATACGGCCGTCTACGAGCGCGCGCTGGCAAGGGTGACGGCATGAAGCTCGTGTTCTTCGTGCACTCGCTTGCGAGCTGCTGGAACCACGGCAACGCGCACTTCCTGCGCGGCGTCGTGCGGGAGCTGCGCGCGGCCGGTCACGAGGTCGACGTCTGGGAGCCGGAGGCGGGCTGGTCGAGGACGAACCTCGTGCGGGAGCGCGGCGCGGACGTCGCCGCCGAGCTCGGGACCCTCTTCCCCAGTCGCAGCTACGGCCGCGGCCTCGACGTCGCCGCCGCCGTCGCGAGTGCCGACGTGGCGCTCGTGCACGAGTGGAACGAGCCCTGGCTCGTCGCCGCCGTCGGCGCGTCGGGCGTCCCGGCGCTCTTCCACGACACCCACCATCGCGCAGTCACGCGGCCGGCCGAGATGGAGCGCTACGACCTCTCCGGGTACGCCGGCGTGCTGGCGTTCGGATCGGCCATCGCTGAGGTCTACCGGGAGCGGTCCTGGCACGACCGCGTGTGGACGTGGCACGAGGCGGCCGACCACCGCCTCTTCAGGCCGCTCGACCGGCCGCGCGCGCGCGACCTCGTCTGGATCGGGAACTGGGGCGACGGCGAGCGCACGCGCGAGCTGCGGGAGCTCCTGCTCGAGCCCGTTCGTCGCCTCGGCCTGACGGGCACGGTTCACGGCGTCCGGTATCCGCGCCGCGCGCTCGGCGCCGTCGCGGCCGCGGGCCTCGAGTACCGCGGGTGGATCCCGAACCACCGCGTGCCCGAGACGTTCGCGGCGCACCGCGTGACCGTGCACGTGCCGCGGCGGCCGTACGTGGAGGCGCTGCCGGGGATTCCGACGATCCGCGTCTTCGAGGCGCTCGCGGCGGGAATCCCGCTCGTGTCGGCGCCGTGGGAGGACATCGACGGGCTCTTCCGCGACGGCGACTTCCTCTGGGCACGCAACGGCGACGAGATGGTGCGTGCGCTGCGCGAGGCGCTCGCCGACCCGTCGTTCGCCGAGCGTGGCCGCGAGACGGTGCTCGCCCGGCACACGTGCGCGCATCGCGTGCGCGAGCTGCTCGGGATCCTCGCCGAGCTCGGGATCCGCGACGAGGTCGTGGCGGCGTGAACATCGCCTGGTTCGCGTCGTCGCTCGTCTCGTCCTACTGGAACGGAGCGGCGACCTACTACCGCGGTCTCGTGCGCGCCCTCGCCGACCGCGGGCACGAGATCACGTTCTACGAACCGGATGCGTACGCCCGGCAGGAGCACCGCGACATTGCCGACCCGCCGTGGGCCGAGGTGGTCGTCTGGCGGCCGACGGAGGCGAACGCGCGACGGCTCGTTCGCGGGGCGCGGCGCGCCGACCTCGTCGTCAAGGCGAGCGGCGTCGGCGTCCTCGACGACGTGCTCGAGGAGGCGATCGCCGCGCTCGACGGACCGACGCGCGTCTTCTGGGACGTCGACGCCCCGGCCACTCTCGCCGCCGCCGATGCGCGCCTCGCCGCCCTGGTCGCGCAGTTCGACCTCGTGCTCACGTACGGCGGCGGCGACCCGGTCGTGGAGCGGTACCTCGAGCTCGGCGCGCGCGACTGCGCTCCGGTCTACAACGCGCTCGATCCGGAGACGCACCACCCCGTTCGGCCGGACCCACGGTTCGAAGCGGATCTCGCCTTCCTCGGCAACCGTCTTCCCGACCGCGAGGCGCGCGTCGAGGAGCTCTTCCTGCACGCGGCCGAGCTCGCGCCCGACAGACGGTTCCTGTTCGGCGGCGCGGGGTGGGATGGGAAGCCGCTGCCGCCGAACGTCGTGTACCTCGGGCACGTCGGCACGGCAGACCACAACGCGTTCAACGCGACGCCGCTCGCGGTGCTAAACGTGACGCGCGACTCCATGGTCGCGAACGGCTGGTCGCCGCCGACGCGGGTGTTCGAGGCCGCCGGCGCGGGCGCGTGCCTGATCACCGACGCGTGGCGCGGGATCGAGGAGTTCCTCGAGCCGGGCGCGGAGGTGCTCGTCGCCGTGGACGGCGCGGACGTCCCGGAGCACGTGCGGTCGCTGACTCCGGAAGGCGCGCGGACGATCGGCGCCGCCGCACGCGAGCGCGTGCTGCGCGAGCACACGTACGCGCAGCGCGCGGAGCAGGTCGAGGCCTTGCTGGCGACGCGCGTATGAAGACGGTCTGGCTCGGGCTCTCGATCACGTCGTCGTGGGGCAACGGTCACGCCACGAACTACCGCGCCCTCCTCGCCGCCCTCCGCCGGCGCGGGCACGAGGCGCTGTTCCTCGAGCGCGACGTGCCCTGGTACGCCGCGAACCGCGACTTCGACGCGCCCTACGTTCGGCTCTACGGCAGCGTCGAGGAGCTCGCGCGGTTCGCCGACGACGTCCGGCAGGCAGACGTCGTCGTCGTCGGCTCCTACGTGCCCGACGGCTGCGACGTGGCCGGCTGGGTGCTCGAGGAGGCCCAGGCGGTGACGGCCTTCTGGGACATCGACACGCCCGTCACCGCGGCGAAGCTGGCGCTCGGCGACCACGAGTACCTCTCGCCCGAGCTCGTCCCCCGCTTCGACCTGTACCTCTCGTTCACCGGCGGGCCGTTCCTCGAGTCGCTCGGCGCACGGCGGCCGACGCCGTTCTACTGCACGTCCGACCCGCGGCTCTACCGCCCGCTCCGCATGCCCGTTCGCTGGGAGCTCGGCTACCTCGGCACCTACTCGGACGACCGTCAGCCGAAGGTGGACGAGCTGCTCCTCGCGCCCGCGAGGGCGCGTCCCGAGGAGGCGTTCGCGCTCGCCGGGCCGCAGTACCCGGAGGCGATCTCGTGGCCGCCGAACGTCGAGCGGTTCGACAGCCTCGCGCCGCGCGAGCATCCGGCGTTCTACGCGTCGCAGCGGTTCACGCTCAACGTCACGCGCGCCGACATGGCCGCCGCCGGCTGGTCGCCGAGCGTGCGGCTCTTCGAGGCTGCGGCGTGCGGCGTGCCGGTGATCTCGGACTGGTGGGAAGGGCTCGACGCGTTTTTCGAGCCGGGCCGCGAGATCCTGATCGCGGAGACGTGCGAGGACGTGCTCCGCCACCTGAGCGAGGGCGATCGCGCGACCGGCACGCGGGCGCGGGCGCGTGTGCTCGCCGCCCACACGCCGGAGCATCGGGCCGCCGAGCTCGAGCAGCACGTTGCGCGCGTGCGGGAGGAGGTATTGCAGCGGTGACCTTGCAGTCGGACGCCGCCCACGACGCGGAGATCGCAGCGCTCGGGCCGTGGTTCCACAACCTGCACCTGCCGGACGGCCGCGAGACCGCGCCCGACCATCCGCTCGGCGACTTCCCATCGTTCAAGTGGCGCGAGATCGCCCCGTACGTCCCCGCCGAGCTCGACGGCTGGACTGCGCTCGACATCGGCTGCAACGCGGGCTTCTACACGTTCGAGCTCGCCCGGCGCGGCGCCTACGTGACCGGGCTGGAGCCCGACGAGCACTACCTCCGCCAGGCGCGGTGGGCGGCGGACCACTACGGGCTCGCCCGCTCCGTCGAGCTCCGACGGGGGACGGTATACGAGCTGGCGGATACGGACGAGCGGTGGGACCTCGTCCTCTTCATGGGCGTGCTGTACCACCTACGGCATCCCCTGCTCGCGCTGGACGCGGTCGCGGCGGCGACGTCGCGGCTCGTCGTCCTGCAGACGCTGACGATGCCCGGCGACGAGCGCGCAGAGACGCCCGCCGACCTCGACCTGGACGACCGCGAGCGCCTGCGCGACCCGGGGTGGCCCGCGATGGCGTTCATCGAGCACGGCCTGGCCGACGACGAGACGAACTGGTGGGCGCCGAACGCCGCGTGCGTGGAGGCGATGGCCCGGTCGGCCGGGTTGCGCGTCGACGCGCACCCGGCACACGAAGTGTGGCTGTGCAGCCCGGCCTAGCCGCTGCCGTTCGCGTTCGCGCGGTCGACGAGCTTGTTGAAGCGGCTCCCTTCCTCGTCCTGGTAGAGGAACGCCAGCTTGTTCTCGTCGAACGCCTGGAACCAGTCGTCCCAGGACATCTCCTCGAGGCTCTCGTCGGGATCGCGAAAGTCGATCCGCAGGATCCCGGGGTCGCCGGTGCCGCCCGTCTCCTTGACCCGCGCCGGCCTGCCGCCGCGTGCCTCGGCCCACCGGCGGATCTCGTCGTGATCGGTGGTCGTCTTCGCTTCCGCCATGCGTCGCAGATGCCCGAGCGGCATCGCCTCAAACGAACCGCGCGAGCGTCTGCCTGCCGTGGAGGAGCGGTGCCGCGAGGTCGCCCGCCGTGCCCACGCGGGCGGCGACGACAGCAGGCGTGAGGGCTGCCGGGTCGAGGCCCGGGCGGACCTCGTCCCAGGAGAGCGGCGTCGCGACGGCGGCGGTGGGGAGCGGCCGGATCGAGTACGGCGCCACGACCTGCTGGCCGTGCCCGTTCATCTTCACGTCGAGCTTCACGTCGCGCACGCCCACCCGCCGCAGGGTGTCGGCCATGGTCCGCGCGAAGGCACGGACGTCGTCGTACGTGTGGCGCCGCGCGATCGGGACGCGCACGTGCATCCCGTCTCCGCCCGTCGTCATCGGGACGGATTCGAGGCCGAGCGCCGACAGGGCCTCGTGCAGCAGTCGGGCGGCGTCGACGACCGCCGCGAACGGCGCGTCCCGCGGGTCGAGGTCGAGGAGCACGACGTCCGGCCGCTCGGGGCGGTCGAGGCGCGAGGTCCAGACGTGCAGGTCGATCGCGCCGTAGTCGACCGCCCAGAGCAGCGTGCGCCGGTCGCGGACGACGACGTAATGCACGAGCGCGCCGCCTCTGGACTTCGCAGGCTGGGCCGTTGTCGGCACCCACGCCGGCGCGTCGGCGGGCTTGTCCTTCAGCCAGCGGTACGGAGAGCGCGGGCCGTTGTAGTGCTGCTTGATCGTGAACGGCCGGTTCCGGAGATGCGGGAGCACGACCGGCGCGAGCTCGTCGTAGTATGCGATCGCGTCGCGCTTCCGGAGGCCGAGCTCCGGCCACCAGAGCTGGTCGGGGCGCCGAACGTCCATCGCACGTCCGTGTTCCTGTTGGCGACGCGGAAGAAAGCTGCGCCGATCGCCGTCATGTGAGTGCTGCAACGAGGCAGCATCCCCGAAAGGAGGATGGCGCAGTGGAATCAGTCGGCACAGCCCGGCTCACCGAGGAGATCCCGGCACCGCGCGCGGTGGCGGCGAGCGTCTCGCGGCGAGCGATCACGGACGTCTTGCACGCGGACGGCACCCCCGAGCTCACGCTCGAGGTCGTCGCGCCGGACCGCGGTGACCGCGGGACGATCAGCATGACCTGGAGCCGCGAGGATCTGGAGCGGCTCCTCGAGGCCGCCTCGGGAGACGAGGTGGTGTTGACCTTCGACCGCGACGAGCTCGCGAGCGCATTCGGCGACGTCGAGGCGCACGGGCTGCGCACCCGGGCGGCCGTGTTCGCCGTTGCCGCCGCCGGAGCGCTCGGCTCCGGCGTGACGGCCGCGAACGCGATGCTCGCCGGTGGGGACGGCGGCGGGACCGCGGGGACGCCGGTCGAGGCAACCTCGACTGCCGGCGCGACGGACGCGCTCCAGGCACGGTCGGAGGCGATGAACCAGCAGTACGGGCTCGGCTCGGCGGGCGACACCGCCGCCGTGCGCGCTCTCCAGGAGCGCGGCTCGGCGATGAACGCCACCTACGGGCTGGGGGACGAGGCGACGGCGTCCCGCGTCACCGACGTCTCTTCGGCCGGCGGATACGGGCCGGCGCCGACCGCGTCCTCCGGAGGGATCGGGTTCCAGAGCCCGACGACGGACGACGCGCTGCTCGCCGCCGGGCTGCTCCTGACGATCGCTGGCGCGACGTTCGCCGTGAGGCGGACGACCTCGCCGCGGCCCGCGTAGAAGACGCACGACCCGGTTCCCCTTCCGGGGGAACCGGGTCAGGTCTCGCCGAGATAGGTCTTCCGGACCTGCTCGTTCGTCTTCAGCGCGGCTGCGCTGTCGGCGAGGACGATGCGGCCGGTCTCGAGCACGTAGCCGCGGTCGGCCGCGTCGAGCGCCATCAGCGCGTTCTGCTCGACGAGGAGGATCGACGTCCCCTGCTCGTTGATCTGCCCGATGATGTCGAAGATCCGCTCGACGAAGATCGGCGCGAGGCCCAGCGACGGCTCGTCCAGGAGCAGCAGCTTCGGCCTTGCCATCAGCGCACGCCCGATCGCGCACATCTGCTGCTCGCCGCCGGACATCGTCCCCGCCTTCTGGTTGCGGCGCTCGCGCAGCCGCGGGAACAGCTCGAACACCCGGTCCATGTCTTCCTTGATCCCACCGCGGTCGTGCCGCTGGAACGCCCCCATCTCGAGGTTCTCCGTCACGGTCATGCGCGGGAAGAGCCGCCGGCCCTCGGGCGACTGCGCGATGCCACGCTTCACGATCTCGTGCGCTGCGACGGTCGTGATGTCGCGGCCCTGGAAGCGGATCGAGCCTTGCCGCGGCCGGTTGAGCCCGTTGATCGAGCGCAGCGTCGTCGTCTTGCCGGCGCCGTTCGCTCCGAGCAGCGTGACGATCTCCCCCTCGCGGACCTCGAGCGACACGCCCTTCAGCGCCTGAATCGACCCGTAGTACGCGTGGACGTCGTTGACCTCCAGGATCGGCGAGGCGCCGTTCGACGTGAGTGTCACGACAGCCCCTGCCGCTTCATGTCCTCCACCGCGGCCTTGCCGAGGTACGCCTCGATCACGCGCTCGTTCTGCTGCACCTCGCGCGGCGAGCCCTCGGCGATCTTCTCGCCGTAGTCGAGCACCGACACGCGGTCGGAGACGCCCATGACGACGCGCATGTCGTGCTCGATCATCAGCACCGTCAGCCCGCGCTCGTCGCGCAGGTGACGGCCGACGAACTGTGTGAACTCGGCCGACTCCTGCGGATTCATCCCGGCAGTGGGCTCGTCGAGGAGCAGGAGCTTCGGGTCGGTCGCGAGCGCGCGGGCGACCTCGAGCTTGCGCTGCTCGCCGTACGGCAGGTTCTTCGCCGCCTCGTACGCCTTCCGGCGTAGGCCCACCTCTTCGAGCAGCTCGAGCCCGCGCTCGCGCGCCTCCTTCTCCTCGCGGCGCACTGCCGGGGTGCGCAGGATCGAGTTGAAGAGGTTCGCGCGCATGCGCGAGTGCATGCCGACCATCACGTTCTCGAGCGCCGTCATGTTCTGGAAGAGCCGGATGTTCTGGAACGTCCGCCCCATCCCCCGCGCCGTGATCGCGTGCGGCGGCTTGCCCGTCACGTCCTCGCCGAGAAACAGGATCGAGCCGCCGGTCGGCTTGTAGACGCCGGTGAGCATGTTGAAGAACGTGGTCTTGCCCGCGCCGTTCGGGCCGATCAGCGAGACGACCTTCTTCGTCGGCACCGTGAAGGAGACGTCGTTGACGGCGATGAGGCCGCCGAACTCCTTCCGTACGTCGGTCGCGACGAGCAGGTTGCCGTCCGTCTCCGGCGTCGACGCGCTCATGCCTCGGCTCCCGCGTGCGTCGCCTCGTAGAGGGGCTCGTCGTGGACGCCCTCGTGCAGCTCCGCCGCACGGCGCCTAGACGGGATCAGCCCTTCGGGCCGGAAGAGCATCACCACCAGGATGATCAGGCCGTAGATGCCGGACGCATACAGCGGCACGTCGAGGTTCGGGTGCCAGTGGCCGACGTGGATGTTGGAGTTGATCCACGCGCCGGTGTTCGCGAGCCCCTCCTGGTTCAGGTACGCGAGGAACGCGGCGCCGACGATGACGCCGACGATGTTCCCCATCCCGCCGAGGATGACCATGCAGAGGATGAACACCGAGATGTTGAAGAAGAAGTCGCCGGGGAACGTCGCGCTCTTGAAGACCGCGTAGTACGCGCCGGCGACGCCGCCGAAGAACGCGCCGCTCGCGTACGCCCACGTCTTCGTGCGCATGAGCGGGATCCCCATCGCGGCCGCGGCCGTCTCGTCCTCGCGAATGGCGATCCACGCCCGGCCGAGGCGCGAGTACTGCATGCGCAGCGAGCAGAAGACGGTGAACAGGAGCAGGAGGATCGCGACCCAGAAGAAGACGTCCGTCGACTGGACCTGGTGGCCGAACACGGTCGCCTTGCAGCAGCTGAGGAAGTTCGACGGCAGGAAGCCCCCCGTCGCGTTCGAGAGCGAGTTGCCGAAGCCGATCGAGTCGATGGGCGTGATCCCGTTCGGCCCGTTCGTCAGGTTGATCCCGGTGCCGAACAGGTTGTCGCCGTTGCGGGCGATCTGCGGCAGGATCTCGCCGAAGCCGAGCGTCACGATCGCGAGGTAGTCGCCGCGCAGGCGGAGAGTCGGAAGACCGATGACGATCCCGAAGAACGCCGTGATGATCCCGGCCAGCAGGAGCAGGATCCAGACCGACACGTGGATACCGCCGGCGCCCGGAACGAGCCCGACGGCCCCGAAGTCGAAGTTGTGCGCCGGCACGGCCGCGACCGGGCAGTTGGCGACGCTGAAGCCGTGCTTCGGACACCTCTGGCCGGCGAACTGCTGGCTGGCGAAGAACGCCGCCGTGTAGGCGCCCGTGGCGTAGAACGCGACGTAGCCGAGGTCGAGCAGCCCTGCGTAGCCGACCACGATGTTCAGGCCGACCGCCATCATCACGAACACGAGCATGTAGACGCCCGTGGCGATGTCCGGCCACGACCCGAAGACCGGGATCGTGAACAGCCTGTCCTGGTAGAAGGGGTAGAAGACCGCCGCCAGCACCGCGACCGCGGGCACGGCCCACGTCCGCAGCCGCTGCGGCACCCAGAAGACGGCGAACGCGATCGCGAGCAGCACGCCGAACGACCTCGGGCCGAAGATCAGGAAGATCGCGACGAGCGCCGCCTCGGCGGCCAGCTTCCACGGGAGCGGCGGCAGGCGGTGGATCCAGTAGAGCGCCGCGACGGTCACGACCGCGTATCCGAGGGCGTGGTCGACGAAGAACAGCAGGATCGCGAGCACGATGGCGCCGGCTATCGACGCGCCGACGCGCTGCTCGTACGGAAGCGTCTTCCAGCGCGCGCGGAGCTTGTTGCGCAGGCCGATCGCCTCCGCCGGCGACTCGCCGCGCGTGTCGACGTGCGTCCCCTCGGGATGCTCGGTCAGCGCACTCTCCTCAGCCGCCTTCGGGTGTCTTCTCGCCGAGCAGGCCTTCGGGGCGGAAGACGAGGATGAGGATCAAGATCGAGAACACGATCGACTCGGTCCAGTCGGAGCCCGGCATGTGCCACGGCAGCCCTTCGTTCCACGCCTGGATCAGGCCGATCGTGACCGCGCCCAGCACCGCGCCTGGGAGGTTCCCGATCCCGCCGAGCACGGCGGCGGTGAACGAGATGAGGCCGAGCTGGAAGCCCTGGTCGAACCGTACGCTCGTCGCCCAGAGCGAGTAGAGAGTCCCCGCGGCGCCGGCGAGCGCGCCGGCGATCAGGAACGTGAACGAGATCGTGCGGTTGACGTTGATGCCCATGATCGCGGCCGCGTCCTTGTCCTGCGCCGTCGCGCGCATCGCCTTTCCCTGCCGGGTCTGCTGCACGAGCCAGAGCAGCGCGAGCAGCACGGGGATGGTGATGATCACGACGATCAGGTGGTTCCACTGGTAGTCGACCCCGCCGACCGAGAACACGTTCGAGTGCGGGAAGACGTCCGGCGCGATCACGTACTCCGGCCCCTTCCAGGCGAGGCCGATGTCCTGGATGATGAAGCTGACGCCGATCGCCGTGATCAGCGGCGCGAGCCGAGGCGCGCCGCGAAGCGGCCTGTAGGCGACGAACTCGATCGTCGCGTTGATCGCCCCGCACGCCAGCATGGAGAGGAGCAGCACCGCGAAGACGATCGGCACGATCGCGATCCCCTGACCGTGGTGGAGCCCGAACCAGTCCGTGCCGAAGGTGATCGTGAACATGCCCCCGAGCATGAACACGTCGCCGTGGGCGAAGTTGATCAGCTCCAGGATCCCGTAGACGAGGGTGTAGCCGAGCGCGATCAGCGCGTAGACGCAGCCGTTCGTGAGCCCGATCAGGGTCGTCTGCGCGAACTGCGACGGCGAGACGGTCGCCTCCTTCACGAGGAGGACGACGAGCGCGACGACGAAGACGAGCCCGATGCTCCCGATCAGGCTCGGGCGCTTGAAGCGGGTCGCCAGGGTCGGTGCTGAGGCTTCGGCGGCCACGGAGTTCTCGCGGACTCTACTGCGTTCCAGGGAAAAGTCCTATCTCGCGGCTACGATGATCGCGCGCCGGAGTGGCGGAACTGGTCTACGCGATGCGCTCAAAACGCATTGCCCTTCGGGGCGTGTGGGTTCGAGTCCCACCTCCGGCATGCTCAGCTCGAGCGAGAGGTCGCACCAATGGTGTCTGACACCAGTGGTGTCAGACACCATCCTCGGCGGTAGTCAGCGGACGGCGGCCGCGATCGCGGCCAGGTGCTCCGGCGTCGTGCCGCAGCAGCCGCCGACCACCTTCACCCCACGCTCGGCATAGCCGGTGAGGTGCCGCGCCATGTCGTCCGGCGACGCGTCGTAGACGACCTCGCCGGCGACGACACGCGGGACGCCCGCGTTCGGCTTCACCCAGAGCGGCAGCCCGTCCGCGTGCTCCAGCAGCTCGTCGACGATCGCGTCGGTGTCGTCGAGCGACTTGCCGCAGTTCGCGCCGACAGCCGCGACGCCGAGCGGCGCGAATGCCTCGACGACTTCGGCCGGCGTCAGCCCCATCATCGTCCGCCGCCCCTGGTCGAAGCTGTACGCAACGACGACCGGCAGGTCGGTGGCCATGCGGATGCCCTCCAGCGCCCAGAGCCCCTCGTCGAGCGAGAAGAACGTCTCGAGCACGAGCAGGTCGACACCGCCGGCGAGCGCCCGCGCCTGGTCGGCGAACGTCGACACCGCGAGCTCGCGTGTGAGCGGCCCGAGCGGATCGCTCAGGTGGCCGGTCGGGCCGATCGACCCGGCGACGATCACCTCCGGGTCGACGGCGTCGCGCGCCAGCTCGGCGGCGCGCCGGTTCACCTCCTCCGCGCGGCCGGCGAGCGGCCCGTCGGCGAGGCGCAGCGACGTCGCGCCGAACGTGCACGTGAGGACGAGCTCCGCGCCGGCATTCACGAATGCGCGATGGAGCTCCTGGACGCGCTCCGGTGCGTCGAACACCCACTCCTCGGGCGCGACGCCGGGCACGATGCCCATCCGCTGGTAGTTCGTCCCCGTCGCGCCGTCGGCGACGACGACACGTTGACGCGCGAGCGCTTCGACGAACGAGGCCATCGCCGCAGCGTACGCGGCGAAGACGGCTAGGCGTTCAGCTCGGCGAGCCGGCGTGCGACGCGCCCGGCCGCGCGCGCGAGCTCCGCCGCGGCCTCCGCGTCGCCGACGACTGCGGTCCGGAGCTGTCCGCGAACGTGCTCGGCGAGGACGGCGACCTCGTCCGCGCAGAGCGCGATCTCCTCGGGAACCGCGATGATCAGCGAGCGCGTCTCCGCCGTCCGCTCGACCATGAACGCCTCGTAGGCCGCGGCGTCCTCGTCCGCCAGCTCGACGAGCCGCGACCAGAGCGCCTTCGCCCGCACGATCGTGTCCTCGTCGTCCGCGAAGCGTCCTGCGAGCTCCACCAGCGCCGCGGCGAGCGCGGCGGTCACCGCGGTGGCGGCCCCGCTGGCCGGCGTCGGCGTCCGCTCGCCGAGCGCCGCCAGGAACTCACCGACTCGCCGCTCGCTCAGGCTCATGTCTGTAGAACGGGACGTGCTCGGGCGGGAGCGGAGTGTTGCCGCGGATCACGTCGGCGGCCCGCTCGGCAACCATCATCGTCGGCGCGTAGATGTTGCCGTTCGGCACGAACGGGAAGACGCTCGCGTCGACGACTCGGAGGCCGTCGAGGCCGAAGACGCGCATCGACGCGGGATCCACGACCGTGCCCATCGCGCACGTGCACGAGGGATGGAGTGCGGTCTCGCCGTCGCGTGCGACCCAGTCGAGGATCTCCTCGTCGGTCGTCACCGTCGACCCCGGGGACAGCTCCCCCGCGTTGAACGGCTCGAAGGCCGGAGCCTCCAGGATGGCCCGCGCCGCACGCACGCACTCCGCCCACTCGCGACGGTCCTGATCCGTGGAGAGGTAGTTGAAGGTGAGCGCGGGCTTCGCCCGCGGGTCGGCCGACCGGACGGCGACGGTGCCGCGCGCGTCGGAGTACATCGGTCCGACGTGGAGCTGGTAGCCGTGGCCCTGCGGCGCCGTGCCGTCGTAGCGGACGGCGATCGGCAGGAAGTGGAACATCACATTCGGATACGCGACGTCGTCGTTCGAGCGGATGAACCCGCCCGCTTCGAAATGGTTGGACGCCCCGGGCCCCCGCTTCGCCACTATCCACTCGAGCCCGACGAGCGGCCGCATCCGCCAGCGGTAGTACGGCGCCAGCGTCACGGGCTGCTTCGACGCGCACTGGACGTAGACCTCGAGGTGGTCCTGCAGGTTGCGACCGACCTCGGGCAGGTCGTGGACGACGCGGACGCCCACGCGCTCGAGGTGGTCGGCGTCGCCGATCCCCGAGAGCTGCAGGAGCTGCGGTGAGTTGATCGCGCCGCCGCAGAGGATCACCTCGCCGGCGCGGATCGTCTCGCCGCCGACGCGCACGCCGACGGCACGCGAGCCGTCGAGCACGAGGCGCTCCACGAACGTCCGAGTCCGCACCTCGAGGTTCGGGCGCCTGCGCGCGGGGCGCAGGTACGCGTCGGCGGCCGACCATCTGCGCCCGCGCCAGATGTTGCGGTCGAACTCCGCGAAACCCTCCTGCCTGTAGCCGTTCACGTCGCTGGTGAGCTCGTAGCCCGCCTCCTGTACGGCGGCAAAGAACGCGGCGAAGAGCGGCCCACGCGCCGGCCCGCGCTCGAGGATCAGCGGACCGTCGCCGCCCCGCCACTCGTCGGCGCCGGCGAGGCACGTCTCCATCTTCTTGAAGTACGGCAGGCAGTGGGCGTAGTCCCAGTCCCGCAGGCCGCCCTCGTGCGCCCAGCGTTCGTAGTCGAGCGGGTTGCCGCGCTGGAAGATCATCCCGTTGATGGAGCTCGACCCGCCGAGCACCTTGCCGCGCGCGTGGTAGATGCGGCGGCCGTGCATGAACGGCTCCGGCTCCGACTCGTACTTCCAGTCGTAGAAGCGGTTGCCGATCGGGAACGACAGCGCGGCCGGCATGTGGATGTAGAGGTCCCACCACGAGTCGCGGCGTCCCGCCTCGAGGACGAGGACGCGGGTACCGGGATCCTCCGTGAGGCGCGCGGCGAGCGCACAGCCGGCGCTCCCGCCGCCGACGATGACGTAGTCGTACGTCACGCGGCGCTACACGCCACGCGGGCTCACGTCCTCGAGCGCGACGCGCATGAGATCCCGGATCGAGACGATGCCGCACGGCTTGCCTCCGTCGAGCACCGGCAGGTGGCGAAAGCCGCCGTGAATCATGACGACCGCCGCCTGCTGCGTCGTCTCGTCGGCGTCGACCGTCTCGGGGTGGCGCGTCATCCAGTCGCCGACGCGCCCGCTGACGTCGCCGGAGCCGACGGCTCGCAGCACGTCGCGCTCGGTGATGATCCCGATCAGCCGTTCCTCCTTGACGACGAGCGCCGACCCGACGCTGCGCCCCGTCATCGCCGCCGCGGCCGCGGTCAGCGGCGTCTCCTCCTCGAGCGTCAGCAGCCCCCGCGCCATCACGTCGCCCACCGTCTTCATGGCTCGATCCGGGAATGGTGTCTGACACCGGTGGTGAAAGGCCGCACTACTAGTCGCCCAGCTCCGTCCGCCGGCGGTCGACGAACGCCTTCAGCTCCTCCTTGAGGGCCGGGTCGATCGGCGGCTCCTCGTACTCCTCGAGGGTCTTGCGCCAGATCTCGGAGGCGCGCGACGCGGCGTCCTTGCCGCCGTTGCGCGACCAGCGCTCGTAGTTCTCCGTCGACGACAGGATCGGCCGGTAGAAGCACTCGCGAAAGCGCTCCAGCGTGTGCGCCGCGCCGAGGAAGTGGCCGCCCTGCCCGACCTCCTGGTGGGCGCTGTAGGCGAGCGCTTCCTCGTCGATCCGGAGCGGCTCGAAGACCTCGTGCAGCATCCGCAGCAGCTCCACGTCGACGATGAACTTCTCGTAGCAGGAGACGAGAGCCGACTCGAGCCACCCGGCGGCGTGCATCACGAAGTTGGTGCCGGCGAGGAAGGTCGGCCACATCGTCATCGCGGCCTCGTAGCCGGCCTGCGCGTCGACGACCTGCGACGACGTCAGCCCGCCGCCGCTCCGGAACGGCAGCCCGTAGTGCCGGGCGATCTGGCCCGTGCAAAGCAGCCCGACCGCTGACTCCGGCGTGCCGAACGACGGCGAGCCCGACTGCATGTCGGTGTTCGAGAGGAACGACCCGAAGACGACGGGGCACCCGGGCCGGATCGTCTGCACGAGCGCGATCCCGGCGAGGGCCTCCCCCACCTGCTGCGCGAGCGTCGCGGGCACCGAGACCGGCGACATCGCGCCCATCAGCAGGAACGGCGTGATCACGAGCGCCTGCTTCGCCTTGGCGTACACGAGCAGCGCCGAGAGCATGCGATCGTCGTAGCGGAGCGGGGAGTTGACGTTGATCAGCGACAGGACGCCCGGCGTCTCCTCGAGCGAGTCGCGCCCGAACACCATCTCCGCCATCGCGATCGTGTCCTCGGCGTTCGGGCCCGACGTGACCGACCCCATGAAGGGCTTGTCCGAGAGCGTGAGGAGCGCGTACACCATGTCGAGGTGCCGCGAGTCGAGCGGCTTGTCGTTCGGCTCGCAGATCGTCCCGCCCGGCGTGTCGAGCTCCGGGAACGCCTGCGCGAGGCGCACGAGGTTCTCGAAGTCGGCGTACGTCGCGTCGCGCCGCTCGAGCCCCTCGCGCACGAACGGGCAGCCGTAGACCGCGGCGAAGGCCATGTGCTTTCCGCCGATGTGGATCGTCCGCTCCGGGTTCCGCGCCTGGAGGTCGAACTCGCGCGGGGCCTTCGCAACCTGCTCGAGGACCCAGTCGGGATCGAGCCTCACGAGCTGGCCGTCGACCTGCTGGCCCGCGTCCTTCAGCACCTGGACGGCCTCGTCGTGCAGGAACTCGATCCCGAGCTCGCTGACGATGCGTCGCCAGCCGCGCTCGAGCTCCTGCAGCGCAGCCTCGTCGAGGATCTCGTAGCGCGGCATTTCGTTCACTAGCATCGGGTTGCCTCCCTCTCGAGCTCAGCTCGCCGTCGGCGAACTGAGCTCGTGCGTGCGCCCATCAGCAGTCGTTCCAACGCCCGCTCGAGCCCCGCGTCGCCGACGACGCGGACCTCGAGCGGCAGGCCGAGCCTACGCGCAGCGGCCTCCGCCTTCACGCGCAGTGCGTCAGTCGGCCGCTGCGCAAGCCAGACGACGCGCTCGTAGTGGCCGAAGTAGTCGTCGCGCAGCTCCGGGTGACGGTCGAGGCCGAGTCCGCGCCAGACGACCCGATCGAAGGCACGGACGAGGAAGTCGGTCAGGTAGTACGTCCCGGGCTCGTGCTCCTCGAAGCCGCCGAAGAGCTGGTAGCAGTCGGCACCCTCGAGCCGCGACAGGCCGTCGAGCGCGCCGCGCGTGCCGCAGTCCGCGTAGCCGACGATGATCTCGGTCGCTCCGGTGCCGGCCAAGCCGGCACCCGCGCTCAGCGCGGCGCGGATGCGCTCCGGCCGGTTGTGCAGCTCGGGCGGGAGCGGCTGCACGTCCAGGTCCCACCCGCGGCGCTTCGCGATCTGCCCGATATGGAGCGCGAGCGCGCCACACGCCACGATCGTCTGCGTCATCCCGGGAACTGGAGCTGGTCGACGAACAGGTCGTTGAAGTCGGCGCGCCCCGACAGCTCGACGTAGGCCACTTCGTCGAGCACGGCATTGGCGGCCGCGCGCTCCGTGACGGAGAGAGCGGCGATCTTCGCGCCCTCGCCGGCGACGTTCCCGGCCGCGACGATCCGCGCGAGCGGCAGACGCGGCACGAGGCCGATCTTGACCGCGCTCGCGGCGGTCAGATACGAGCCGAACGATCCGCCGAGCAGCACCTGCGACACGTCGCCGGGGTCGATCCCGAGGTCCTTGCAGAGGATCGTCCAGCCGGTCGCGATCGACGCCTTGGCGAACTGCAGCTCGCGCACGTCGCGCTGCGACAGGAACACGCCGTCGGCGAGATAGAAGACGGTCTCCTCGCCGATCTTCCCGAGGCGCTCCGACGAGCCGGCCACGAAGCGGCCGGAGTGGTCGAGGATGCCGGCCGAGACGAGCTCGGCGACCGCGTCCACGAGCCCGGAGCCGCAGAGCCCGACGGGGACGGTGTCGCCTATCACCGCCAGCTGCACGTCCCCTTCGACGATCTTGACGCCCTCGATCGCGCCGTCGGCGGCGCGCATGCCGCAGCGGATCTGCGCCGCCTCGAACGCCGGACCGGCGGGCGCCGCGCAGGCGAGCGCGCGCTCGGACGACCCGAGCACGATCTCCGAGTTCGTCCCGACGTCGATGAAGAGGCGCGTCCGCTTGTCGAGCGTCAGCCCGGTGGCGAGGATGCCGGCGACGATGTCCGGGCCGACGTAGGCGCCGAGCGCAGGGAAGAGGACTGCGGGGGCGCGCTCGTGCACCGCGATCCCGAAGTCCGCCGCCTTCGCCTCGGGCAGCCGCCGCGCCGCGATCGTGAAGGGCGCCATCGAGAGCGGCTCCGGGTCGATGCCGAGCGCGAGCTGGATCATCGTCACGTTGCCGGTCACGACCACCTCGTACACCTCGCGCGGATCGACGTCCGCCTCGCCGCACACCTCGCGCGTGAGCATCGACAGCGTCTCGTGCGCGCGGTCGCGGAGCCGCTCGAGCGTCTCCGGGTCGAGCATCGTCGCGCTGATGCGCGAGATCACGTCCGCGCCGAACGGCTGCTGCGCGTTCAACACCGAGCGCACTGCCGCCGGCTGCCCGGTCTCGAGGTCGAGGAGCGTCGCGACGACCGTCGTCGTCCCGAGGTCGAAGGCGATCGCATGGCGCCGGCCGCTCGTGTCGCCCGGCTCGACGTCGACGAGCAGGTCGTCGACGAAGACGGCCGTCACGTCCCAGTCCGACTCGCGCAGCGTCCGCCCGAGCGATCGGACGAGCTCGAGCGGCACCCGCAGCTCGACGTCGTCCATCGCCTGCAGGACGCGCTCGAGGTCGGGTGTCTGGTCCTCGAGCGTCGGCTCCGACAGGACCAGGTGGCGCTTCTGCACCGCCGGGCGCAGGATCACGTGCCGACCGACGCCGGCGAGCGCGGCCTTCGGCCGCGTCTGCAGCGGCGGCACCTCGATCGTCAGGTCCTGCTCGGCGTGGGCGCGGCACGCCAGCCGCCAGCCGGCGCGCAGCTCGTCGGGCGAGAACGCGCGCGGGTCGACCGCCGACACCGGCTGCTCCCCTGCCGCCACGCGCACCTTGCACTTCTTGCACGTGCCGTGGCCGCCGCACGTCGAGTCGATCGCGACCCCGTTCCAGCTCGCGCAGTCGAACAGCGTCGTGCCCGCGGGAACGCGCGCCTCCTTCGCCTGCCCGTCGTGCTGCCGGAAGACGAGCCGGACCCGCTCCGGATGCGCCTCCTCGATCACGGGCTCCGGCACGTTCATGCCGCCTGCGCCTGCTTCCTGCGGTACGCGGCGATCCAGCTCGCGCCCCACTCGTCCTTGCCGAGCAGGAAGTCGCTCGCCCGCACCGCCTCGACGACCTCCTCCGAGCGCGCGTCCATGATCGCGCTCGTGAGACCGTGGCTCGCGGCGATCGAGAGGAACGCGCCGCCCAGCTTCTCGCGCCCCGGCAGGCCGAACGACGTGTTCGACGCGCCGCAGGTCGTGTTCACGCCGAGCTCCTCGCGAAGCAGCTTCAGCGTCTCGACGAACAGCGAGACGGCGCGCGGCTCTGCGCCGACCGGCATCGCGAGCGGGTCGATCACGACGTCCTCGGGCTCGATCCCGTGGTCGCCCGCGGCCGAGACGATCTTCTTCGCCACCTCGAGCCGCCGCTGCGGGTCCATCGGGATCTCGTCGTCGTTCGCGAGCCCGATAACCGCTGCGCCGTGGCGGGCGACGATCGGCAGGATCGTCTCCAGCCGCTCGTCCTCGCCCGTCACGGAGTTGACCAGCGCCTTGCCGTGGTAGGCGGAGAGCCCGGCCTCGAGCGCCTCGACGACGGACGAGTCGATCACGAGCGGCAGGTCGGTCAGCGACTGGACGAGCGGGATCGCCTGCCGCATCAGCTCGACCTCGTCGGCAAGCGGGTCGCCGACGTTGACGTCCAGCATGTCGGCGAGCGGAGCCTGCTGCGCGACGTCGACCTCGATCCGCGACAGGTCGCCTCGCTGCAGCTCCGCCTGGAACTTCTTCCGGCCGGTCGGGTTGATCCGCTCGCCGATCACGCAGAACGGCCGCCCGGGGCCGATCACGACCGTCCTAGACGGCGACTCGAGAACCGTTTCCAACGGTTTCCCTCTCCTCACGTGTCGGGATGCCGAGGCGGCGGCAGAGCCGTGCGATGCCCGCCTCCTTGCGAAAGCTGATCAGGTGGAGGCCGCGCACGCCCGGGAGCGAGCGCGCAGCGTCGGCGAGCTCGCAGGCGACCTCGAAACACTCCGCCTCCGGGTCGGCCGCGCGCTCGCAGCGCTCGAGCACGTCGGCCGGCACCGAGATGCCGGGCACGTGCTCGTCGATGAAGCGCAGCGCCTTCGGCGAGCGCACGAGACAGATGGACGGCAGGAGCGCGGCGCGCTCCGCCAGACCCTTCGCGACCGCCTCGCGCAGGAACGCCGCCAGCGGCGCGAGGTCGAAGGCGAGCTGCAGCTGCAGGAAGCGCGCGCCGGCGCGCACCTTCTTCAGCGCCCGGTCGACGCGGTGGTCGAGCGGCGGCGCCTGCGGGTTCTCGACCGCGCCGATGAACAGGTGCGGCGGCGGGTCGAGCTTCCGACCCGACAGGTACCGGCCGTTCCGCATCGTCTCCGCCAGCGCGACCAGCTGGATCGCGTCCAGGTCGAACACGCGCCGCGCCTCCGGCTCGTCGCCCGCCGTCACGTCGTCGCCGGTCAGGCAACAGACGTTCTCGATCCCGTGCAGCGCCGCCCCGGCGAGGTCCGCCTCGAGCGCGAGCCGGTTCCGGTCGCGGCAGACGAGCTGCATGATCGGCTCCATCCCGAGCTGCTTGAGCGCGATCGCGACCGCGAGCGGCGAGGCGTGCGCATGCGCGGCCGTGTTGTCGGTCGCGTTGACCGCGTCCACCCAGTCCTCGTACGGCTCGAAGTGGCGGCGGACGACGTCGAAGCCGCCCGAGTCGACCGTCAGCAGCTCGGCCGTGACGACGAAGCGGCCGGCCGCGATCGCCTCCTCAAGCCTCGACACGCCACCCCTTCGGCGCGACCCGGTCGCGCTTCGTCAGGAAGTTCGCCCACGAGGAGGTGTTCCAGAGCCGGTTGTCGACCGGCTTGCGGATGTCGTGGATCTCGTGCGCCCACGGCGTCTTCGGCGCCCGCTCGACCGCCTTCACCCACACACACCGCATCTCCGGCTTCACCTCGCAGTGCCCGTTCGGCCGCACCCCGCCGCACGGCCCGTTGCGAAGCGTCTTCGGGCAGTTCATCGGACAGGTCATGCCGGTCGAGTGCAAAACGCACTGCCCGCACATCCGGCAGCCGAAGACGGGCTTCTTCACCGCCGCCTCGATCACGGCGAGCGGACGCATTAGACGGCGACGGCCGAACGCCGCTTCTGGATCAGGTCCTTCGCCAGCCGCACCGCCGTCGACGCGTCCGCCGCGTAGCCGTCGGCGCCGACCGCATCCGCGTACTCCTGCGTCACCGGCGCGCCGCCGACCATCACGATCACGTCGTCGCGGATGCCGGCCTTCTGCAGCGCGTTGATGTTCGCCTTGAACATCGGCATCGTCGTCGTCAGGAACGCCGAGAAGCCGACGATGTCCGGCTCGTGCTCCTGCACCTTCTCGACGAACGTCTCCGGCGCCACGTTCACGCCCAGGTCGTAGACGGTGAAGCCTGCGCCCTCGAGCATGATGTTGACGAGGTTCTTGCCGATGTCGTGCACGTCGCCCTTCACCGTGCCCATCACGTACGTGCCGATCGGCTTCGCCCCCGTCTCCGCCAGCAGCGGCCGCAGGATGTCGAGCGCGCCCTGCATGGCACGCGCCGCGATCAGCATCTCCGGCACGAAGTAGTCGCCGCGCTCGAACCGCGCGCCGACCTCCTCCAGCGACGGGATCAGCGCCTCGTACAGCATCTTCTCCGGCTCCAGCCCGTCCTCGAGACCCGCGTTCACCAGGTCTCGCACCTCGGGCGCGTTGCCGACGAGCGTGTGGTCGTACAGCCCCTGCAGGATCTCTTCGTGCGTCATGCGGCTCCTCGTTGGTTCGTGGCATGGGTGTGGCCGAGCCGCTCCGACACGAGGCGCGCCTGCTCGAGGAGCGCCGGTGCGAGCTCGGCGAGGCGGTCGCGGGTGAGGCGGATCGTCGGGCCTGAGATGGAAAGCGCGGCGAGGGCGACGCCGTCGGGGCCGAAGATGGGCGCGGCGATCGCGGCGAGCCCGTGCTCCATCTCGTCGACCGCCGTCGCGTACCCCTGCGCGCGGATGCCGCGCAGCTCGGCGGGGCGTTCGGCCGAGAAGGCACGCAGCACCTTCCCGTTCGCCGTCGCCTCGTAGGGGACGCGGCGGCCGACCCAGTTCGTGCCGCCGACGAAATGACGCGAGTCCTCCTGCGCGAGGTGCTCGACGCCGAGCGGCGTCGGGACGCCGAGGTTGATCGTCTCGCCGGACAGCTCGGCGAGCGCGCGCAGCGCCGGCCCCGCGAGCTCGACGAGCCCCTCGCCGGTGTCGCGGTGCGCGAAGCGAAGCAGGATCGGCCCGGGCGCGACCCGCCGGTCGCCGGCGCGCTGCACGAGGCCGCGGCGCTCGAGAGCGCCGACCAGCCGCGACGTCGTGCTCTTCGGCAGGCCGCTCCCGGACGCCAGCTCGCCGACGGCGAGCGGCGTGCGGGACTCGACCACGCGCACGAGCAGCTCGGCCGCGCGGTCGATCGCCTGCGTGCCGGTTTCGGCGGGCATGAGCCCATATAGTGGAACATGCGTTCCACGTTTGTCAAGCAGGTAGCGTCGCAGGCCTATGGAGATCCGCCCGCTGCGGGACGAGGACGTGCCCGTCGTCGTCGACCTCCTCTCCCGCGCCGACGACACCCGCCTCCTCACGCCCGAGAGCGTCCAACACGAGCGGCGGACGCGGCCCGAGCGGGCGCGCGCGCTCGACGTCGTCGCCGACGCGGACGGCTGCGTCGTCGCCTGCGGCTTCGCAGGGCTCAACACGTGGACGTCCGAGCCCGGAACGGCCTGGGCTTTCGTCACGGTCGCCTCCGAGCGGCGGCGTGAGGGGATCGGCTCGGCGGTCGGCGACGTGCTCATCGAGCACCTCGGCTCGATCGGCGCGCGCAAGGCGACGTCGTTCATCCGCCAGACCGACGAAGGAGAGCGGTGGGCGGGGAAGCGCGGGTGGTCGCGCGTCCTCACCGGCCCGCTGATCGCCGTCGACCCGCGCGGCGTGCCGGAGCCCGAGCTGCCCGAAGGCTTCCGCTGCGTGGCGATGTCGGAGCTGACTCCGCAGGACCTCTACGAGCCGGTGTGCGAGGCCGCGCTCGACGAGCCGTCGGCGACGAGGAACGACGCCATCGGCCTCGACGACTTCGTGCGCGAGTGGGACGATCCCATCTTCGACCCCGGCGCGAGCGGCGCGGTCGTGCACGACGGGAAGGTGGTCGCGTTCTCGTTCATGCGCGTCGCCGGCGCGCGCGGGCAGCACGGCTTCACCGGATGCGTCCGCGCGTTTCGCGGCCGCGGTCTCGCCACGGCGGCGAAGCGGTACGCGCTGCGGGCGGCCGCGGGCCGCGGCGTCACCCGCGTCACGACGTCGAACGCGGAGGAGAACGCCGCCATGCGGGCGATCAACCGCCGACTCGGTTTCGAGCCGATCGGCGAGCACGTCATCCTCGCCCGCGAGCTCGCCTGACGGCGAAACCGGCGCACGGACAGCCGGAGCTCGTGGAGGTCAGTCGAGGGCGCCGTCCGAGTGACTGACGACGTATCTGAGCATGCGGCGCATGTTGGCGCGGTCGACGTGGCTGGTGTTCGTCCAGTCGTCGTCGCTGCCGCCCCAGGCGTGGCTGTCCTGACAGTTGACGACGACGAAGTCGTAGCGAGAGCCAAGGCTGTGCAGGTAGGCGAGCGTGGCAGCGGTGAGACGGTCGCCGTGTTTCTGCAGCGCAGCGAGGATCGTCGGATAGATGGGGTTGAGCACGATCACCGGCCGCGCGCCGAGGCCGTTCATGTAGGCGATCAGATGCTCGAAGAGCTGGAACCGCATCGGGTCGGGTGGCGGCACGACGGGCGGGTGTCCAGCGATCCGCGCGGCGATCTCCGCCGCTTGTCTCCGCACTGCCGCGGCCTGCGCTGCTGACGGTCCGCGCAAATCGCCCGCGATCGAGCCGTCGGGCCGGTACCGGGTGTACGTCGCCCAGGGATTCGCCGTGACCGTCTGGGTGCTGAGAAGCGATTTCACCTCGGCCAGGTAGCGGCGGCCGCGAGGGTCGGCTTCCATCCGCGGATCGGGGATGTCGCTGGTGAGCCCTTGGCTGACGAACCAGATGTAACGCCGCTTCTGGTTCGGGAACAGGTCGGCCGTGTAGCGGGTGAAGACCCATGCATCGGGCGCCGAGCCGCCCGTCACCGCTGCGTTGAAGCCGGTGTGGCCCGTGAGCCGCTGGAGGACTGCCGGCTCGGCCTGACGGCCGCGGGAGTCTCCGAGAATCAGGATCTCGGGCCCGCGCTCGAGCTTCGCGATCAGGTCGAGCTTCACCGAGCGGTCGGTGGGTCCGGCGGGGAATGCTGCGCCGCCGGCGAAACTCGAAGAGCAGGCCAGCGCGGCGGCGAGCACGACCAGGAGAAGGCGCAGCGGCGTCACCGTCAGAACTGGAAGTAGATGAACGGGTGTGGCTGGGAGATCGTCATCACGGCGATCGCAGCTGCAAGCCCGGTGGCGAGGCCGTCGACCACGCGCGGGCGGATCCGCACCTGCCACGTGTTCGGCGCGACGTTGACGAAGACGAGCAGCGATGCGATCAGAACACCGAACTCGACCGGCAGCAGCGCGTGGAGGCGGGCGGCGCCGTCGAGGCCGCGGAAGCCTGCCATCGCAGACAGGATGTCCCCTGCAACGGGAAGGCTCGGCGAGCGGAAGATCACGAAGGCGCCGCAGACGAGCATGAAGGTGACGATCCGATTGACGGTGACGCTCGGCGGCGTCAGTCCCAACCGCCGCAGCACCGCGTGCCCACCGAGGAAGGTGCCGTGGACGAGACCCCAGACGACGAACGTCCAAGCGGCGCCGTGCCAGAGCCCGGCGAGGAACATCGTGACGACGAGGTTGACGACGGTGCGCCGCGGTCCTCGCTGTGAGCCTCCGAGCGGGATGAACAGGTAGTCGCGGAACCAGGTGGACAGGCTCATGTGCCAACGGCGCCAGAAGTCGGAGATGTTCTCCGCCTTGAACGGCGAGTTGAAGTTCTGCGGGAAGCGAAAGCCGAGCAGGAAGGCGAGCCCGACGGCCATGTCGGAGTAGCCCGAGAAGTCGAAGTAGAGCTGGAGCGAATAGCCGACCGCCGCCGCCCAGCCGGTCAGCAGGCCGAGGTGTGCGTGCGACGCATAGAGCTGCGCGACGTAGGGATGGAGCCGGTCGGCGATCAGGAGCTTCTTCACCAGCCCGCACGAGAGGAAGAAGGCGCCGAGCGAAGCCTGCTCCGCCGTGAGCTTCGGTGTCAGCCGCCGCAGCTGGCCGGCCAGGTCGGTGAAGCGGACGATCGGTCCCGCGATCAGGTGCGGGAAGAGGCCGACGAAGGTCGTGTATTCGAGCGCGTTGCGCGTCGGCTCGATCCGCCGCCGGAAGACATCGATCGTGTACGACATCGAGTTGAAGGTGTAGAAGGAGATGCCGATCGGGAGCACGACGTGCAGCGACGGCAGTTGCGCGCCGAGCCCGACCGCCTTTCCGACGCCTTCGAGGGAGCCGAGGAAGAAGCCCGCGTACTTGAAGTACGCGAGGATGCCGATGTTCGTCGTCAGCGAGACCGTGAGCAGCAGCCGACGGCGGGTCTCGTCCTCGATGCGCGCGATCCAGAGACCCGCGATGTAGTCGATCGTGGTGGCGAGGATCAGCACCGGCAGGTAGCGCCAGTCCCACCAGGCGTAGAAGAACCACGACGCACCGGTCAGGAACGCGAGCCGCACCGACTTCCAGCGCGCGAGGCCCCACCAGCCGAGCAGCACGGACGGCAGGAAGCCGAACAGGAAGCTGTAGCTGTTGAACAGCATCGCGCTCGGCCCTCAGCGAAGTGCGCCGTCGGAGTGGGCGACGACGTACCGGAGCAGCGTCCGCATGTTCCCGCGGTTGATGTGCGTCGCGTTCGACCAGTCGCGCGCGTTGCCGCCCCACGTCCGGATGTTCTCGGCGTCGACGAAGACGAAGCGGAAGCGCCGATGCAGCTTCGCCACCATCTCGAGCGTGGCGCGGCGACCCGGGAACCCGTACCTGTTCAACGCCGCGAGCACGGTCGGGTAGACGGGGTTCAGGACGATGACGGGCACCTCGCCGCGGCTGTTCATGAACGCGAGCGCCCGGTCGAAGTAGAAGAAGCGTCCGGGCGCCTCCAGGTCTCGCCGCGCCTGCGCAAGCGTCTCGTGGTGCGCGCGCACGCCTGCGAGCTCCTTGGCGACCGCCGCCTGAAGCGACTTCGCGTGCTCGGGCAGGTAGTGGAGCGACTGGTTGGTGAGCGAGCCGTCGGCGTTGAAGCGGATATGCGAGCGGCAGCTTCCGAGCACGCACTTCTCGAACACGCGCCACGACGCTTTCGTCGCGTCGGTGCTGAGGTAGCTCTTGACGTCGCCGAGCCCGAACCGGGCCCCGCCGCGGAGGTAGCGCCGCGCGCGCGGGTCCTGCGCGAGCTGCGGCAGGACGCCGCCGCCGGCGAGGCCGATGTCGGTGAACCAGATGTAGCGGCGCCTCTGGTGCGGGAACAGGTCGGCGGCGAAGCGGGCGAACACGTACTCGTCCGCCGAGGTGCCGCCCGTCACCCCGGCGTTGAACCCCCTCAGGCCCGTCAGCTTCTGCAGGTACGCCGGTTCCGCTTGGCGCGACCGCGAGCTGCCCATGATCAGAAGCTGCGGGCCTCGTTTCAGGTTCTGCAGCAGATCGAGCTTGATCGAGCGGTCCGGCTCGACGGCCGTCGGCACGATCCCGGTGCCGGCGAGGGCGTACGGGTCGATGACGACGTTGAAGGCAAGCACGATCGCAAGGGCGCCGAGGCAGGAGGCCAGGAACGCAACGACGAAGCGCTTCTGTCCTCCCGCCTCCAGCGCGTCGCCGCGCGCATCCGCGCTCGCCGGCGCGAGCGTCGCCGGATGCCGTCCGAGGACGGGTGCGGCCGACACGGTCGCTAGCGCCCGTAGCGGGCGACGTTCGCCCTGGTGATCGTGACCGGCCCGAGGCGAAGTTCTCGGCCGGCAGCTTGGTACCACACGCTCCCGATCGCGCCGCCGACCCGATCGAGGCCGGGTTTGAATGAACGACGGTCGGCGAGCTGGCCCGCCGCCCAGTACATGAGGTAGCCGAGCCTCGTCGCGTCGCTCGACGGTTGAGGTACCACGAGCTCGGCCGCGCCGCTCCGCACGAGTGCGGGACACTCGGAGTCGATCGGGCTGCCGCAGTTGCCGGCCGAGAAAACCTTGCCGACGTCGCCGTTCACCTCGATCGCCTGCGCCACCCTGACCGCCTCGGTCGGCGTGAGGGCAATGAGCCCCCGAAGGCTGGGGTGCGCGCGGAGCACCGACTCCGTCCAGGCGAGCGGCCCGCCGCCGCTTGCTCCCATGAAGACCGCGTCCAGCTTCATCCCCGGGTATGCCCTCGCGGCGTACCGCTTGACGAGGCTCTGCCACTGGGAAGCGATCGGGTCCTGGTCGACCTCGCCGACGATCGCGTAGTCGCCCCTGCCGTGGATCTGCGAGGCGAGAGCGTCCACGAGCGCATCGGCAAACTGCGCCGGCCCGAAGGCCTGGTCGACCCAGACGCTGCCGCTGCCCGCGACCGGCTGCTCGACGGAGAGGGTCGCGATCCCCGCCTTCCGCGCCTGCTCCAGCAGCGACGCCAGCGACGCGGAGGTGAACGGCGGCTCGACGGCGATCGCAGCGACGCGAGCGGCGACGAGGCCGGCGATCGTCCGACGAACCGCTGCGTCGCCCACGGCCTCCAGCACGAATCGACCACCGAGCGCGGCGGCCGCCTCTCTCGCACCTCTCGCGAGCTCGTGCGAGTCGGGCGACTGCGCCAGCGTGACGAGCGCGATCGTCCGCTGCCCTCCTACGGCCCTGCTCGAGGCTGTCGCGATCGCGCCGGCCGCCACGAGGGTGACCGCGAGCGCAGCGATGACGAACCTCGTTGCGGTTCGGTTACGCATTCGGTTTCTCCTTTCCGGTGCTGATCCGCCACGCGACCTTCACGTGCGGCTCGTCCGTCTCGATCGAGAAGCGGCCGTCCTTGAGCTCGCCCGTGACACGAGCTCTGCTCCGCGGATCGAGGTCGCACAGCTCATAGACGAGAGGTGGCTCGGGCGGGTCCGCGTTTGCGGGCAGGCGGACGGTGGCGAAGCCATGGGCGTCCGTCCACACCTCCCCGTGGTACGCGATCGCTGGCGGATCCGACGATGAGAGAGCCATGCCCGCGAGGGTGCGGGCGCCTGGTAAGACCGCGGCTACGGACCGATTACCGGGTAGCGTTCCGGCGCTTCCGTTTCGCCTTCCGAAGCGGTAAAACGCGCTCGTGGAGTATCGGATCCTCGGACCGCTCGAAGTGGTCGACGAGGGTCGGCCGGTCGCTCTGGGCAGGCTGAAGGAGCGGCTCGTCCTGGCGGTCCTGCTCCTGCACGCCAACGAGCTCGTCCCGCGCGAGCGCCTGATCGACGAGCTCTGGGGCGCGTCGCCGCCGGCCACGGCTCGCAAGGCGATCAACGTCTACGTCTCTCAGCTGCGCAAGGCGCTGACCCGAAACGGGCGCGATCCGATCGCGACGGCCGACGGCGGCTACCGGATCGCCGTCGAAGCCGAACGACTCGACGTCGAGCGGCTGCGGCAGCTCCTCGTCCGCGCGCGCGACCGCCGCGCTGCAGGCGAGCTCGAGGACGCCGCCCGGCTCCTGCGCGACGCACTCGCGTTGTGGCGCGGCCCGACTCTTGCGGGGCTGTTCCTCGAGTCGCACGGACGAGACGAGGTGGCGCAGCTCGACGAGCTCCGGCTCACCACACTGATGGAACGCATCGACTGCGACCTCGCGCTCGGGCGGCACGCGGACGTGCTCGGCGAGCTGCACGTGCTCGTCGGAGAGCACCCGTTGCGGGAGCGACTCCGGGCCCAGTTGATGCTCTCCCTCTACCGCGCCGACCGACAGGCCGACGCTCTCGAGGCGTACCAGCAGGCACGTGACGTGCTCGTCGAGGAGCTCGGGATCGAGCCGAGCCCCGCGCTGCAGCGCCTGCAGCACGCGATCCTCCGTCACGACCCTTCGCTCGAGTCGCCCGCCGGGACTGCGGCGGTGAACGGCGCCGTGCCGGTCGCGGCTGCGGCGGCGCCGGCGCCGGACGCGCCCGCACCACCGACGCGGCGTCATCGACGTCGCTGGCCTTTGGCTCTCGCGCTCCTGCTCGTCTTCGCCGCGTGCGGGGCGGCCGCGGCCATCCTCTCGGCCGGAACCTCCAACGAGCCGCAGATCGTGCCGAACAGCCTCGTCCGGCTCGATCCCCGGAGCGGCAAGGTCGTATCCGTCACCCGAGTCGGAACCGACCCAGGCCCGATCGCCGTGACGCCGACCGCGATCTGGACGGCGAACGACGGTGACGGCACGATCTCGCGCTACGACCTGCGTACGCACGGCGTGCAGACCCGAGGCGGCCTCTCGTACCGCCCCGGGGACACGGTCGACAACATCGCTGCGGACGGCGAAGGCAGCGCGTGGGTCACGAGCGAGTTGCCCTGGGTGACGCGATTCGTCGCCGGCAGCCCCACACAACCGCTCCAGGGCTGGAAGGCCGAGACGATTCAGGTTCCCGGGCCCGCCGCCGGGTACCTGGCGCTCGGCGGGGGTTACCTCTGGACGATCCCCGGCCCGTACACGTTCCCGGGCCAGGACGACCGCGTGACGCTCCTCGACGTCGCCACCAACCGGGTAGTCGACTCGTTTCGGCTGAGGCACGCGACGACGGCACTCGCGTACGGGGATGGCACCGCCTGGGTCGGAGCTTTCGTCAACGACGCGGCGGACAGTCGGCATTCCGCGGCGACGACGATCTTGACAGGACCGAGCTGGCTGTACGCCATCCGAGCCGGTGACCGGCCGGCGCAGCTGTTCCTCGATTCGCATCCGCTCCGGAAGCGGCTCGAGACGGGCGTCACCGCCGGGCCTATCGCGATCGCCGTCGACCGCGGTCCGCGCGCCGCCGTCTGGGTCCTGACGTGCGGGTTGTGCAACGAGGGCGCGGGACACAAGACGCTCTTGAAGATCGACCCGGACACACTCGACGTGCTCGACAAGATCCCGCTCGATCTACGGGTCGATTACCTCGCCGTCGGCTCCGGCGCAATCTGGGTCGCCGGTGAGGCGGCCGATACGGTGTGGCAGCTCGACCCGAACACCGGTCGCATCCTTCGCGCGATTCCCTTGCACGAGAAGGGCCTCGTCACGTGCGCTATCGCCGCGGCACCGACCGATGTATGGGTGACGATCGGCTGGCGCAAGCCTCACTGCTGACACGCACGGCGCGTCAGTCGACGACGACCGGCTCGACCAGCGGCCTGCGCGTCGACGTCGGGCGCGGCAGGCGCAGGCTGACGAGGACGCCGAGGGCAGGCGCGACGGCCCCGATCGTGAGCGCCGTCTTGAGGTCGATCGCGTCCGCGACCGCGCCGAGCACGACCGCCGCGACCCCGCCGATGCCCATGGCGAGCCCGACGGAGATGCCCGACGCCATCCCGATGTGCCGCGGCAGGTAGAGCTGGCTCAGCACCATCGTCACGCCGAACGTCCCGACCACGCACATCCCCACGACCATCAGCGCCAGGGCGCCGGGGATCCCGCCCACGTACACGAACGCGAGCATCAGCGGCGGGATCAGCGCCTGCGTCACCACGAGCGTCCGCCGGAGCCCGACCCGGTCCGCGACGGGGCCGAGCGCGAGCGTGCCGAGCGCTCCCGCGAGGAGCATCAGGAAGAGCAGCCGGTTGCCGTACGTCTTCGAGTGCCCGAGCGAGACGACCCACAGCGGCACGAACGCGAGCAGCGTGAACCACGCGACGCTGCGGAGCGCGATCACGCCGCCGAGCAGGACCATCGCGCGGCGGTCGTCGCTTCCGCGCGGCTCCGTCGACGGCCGAGCGACCGGCGTCAGCCGCGAAAGCCGCGGCGCGACGCGCAGCAGCGCCGCAGCGGTGGCGGCGACCGGCACCATCGCGACCAGCCCGCCCCACAGCCCGAGCGACGCGACGAGCTGCCCGGTGGCGAACGCCCCGAGCGCGTAGCCGGTGTTGCCGCCGATGTTGAAGTACGACATGCCGCTCGCGCGCTTCCGGCCGCTCGCGTACGCCGCGTACTTCGCGCCCTCCGGATGGAACGCAGCGATCCCGAGCCCGCCTGCGAGCACGAGCAGCAGCACGACCGGGTAGAGCGGCGAGACGGCCGCCCCGCCGACGCCGGCGGCCGCGAGCAGGACGCCGCCGGGAATCAGCCAGAGCGCGCCGCGCCGGTCGGACCAGAGCCCGAACAGCGGCTGGACGAGCGACGACGAGGCGGTCGACGCGAGCAGGAGCATCGCGGCCAGCGCGTAGCCGAGATGGAAGCGGTCGGTCAGGAACGGGATCAGCGCCGGGACGCTGCCGGACGCGAAGTCGACGGCGAGGTGGCCGCCGGAGAGCGCGGCCATCGACCGCCTGTCGATCCCGTCCCTCATGGTCTCTGACACCTTAGGTGTCAGAGACCCCTTCGAGGAGCAGCGTCGAGACGTCCACGACGCGCAGCTCGCGCCCGCTGGACCTGACGCCGTCGTCGAGCATCACGGTGCAGAAGGGACAGGCGACGGCGAGCGTCCCCGCCCCGGTCTCGGCCGCCTGCCGCACGCGCTCCTCGTTGATCGGCGTGCCGCGCTCCTCCATCCACATGTGTGCGCCGCCCGCGCCGCAGCAGAACGTGCGCTTCTCCCGCTTCTCCATCTCGACCGGCTTGCCGACCGCTGCGACCAGCTCGCGCGGCTGGGCGGCGACGTCGTTGTGGCGAGCGAGGTAGCAGGAGTCGTGATAGGTGATCTCGGCGTCGCCGCGCGCCGGCTCGAGCTTCCTCTCGCGCACCAGCTCGGCGAGCAGCTGGGTGTGGTGCATCACCTCGTAGCGCCCGCCGAAGTCGGGGTACTCGTTCGCGAGCGAGTTGAGGCAGTGCGGGCAGCTCGCCACGATCTTCGTCACGCCCGCGTCGTTCAGCGTCGCCACGTTCTGCTCGGCGTACGCCTGGAAGACGTACTCATTGCCCATCCGGCGCGCGGGATCGCCGGTGCAGGCCTCGCGCGCGCCGAGGATCGCGAAATCGACGCCGGCCTTCTGCAGCAGCTTCACCGTCGACTCGGCCGCAGTCCGCGCGCGCTCGTCGTACGCAGCCGCGCAGCCGACCCAGTAGAGGATCTCGGGGGCCGGCTCGCCCTCGGCGACGACCCGCACGCCCAGCCCCTCCGCCCACGACGCGCGGTCGCCCTGCGGCTTCCCCCACGGGTTGCCGACGCGCTCGACGTCGCGCAGCATCGACTCGGCCTCCTGCGGGAAGCTCGACTGCACCATCACGAGGTCGCGGCGCAGGTCGACGATGTGGTCGATGTGCTCGATCGAGACCGGGCACTCGTGCACGCAGGCGCCGCACGTCACGCAATCCCACACCATCTCCTCGGGCACGCCGTTGCCGACGATCGGCAGCAGCTCGCTTCCCGAGAGGAGCGCCGAACCGTCGGCGAAGACGCGGTCGCGCACTCCCATGATCACGAGCTTCGGCGAGAGCACCTTCCCGGTCGCGTAGGCCGGGCAGACGTCCTGGCAGCGTCCGCACTCGGTGCAGGAGAAGGCGTCGACCATCTCCTTCCAGGTCAGGTCGCGGATCGTCGCTGCGCCGAACCGCATCTCCTCCTCGGGCACGTCGAACCGCAACGGCTCGAGGCGCCCGCGGCGGCGCGTGCGCGAGAAGAAGACGTTGACCGCGGCGGTCGCGATGTGCAGGTGCTTCGAGTACGGCAGGAAGACGAGGAAGCTGAGGATCACGCACACGTGCGCCCACACGAAGACGCGCTCGAGCACGCGCGGCGCGGGCACGGCGCCGGCGATCCAGTTCGAGAGGAACGAGGCGTGCCCTGGCCACTCGTTCAGGTGCGCTGCGATACGCGCTGCGTGCCAGCCGAGCAGCGTGAGGACGACGAGCGCGATCAGCGCGAGGATCACGTCCGCCTCGCCGAGGTGCGACCCGTCGAAACGGCGCGGCCGCACCACCTTCCGGATCCAGAGCGCGATCGCAAGCCCTACGAGGACGGCGAGCACGAAGACGTCGACGAGCGCCATGAACCATCCCTGGTGGCCGAGCCACGGGATCGTCTGCCGTCGGTCGACCGCGGCGATCATCGCCATCACGATCGTCGGGAAGAGGACGAGGAAGCCCCAGAAGATCAGCGCGTGCATCAGGCCCGGCACGAGCCGCTGGAACAGCTTCCGCTGGCCGAGCACGATCGTCGCCTCGTTCTTGATGCGCAGCGGCACGTCGTCGCGGCGCTCGAGCGGGCGCGCGGCGCGGACGACGCGGGCGAGGAAGAGCGCGCGTCGCCCGAAGAGGAAGCCCGCGACGGCGAGCAGCGCCGCGAGCGCGACGGCGCCGGCCGCGGTGGCGATCAGCCCTTCGCCTTCCTCAGCTCGGCGGTGATGGCGGGCACGATCTCGTGCAGGTCGCCGATCACGGCGTAGTCCGCGTGGGCGAAGATCGTCGCCTCCCGGTCGGCGTTGATCGCGAGCAGCTTCTTCGCGCCCTTGCAGCCGGCGATGTGCTGCGTCGCGCCGCTGATCCCGCACGCGATGTAGAGGTCGGGAGACACCTTCGTCCCCGTCTGGCCGACCTGGTCGGTGTGCGGACGCCAGCCGGCGCTCGTGACGACGCGCGAGCAGCCGACCGCAGCGTCGAGCAGCTGCGCGAGCTCCTCGAGGATCGCGAACCCCTCGGCCGATCCCACGCCGCGCCCGCCTGAGACGACCACCTTCGCGTCCGCGAGGGACACCTTCCCGCCCGTCTCCGGTGACACGTGGTCCACAACCCGTACTGCGTCGCCAAACGAGGGTGACAACGTTGCGACTTCTCGTCCCCCGTCCGAAGGAGCGAAGGCGAACGGGGCTGCCGTGAGGAGCTTCCGCGGCGAATGGAGGCGCGCTTCCTCGAGGAGCGTGCCGCCCCAGCGGATGCGCGTCAGCTCGTCGCCGCGCACCTCGGTGACGTTGGCCGCGAAGGGCAGGTCGAGCTGCGCCGCGACGTGCGCCAGCACCTCGTTGCCGCGGTCGGAGCCCGGCCCCACGATGTCGGCGTCCCCGGCTGCGTCGACGATCGCAGCCGCCCACGCGCTCGGCGCGTACGGGCCGTCGACCGAGACCGCGCGCACTTCTGCGCCGAGCGACTCCGCGAGCGTCAGCGCCTGCCGCGACAGCTCGTCGTCGGGAGCCTCCATGAAGACGAGCGTCATGCGACCCCCAGCTCGCGCATCACCTCGACGACGCGCGGCGCGGCTGCCGGCCCCTCGCCGAGGATCTGGGCCTGCTTGCGCGCCCCCTCCGGTACGGCGAGCCGGAGCTTCTCGAGGCGCGGCGCCGCGCGCCCGACGACCTTCGAGGCCAGCGGCTTCGACTTCGCGCGCAGCTTCGCCGGGACGGACGGGTAGCGCGGCAGGTTGATGCCCTCCTTCACCGTGACGACCGCAGGCAGCGGCACGTCGTAGACGTCGCGCCCTCCGGGCACCTCCTGCTCGCAGCGCGCACGCCCGCCGTCGACGGACAGCGCCTTCAGCCCCGTCACCACCGGCAGCCCGAGCGCGTAGGCGACGCGGATGCCGACCTGGTAGTTGCCGGCGTCCGCCGACTCGTTGCCGAAGATCAGGAGGTCGAACGGCTCCTCCTCGCGCACCGCGTCGACGATCGCCGACGCCGTCGCCTGCGCGTCCAACTCCTCCGACGAGACGAGGTGGATGCCGCGGTCGGCGCCGATCGCCATGCAGTCGCGGATCTGCTCCGCCGCCTCCTCCGGCCCGAGCGTCAGCACGACGACCTCGCCGCCCTGAGCCTCGACGATGCGGACCGCCTCCTCGACACCGCACTCCTCGTGCGGCGAGATCGTGAAGCCGAGGTGCTTCGTCTCGAGAGCTTGCGCGTCCGGCGTCAGGACCATGCGCCCGCCCGTAATCGGAACGCGCTTCACGCAGCAGAGGACTCTCATTGCCTCACGCCCGCACCCGCGCGTTCTCCGGGTCGAACACCGGCGTCGCGTCGTTCGTCCGCACCGTCACCGGGTAGTGCTCGTCCAGGTACTCGACGAGCAGCTCCTCGCCGACGTTCGCTTGCTCCGGCGGCAGGTACGCCATCAGGATGTGCTTGCCGAACGACGGGCCGGCTCCCGCGCTCGTCACGTACGAGCGGCGGCCCTTCGCGTCGACGAGGGGCTCGCCCTTCTTCGAGAGGATCGGCTCGCGGCCGAGCATGTAGCGCTTCTGCCCCGACTTCGACGTGTGGTCCTCGACCGCCAGCGTGCAGAGCACGGCGACCGGCTCCGACTCGCGGTGCTCGAGGTGCGCCTCCTTGCCGACGAAGTCGGCGGCCTTCGGCCTGCCCCACGCCATCCCCGCCTCGACGACGTCGTAGTCGGCGTCGAGCTCGAACCCGAAGGCGCGGTAGCACTTCTCGAGGCGGCCGGTCGTGCCGTAGACGCCGATTCCCGCGGGGACGATTCCATGCGGCTCGCCCGCCTCCCATACGAGATCCCACAGGCGTGCCCCTTGCTCGATGGGGACGTACAGCTCCCAGCCGAGCTCGCCCACGTACGAGATGCGCGACGCCAGGACGGGGAGCGAGTCGAGCTCGACCGTCCGGCACGACGCGAAGGGGAACGCCTCGTGCGAGACGTCGTCGGACGTCAGCGACGCGAGGATGTCGCGGGCGCGCGGCCCCCAGAGGCCGAGCGTCGTCCACGCCGACGTGAGGTCGGTGATCTGCGCCGAGCCGTCCTCCGGCAGGTGGTCGGCGTACCACTTGAGGTCGGCCATTCCATGCGCGCCGCCGGTGACGACGCGGAAGCGCTCCTCACCGAGGCGCATCACCGTCAGGTCGCTCTTGAAGGTGCCGCTCGGCGAGAGCACCGGCGTGTAGACCACGCGCCCGACCGGAACGTCCATCTTGCGCATCGACACGCGTTCGACGACGTCGAGGGCTCCCGGGCCGGTGACGTCGAAGATGCAGAACGCCGTGAGGTCGAACATCGCCGCGCGCTCGCGCATCGCGAGGTGCTCCGCGTTGATGATCGGCGACCACCAACGCGAGTCCCATTCGGCCTCGCGGCGCGTGACCCGGTCGCCGAACTCGTCCAGGAGCTTCTCGTTCGACGCGTACCAGTGCGGCCGCTCCCACGCCGCCGCCTCGAAGAAGACCGCTCCGAGCGCCCGCTCCCGCTCGTAGAACGGCGAGAGCCGCACGCGCCGGTTCGACTCCCACTGCTCGGCCGGGTGCACGATCCCGTACGTCTTGTTGAAGCCTTCGGACGCGCGCGCGCGGATGTGCCCGCGCGTGCGCTGGCACGGGTAGAAGCGCGCGATGTCGGACGACTGCAGGTCGATCTCCGACTCGCCGTGCGTCATCCACTCCGCGACGGACTTGCCGACGCCCGGCCCCTCCTTCACCCACACCGCCGCGGCCGACCAGAGCCCGTTCACCTCGGGCGTCTCGCCCAGCAGCGGCAGCCCGTCCGGGGTCAGCGAGAGCAGGCCGTTGATCGCGTACTTGATGCCGACGGACTCGTCGTTCAGGACGTCGGGGATCAGCTCGAGCGCGTCCTCCATCTGCTTCTCGAAGTCCTCCTGCGTGAACGGCAGCTCCGTCGGCGAGAGCGCGGCCTCGTCGTTCGAGGGAATCTCCTCGGGGTCGTGGAGGATCGGACGGTGCGCGTACGAGCCGATCTCGAGGCCGCTCCCGTCTTGCCGCTCGTACATGTTCGTGTCCATGTCGCGCACGATCGGGAACTCGATCACGCCCTTCGTGTCCTTGAAGTGCGGCACGGGCCCGACGTCGATCATCTGGTGGACCGCCGGCGTCAGCGGGATCGACGCCCCCGCCATGCGCGCGATCTTCGGGCTCCAGACGCCGCAGCAGACGACGATGACGTCCGTCGCGATGTCGCCCTTCGACGTCCTGATGCCGGTAACGCGGCCGCCCGCGACGTCGATGCCGACGACCTCCGTGTTCGCGAACACCTGGAGCGCGCCGAGCTCCTGCGCCTTCTCGCGCGCGATCGTTCCGAAGCGCAGCGAGTCGACGATCCCGACCGACGGGGTGTAGAAGCCGCCGACGATCACCGACTCGTCGATGTACGGGACGAGCTCCTTGACGCGCGCGGGCGAGATGATCTCGCAGCCCTCGATCCCCCATGCCTTCGCCGAAGACATGCGGCGGCGCAGCTCCTGCATCCGCTCCTCGGTGCGCGCGACCTCGATCCCGCCGCTCTCCGTGAAGACGTCCCACTCCCTGTACTGCCGGACGGATTCGAGCGTGAGCTGCGTCATCTCCTTCGAGTGGTCGACCGGGAAGATGAAGTTCGAGGCGTGGCCGGTCGAGCCGCCGGGGTTCGGCAGCGGGCCCTTGTCGAGCAGGACGAGGTCGCGCCACCCGAGGCGTGCCAGGTGGTAGGCGATGCTGTTGCCGACGATCCCGGCGCCGACGACGACGGCCCGGGCGCTCGCCGGGACACCGCTGCGCTCACTCATGCCGGTGATATATCACGCCTGGAGGAGGACGTCACGCATCTCCTCCTCGAACCGCTCGACGTGCGCCCGCATCAGCTCGGCCGAGCGCGCCGCGTTGCCCCGCCGGATGGCCTCCAGCAGCTCGGCGTGCTCGTGGACGGCGGCGCTGAGGGTCGTGCGCTCGAGAGCGAGCATCCAGATCCGAAGCGCGTGCGTGTAGTACCACTCGAGCGTCTCCGCGAGGAACTGGTTGTGGCTCGCGCGGTAGATCGCCGAGTGGATGCGCCGGTCCAGCGCGATCAGGGCCCGCTCGTCCCGCTTCCGCGACGCCCGGAGCTCGGCGAGCAGCGAGGAGATCTCGTCCACGTCCGCCTGCGTCGCGCGCTCGGCGGCGAGCCGAGCCGCCTCGGGCTCGAGCGCGGCGCGCACCTCGCACAGCCGACCCAGGTCACGGACGTCGACCGTCGTCACGAGCATCCCGCGTCGCGGGTAGACGTCGATCAGCCGCTCCTGCGCGAGTCGGCGCAGCGCCTCCCGCACGGGCGTCCTTCCGATGCCGAGCCGCGCGACCAGCTCAGGCTCGGTGACGAGGGCGCCGGGTTGCAGCTCCAGCGACACGATCAGATCCCGGAGGGCGACGTATGCCCGGTCGGCGAGCAGAGAGGCGTCGCCGCGGCGGGTCGAAATTGCGCTGGCCACGGAGATATATTACGAGCCGAGCTTTGCCACGCCTACCTCGTGAGCTCAGTTCGCCGAACTGAGCTCGAGCGGTAAGCGTTCCGAGAACCGCTACGAAAGGACCGCCCGTGGCCACGACGATGCCCTCGTCCCTGGAGATCGCGCAGCAGGCGACGCTCCGACCGATCACCGAGATCGCCGAGGCCGCGGGGCTGTTCCCGGACGAGATCGACCCGTACGGGAGGTACAAGGCGAAGGTCTCCCTCTCGGTGCTCGAGCGGCTTGCCGACCGGCCGAACGGCAAGCTCGTCAACGTCACCGCGATCACGCCGACGAAGGCCGGCGAGGGCAAGACGACGACGTCCGTCTCGCTCACGCAGGGCCTCGGGCACATCGGCAAGAACGTCGCCCTCTGCCTGCGCGAGGCCTCGCTCGGGCCGGTGTTCGGGATCAAGGGCGGGGCGGCCGGCGGCGGCTACACGCAGGTCGTCCCGATGGAGGACCTGAACCTCCACTTCACCGGCGACATCCACGCGATCGGCGCGGCGAACAACCTGCTCGCGGCGATGCTCGAGGCGCACCTGCTGCACGGGAACGAGCTGCGCATCGACCCGCTCTCCGTGAGCTGGCGCCGCTGCATGGACATCAACGACCGCTCGCTGCGCGACATCGTCGTCGGGCTCGGCGGCAAGGCGAACGGCTACACGCGCCAGACCGGGTTCGACATCACCGCGGCCTCCGAGGTGATGGCGATCGTCGCGGTCGCGTCCGACCTGCAGGACCTCCGGCGGCGGCTGGGCGCGATCACCGTCGCGCAGACGTACGACGGCGAGCCGGTGACGGCCGAGCAGCTGCACGCCGCGGGCTCGATGACGGTGCTGCTGAAGGAGACGATCAAGCCCAACCTCGTGCAGACGCTCGAGGGCCAGCCCGCCTTCGTCCACTGCGGGCCGTTCGCCAACATCGCGCACGGCAACAACTCGGTCGTCGCCGACCGCGTCGCGCTGAAGCTCGCCGACTACGTCGTCACCGAAAGCGGCTTCGCTTCGGACATGGGCATGGAGAAGTTCATGGACATCGTCTGCCGCCTCGGGAACCTCCGGCCCGATGCGGTCGTCCTCGTCGCGACGGTGAAGGCGCTCAAGCACCACGGCGGAGACCCGGAAGGCGGCCTCGACGCGATCGAGACGGGCGCGGCGAACATGGCGCGCCACGTCGGCATCATCCGCCAGTTCGGCATCAACCCGGTCGTCGCCGTCAACCGCTTCCCGACCGACGGCGACGATGAAGTGGAGCTCGTGAAGCGGCTCGCGCTCGAGGCCGGCGCGTACGGCTGCGAGGTCAACGACGGCTTCCTGCGGGGCGGCGAAGGCGCGGCTGCGCTCGCCGAGCTCGTGACCGCGGCCGCCGACGAGAAGAACGACTTCGACTTCTGCTATCCGCTCGACGCCCCGATCGAGGACAAGATCGAGGCGATCGCCACCCGCGTCTATGGCGCCGACGGGGTCTTCCTTCAGCCGGCCGCACGTGCAAAGGTCAAGGAGTTCAACAAGCTGGGCTACGACCGGATGCCCATCTGCATGGCGAAGACGCACCTCTCCCTCTCCCACGACCCGAAGCTGACGAACGCTCCGGTCGGTTTCACGGTCGGCGTGCGCGACCTGCGCGCCTACACGGGCGCCGGCTGGATCGTCGCGCTCTGCGGCGACATGCAGACGATGCCCGGCTACGGGCGGGCTCCGGCCGCGGTCAACGTCGACATCGACGAGCGGGGGGAAACCGTCGGCCTCTTCTGAGCCCGCGTCGGTGCAGGTCTCGTGCCGGGGCCTCTGGAAGGTCTTCGGGCCGCACCCCGATCGGATCGTCGGCAGCCCCGACGCGGATCTGAGCCGCGCCGAGCTGATGGCGAAGACCGGGTCGACGGTCGCCGCCCGGGCCATCACGTTCGACGTCGCCCACGGCGAGGTGTTCGTCGTGATGGGCCTCTCGGGCAGCGGCAAGTCGACGCTCGTCCGGTGCCTGACCCGGCTGATCGAGCCGACCACAGGCTCGGTCTCGATCTGCGGCAGGGACGTGCTCCGCGCGCAGCCGAAGGAGCTGCGCGCTATCCGGAGGACGAAGGTCTCGATGGTGTTCCAGCACTTCGGGCTCTTCCCGCACCGGACGGTGATCGACAACGTCGCGTACGGGCTCGAGGTGCAAGGAGTCGACAAGGAGGTGCGCTACGCGCGCGCCCACGAGATCCTCGGCGTGGTCGGGCTCGGGCACGTCGACGCGTCGTACCCCGACCAGCTCAGCGGCGGGATGCAGCAGCGCGTCGGCCTCGCGCGCGCGCTCGCGGTCGACCCCGAGGTGCTGATCTTCGACGAGGCGTTCTCGGCGCTCGACCCGCTGATACGACGGGAGATGCAAGACGAGGTGGTGCGCCTGCAGAGCAGGCTCCGGAAGACGGTGATCTTCGTCACTCACGACCTCGACGAGGCGCTGAAGATCGGCGACCGGATCGCGATCATGAAGGACGGACGCTTCGTGCAGGTCGGGACTCCCGCTGAGATCGTCGGGGCGCCTGCAGACGACTACGTCCGCGAGTTCGTGCGCGACGTCCCGCGCGGCAAGGTGCTGACCGCGGCCTTCGCCATGCGGCCTCCTACCGGCGAGACTCCGGCGCAGGTCGTCCGCCACGACCAGCGCCTGAGCGAGTTGCTGCCCGTGGTCTTCGGCGCAAAGGGGCCGATCGGCGTGGTCGACGGGAGGGGTGAGGTCGTCGGGATCCTCGACCACCGGATGGTGATCCACGTGCTGGCAGGGAACGAGGAGACGAACGTTCCGGAAGAGCTCGCGCTGAGCGGGCAGCCGTAGACGTGTCGACACCGGCCGCGACGTCGATACAGCTCTGGGGTGGCGGGGACCGCCTCGGACGGCTCGGCGCCGCCGCCCGGCGGTGGGGGCCGCCGCTCGCGATCGCAGTCCCGCTCTGCATCGCCGCCGCCCTCGCGGAAGGCGTCCACAGCGGGTTCCCGGCGAACTGGGTGATCGGCGTCCCGAAGTGGTTCGACAGCCTCAACAACTGGGTCACGAACAACGACCAGTCGAACTTCTTCCTCCACACGATCATCGGGGGCTTCGGCGGGTTCCTGAACGGCGCCGTCGACGACGTCGTCAACGTGCTGCACTGGATGACGTGGGTCGGCGTCCTCGCGGTCGCAACCGCGATCGCGTGGCTCGCGGGGACGTGGCGCACGGCGGTGTTCTCGGCGCTGATGATCGCGTCGTTCGGTCTCTTCCAGATCCCGAACGGTGGCCCGAACGGGATCTCTCAGATGTGGCCGAGCGCCATGACGACGCTCGCCCTGATGTTCGTCGCGATCGTTCTCTCGACGATCGTCGGGATCCCGCTCGGGATCGCGTCGGCCGTCTGGCCCGTCGTGCACCGAACGCTCAGGCCCGTGCTCGACATGATGCAGATCCTCCCCGCGTTCGCCTATCTCGTCCCCATCGTCGTCCTCTTCTCGATCGGGAATCCCGCCGGGGTCGTCGCGACGTTCATCTACGCGGTCCCGCCGCTCGTGCGGTTCACGGAGCTCGGCATCCGGTCCGTGCGACGCGACGTGATCGAGGCGGCCGAGGCGTTCGGAGCGACGCGCGGCCAGATCCTCCGCTCGGTCCAGCTCCCGCTCGCGGCCCAGGCGATCATGCTCGGGCTGAACCAGGTGATCATGATGGCGCTCTCGATCGTCGTGATCGCCTCGCTGATCGGCGCCGGCGGGCTCGGGGACCCGGTGCTCGCGGCGCTCCAGACGCAGCAGAACGGCGAGGGCTTCGTCGCCGGGATGCTGATCGTGTTCATGGCGATGTGGCTCGACCGCACGTCGGCGGCCATCGGCGCCCGAGCCGCCCGCGCGTCGCGGGCTCGGCGCCGCGTCGACCGGCGGCAGGTCCTCGCGATCTCGGGCGCGCTCCTCGTGCTGGTCCTCGCCTGCCGGTACGGCCTCGGACTCGGCGACTGGCCCGCCGGCTGGGGCTTCTCGATCGTCGACAACGCGACGCGGGCGCTCAACTGGGTGACGAACGAGTTCACGGGCGTCGCCGGGCCGACCTCCCGCTTCCTGACGCTGCACGTGCTCAACCCGCTGCAGCGCTGGCTCACCGACCTCCCGTGGTGGCTCGTCGCCGGCGCCGTCGGCACGATCGGCTGGGCCCGCGGCGGATGGCGCCGCGGGTTCCTGCTCGCCGGCTGCGTCGTGCTGATGGGTCTGATGCAGGCGCCCGTCGGCTACACCTTCCAGGGCACCACGTCCTACGACTTCTCCGCCTGGAACGACGCGATGGAGACGTTCAGCCTGATCGTCGTCGCGCTCGCGCTCGATCTGGCAGTCGGCATCCCGCTCGGCATCGCCGCCTATCGCTGGCGGTCCGCCGACCAGATCCTCCGCCCGTTCCTCGACCTGCTTCAGACGCTCCCGGCGTTCGTCTACCTGATCCCGGTGGTGGCGCTGTTCGGCGTCGGGAACGTCGCCGGCGTCAGCGCGTCGCTGATCTACGCCCTCCCGGCTGCGGTGCGTGCGACGACGCTCGGGCTGCGCGCGGTGCAGCGCGACGTGATCGAGGCCGGCCAGTCCTTCGGGTCGACGCGCTGGCAGCTCCTGTTCAAGGTCGAGCTGCCGATCGCGCGGCCCTACTTGATGCTGGCCGTGAACCAGACGATCCTTCTCGTCATGGCGGAGGTGGTCGTGGCGGGACTCGTCGGCGCCGGCGGCCTCGGCCTCGACGTCGTCACGGGCTTCTCGCGATCCGAAGTCGGGCTCGGCGCGGCGGCCGGGCTCGCGATGGTCCTCATGGGCATCGTCCTCGACCGGCTCAGCCAGTCGACCTCCGCGCAGCCCCGGAGCGCCGCCGCGCGATACAGAAACCCCCCAAGAATCCCCAAGGGAGGAGCATGGAGATGACAAGACGTCGGTGGATCGGCCTCGTGGCCGCCGTCGCGATCGCCCTCGCGGCGACGGTGGCGGCGGTCGCGACGACGCCCGCCCGCGCAGGCAAGCCCACGATCGTGCTCGCGAACAACTCGTGGGAGGGCTCGGTCGCGAACAACGTCGTGGCGCAGTACGTGATCGAGAAGAACCTCGGCTACAACGTCAACCTCCTGACGATCGACGAGATCCCCGCCTGGCCTGCGATGGTGCAGGGGAAGGTCTCGGCCGTGATGGAGGTCTGGGGCCACTCGCCGCTCTACGCCCAGTACGTCAAGGGCAACCACAAGGTGATCGACGCCGGCCTGGAGGGGCCCAACGGGAACATCGGGTGGTACGTGCCGACGTACCTGATGAAGGCCCATCCGGAGCTCAAGACGTGGAAGGGCGTGAAGAAGGACTGGAAGATGTTCGTCACGCCGCAGTCGTCGCCGCAGGGCCAGTTCCTGGACGGCTCACCGAGCTACGTGACGAACGACCAGGCACTGATCAAGAACCTCGGCCTCAACTTCAAGGTCGTGTTCGCGGGGACCGAGGCCGCACAGCTCACGGAGATCGAGAGCGACTACAAGGCCAAGAAGCCGGTCATCTTCTACTGGTACACCCCCCAGTACCAGAACGCGATCTACAAGTTCTCCCAGGTCGCATTGCCGCCGTGGACCCCGGCGTGCGGGAAGCTGAAGCCGGCACAGATCAACTGTGCGTACCCGCCGTACCACCTCTACAAGGTGATGGACGCGAACCTCCCGAAGCAGGCTCCCGACGTCGCGAACTTCATCCGCCGGTTCCACTGGACCTCGGACGACCAGAACTCGGTCGCCTACGACCTCGCCGTCAAGCACATGAGCAACACGGCGGCGGCGCAGGCGTTCGTGTCCTCGCACCAGGCACTCGTCAAGTCCTGGCTCTCGCACTCGGCGAAGTTCACGAAGGTCGAGCCGCCGGCGCCCGGCACCTAACCGGACACAGGGGCCCGGACCTCCGTCCGGGCCCCATCATCTAGAGGCTCGATGCGGGTTTCGCTGTCTGCGCGGCAGGCGCGGCTAACCCGCATCAAGCCTCTAGGCCAGCAGCGCCACCCCGGTGACGACGACGATCGCGCCGAGGAGGCGCCAGCGGGTCACTCGCTCCTTCAGGACCGCTGCGGCGAGCGCCGTTGCGATCACGACGCTCGTCTCGCGGACCGCGGCGACGGACGCAGCCGAGGCGCGCTCGAGGGCGGCGAGGACGAAGGCGTAGGCGACGAACGTCGCGATCCCGGCGACGACCGGCGCCGGGCCGAGCGCGCGCCGCACGGCGGCCGCACCCTTGACGGAGACGACGGCGCTCGCGTACGCGACCGACGGCAGCACCATCGTCAGCTCGAGGTACGGGATCGGGGCGGCGTGCACGATGCCGTGCTTGTCGACGAGCGTGTAGCCGGCGATGCAGCACGCGATCGCTGCGCCGAAGGCAACCCCCTTCGCGTCCGGATGGGCGAGGCCCCGCACCAGCACGATCCCGAGCACGATCAGCACGACGCCCAGCACCTGCCGCGCGCTCGTCGCGTGCCCGAGCGCGGCGACCGAGATCGCGAGCACGAGCACCGGCGCGCCGCCCCGCGCGACCGGGTAGACGACGGAGAGGGGCACCCGGCGGTAGGCGGCGGCGAGGAGCGCGAAGTACGCGAGCTCGAGCACGCTGCTCGCCGCCGCCCACGGCCAGACTCCCGAGTCGGCGCGCCAGACGACCGCCGCGATCGGCGCGAAAACGACGACGGCCGTCACCACGGCGACCGCCGTCGCCGCCTCGACGTCCCGGGCGCGCGCGAGCAGCAGGTTCCAGAGCGCGTGGAAGACCGCCGCTGAGAGCGCGAAGGCGAGCGCGGACGCCGGCATCTGGGGGCGACGGTACGGTCTCCGCCGGATGCGCGCCCTGGCCTTCGACTTCAACGGCACGCTGTCCGACGACGAGCCGGTGCTCGCGCGCGTCTACCAGGAGCTCGTGCCGGGGCTGACGGCCGACGAGTACTTCATCCGGCTTGCGGGCCACACCGACGAGGAGATCCTCGGGCCGGATCCCGAGCTGATCGCCGAGCGAATCCGCCGCTACAACGAGCTCGTGGCCGACGGGTCGACGGTCGCCGAATCCGTGCGCACGGCCGTGCGACGTGCGGCGGAGCGGGTTCCGGTCGCGGTCGTCTCGAGCGCCTTCCGCGCCGAGATCGACCCGGTCCTGCACGCGAGCGGCCTGCGCGACGTCTTCTCGGCGATCGTGTCGATGGACGACGTCGCGAACGGGAAGCCCCACCCCGAGCCGTACGTGCTGGCCGCGGCGCGGCTCGGCGTCGCGCCCGCCGAGCTCGTCGTCTTCGAGGACACCGACGTCGGCGTGACCGCTGCGAAGCGGGCGGGCGCCTACGTGGTCGGGCTGACGCGCACGCTCGGCGCGGCCCGGATGGCGGCGGCGGACGAGCTCGCCGAGCGCATCGACGTCGGGCTCGTCGAGAAGATCCTGTGCTCGTGATCGCCCACCGCGGCGCGTCCGCGGAGCTACCCGAGAACACGCTGCCAGCGTTCGAGCGCGCGATCGAGCTTGGCGCCGATTACGTCGAATTCGACGTCTGGAACCGGCTCGAGGTGACGCACGACGCGCCGCGGCGCGGCGGCTGCTACCCCACGCTCGCCGAGGTGGTGGAACTGTGCCGCGGTCGCATCGGGCTGATGGTCGAGCTGAAGCGGCCGCGTGGCGAAGCGGTCGAGCGCGCGCTCCGGCTGCTCGACGACGAGGACGTGATCGTGTCGTTCCAGCGCCGCGCGATCGAGGAGACGCGCCGGCGGCGTCCACGGATGCGCACCGTGCAGCACGTCGGCTTCGGCGTGTCGATTCGTCGAGCGGCGGGAGGCTGGGCAGTTGGGTTCCTGGACGAGCGGGTGACGCGGCGCGGGCTCGCGGCCGCGCGGGCGCTCGGGCTCGCGACGACGGTCTACACGGTGAACGAGGTCGCGCGGATGCTCGAGCTGCGCGACCTCGGCGTCACCGGCGTCTTCACCGACGATCCGCGGTCAGCGGTGAAGGCGCTGCGCTCCACCGGTGTCTGACACCGCTGGTGTCAGACACCCTCCGAAGCGCCGTCGGAGCTAACCGCGTACCGGAACCCCGTGACGGCGGAGCAGCGCCAGGCCAACTTGCAACGCGAGCAATACGTTCGGTTCCGCGGAACCGCGCTCCGCCTGCGCCGCCGACCGGCGTTCGCCCTACGTGCCCTCCCCGATGTCCGGCAGCTCCTGGTCCTCCGCCAGCGTGAGGAGCTGCACGCCCCCGGCCGGGACATGGGCGACGACGTTGGCGCCGACCGGCAGCGCCGAAGCTCGCGCCGTCGACATGTCGGCGATCAGGCCGCCGGTCATCTTGAGGCGCGTCACCGGCCCGAGGAACGTCTGCGTCAGCACCTCCGCCCGCAGCGCGTTGCCGTCCGCCCCGTTCCCGGCAGCGGTCAGCTCGAGCGCCTCCGGCCTGATCAGGATCAGGACACGCTCCCCGTTCGCGCGCCCGCGCGCGGCGTCGATGCGCAGTCGCTTCCCGGCGTGCTCCACCTCGCCGGCGGCGCCGTCGACGACGTGCGCCTCGAGGCGGTTCATCGTCCCGATGAACTCTGCGACGAACGGCGTCTTCGGCGCGGTGTACATCTCGGATGGCGTGCCCATCTGCTCGATCACGCCGCCGTACATGACCGCGACGTGGTCGGAGATCGCGAGCGCCTCCTCCTGGTCGTGCGTGACGTACAGCGTCGTGATGCCGAGCTCGAGCTGGATGCGCCGAATCTCCTCGCGTAGCTGCACGCGCACCTTCGCGTCGAGCGCCGAGAGCGGCTCGTCGAGCAGCAGGACGCGCGGCTCGATCGCGAGCGCGCGCGCGAGCGCGACGCGCTGCTGCATGCCGCCCGAGAGCTGATGCGGGTAGCGGTCGCCGGCGTGGGCCAGACCGACGAGCTCGAGCAGCTCGTCGACGCGCTTCTCCCGCGCGCTCTTGTCGCCGCCGCGGATTCGAAGGCCGAACTCGACGTTCTGCCGCGCCGTCATGTTCGGGAAGAGGGAGTACGCCTGGAAGACCATCCCCATGTCGCGCTTGTTCGGAGCGACGCCGGTGATGTCCCTCCCCTCGACGACGATCCGGCCCTGGTTCGGGCGGTCGAAGCCGGCGACGAGGCGCAGCGCCGTCGTCTTGCCGCACCCGGAGGGGCCGAGCAGCGAGAGGAACTCGCCCTCGCCGAGCGTGATGTTGATCCCGTTGAGGGCCTTGACGTCGCCGAACCGGCGGTGGAGGTTCTCGAGCTGGAGGTAGGTCATCTCGTTGCGGGGACCACTGCGCCCCGTGCGCCTCGTTTGCGGCCGATCAGGAGGAGGCTCAGCATCGCCGCCCAGGTGATCGCGAAGCTGAGCAGGGTGAGGGCGCCTGCCGGGAAGCCCTGTGACTCGTTCACGTACTGCAGGAAGATCGGGAAGGTGTGGAACGCGGCGAGGTTGGCGATCGTGAACTCGCCCATCACGATCGCGAGCGTGAGGAACGACGCCGCGAGCGCGGCCGCCCGGATGTTCGGGAGGATGACGCGTACGAGCGTCGTCGTCCAGCGCGCGCCGAGGCTCTGCGACGCCTCCGTCAGCGTGTGCACGTCGATCGCACGGAAGCCGGCGTCGAGCGAGAAGAACATGTACGGGAACGCGAGGATCACGTAGGCGGTCGCGAGGAAGCCCCACGGCGTCCCGTAGTACCAGCCCGGTGCGCCGTTGAAGGTGCGCAGCAGGCCGACCACCATCACGATCGGCGGCACGACGAAGGGCACGAGCGCCATGAAGGCGATCACGGGCCGGAGGCGCGGCAGCTTGAGGTGCACCCAGTAGATCGTCGGGACGAACAGGACGAGGCTGATCACGATCGTCTCGAGCGCGAGCAGGAACGAGATCTTGATCGTGTGCCAGAAGTCGCCGTTGTGGACCACCCAGCCGTAGTTGTGGAGCGTGCAGCACGGCGTCCCGGCCTTGTTCTCCTTGAGCGAGAAGTCGAGCGTCGAGTAGAGCGGGATCACGAAGTAGATCGCCGCGAGCAGCAGCCAGACGTACGCGCTCGGGGCCATCCGCGGCCGGCGGAGCTTCACTTCGCCCACCTCGCGGCCCGCCGCTGGAGCGGGATGTAGATCACCATCATCACCGCGAGCACGACGAACATCCCGAAGGCGAGCGCCTGCGCGATGTGCGGGTTGTCGAGCACGTTCCCGGTGTAGTAATCGCCGATCAGGATCGGGACGATGTTGATGCCGTTGTCGAGGCTGTAGGCCGTCGCGTACGCCGCGAACGCGTTGCCGAAGAGCAGGATGAAGGCGCCGAGGAACGACGGCATCAACACGGGGATGCCGACGTAGCGCCAGAACTGCCACTGCTTCGCGCCGAGGTTCGCGGCCGCTTCGCGCCACTCTCGCTTCAGCCCGTCGATCGCCGGCGCGATCACGAGGATCATCAGCGGCAGCTGGAAGTACATGTAGGCGAGCTCGATGCCGCGCTCGGACGAGATCTGGAAGTGCGGCGTCTGGTAGGTGATGTCCCACCCGGCGTTGCGAAACCAGGTCGTGACGACGCCGAGCGGACCGAGCGTGGCGATCCACGCGAACGCGAGCGGGATGCCGCCGAAGTTCGCGGCGACCCCGGAGAACGTGGTCAGCACGGACCGGATCCACCTCGGCGTCCCCCCCCGGATGGCTGCGTAGGCGATGAACATGCCGAGGACCGCGCCGGCGACGGCCGTGATCAGGCTGATGCGGATGCTCCCCCAGTACGCGTCGATGTACGGGTGGTGGAAGAGCAGCCGGATGTTCGAGAACGTCCCGTGGTTCGCCTTGTCCTGGAACGCGCCGATCATCACCGACGCTGCGGGGACGAACAGGAACGCGATGGTGTACGCGAAGAACGGCAGCGTGGCGAGCCACGCGAGCGGGAGGCGCCTCCGGCCGGACGCGAGGTCCGGCCGGAGGGCCCGAGGTGCAGCCTGGGTCGCTATGCCTACCCGCCGACCTTCGTCGGCCACTGCTGCGCGATCAGGTTCTTCGCGGCGGTCTGCTGCCCGAGGCTCGCGAACTTCACGTTCTTGTAGAGCGACGCGGGCGGCAGGGACGCGAGGACGGCCTTCGGGATCACCTTGCGGGCGACCAGGTCGTTGAACCGCGCCGGGTGAGCCCCGCTCTTGAGCCAGATGATCTGGCCCTGGTCGGAGTAGAGGAACTCCTCCCAGAGACGGGCCGCCCACGGATGCGGCGCGTACGCGCTGACCGCCTGCGCGTAGTAGCCGCCGTAGACGCCGTCCGCGGGAACCGTGAAGCCCCAGTTCGCCGCCGGGAACTCCGTCACGTACGCCTTGTTGTTGTAGTCCCAGTCGAGCGAGATCGGCGTCTGGCCCGAGGCCACCGTCTGGGGCGTCGTCTGCACGGGGATGTAGTTGCCGATCTTCTTCATCTGCGCCCAGAAGTCGATCCCGGCCTGGATGTTGCCGAGAGAGCCGCCGTTCGCGAGCGCCGTCGCGATCACGACAGACACGGCGGAGTTCGAGGACAGCGGGCTCCCGTTGATCGCGACCTTGCCCCTGTACTCGGGCTTCATCAGGTCCTTGAACGTCTTCGGGGGGTTCGGGACGAGCGTCTTGTTGTAGCCGATCGAGACGGCTCCCCAGTAGTCGCCCGTCCAGTACCCGCGCGTGTCCTTGAGGGCCCGAGGGATCGTCTTGTAGTTCAGGACGAAGTACTTCGCGTACAGGCCCTCGTTGGCGCCTGCGATCGCGAACGACTCGCCCACGTCGACGACGTCCGGTGCGCGCTTGTCGCCCTTCAGCGAGCGGATCGCCTCGTTCTCCTGCGCCGAGCTGCCGTCGGGGTTGTCGTTCGTGATCCCGATCCCGTACTTGCGCGGGAACGTGTGGAGCGCCTCGCCGTAGTTCGCCCAGTCGGGCGGCAGGGCGATCGTGTTCAGGTGCCCTTCCTTCTTGGCGTTCTTCACGAGGTCGCCGAACAGCGCCTTCGTCATGTGGGTCGGCGGGCTGGCCAGCTTCGCCTTCGTGGCGCCGAGCGCGGTCGCCGCATTCCCGACGATCGTGAGGCCGAACGCGGCCGCGACGCTGCGGCGCAGCATCGACGACCGGCTCATCCCCTCCTCCTCGAGCTTGGCCCAGAACTCGATCTCTTGGGCCTCGTAGTCCTCCATGTATCCCCTCCCAGGCGTGTGGTTGCCCGACAAGAAGATCACGGAACGGGCCTCGATTTCAATAGGCCGCCAGCGGCGAACGGATAGGGTCGAGCACGGATGTCACCGTTCGACGCCCCCGGCGAATGGCTCCGCTGCGCGCTGCACGCGCACACCACGAACTCGGACGGCGAGCTCTCCCCGGAGCTGCTCGTCCGCCATTACGACTGGGCCGGGTACGACGTGCTCGCGATCACCGACCACTGGGTCCGGACGGACGAGGCGTCGACGAAGCGGCTGCTCGTCATCCCTTCGACCGAGCTGAACGCGACCGTCGGCGACGGCGAGGACGTCCACGTGCTCGCGCTCGGCGTGCAGGCGGACCCGGTCGCGCCGGGGGACGGCTTCGCGCCGCTCGCCGACGTCGTCGGCTGGGTGGCGGCACACGGCGGCCTCCCGTACGTCGCGCACACGTACTGGAGCGGCCTGCGGACGGAGCAGTGGTGGGACTGCGAGGGGCTGCTCGGCCTCGAGGTCTGGAACACCGGCTGCGAGCTCGAGCTCGGACGCGGTGACGCCTCGATCCACTGGGACGAGGCGCTCGAGCACGGCCGTGCGCTCGACGGCCTCGCGACCGACGACTCGCACCACCCGGGCTACGACAGCGGTTTCGCCTGGACGTGGGTCCGGGCCGCCGGGCGAACGGCCGAGTCGGTGCTCGAGGCGCTGCGCGCCGGCGCGTTCTACGGCTCGACGGGACCGGAGATCCTCGAGGTCGAGGTCTCCGACGACGAGGTCGTCGTCCGCTGCAGCCCGGCGGCGGCGGTGAGCCTCTACAGCGGACGCAAGAGCGGCGCACGCGCGAACGCGGGCCGGCTCGGCTACCCGAACCTGAGCCGAGTGCTCGGCCGCGCCACCGACGGCCGGCTCACGGCGGTGGCGCTGCAGCGGCCGTGGGACGGCGGCGCCTACGGCCGTGTCGAGGTCAAAGCGGTCGACGGGACGAAGGCATGGACGAACCCACTGTGGACCGCCTAGCCGCCGTCGAGCAGCTCGGCGCGCGCCGCTTCGATTTGCTCGTGGTCGGCGGCGGGATCATCGGCGCGGGCATCGCCGAGGCTGCGACCGCACACGGCCTCGACGTCGCGATCGTCGACCGGTCGGACTTCGCGTCCGCGACGTCGTCGGCGTCGTCGAAGCTGATCCACGGAGGGCTCCGCTACCTCCAGCTCGGCGACGTGCGGCTCGTGCGAGAGGCACACCAGGAGCGGCGCGCGCTGATGAACGTCGTCGCGCCGCACCTCGTCGAGCGGCTGCCGTTTCTGTTCCCGCTCTACGAGCACGGGCCGCACCGGCCGGTCGTGGTGCGGACCGGCGTCCTCCTCTATTCGGCGCTCGCCCGCGCGCGCCTGAACGGCCGGATCGGCGAGGCGCGCGCTCTCCGCCTCGTGCCGCAGCTCGAGACGCAGGGCCTCCACTCCTCGGCGCTCTACGCCGACGCACGCACCAACGACGGCCGCCTGACGATCGAGAACGTCGTCGCCGCCGCCGAGCGCGGCGCGGTCGCGGTCAACTACGCGGCCGTGACCGCGATCCGGCCCGACGGCGCCGACGTCCGCGTCGAGGGCCGGGACGTGCGCGTGCGAGCCGCCGCGGTCGTCAACGCGACGGGCCCGTGGCTCGACCACCTCCGGCGCCTCGAAGACCCTGCTGCCCGGCCGTCGATCCGGCTCAGCAAGGGCGTCCACGTGCTGGTCGACGGGGGCGGGGACTGGGGCGCCGCCCTCACGATCCCGCAGAGCAAGGTCCGCGTCAGCTTCGCGATCCCGTGGGAGGGGATGCTCCTGCTCGGCACGACGGACACCCTGCACGAGGGCGCGCCCGAGGAGGCGACGGTGACGGAGGACGACGTGCGCACGATCCTGAACGAGGCGGCCGTGGCGCTCCACGGCACCGGGCCGGTGCGCGCCGCGTTCCACGGCCTGCGCGTGCTGCCGGGCGGCCCCGGCTCGACGGCGAACGCGCGCCGGGAGACGGTGTACACGCGCGGATCCACGGGGATGCTGAGCGTCGCCGGCGGAAAGCTCACCACCTACCGCCGGATCGCGCTCGACGCGCTGGCGCACCTCGGCGTGCGCAATCTCGACCGGGCCCCGCGCCCGCTCCCCGGCGCGCTCGGGCTCGCGCGCGTCCAGTGGCCGCTCGAGCTCGAGCCCGCAACGCGGCGCCACCTTCTCCATTTGTACGGCTCGCGTGGGCCCGACGTCGTGCGCCCGGCGCTCGAGGACCCGGCGCTCCTCGAGCCCCTCGTCCCGGGCCGGCCGGACCTGCGCGCGCAGGACGTCTACGCGCGGACACGCGAGCTCGCGATCCATGACGAGGACGTCCTCCGTCGCCGCACCACCGCGTGGCTCCGTGGCGATTCCACGCGGCTCGCGCTAGGGTCGGGGCATGTCTCAGAGGTTGACGCGGCTGACCCAGCCGCTCGTTCGTGACCGCGGGGAGCTGAGAGTCGCGAGCTGGGACGAGGCGCTCGAGCGCGCCGCGTCCGGCTTCCGGAAGGCGCTCGACGAGGGCGCGCTGACCGGTCTCTTCAGCTGCTCCAAGACCACGAACGAGCTGAACTTCGCCACGCAGAAGTTCAGCCGGGTCGCGCTGCACTCGAACAACGTCGACAGCTGCAACCGCACCTGACACGCGCCGAGCGTCGCCGGTCTGGCGACGGTGTTCGGCGCAGGAGGTGGCACCAGCTCCTACCAGGAGGTGCGCGAGGTCGCGGACCTGGTCGTCCTCTGGGGCTCGAACGCGCGCGAGGCGCACCCGATCTTCTTCCACCACGTGCTGAAGGCGATCCACCGCGGCGCGCGGCTGATGGTCGTCGACCCGCGGCGGACGAGCTCGGCGCAGTGGGCCGACCTGTGGCTCGGCCTCGACGTCGGCACCGACATCCCGCTCGCGAACGCGGTCGCGCGCGAGATCATCCACGCCGGCTTCGTGAACGAGGAGTTCGTCGCGCGCGCGACGACCGGCTACGACGAGTTCCGCGAGTCGGTCGAGCCGTGGACGCTCGACGAGGCGGAGCGCGTCACCCGCGTGCCCGCCGCCGCGATCCGGGAGCTCGCCCACGCCTACGGCGGCGCCGCGTACCCGCAGCTCTGCTGGACGCTCGGGATCACCGAGCACCACAACGCGGTCGACAACGTGTTCGCGCTGATCAACCTCGCGCTCCTCGTCGGCGGCGTCGGCCGCCACGGCGCGGGGCTGCAGCCGCTGCGCGGCCAGAACAACGTCCAGGGCGGCGGCGACATGGGCGCCATCCCGAACAAGCTGCCGGGGTTCCAGGACGTCGAGGACGCCGCCGTCCGCGCGAAGTTCGAGGCGGTCTGGGGCGCGCCGATCCCGCCGGAGAAGGGGCTGCACCTGACCGGAATGTTCGAGGCGATGGAGCACGGCGACCTGCGCGCGGTGTACGTCGTCGGCGAGAACCCCGCGCAGTCGGAGGCGGACACGCAGCGCGCCGTGCGCCTGCTCCGCGGCCTCGACCACCTCGTGGTGCAGGACCTCTTCCTGACCAGGACCGCCGAGCTGGCCGACGTCGTCCTCCCCGGGTGCGCGGGCTGGGCGGAGTCCGAGGGCACCGTCACCTCGAGCGAGCGGCGGGTGCAGCGCGTGCGGAAGGCGCTCGACCCGCCGGGCGAGGCGCGCGACGACATCGAGATCGTGTACGAGCTCGCCCGGCGACTGGGCCACGACCTCGGCAGCCCGCGGGCCGAAGACGTCTGGAACGAGCTCCGTTCCCTGTCGCCGATGCACGCGGGCATGAGCTACGCCCGCCTCGAGGCGCTCGGCGGCACCCAGTGGCCCTGCTGGGACGAGGAGCATCCCGGCGACCAGTTCCTGCACGCGCGCCTCTGGGAGCCGGTGGTCGAGCAGCCGGCGCCGTTCATGGCGGTCCGCCACTCGCCGCCAGTGGACGAGCTGGATGCCGAGTTCCCGCTCAGGCTCACGACGGGCCGCAGGCTCGAGTCGTTCAACACCGGCGTCCAGAGCGGCACGTTCTCCTCGCCGCTCCACGTGCGCGGCGAGGCGCTGCGCGTGTCGCCCGAGGACGGCGCGCGCTACGGGCTCGTCGACGGCGGCCGCGTGCGGGTGACGTCCCGCCGAGGCGCAGTCGAGGCGCCGGTCACGTTCGACACGACGCTGCGGCCCGGCCTCGCGTTCATGAACCTCCACTTTCCCGAGCTCGTCGACACGAACATCCTCACGATCGACGCCACCGACCCCGTCTCGGGCACCGCCGAGTTCAAGGCGACGGCGATTCGCGTAGAGCCCGTGGCCCTGGTGTCCGACACCAGTGGTGTCAGACACCTTTCCGCCGACGGGGTAGCGGGCTGATGCCCGACCTGAAGCTGCTCGACGCGCAGCCGTCTGCCGCCGAGCGCGCGGCCATCGACGCCGTGCTCGGCGCCTCGCCGGAGATGAATAGCCACCGGATCGCGCGCAGCGACCGCACGAAGCGGCACCTCCTCCTCCCGGCCCTTCGCGCGGCGCAACGGCGCGTCGGCTGGGTCAGCGAGGGGGCGCTCGGCTACGCGTCGCGGCGCCTCGAGGTGCCGCCGGCCGAGGCGTACGGCGTCGCGAGCTTCTACGCGCTGCTCGCGCTCGACGAGCGGCCCGCCGACGTGACGCACGCCTGCACCGATCTCGCGTGCGCGCTCAAGGGCGCGACGGTCGGGCCCGGCGAGCACCCGAGCCCGTGCCTGGGCCTCTGCGAGCGCGCACCCGCGAAATACCGGACGGTGGCCGGCGAGCAGCCGTTCGAGGAGCAGATCCCGCCCGAGTCTCCGCCGCTGCCGCAGCGGGAGGGGCTTCGGCTGCTGCGCCGGATCGCTGCCGGCGTCGATCCCACGTCGCTCGACGCGTACGTCGCCGCGGGCGGCTTCGAGGCGCTCGCGCGCGCGCGGGAGATCGGCCCGGACGCGGTGATCGACGAGGTGACCGCGTCGCGCCTCCTCGGCCGCGGCGGTGCAGCGTTCCCGACCGGCGTCAAGTGGCGCGCCGTGCGCGACCAGACCGAGCGGGTCCGCTACGTCGTCTGCAACGCCGACGAGTCGGAGCCGGGCACGTTCAAGGACCGGATCCTGATGGAGAGCGACCCGTTCGCGCTGGTCGAGTCGCTCGCGATCGCAGCCTTCGCCGTGGGCGCGCACAAGGGCTACGTGTACATCCGCGCCGAGTACCCGCTGGCCCACGAGCGCGTGCAGAACGCGATCGACGCCTCGGCGCCGTACCTGGACGGCTTCGAGGTCGAGCTGCGAATCGGCGCCGGCGCGTACGTGTGCGGCGAGGAGACGGCGCTCTTCCAGTCGATCGAGGGGAAGCGCGGCGAGCCGCGCAACAAGCCGCCGTTCCCGGTCGAAGTCGGCCTCTTCGGCAAGCCGACCGCGGTCAACAACGTGGAGACGCTCTTCAACGTGCTCGAGGTCGTCCGGGTCGGCGGCGCCGCGTATGCCGAGACGGGCACGGAGGGATCGGCGGGGACACGGCTCTTCTGCGTCTCCGGCTGCGTCGAGCGGCCCGGGCTCTACGAGCTGCCGTTCGGCGCAACGCTGCGCGAGCTGCTCGAGCTTGCCGGCGCGGAGTCGGTGAAGGCGGTGCTGCTCGGGGGCGCGGCGGGAGCGTTCGTCGGGCCGCACCAGCTCGACCTGCCGCTGACGCACGAGGACACGCGCGCCGCCGGCGTCACGCTGGGCTCCGGCGTCGTCATCGTCTACGACGAGGAGGCCGACGTCGCCGGCGCGCTCATCCGCATCGCAGAGTTCTTCCGCGACGAGTCGTGCGGCCAGTGCGTCCCGTGCCGGGTCGGCACCGTGCGGCAGGAGGAGGCGCTCCGCCGCCTCGCCGCCGGTAGGCCCCACGCGGACGAGCTGCAGACGCTGGCCGAGCTCGCGCAGGTGATGCGGGACGCATCGATCTGCGGCCTCGGCCAGACGGCGGCGAACGCCGTCGCCTCCGCGATCACGAACCTGGGAGTGTTCGCCGCATGACGATGCTGCTGACGGCGAAGAAGATGATCGAGCTGACCGTCGACGGGCAGCCGGTGCGCGTTTTCGAGGGCTCGACGATCCTCGACGCCTGCCGGCAGCTCGGCATCGAGACGCCGACGCTCTGCTACGGCGACACGCTGACGCCGGTCAACGTGTGCCGCGTCTGCGTGGTCGAGCTCGAAGGCGCGCGTACCCTCGTGCCCGCGTGCTCGCGGAAGGTCGAGGAGGGCATGGTCGTGCACACCGACTCCGAGCGGGTGCGGACGTCGCGGCGGCTCGTGCTCGAGCTGCTGGGCTCGTCCGTCGACCTGACGACGGCGCCGGCGGCACTCGAGTACATCGAGCAGTACGGCGCCGATCCCGGACGCTTCGGCGCCGACGCGGCGCGCGTCGAGCACGAGGTGAAGATCGACAACGACCTCTACGTCCGCGACTACTCGAAGTGCATCCTCTGCTACCGATGCGTCGAAGCGTGCGGCGTCGACCACCAGAACACGTTCGCGATTGCCGTCGCGCGCCGCGGCTTCGACGCGCACATCTCGACGGAGCTCGACGTGGCGCTGCCGGAGTCGGCCTGCGTCTACTGCGGCAACTGCATCGCCGTCTGCCCCACCGGCGCGCTGATGTCGAAGCGCGAGTACGACATGCGGCAGGACGGGACGTGGGACGAGTCGCGCCAGCAGGTCGTCACGACTGTTTGTGGCTACTGCGGCGTCGGCTGCAACCTCGAGCTCCACGTGCAGGATGGTGAGATCGTCAACGTCATGTCGCCCGACGACCACGACGTCACCCGCGGGAACCTGTGCGTGAAGGGCCGCTTCGGGTACCGGTTCGTCGAAGGTCGATGACGCGGGTGGAGGTCCTGTACTGGCAGGACATCCCGTCCGTCGTCAGGGTCGGTGACGTGAAGCGTCAGCTGCCGGAGTGGTTCCAGCAGGAGATCGACCGCGTCGCGATGGAGCAGGGGCTCGTGGGCAGCGATGCGTACCTCGAGCAGTGGGAGTGGCGGGACCACGGCGAGCGCGACGGCTCCGACTCGGAGGTCGCGGCTCAGGTCGAGGCCGAGCTGGTCGCTGCGCACCAGCGCTGACGGCTCCGTCGGGTGCGCGCCAGGCTGCTGATCCACGTTCGCGAGCGTCCGGACGGAGCGGCCGTCGTCACCCCCGTCCAGTTCCCCGACCTTGCCGCGGCCGGCGACTCGGCGGCCGAAGCGGTCGAGCGCGTCGTCCCGAACGTCGTCGACCGGCTCGCTGAGCTGAGTGCCGTCGACCTGCTGGCGTTCCTCGACGAGCCGAAGGCGACGCTGGAGCGCGTGCCGGCCTCCGTCCGGCTCCGCGACGACGGCGACGAGCCGCTCGAGCTCGTCCTCGGGATCGTCGTGGTCGAGCGCGAGCTAGGGGACCGGACGGTTCGCATCGCACACAGCCCCGTCGTCCCCGAGTTCACGATGTCCAGCCGCGGTGGCTCCGCGCGCGAGCTCGCCGAGCGCGCGGCGAAACGCCTCGTGCGCCGGCTCGGTTCGTGGCCGACGGCGGCGGTGCTGGCAGCCGACGAACCACCCGCCTCGTGCCTCGACGTGCTCCAGGTCGACCTCCCACCCGCGGGCCCCGAGGCGGCCGCTGTCGCACGCGGAATCCTCGAGGAGCTCGGCGTCGACCTGACGGAGCGCGAGGGCGGACGGATCGACCGCCGGGACGAGCTCGTCGTGCGAGCCCTGGAGATGCTCGCCGGGCCGGGCCCGTCGAGCCTCCTCCTCGTCGGCCGGCCCGGCGTCGGCAAGACGGCGCTGGTGCACGAGATCGCGCGGCGCATCTCGCTCGGGCAGGCGCCGCCGGCTCTCGCGGGACGCCGCGTGTTCGCGATGTCGGCCAACGAGCTGATCGCCGGCGCGCAGTACACGGGCATGTGGCAGGACCGCTTGCGGCGCCTGGTCGACCAGGCCCGGCGCACCCGCGCAATCGTCGCGATGGGCGACCCCGTCGCGATCGTCGACGCCGGGCGGTGGTCGCAGAGCGACAACAACGCGTCGCGGTACCTCCGACCTTACGTCGAGAGCGGCGACATCACCATCGTCTGCGAGTGCACCGAAGAGCAGCTCGCGGCGGCACAGAAGAAGGAGCCGAGCTTCGTCGACGCCTTCCATCGGATCGACGTCCCCGAGCCGACGCGCACGGAGACGACGCAAATCACCCGCGCCGCTGCGGACCGGCTCGCGGAGGCGGCCGGCGTCGAGGTCGACGACGACGCGATCGCAGCGGCGGTGGAGCTCACGCAGCGATTCGAGCCGTATCGGAGCTTTCCGGGGAAGTGCGTGCGCCTGCTCGAAGACGCCGTGCGGGAGCGGCCGGACGGGGTGCGCCGGATCGACCGCGAGGTCGTCACAGAGGCGTTCGCGCGGCGGACCGGCATGCCGCTCTCGCTGCTCTCGGATGTGGTCCCGCTCTCGCTCGACGAGGTGCGGCGCTACTTCGAGGCGCGGGTCCTCGGCCAGCCGGACGCGGTCGCGGCGATGACCGACGTGATCGCGATCGTCAAGGCCGGGCTGACGAGCCCCGACAAGCCTCTGGCGTCGTTCTTCTTCGTGGGGCCGACCGGCGTCGGCAAGACGGAGCTCGCGAAGGCCGTTGCCGAGTTCCTGTTCGGCAGCCGCGACCGCGTGCTCAGGCTCGACATGGGCGAGTACGCATCGCACGACGCGGTCGCGAAGCTGATCGGCACTGCGTGGGGCGCCGAAGGCGTGCTCACGAGGCTCGTCCGCCAGCAGCCGTTCTGCGTCGTGCTGCTCGACGAGCTCGAGAAGGCGCATCCGAGCGTCTTCGACGCGCTCCTGTCCGCGCTCGGCGAAGGCCGGCTCACCGACGCGTCCGGCCGTACCGCCGACTTCCGCAACGCGATCGTGATCATGACGTCGAACCTGGGGGCCGCGCGAGCCGCGACGGCCGGCGTCGGCTTCGGCTCCGTCGGCGGCGACGCGCAGCACCGCTACGTCGAGGAGGCGGAGCGGTTCTTCCGGCCGGAGTTCTTCAACCGGATCGACCGCATCGTCGTCTTCCACTCGCTGACGAACGACATAGTCCGGCGCATCGCGCGGCGCGAGCTCGACCAGCTGCTCGAGCGGGAGGGCGTCGTTCGACGCGGCCTGCGAGTGGAGGTCGACGACGCGGTCGTCGAGCACGTGGCCGCAGTGGGGTTCCACCCGCGTTACGGCGCACGCCCTCTCCAACGTGAGATCGAGCAGACCGTGATCGGGCCTCTCGCCCATGCGCTCCTGCGCCGTCCTCCCGGCGAGGACGAGCTCGTCCGGATCCATCTCGCCCGCGGCTCGGTCGTCGTGACCGCGGCGGCGATCGTCGAGTCGAGACGGGCCGCTCGGCGCAGCGAGCGGCGTGCGCAGGCCGACGATGCCGCGTTCGCGAGGGCTCGCCGCGCGGCCGAGGCGTTCGTCGAGGAGCTGCGCGCCGACGACGTGGCGATATTCGCGGCGGACGTCCGCTCCGTCGTCTCCGGCCTGATCGAGGCGACGCACCAGCCGACGTTCTGGGACGAGCCGGAACGCGCACGGGCGGCCCTTCAGCAGATCTTCCGCTTCGAGGCGGCGACGAACCGCCTCGAGGCGCTGGAGCAGCGGGCGCTCGGCCTCGTCGACATGGCGGCGCGCGTCCACGAGGCGCGTGACCGCGCCCGCGTCGCGGAGGTTGGACGCGCGATCGACGAGATGCGCGACGCGCTGCTTGTCGTCAGGCTCGAGCTCGGAGCCGCCGCCTCGGGTGCGCAGGGCGGAGACGCCGTTCTTCGAGTCGTTCCGGTTGGAGCAGGCGCCGCCGGCTTCGCCGACCGCGTGCTGCGCATGTACGGGCGCTGGGCTGACCGGACGGGCCGGGACGTGACGCAGCGCGCCTCGGAAACCCGCGAGATCACGATCGACGGCCTGGCCACGATCGACCTCCTGCGAGGCGAGGCGGGGCTTCACCGGCACGTGCAGGCCGAGCGGGTCGAAACTCTCGTGCGCGTCGTCGTCAGCGCGACCGACGGCATCGGAGAGACACCCGATGTCGGGACGGTGGTCCGCGTCTACGAGGAGGGGTCGCGGCGCGTAGTCCGCGATCCGCGGACACGCGTGCGGGAGACGCGCGTCTCGGCGGTGCTGGACGACGGGGTGATCGACCGCTTCCTGATCGCCGCGCTGCGGAGCCGCTACGGGTCGAGCCAGCCGTCGTAGCGCGCCGGCTGCCGCTCGCCCAGCTTCGCGTACGCCGTCTCCGGGTCTGTCGTCTCCTCCTCGACGCTCGCGCCGTACCGCGCGGCGGCGGGCTCGGGGATGTACGCGCCCCAGTCCCGCGTGACCGACTTCACGCGGGCGCCGACCGAGACGATCACGCACGGCTCGTCCCCCGCGCCGACGATCGTGTGCTTCGTGCCCGCGGGGCAATGGAAGAGGTCCCATGTCTCGAGCGGCCGCTCTTCGCCCTCCACGATCGCGGTCGCGCGGCCGGAGACCACCAGGAAGTCCTCCTGATCGGCCTCCCAGTGGTACATCGCCATCACCTGGCCCGGCTCCATCACGCTGACGTTGATCCCGAGCTGCCAGAGCTCTCCGTCGCCTTCGTAGAAGCAGATCGCGCCGCGCCGCTCTGCGTGCCGCCACTCGCCCTCTCGAGTGTTGAGCACGAACCACCCTTCGCCGCGCGGCCGGAGGCCGTAGCCGTCGTCGTCGAGACGCGCCTCCTGCGTCACCGGCCGAGCATAGCGCCGCCCGCGCAGCCTCAAGCGCGAAGGGCAATCGTGCCCACGAAGCGCCTCGGGTAAGAGGGACGGTCGCCCAGGCGAGTGTTTGTGTATGTTCCCTGAGTGGGAGCAGCGGTTCGGGCGGGGGTGTATGCGCGGATCTCGTCGGACCGGGAGGGCGACCAGCTCGGGGTGAGGCGGCAGATCGAGGACTGTCAGCGGTTGGCCGAGCGGTGTGGCTACGTGGTGGCGGATGTGTATGTCGATGACGACGTCAGCGCCTGGAGCGGCAGGCAGCGGCCCGAGTTCGAGCGGATGGTCGATGACTTGCGGGCGGGCCGGATCGCTGCGGTGCTGGTCTGGCATCTGGACAGGCTGACGCGGCATCCGCGGGAGTTGGAGGCGTTCATAGATTTGTGTGACCAGTTGCGGGTCAGGCTGGGCTGTGTGACGGGGGATGTCGATCTTGGTACGCACATCGGGCGGTTGACGGCTCGTATGCTCGGGGGGTTGGCGCGCTACGAAAGCGACCATAAGAGCGAGCGGATCTTGCGCAAGCACGAGGAGATCGCCTCCGAGGGCCGTCCTTCGGGTGGTGGGAGCAGGCCGTACGGCTACGAGGCGGACAAGCTGACGGTGCGTGCGGCGGAGGCGGCGATCGTCAGGGAGTGTGCGCGGCGGCTGTTGGCGGGGGAGCCGGTGCGCTCGATCGCGCGTGATCTGAACGAGCGCGGTGTGCCGACCTCGACCGGCGGACGCTGGTCGCCGCAGAGTCTGCGCCGGATGCTTGCCTCGCCTCGGATCAGCGGGCAGCGGGAGCATCGCGGCGAGATCGTCGCCAAGGCGGTCTGGCCCGCGATCATCAGCCCGCGCGACGGGGCGAGGATCCGGGCGCTGCTGGCGAATCCGGAGCGGCGGACGAACAAGGCTGCGCGCCGCTACCTGCTGGGCGGGCTGCTTGCCTGCAGCCACTGCGGCGAGCGGTTGGTGGCGCGGCCCCGGTCGGGCGGCAAGCGCCGCTATGCCTGCGCCAAGGGGCAGGGCTTCTCCGGCTGCGGCAAGACCTACATCAACGCCGATGAGGTCGAGCAGTTCGTTACCCGGGCGGTTCTGCACCGGGTCGACTCGGGCGCCGTGCAGCGTGCGTTCGAGCGGCGGCAGCGCAAAGCCCCGGACGCGCAGCGTTGGCTCGAGGAGGCAGCGCAGGCACAGCAGCAGCTGGCCGAGCTCGCCGAAGCGTATGGTCGGCGCGAGTTCTCGCTGGTTGAGTGGAAGGCCGCGCGCAAGCCGATCGAGCAGCGCCTGACGCACGCGCGCAAGCAGCTCGCCAGGGCCTCGCGGAGCGGCATCCTCGACCGCTACCTCGGCAACGGGAAGGGGTTGCGGGCCGAGTGGGACTCGCTCGATCTCTCGCAGCAGCACGCGCTCGTCGCTGCCGTTCTCGACCGGGTCGTGGTCGGCCCGGCGCGCCGGGGTTACAACCGCTTCGACGAGTCGCGGCTGACGCCCCGCTGGCGGCCCTGAGCAAGCAGCTCCGCGACCTGCTCGACCGCGAGCGGATCGGACAGCTTCACCGGCACCCCCTGGTCCGCGCAGGTGCGTTCCACCCACGCGAATCGCGCGGGCAGTCAGATCGTCGTCAGGCCCACTGCGCCCAGCAGGCGGGCGGGCCACGCCACCCCTCCGTCACCGACGACAACCACACCCGCTCCGGCCGGGATCCCATGTAGCCGGAGGCGCGCTCGATCACGTCCTCCGCTGACTCGCCGTAGCAGTCGATCTTGGCCGGCTGGAAGCCCTGCGCGACCTCGTAGCGGTGCAAGCCGTGAAGCCGGCGCTCGCTCTCGACATCACGACCGACGTAGCGGGCCAGGTAGCGGGCCGCTAGACGGGCTTCTGCGAGGTCGCCGGAGCCGACCGGCAGGTTGTCGAGCAGCTTGATGTGGACGAACCCGTGTCCCCAGGCCTGCTCGATCAGACGCCGCGGGACGTAGCGGCCGACCGCGAAGTGCGCGTGCAGGCCGTGCCCGCCCGGATGCCACTGCGGCACCCACAGATACGCGAACCGACCCGCCCCGAGCTGGTCGCGCAGCTCGCGGAAGAAGCCGCCCAGGTGCGCGCGCAGCGCCAGCGGGTCGTGGCAGCCCTCACCGCGGTAGGTGAGCGTGCCCAGCCGGTTCAGCCGGTTCGCCGCCGCATAGCGGCGGATCTTCGCCCGCGCCCGCCGCGCCGCCTCCTCCGCCGCCCGCTCAGCGTTCGGCGCTCTGCCCGCGGACACGACCATCCGCCGCACCACAAGCGAACCGCCACCCTCCGCGGCCTGCGGATACAGCGACAGCGCCCACACCGGCTCGACAGCTAGTCTCATCCGGGAGACTATGCCGAGCCGGTCGGACAGACAGTCTCAGACCTGCGACTTCGCCTGCTTCTGCGCCTTGGCCGCGTGGTAGACGGCCCAGCCCTCCCGGTAGTCCTTCACATTGACCGCGATCCCCGGCATCTCGAACTCGTCCGGGTGCGCCCCGAAAGCGATCCGAAACAGCTTCACCCGCCGGTAAATCGAGGCCCGGCTCATCCCCAGCCGCTGCAGCCCCTCGAACCCGCCCTCCAGATGCCAGACCGCCCAGAAGCCGACCAGATCAACGATGCTCCCCGCCGCATACTTGCGCACCAACGGCCGCAGCGCCGGAGCCGCCGCCTTCCCCACCGTCCCCACATAGGCATCCCAGGCCCGACGAGCGATCCCCCTGCCCTCCGGCGACTCCATCCGCTCCGACCGAAAATCCGTCGTCACCTAGTCTCACCCTAGCGACTAGCCCGGATGAGGCTACCGACCAGCGCCGCCAGCTCTGCCGCCCTCGAACCCGGCTCTTACTGGGCGATGCAGAGACTGAACAGCCGCCCATTCCGAGTTATGCTGCAGCTGTTGTCTAAGGTGCAAACTTGCACTTATGCAGGGGTTTTGCACTCGACCCAGCACAGCATCGCACTCCACCACAGCCCGCCGCCCCAGCACGCCAGCCCGCCCCGAGTTTCGTTGCTAGTTCAAGTGAAGTAGAACCCCGACCCGAAGCCGGGACCGCGCCGCGCGGGGCGCGCACCCCTACCGGGGTGAGCGCCCCCGCGCCAGCCGCGCCCCCGGCACCCGGAGACGAGCAATCCACACCCGAGGAACAGCCGCCCCAGAGGGACCTCGGTTGCCGCGGGCCCCCGCGCCCAAATCGCAGACCCCCACCCTCGTCGCTTCGCTCCTCGGCGATTTGGGCTTCCCCGCGACAACCGAGGTACCGCAGCGAACGCTCGCTCAGCCGAGCCTCAGCGACCGATGAGGAACAGAACGACCAGGGCGAACGTCACCACCACGGCGATGATCCACAGCAACGCCGCGAGGCGCGGTCGGTTTGCGACCGGATCCCACAGTAACGCCGACAGGAGATCGAAGACCGAATCCCACACGACCGGCGGGATACCCGCTCAGGGGTCATCGCGGAACACTGGCGCAGCCGCGTGATCAGCGCCCAGCTGACGGGCCCGCTGCAAGCTCGCGAACTCGGAAATCGCGAGGACTGGCCGCCACGATCAGCTCGGCAAGCGACCGCCTGACAATGATCTGCCGGAATGCCTTGTGCCCGTCGCCAAACCACTCGGGACTGGCGGCGATGTGCACATCCCTCTCAATAGCCAGGCATCGGTACGCCGGCATCTCATCGGAGAGCAGCGGATACCAGCGCCAGACGCCGCAGTCGTCGCAGCGTGCACCCGCGGCACCGTGCTTCGCGGTCGCACGTGCCCGCAGTTCGTCAGGGTCGAACCAGGCGTCTCCGATTGTCGGCGCGACGATTTGCGTCGCCTCGCCTGGCGAATCGCCGTGCCACTCGATCGGAAGTAGTGGTAGCGCGAACCCCGAGGCCCGCAGCTGTTCTGCGAGCGAGCTGGCGAGACAGTAGGCGTCAAACCGCCAGTTCGGCACCCACGCGCCTTCGATGGATGCGAAGCCTTGTCCTTGAAGGATCAGTGACCCGCACTGCGGACGGCTCGGCACGCCGCACGACCGGCACCAGCCGTCTTCTCCGTGCATCGGAGTCAGGCCCCACGAGTCCTCAGGCCACGGCCAGCCGCGGTTCCGCCGAAGCTCTAGATCAACGAAGTCTGCCACCACCCAAACGTACGTGATCGGGCGTCATTGCGGAGCACTGGCCCAGATCAGCGTCGCCTATCCTCAGTAGCCATGAGAGCAGTCGGCGGCTGGTCGAACGGCCCGTGACGGTCGAGCTGACGCAGGACGATTTGCGGGTTCTCGTCGCGGCCCTCGAAGGGGAGCAAGGACCCGGATGCTCGCGAGTTGCGCGAAGGGTTGGCCCTGCTCCTCGGTAAGCGTGAATCTGACGTCTGACGCTCCGGCGTCAGCCGCGAACACTGGTGCGTCCGAGGTTTTGCGGCCTCGGAGCCCGCGGGGTAGAAGTCGAGGGTGATCCGGTCGTCCCCGATGGCGATGGCTACGTTGCCCGTCGTCGGAGCGCTGCTCTTCTTGCCAGCCCTCGGAAAGGCCGTCGTACGCGGCTCGCCCACTGCGGCTCCGTGTCCCGGGTCGAAGACGTCGTTGCATCCGGTGCCGGGACGTCCGTCGTTCAACTTTGGCAACGCACGCATCGCAGTCGACTTGCCGAACGGTGCGAGGTTCGTCGCCGTTCCCGACGGCAAGCCCGGGTGGGCGTTCATCCAGAGAAACGGCTGGATCCGCACCAAGCTCGGCTGGTTCACCGCACGTGGTACGCCCCACGTCTCGGGGCGAAGAGTCGATCGAACGGGCCGCCCTCTGCGCGCCGACATCGGGCCGTTAAGCAGCGCCCCCGGTGGCGCCTTCTATCCAAGCCTCCTGTACTTCCCGTCCCTCGGCTGCTGGAGCATTACGGCGACGGCCGCTGGGGCGCGCCTCACCGCAGTAGTGAACGTCGTGCGATCGACTGAACCGAAGGCGGTGCACAGGCTCGTCCTCGGCTCGCGCACGTCATTCGAGCCGTACGGAAAAGGATGGGGCACCGCGCAGCCTGTTGCTGTTGACAATGGAGGCGATCCGAGTGGCAAAGCGTGGGGCGTCCGGTGGACTCGGTCGGGCGCGCCATAGCCTCAGGCGCAGGGTTCACATATCTCGCGCCAACCAAGTCACGAGGTTGGCGCGAGGGACGACTGCAGTTTCGCGCGTCGCGCATCGGACAGTGCACTACCGGCGGACCTCGCGCATACACCCGTCTCGAGGTACGCGTAGCGGAGCTGGGCGGCGGCGTCTTCAGCGCATGGCAGCTCTGGAACGGACGCCCAAACCTCTGCCAGTCTTAGCGCCGTCGCTCTGGCGTCTTTTCGGAACACCCGCGCAGCCGAGGTTCGCTAACGGTAGGCAGTTCGCAGCCAGGAGGTCCGTCGGTGGGTCCGTCGTCCATTTTCGGCATTGGCGGATCATGCCGCCCCGGGCGTCAATGTGGAACGGTCGCGCAGCCGACCTTCAGGGTTCCGAGACCCGGCGAAAGAACGAGAGGGCGAGAATTGGTCGCTCCCCGACCTCGACCCGCCGCCAGTTCACGAACGCCGAGCATTCGATGACAGCCTGGTACTGCTCCGGGCACCGGACGGCGAACGCCTCCACGTCCTCCAGTTGGAGCGTGAGCACATCACCGTCCCTTGCGACCACATCTCGAGCCACCATGCCGTTGTCGGCGTCGTCAGCCGAAGTCAGGCAGTCGATCCAAGCGTCCATGTTCCGGCCGTAGAAGGAGGGGAAGCCCAAGACGCGCTGGAACACCGAATGGAAGCTTGGCCAGTCCTCGATCTCGCTGGTCGGCACGCGCACAATCGGCACAGGCCGATCCTAGGCTCAAGGGCCACTGCGGAACACTCGCGCGGGTGAGCGTCAGTCGGCACTGTGCGGTCGGGCTAAAGCCAGCGCGGTTAGCCCGAGACGGCGTGGCCGACAGCCGCCCGCACCCGATGGTTCGCGGGCGCGGGCGGCAGAGCGGAGCGCGGCTTAGCTGGCTCGGCGGAGTCGCGGACATGCCGAAGTGTCACCTGTTGCTGGTTCGTGCCGAACCTGTCCGTCGTCCAGATCTCGAACGCCGCGTGTCCGTCGGGAGCGCGCTGTAGACGTCGACGTTGCCGCCGAGGTTCTTGCCGAACGCGAGCCGCCCGAGGTCGCCGGGTTCGTCGCGGATGCTGTCGAGGCGAAACGGCTGCAGGTACCGACCGGCGGGCTGCCGTCGTCCACGCACCGCCAAGAGCGTGGACGAAGCGATCTGCGCCGATGCAGACGCCAAGCGGTGCACGGACCGTAAACTCGCGCGGGGATGCGGATCGGAGTCCTCACCGGCGGCGGCGACTGCCCCGGCCTGAACGCGGTCATTCGCGCCGTCGCGCGGCGCTCGTGGGCGAACGGCCACGAGGTGATCGGCGTCCGCGAAGGGTGGCGCGGGATGGTCGAGCAGATCTTCGAGCCCCTCGGCCCGGCGCAGATCTCCGGCATCCTCCCGCGGGGCGGGACGATCGTCGGGACGTCGCGCACGAACCCGTACAAGCTCGACGGCGGCGTCGAGGCGGTACGGGCCGCGTTCGAGCACGTCGACGCGCTGGTCGCGATCGGCGGCGAGGACACGCTCGGTGTCGCGGCGCGCGTCCACCGCGACTTCGAGGCGCCGGTCGTCGGCGTGCCGAAGACGATCGACAACGACCTCTCGGGCACGGACTATACGTTCGGCTTCGACACCGCGGTCTCGATCTGCACGGAGGCGATCGACCGCCTCCACACGACGGCCGAGTCCCATAACCGCGTCATGGTGCTGGAGGTGATGGGCCGCCATACCGGCTGGATCGCCGTGCACAGCGGCATCGCCGGCGGCGCCGACGTGATCCTGATCCCGGAGCGCCCCGTCGACTACGACGAGGTGTGCAACGAGATCCGCAGCCGCCACGCCAAGGGCAAGAACTTCTCGATCGTCGTGATCAGCGAGGGCTGCGAGCTCCCGGGGGCCGAGGACAAGGGCGAGGTCGACCAGTTCGGGCACAGACTCCTCGCGAAGCGCGGCGTCGGGGAACGGCTGGGACAGGAGATCGAGAGCCGAACCGGGTTCGAGACGCGCGTCACGGTGCTCGGGCACATCCAGCGCGGTGGATCGCCGACCCCGCGCGACCGCATCCTCGCCACGCGCTTCGGGTTGAAGGCCGCCGACCTCGTGCAGGAGGGCGCTTTCGGAAACATGGCAGCGCTTCGCGGCGACGACGTCGTTGCCGTATCGCTGGAGGAGGCGACGGCCGAGCTCAAGACCGTGCCGCTCGAGTGGTACGACCTCGCGCGGACGTTCTTCGGGTAGGCGGCGGCGCGCGGTCGCGTGGCTCGAGGCGGCGGCTGGTCAAGGTGCGGGTCGAGGACGTCGACGCCGCACTCGGGCGCGCACGCGCCGCCGGCGCGCGCGTGCTCGACGAGCCGACGACATGGGAGTACGGCGAGTGGGCGAGGCGAGCCAGGACCGGTACCAGGTACCGGTACCGCGACGCTACAGCTCGGCGAGGGGGAACGAGCGGTGGCGCCGCGGGGGCACGAGGAAGTTCTGGCGGTGCGTCGTCTGGAGCACCGAGTTGAAGCCCTGCTCGCGGGCGCGCGGCGCGAACGGGATCTTGCCGCCCGGCAGGACGCCGTCCATCGCTAGGCGGTTCCGCCGGAAGTCGTCGCCGGTCGGGTTGAAGACGACGAAGTGGACGCCGGCCGCCGGCGCCTGGCCGACCTCGTCCTGCCGCTCGGACCACGCGAACGGGTTGTCGAGCGTGTTGAAGTCGGCGCGGATGGGCACCGCCGTCCCCTTCGGGTAGACGGTTCCGTCCGGCCCCACGACGGCGTGCTGGAGCCGTGACGTCGTCTGGATCGCCGCACTGTGGCCGATCCGCCCCGTCCGCCGGTAGTCACGGCGCACGGCGCCGAGCGTCGATACGTCGCGCGGCCCCTGCGGCACCGTCTGCGTGTCCTGCCGGACGTGCAGCGTCGGGCGGAACGCGGTCGCAACGCGCTCGTCGAACTCGAAGTTGATGTACCAGGCCTCGACGTCCTCCTTGATGTGCGACAGGTGCATGTGCGTCCCGTGCCGGAAGTAGTCGCTGCCGCGGAAGTCGACGTACCCGAGCGTCTCGAGGTTCGCGATCGCGCCGGGCCCCATCCCCGCCCGCTGCGTCGAGGTGAAGCCGAGGAAGAGCTCGGCCGTGTCGGGGATCAGGTCGGAGCCGGGGATCTGCGCCGCGAGCGCCATGCGCTTCGGCAGCGACTGGCCGCCGTCGAAGCCGCCGCCCGCGAACCCGCGCCGGATCGACGTCAGGTGGAAGAGCTTCGAGTCGCGGAGGCGCTTCTCCGCATCGAGGATGTGCGCGCGCACGTCCGACCGGAGGAGGATCGCCACGTCGTTGTGCTCGAGGGTCATCCCCGGCGGGTCGCTCGGGAACGCCTTCGCGTCGAAGAGCACCGGCTTGCCGGCGCGCCGGTCGCCCGGGAGCAGCCGCCGTGCCGCGTCCGGCACGAGGCGGCGGAAGTACGGCAGCCCCCACGCGACGGTCACGCCGAGGCCCGCGGGCGACGGAGCGTAGTCGCGGTCGAGGCCCTGCAGGAGGTGCCAGAGCTCGAGCTGCGCCTCGCGGAGGTCTGCGCGGGACGCGGCGACGCGGGCCGTGAGGATCTCGTGGTGCAGCGGGGGCACGAGCACCTCGACGCCGTCCGAGCGGACGATACGCACTCCGTCGAGCAGATGCTGCTCGGGGAAGGAGACGGCGGCCTCGGCACGCTTCGGGGCCGCGCCGGCGAGCTGGTCGACGAGCTCGTAGATCCCGGTCGCGCCGACGACGCCCGCGACCGCGCCGGCGAGCGCCTCCCTCCGCGTCAGCTTCATCGGGCTACGACCGCTTCGACGGGCGGACGAGCACGAGCGACGCCAGCTCCTGCTTCAGGTACCGCCGCACGTGCTGCCCCGTCAGCGGCGGCGCGACGTGCTCGGACAGCGTGTAGAGGTTCCCGAAGCGGCGCCACACGAGCGCGTAGTGCCACGAGTCGGCGTCCTGGTTCACGGTGTAGACGGGCGACGTGATGCCGTTCGCGGAGATCGTCCCGGCGGGCGAGGCGAAGCACGGCACGTTTCGGCTGTCGCTGCCGCCCGTCCGGCACGTCGGGATCCGCGTCCGGCCGGGGTACGCGCGGAGGTTGACGTGGAGCTCTCCGCCCGCCGCGCCGCCGCCGGTCTCCTGCCACACCCAGCTCTCGAGGTAGCTCCGGTCGGGCGACACGGAGTTGATGTTGTTGTCCTGCGCGCCGAGCCGTCCGCTCAGCGGGTCGGGCAGCCAGCCGGGGCAGTAGACGGGTGCGCCGACCCGGTTCGCGAGCTTCTGCCAGGCGGCGCGGTCGGGGCAGGCGGGCTTGGCCACGGCGGGCGCGGCTTCGGCTGTCTTGGCCTCGCTCCCGCACCCCGTCAGCGGCACGGAAAGCGCGAGCAGCAGGCACATCGCAAGGAGCCCTCTCACGGCGGGCCATGGTAGCCCGGGGTCGCTCAGACCGACACGGGCCGGTCCCCGACAAGGTCGGAGACGTGCTGCGCGCGCACGAGCACGGCGTCCACGCCCGCCCGCTCGAGCGCCAGCACCTCGTCGCGGGTGGCGACGTCGACCTGCGCGATCGCCAGCTTGCCGGCCGGGACGTCGGGGAGCAGCTCGAGCACCGCGTCGAGCGGGTCGACGTCCTCGTCGATGTCGTGCGCGTTGAGGAGGAAGATCTCGGGGTCGAGCCGCTCGAGCGCCAGCTCGAGCTCCTCCTCGTCGCGTACGTCGACGACCGCCTCGAACTCGCGCTCGTCCGGGTCGTCGTCGGGCCGGATCCGGACCGCGTCCGCGTCCCGAGGCGCGCCGTCGCCCAGCCAGAGGAGCGGCAGGCTCGTAGCCGAGCGGATCCCGTCGATCTCCGCCGTCAGCGCGAGCGCCTCGGCGCCCTGCGCCTCGGCTGCTCGTGCGCCGCCCGCGTCCTCGACGCAGACGATGATCGAGATCCCGTCGCCCTCCGAGATCCGCTGGCTGAGTCGTCGCGTGCCCGGCACCTGCTCAGGGAAGCGTAACCGGAGCGGCAGGCAGGCGTTCGATCCCGCTCCAGTCGTCGCGCGGCGGCGCGAAGAGCTCCGCCAGCGCCGCGCCCTCCGGCCCCACCGAGACGCTGTGCGGCACGTCGGCGGGAATCACCCACATCGCCCCGGGCCGCAGCTCCTTGCTCTCGCCGCCGATCGTGAACGTCAGCGACCCGCGAAGGAGGATCCCCGTCTGCTCGTGGACGTGGTGGTGCTCCGGCACCACGGTGTTCGGGTCGAGCTCGATGTGCGCCAGCGTCGCCTCCGCGCCGACGACGGCGCGGGCCCGGACGCCGTCCCAGATCGGGATCACCTCGAGCTCGCCGATCTCCGAGAACGCGCTCATGTCGCCAAGGCTACCGCTCGGGTCGCTACGTGCCGATCGGGTGCCAGACCGTCTTCAGCTCGAGGAAGGCCGAGATCTCGTACAGCGACTGCGAGTCGGGCTCGCCGAGCACGACGCGCTTGACGTTCTCGGCCCCCGCGCGCTCGAGGTCGGCGCGCAGGCCGTCGGCGCCCGTCAGGTCGATCGCGTTCACGTCCATGTGGCTCGCGAGCCACGGCGCGAGCTCGCCGCGGTAGCCGGTGAGCAGGTTGACGACGCCGCCGGGGACGTCGCTCGTGGCGACCGCCTCCGCGAGCTCGATCGCGGCGAGCGGCCGCGACTCCGAGGCGAGCGCGACCACCGCGTTGCCGCCCGTCAGCGCGGGCGCGAGCCGCGAGACGAGGCCGAGCAGCGGCGGCTCGTCGGGCGCGACGACGGCGACGACGCCGGTCGGCTCTGGGATCGTGAAGTTGAAGTACGGCCCGGCGACGGGGTTCGAGGAGCCGAGCACCTGCGCGAGCTTGTCGGCGAAGCCGGCGTACCAGACCCAGCGGTCGATCGCGCGATGCACCTCGTCGGCGCCCGAGCAGAGCGCGGCGAACTCGCTCACGCGCGCCTCCATCATCTCGGCGATGCGGTAGAGGACCTGGCCCCGGTTGTACGCCGTCGCGCCCGCCCACTTCGGCTGCGCCGCGCGGGCCGCCACGACGGCGTCGCGGACGTCCTTGCGCGACGCGCGTGCGACGTTCTGCCCCTGCGCCTCGTACGTGCGCCCCGACTCGCTGCGCGGGAACGCGCCGCCGATGAACAGCTTGTACGTCTTGCGGACGGGGAGGCGCGTCATGAGAACGCGAGATACGGCTCGAGGCCGTGCAGCCCGCCCTCTCGGCCGAAGCCCGACTCCTTGTAGCCGCCGAACGGGCTCGTCGGGTCGAAGCGGTTGAACGTGTTCGCCCACACGACGCCCGCGCGCAGGCGCTCGGCCATCCAGAGGATCCGCGACCCTTTCTCCGTCCACACGCCGGCGGAGAGGCCGTACGGCGTGTTGTTCGCCTTCTCGACCGCCTCGTCCGGCGTCCGGAACGTGAGCACGCTCAGCACCGGGCCGAAGATCTCCTCCTGCGCGATCCGGTAGCTCTGCGCCACGTTCGTGAACACCGTCGGCGCGAACCAGTACCCCTTCTCCGGCAGGCGGCAGGGCGGCTGGAAGATCTCGGCGCCCTCCTCCTTGCCCGCTGCGACGAGCTCCTCGATCTTCTCGAGCTGCATCCGCGAGTTGATCGCGCCGACGTCGGTGTTCTTGTCGAGCGGGTCGCCGACGCGCAGCGTCGCCATCCGCCGCTTCAGCTTCTCGACGACGGGCTCGTAGATCGACTCCTGCACGAACAGCCGCGAGCCGGCGCAGCACACGTGGCCCTGGTTGAAGTAGATGCCGTTGACGATCCCTTCGACCGCCTGGTCGAGGGCGCAGTCGTCGAAGACGATGTTCGCGGCCTTGCCGCCGAGCTCGAGCGTGAGCTTCTTCCCCGACCCCGCGAGCCGACGCTGGATCGCCTTGCCTACCTCGGTCGAGCCGGTGAACGCGATCTTGTCCACGTCGGCGTCGACGAGCGCGGCGCCGGTGCGGCCGTCGCCGGTGACGATGTTGATCACGCCCGGCGGCAGCTCCGCCTGCCGCACGACGTCGCAGAAGAGGAGCGCCGTGAGCGGGGTCGTCTCGGCCGGCTTGAGGACGACTGTGTTGCCCGCGGCGAGCGCCGGAGCGATCTTCCACGCGAGCATCAGGAGCGGGAAGTTCCACGGGATGATCTGCCCCGCCACGCCGAGCGGCCGCGGGCGGCGGTTCGGGAAGGCGTACTCGAGCTTGTCGGCCCAGCCCGCGTAGTAGAAGAAGTGCGCCGCGGCGAGCGGCAGGTCGACGTCGCGCGACTCCTTGATCGGCTTGCCGCCGTTCAGGGACTCGAGGACCGCGAGCTCGCGGCTCCGCTCGGCGAGGAGGCGCGCGATCCGGAAGAGGTACTTCGCCCGCTCGCTGCCCGGAAGGCTCGACCACGCGCCGAACGCGTCGCGCGCGGCTCCGACCGCGGCGGCGACGTCCTGCTCGGACGCCTGCCCCACTTCCGCCAGCGGGCTCTCGTCGCGCGGCGCCAGCGTCGTGAAGTGCTCAGCGGCGTCGACCCACCGGCCGCCGACGTAGAGCCCGTAGCGCTCCTGCAGGCGGACGATGTCTGTCGACTCCGGTGCCGCCGCATACGTCCAGTCCGCGGGGACGGGCGAGCGGTCGCCGCGACGCGCGACCTCAGTCATTCGTGAAGTAGTCCTTCGACTGGTAGGCGCCCGTCTTCTCCTTCCGAAGCTGCATCAGGATGTCGTTGAGCAGGCTCGACGCGCCGATCCGGTAGAGGTCGGGCGTGAGCCAGTCGGGGCCGAGCGTCTCGTGCACCTGCACGAGGTACTGGATCGCGTTCTTCGCCGTCCGGATCCCGCCCGCCGGCTTCATGCCGACCTTGCGCCCCGTCTCCTCGTGGACGTCGCGGATCGCCTCCAGCATCACGAGCTGCACCGGCAGCGTCGCCACGCCCGGGAGCTTGCCGGTCGACGTCTTGACGAAGTCGGCCCCGGCGGCAATCGCGAGCAGCGACGCGCGGCGCACGTTGTCGTACGTCCCGAGCTCTGCCACCTCGAGGATCACCTTCAGGTGGGCGTCGCCGCACGCCTCCTTCACCTTGACGATCTCGTCGAAGACCTTCGCGTAGCGTCCCGACAGGAACGCGCCGCGGTCGATCACCATGTCGATCTCGTCGGCGCCCAGCGCGACGGCGTCCTCGACGTCGCGCAGCTTGACGTCGAGCGGGCTCTGCCCGGAGGGGAACGCGGTCGCCACGCTCGCGACCTTGACGCCGCTGCCTGCGAGCCGCTGCTTCGCCACGGCGACGAGGTTCGGGTAGACGCACACCGCGGCGACCGAGGGTACCGCGGCGTCGGACGGGTCCGGGCGAACCGCCTTCGAGCAGAGGGCGGCCACCTTCCCCGGCGTGTCCTGTCCCTCCAGCGTCGTCAGGTCGCAGCACCGGATCGCCAGCTCGAGCGCCCACACCTTCGCGTCGCGCTTGATCGACCGCTTCGCGAGCTCGGCCGCCCGCGCCTCGACCGCCACCTGGTCGACCGAGCCGATGCGCGGGAGCCGCTGCTTCAGCGGCAGCTCGAAGCCGCGGGGAAGGGCGGGGGCCTGCGCCATGTTCGCAGTGTAGATCTCCGGGAATCGATCCCCGGTGGACGAGGTCCGCGCCGAATCGTGGAGCCATCTGCACGAGCTCCTGTTCACGGGCTCGTGGCACGAGCAGCTCGCGCGGCACCGCTCGGACTACGTCTTCAGAGGCGAGGCGTCGCACGACGCCCAGCTCGAGACGTCGCTGCAGCGGCTCGGCGGCGACTACGCCGCGGTCGAGCGGCACCTGCTGCGGAACTTCCGCAAGTACGCGCGCGCCCAGGACGTGCCGGAGGACTCGCTCTGGCACTGGCTCGCGCTCGCGAAGCACCACGGGCTCGCGACCCGACTCCTCGACTGGACGTACTCGCCGTACGTCGCGCTCCACTTCGCAACCGCCTACCCGAAGGACTACGAGCAGGACGGGGCGATCTGGCTCGTCGACTTCGTCAAGACGAACCGGCTGCTTCCTCCGGCGCTCCGCGAGGCGATCGAGCAGCAGGGGATGAACGCGCTCTCGGCCGAGCTGCTGCGCGAGCACGCGCCGACCCTCCGGGACTTCGACAGCCTCGGCGACGATTTCGTCGTCTTCTTCGAGCCGCCCGCGCTCGACGAGCGGATCGTCAACCAGTACGCGCTGTTCTCGCTGATGCCGTCGCCGCACGCGCGGATGGACGAGTGGCTCGACCGGCACCCGGAGCTCTCGCGGCGGATCGTGCTGCCTGCGGAGCTGAAGTGGGAGGTGCGTGACAAGCTCGACCAGGCGAACATCACGGAGCGCGTGCTCTTCCCCGGCCTCGACGGGCTCGCCACCTGGCTCAAGCGCTACTTCTCGCCCCGAGGGGCTGTCTAGGCCCGCCTGATCGCGAGCATCGCCCGCACGAGCAGCGGCTGGGCCCGCGCCGCCTCGCGGGTCGCGCGGACGAGCGCGCGGGCGTCGTTCGCCTGGGCCGCGCGTGCGAACAGCGACGCCGCCCGCTGCAGGCGGGTGCACGCAGGCAGGAGCGCGGCGACGACGGGCGTCGGCGGACCGGCCGCGCTCACCATCGCCCGGCAGCCGCCGAGGTCGGAGTACGCGACGAGCAGCGCGTAGAGCGACGACGTGTCGGTGAGCGCCTTCGCCGCGGCCGCGCGCGTCGTGCCGCCGACCGCCGCCGCGGCGATGTCGACGTCGAGCTGCTCGACGACCTGGCGCGCGTTCGCGCGCCAGTCGGCCGGCGGCGCAGGCGGAGCGGATCGGCCGCCGCAGCCGCCGGCGACGAAGAAGAGAGCCGCGACGGCGAGCCCGCGCCTCACGCGAGCCTACGCCTCACGACGTCTCGCTCAAGGCGGCGACGACGTCCGCAGCGTCGTGCGCGGAGACGATCAGGCGCCGGTACGGCGCTCCCTCGAGCTCGACGACGACCGCGGGGCCGCCGCGGTAGACGGCCGCGAACTCCTTGCCGTCGCGCGTGCGCCACGTGCCGAGCGCCACGACGCCGGGGATTCCCGTGCCCGGTGCGCGGATGCCGCGCAGCTCCCGGAACGGCGTCTGCGTCACGCGAACGGCCGTCACGGACGCCGCCGGGACGCGGACGTCGCCGTGCAGCGCGCCCGCCTTCTCGAGGTCGTTCAGCTTCAGGACGACCTCGTCGCCCTCGCGCCGGAGCGTCGCCATCAGAGGCCCAGCCGTTCGAGCATCGTCTCGTTCCGGCGCCATTTCGGCGCCGCCTTCACCTGGAGCTGGAGGTACACCGGGTGCCCGAGCAGCGCCTCCACGTGCGGCCGGGCGCTGCGGCCGATCTCGCGCACCATCGCGCCTCCCTTCCCGATCAGGATCTGCTTCTGGCTCTCCGTCTCCGTGTAGAGCCTGACGTGAACGAGCCTGTCGTCGATCTCGACGACCTCCGCGGTGAGCGCGTGCGGCACCTCCTCGCGCGTGAGGCGCAGCGCCTGCTCGCGCACGAGCTCGGCCACCCGCGCCTCGAGAGGGAGGTCGGTGTCGGTGTCGGGGGGGTAGTAGAGCGGTCCGTCCGGGAGCAGCGAGACCAAGTCGGCGCGCAGCTCGTCGATCCCTTCACCCGTCTTCGCGCTGACCGGGTGCAGCGCGTGGAAGTCCCCGAGCGTCGCCGCGGTCTTCATCTGCGTCGCGACGTGCGCCGGCTTCAGCCGGTCGACCTTGTTCAGCACGATCACCACGGGGACGCCGAGCGCGAATACGCGGCGCGCGACGAACCGGTCGCCGGCTCCGACCCGCTCGCGCGCGTTCACCACCAGCATCACCGCGTCGACGTCTCCCGAGATCGCCTCGTCGACCCGCTCCTGCATCCGCTCCGTGAGGCGGTCGACGGGCCGCTGCCAGCCGGGGAGGTCGACGAGGACGAGCTGGGCGTCGCCGTCCGTGTGCACGCCCCTGATCTGCAGCCGCGTCGTGTGGGGCTTGTCCGAGACGATCGCCACCTTCGCGCCCGTGAGCGCGTTCACGAGCGTCGACTTCCCGACGTTCGGTCTGCCGGCGACCGCGACGAACCCGGACCTCATTCGGGGAAATGCCACGTGTCGGGCAGGAGCTCGGCGGCCGAATACGTGGCGATCGACCCGTCGTCGCGGCGGAAGGAGACCTCCGGGACCCGCCACTCGTACAGCCACTGCCGGCAGCCGCCGCAGGGCGAGGCGGTGATGCCGATCGCGGCGATGTCGCCCGGCCTGCAGCCCGCGGCGGCCGCGGCGCCGATCGCCGTCTTCTCCGCGCACTGGCAGAGCGGGTACGCGGCGTTCTCGACGTTGACGCCCTGGAACTCGCGGCCGTCGACGGCACGGACGACGGCTCCGACGGGATACCGCGAATACGGCGAGTAGGAGTGCGCCGCCGCCGCGTCGGCCTTGTCGACCAGGTCGCTCACGAGAACACCTGGAAGACGACCAGCGTGGCGAGCGCGCCGACGAGCGCGCCGTACGTCACCTCGAGCGCCGAATGGAAGCCCGACTCGACGCGCGTCTGCGCGACGAGGATCGCCATGATCAGCGCGATCGACGAGACGAGGAAGCGGTGGTGGTCGCCGGCGACGTACGTCGCCGCCATCCAGCCCGCGAACGCGAGGGCGGCGTGGCCGGACGGGATCCCGCCGCGGAGCGGCGTCCCGCGGCCGGTGAACGCCTTCGTCGCGATCACGACGATGATCGTGAGCACGAGCGCCACGAGCGTCAGCTCGGCCGGTGCCTGGCGCAGGCGGTCGAGCAGGTTCGCCGAGCGGTCCGCGACCTTCCCCGCGAACACGAGGTACCCGACGACGACGGCGTTCGCGGACGCGATCAGGACGGCGCCGGCCGCGATGTCCTTCGCCAGCTTCGCCATCGGGTCGAACGACGTCGTCGCGATGTCGATCGCCGCCTCGATCGCCGTGTTGAGCATCTCGGCGATGAGCACGAACGCAACCGAGATGAGGAGGGCGATCAGCTCGAGCTTCGTCACGTTGACGACGAGCGCCAGGATCAGCACCGCGAAGGCGATCGCGAAGTGGATGCGCAAGTTCCGCTGCGTGCGGAGGACGTGGATGATCCCCTCGAACGCGTAGTTGAACGAGTCGAGCAGCGTCGGTGCGCGACGCGCGTTCACCGCAGGAGCTCCTCCTCGCGCGCGGTCATCGAGTCGCCGTGGTCGTAGCCGAGCAGGTGCAGCAGGCCGTGCGCCAGCGGCCACCGCCACTCGTCGCCGACCACCTGCGGGCACAGGACGACGTCGCCGAGCGCGCGCGGCATCCCCTCCGGCAGGTCGTCGCGTCCGTCGATCGGGAAGGAGAGCACCTCCGTCGCCTCGTCGACGCCGAGATGCTCGCGCTTCAGCCCCCGCATCTCGTCGGCGCCGACGAACGCGATCCCGAGCTCTCCGTCGTCGATCCCCTCGGCGCACAGCACGCGCCCGGCGAGCTCGACCGCGCCTGCCTCGTCGACCTCCACCCCGCTTCGGTTCTCGACCTCGACGGAGATCATCGTTGTTGTTCGTCCGTGTGCTCCTTGTAGGCCTCGACGATCCGCTGCACCAGCTTGTGGCGCACGACGTCCTTGTGGCCGAACTCGATGAACTGGATACCGTCGATGCCGGCCAGCACGTCCCGAACATGGACGAGCCCGGAGCGCGACTCCCGCGGGAGGTCGATCTGAGTGATGTCGCCCGTGACGACGATCTTCGAGCCGAACCCGAGCCGCGTCAGGAACATCTGCATCTGCTCCGGCGAGGTGTTCTGCGCCTCGTCGAGGATGATGAAGCTGTCGTTGAGCGTGTTGTGCGTGAGGAGGAAGTCGTCCGTCACGTACAGCGAGTCCGCTGCGGCGACCTGGATGCAGACGGTCTCCGCCTCGCCCTCCGGTTCGATCGAATCGATGAACCGCATCGGATTCGCACCGCCGTGGCGACGGTAGCGCTCGAGCTTGCGCTCGAGCCGGAACGGCTGGATGGTGTGCGCGAGCCTGATGTCCAGAAGGTGTCTGACACCGGTCGTGTCAGACACCGGTTCGACGGCGGTGCCGCCAAGCGAGCGCACGAGGAACACGACGTCGTCGCGCAAACGCTCCGACGTGCACGAGAAGCGCACGGCGCCTCCATCCACCGCGAGGACGACCTCGCCGCCGCCGTCCAGGAGCCCCTGCAGGAGCGCAATCCTGACGTCGGCGCAGTTCTCGAAGTAGGCCGCCGGAATCGCGACCGGCGCACGCTCGGCGACGGCAACTCCGCCCGTCGCCGCGTACGCGTGGACCCGAGTGCCGCAAAGACGCCTTCCCACGACGTACGGATCCTCCTCCGTCTCCCTCGGCGCGAACGAGGCGGGCGCGGACAGGAGCGGCAACTCGTACCGATGCTGATGTGCCCGCCGCAGCTTGGCGACCATTTCCCTCGTCTCGAGGACGCGGCCGGGGCTGGCCGACCGGCGGTCTTCCGGCGTCATGACGTGCCAGAGGTGATCGGCGCAGCAGAGTGTCGAAGCTCCGTCTTGCGTCCGCACGCGAAACACCTGCTTGCGTCCTTGCGGGTACACGCCGATCACGACCGTCGGTAGCCCATCGGACCCCACTACGAGATCTCCGAGACGAAGCGATCCGATGGGACGGAACCCCGCCGGCGTCAAGACGCCGCTCGACATCGGCTGTGCCCGGCCACGCATGAACGCGAGCGGCGCCACCTCGATGGTGCCACGCTCGATGTAGGCGTTCGCCTTGTCGGGGTCGAGCATGTCGTAGAGCGCGTCGAAGAGCGGGCGCAGGTACGGATCGACCTTGGCCATCAGGTCTCCGGGAAGGAAGCCGAGCCGCTCCCCCGCCTCGACCGCCGGCCGCGTCAGGATGATCCTCTGCACCTCCCGCTCGTGGAGCGCCGCGACCGCCAGTGCCATCGCCAGGTACGTCTTGCCGGTCCCGGCCGGGCCGATTCCGAAGGTGACGGTCGAGCGCCGGATCGCGTCGACGTAGCGCTTCTGCGTGACCGTCTTCGGCGCGATCTTCTTGCCGCGGTGGCGCCAGACGACCGCGTCGAAGACCTCACGAACGTCCTGTCCCGCCTCCAGCGTGCCGAGCACGGCGTCGACGGTGTGCGAGCCGATCTGATGACCGCCCTCGACGAGCTCGACCAGCTCGTCGACGACGGCGCGGGCGTTCGCCACGTGCTGCTCGTCGCCCTCGAGCGTCAGTTGGTTGCCGCGCAGGCGCACGTTGCAGCTGAGGCGCTCCTTGAGCGCGTCGAGGACGCCGTCCGAGATCCCGGCGAGCTCGGCGGCGACGGCGTTCGAGACATCGAGCGTCTGCTCCACGGTCCCAGTGTAGGTTGGTTTCGTGGCCCGGAAGTGGTGGACGCTGATCGCCGTCTGCACGGCGACGTTCATGCTCCTCCTCGACATCACGATCGTGAACGTGGCGCTGCCGGCGATCGAGCGCGCGCTCCGGGCGTCGTTCTCCGACCTGCAGTGGGTGGTGGACGCCTACGCGCTCGCGCTTGCGACGTGCGTCCTGACCGCGGGCGCGCTCGCCGACCTGTTCGGCCGGAAGAAGCTGTTCCTCGTCGGGATCGCGCTCTTCACCGTCGCGTCGGCGGCCTGCGGGCTGGCGTACGACCCGCTGTTCCTGATCGTCGGGCGGGGTGTCCAGGGAATCGGCGGGGCGATGATGTTCGCGACGGCGCTGGCGCTCCTGTCGCAGGAGTTCCACGGGCGCGAGCGAGGGACGGCGTTCGGGCTCTGGGGGGCGGTGATCGGGGCCGCCGTCGCGATCGGGCCGCTCGCGGGCGGGGTGCTCACGTCGTGGCTGTCCTGGCGCTGGATCTTCCTGGTCAACATCCCGATCGGCGTCGTCGCGGTGCTCTTCGGGCTCCGGCAGCTGCGCGAGTCGAGCGACCCGGAGCACAGCCGGCTCGACCCGCTCGGTCTCGTCACGCTGACGACCGGGCTCCTCTGCGTGATCCTGGCGCTGATCGAGGGCAACAAGCGCGGGTGGACGGACGGCGTGATCGTCGGGCTCTTCGTCGCCGGCGCCCTGGCGCTCGCCGCGTTCGTCGCGACCCAGGCGCGTGACCGCACGACGATGGTCGACCTCGCGCTCTTCCGCCGCCCGGGCTTCGTGGGCGCGCAGACGACGGCGTTCGCGATCTCGTCGTCGATGTTCGCGATGTTCCTCTACCTGACGCTGTACCTGCAGAACGTCCTCCGACTGTCGCCGCTCGAGACCGGCGTGCGCTTCCTGCCGCTGTCCGTCGTGTCGTTCTTCGCGGCGCCGCTCGCCGGGCGGCTGAGCGGCCGCCTGCCGATGCGCGCGCTGCTCGCGTTCGGCCTCGGCCTCAACGCGGTCGCGATGTGGCTGATGAGCCGCGTCGACGTCTCGTCGCACTGGACGGTGCTCCTGCCGGGGTTCGTCGTCGGCGGCGTCGGCATCGGCTTCGTGAACGCGCCGCTCGCCACGACCGCGGTGTCGACGGTCCGGGTCGAACGCGCTGGGATGGCGTCCGGAATCAACAACACGTTCCGCCAGATCGGGATCGCAACCGGGATCGCCGCGCTCGGGGCGATCTTCGCGGCGAAGGTCGGAAACCAGCACTCGCGCGCGGCGTTCGTGCACGGGCTGCACGACATCCTGCTCGTCGGCGCGGGCGTCGCCGCGGTCGGGGCCGTTCTCGCCGCCACGCTCGTCCGGCGCCGCGATTTCGTCGCCTCGGGGCCGGCGGCCGCCGAGGCCGGCTGAGCTACGCCAGCTTCTCGCGGACGAGCTGGCTCACGGCCGACCCGTCGGCGCGCCCCGCTACCTGCGGCATGACGTCGGCCATCACGCGTCCCATCTCGCGCAGGCTCGTGGCGCCGTTCTCGGCGATCGCGTCGTCGACGATCCGCTCGAGCTCCTCCTCGGACAGCGGCTCCGGCATGAACTCCTCGAGGACCGCCAGCTCCGCCTCCTCCTTCGCCGCCTGGTCCTCGCGGCCGCCGGCGCGGAACGCCTCCGCCGCCTCGATCCGCTTCTTCCGCTCCCGCTGCAGCACCTGCAGCTCCTCGTCCTCGGACAGCGGCCGCAGCAGGTCCTTCTCGGCCGACCGCAGGCTCGCGAGGATGAGCCGCAGCGCGTCGCGCCGCGCGGCGTCGCCGGCGCGCATCGCCTCCTGCACCTCTTGCTCGAGCTCCGCGATCAGCGTCACAGTCTCTCTCCCATCGGGCGCCCGCCGAGGATGTGCCAGTGCAGGTGGAAGATCGTCTGCCCTCCGCCAGGGCCGACGTTGACGACTACGCGATAGTCCGTCAAGCCGGAACGCGCCGCCGTGTCGGCGACGAACTCGAGCATCCGCTTCGCCTCGTCGGGCGGGAACGCGCCGACGTCGCGGAACGTGTCGACGTGCCGCTCGGGCAGCACGAGCAGGTGCGTCGGCGCCTGCGGGTGGATGTCGGCGATCGCCACGAACCCGTCCGCCTCGTGGACGTGGTCGCCTTCGTGCACGAGCCTGCAGAAGAGACAGTCCTCATGCGGCTCGGGCACGGATCCCCTCCTCGGTGACCTCGCCGGCGCGCACGTGTACGAGCTCACCGACAGGCGCGTCGACGAGCCACGGCGTGTAGTCGCCGCCGTACCCGCGCCCCGGCCGGTCGACGAGCACGACGTCCTCGCGCTTCGTCCGCCAGCGCGCGACGCACAGCTCGTGCGAGAGCGCGCGCAGGCGCGCACTGCGTTCCTTCTTCACGCGCGGCGGCACGCGATCGTCGGCCGCCGTGGCGGTGCCGGGCCGCGGCGAGTACGGGAACACGTGCACCTTGGTGATCCCCGCCCGCTCGACGGTCCGCAGCGTCCGCTCGAACGCGGCGTCGTCCTCGGCGGGAAAGCCGACGATGACGTCGGTGGTGAGGTTGAGCTCGCCGGCGAGCGGCGCGAGCCGGCGCAGGTACGTGTCGACGGCATAGCGCCGACCCATCGCGCGCAGGACGCCGTCGTCGCCCGACTGGAGCGGGACGTGCAGATGAGGCGCCGCGGTCGGAGTCTCGCGAAGCGCGCGCACGAGAGGGTCGTCGACGTGGTTGATCTCGATCGAGCTGAGCCGGAGGCGCGCCAGGCCGGGCGTCGCACCCGCTTCGCGAACGAGTCGCGGCAGGTCGTAGCCGGCCGCGCGGTCCCGGAAGCAGCCGAGGTTGATGCCCGTCAGGACGACCTCGCGGTGCCCCTGCTCCACCCGGCGGCGCACCTCCGCGAGCACTGCGTGCGCGCTCCTGCTCCGCGACGCGCCGCGCACGACCGGGATCACGCAAAAGGCGCACGAGAAGGAGCAGCCGTCCTGGACCTTCACGAACGCGCGCACGCGGTCGAGCCGCGCGTCGGCCTGGACGCAGCCGATCGCGCCGACGTCGCCCGCGACGGCCTCCGGCGTCTCCTCGGCGCGCCGCGCCACGACGACGACGTTCGCGGGCAAGCCGGCGAACGCAGGGCCCGCGAGGTTCGCGCCGCACCCGGTGAGGTAGACGCGGCCGTGCCGCCGCGCGGCGCGCGCCGCCGCCTTGCGGCTCTTCGCGACCGCCTCGTTCGTGACGCAGCACGTGCTGATCACGGCGACGTCGCCGTCGGGTCGTTCCGTGTGGCCGTCGCGGAGGAGCGCCTCGCGCACCGCGTGCGCGTCCACGTGCGAGACCTTGCAGCCGAGGAAGTCGACGTCGAAGGTCGCCACGGACCGGGATCGTAGTGGTTACGTGCGGCGGTGGACGTCGCACGCCCAGCCGTCGAGCGTTTGGCGCGCGACGCGTTCGAACCCGCGGACGCGCGGACGGTCCGGCGCGAGATAGCCCGACGTGACGAGCGACTCGCAGGCGATCCGCCACCCCAGCGCCTCGACCGCCTCGAGCGAGATGTTCGCGACGACGACGTCCGAGGGGGGCAGGCGGTCGGCAGGCCCGACGAGCCTCGCGTCCACTGCGACGCCGTTGGCAACGGCGTTCGCGCGTGTCGCCGCGACCGCAGCCTCCTCGACGTCGACGGCGACGACCGGCCGGTACCCGAGTCGCGCGGCGGCGACCCCGAGGACGCCGGAGCCGCAGCCGACGTCGAGCAGCGCCGACGGCTCGAGCTCCTGCAGCGCTCCGAGGCAGAGCCGCGTCGTGGCGTGCGAGCCCGTTCCGAACGCGCGGCCCGGCTCGATCACGACCGGCAGCGCATCCGGCGCGGGACGCTCCCACGGCGGGCCCACCCACAGCCGGCCGATGCGCACGGCGCGATGGAACGCCCGCCACCTGTCCTCCCAACCCCCTGCGACGTCCGCGGCCTGCGCGCCCGTGAAGAACGCCCAGATGCGCTCCTCGCCGGCTGCGTCCGTGTACGCCGCGAGCTCGACGCCGCCCGGACGGTCGACCTCCTCGAAGCCCTCCGGGAAGAGCTCGAGCATCGTCGCGCGGGCCTCCTCGGCGCGTTCGTGCGCGACCTCGACCGCGACACGGCGCAGCGCGCTCAGCGGAACGCGCTCTTGAGCTTCTCGAAGAAGCTCTCGTCGTGGCGGTACGTGTGCTCGTCGCTCGCGGCGTCGAACTCCTCGAGGAGGCGGCGCTGCTCGTCGCTCAGGCGGCGCGGCACGGACACGTTGACGAGGACGCGGTGGTCGCCGCGCCCGAAGCCCTGGAGCACGGGCATCCCTTTCCCCCGCAGGACGCGCACCTCCCCCGGCTGCACCCCGGGCGGCAGCTCGAGCTCGACCGGCCCGTCGAGCGTGTCGACCGCGAGCGTCGCGCCGAGCGCCGCCTGCACGATCGTCAGGTCGACCTGCGAGTAGACGTCGTTGCCCTCGCGGACGAAGCGCGGGTCGGGCCGGACGCGGACGCGCACGTAGACGTCGCCCGCCCGGCCGCCGAGCACCCCCGCGTGCCCCTCGCCCGAGAGCCGGATTCGCTGGCCGTCGTGGATCCCGGCCGGGACCTCGACCTCGAGCTCCCGGCGCTCGAGCGTCCGGCCGGCGCCCTCGCACTCCTCGCACGGGTGCTCCACGACCGCTCCGCGGCCGTGGCAGCGGGGGCACGTCGACGTGCGGACGAACTCGCCGAACACGCTGCGCGCGACCTGCTGCAGCCGACCGGTGCCGCCGCAGCGGTCGCACCGGACCGGCGTCGTGCCCGGCTCGACGCCGTCCCCGCCGCAGCGGGCGCACTCGACCGCGACCTCGAACGGAACCGACGCGGACTTCCCGCGCGCCGCGTCGACCAGATCGATCTCTATCTCGGCGGCGACGTCGGCCCCGCGCTGGCGGCCGGCGCCGCGGACCCCGCCGCCGAAGAGGTCGTCCCCGAAGAACGCCGAGAACAGGTCGGTCAGCCCTCCGACGTCGAAGTGCGTCGGGGTGAACCCGCCCGACCGGAGGCCGGCGTGGCCGTAGCGGTCGTAGAGGGCACGCGTCTCCGAGTTGGAGAGCACCTCGTACGCCTCCGTCACCTCGCGGAAGCGCTGCTCCGCGTCGGGCTCGTCGGACACGTCCGGGTGCAGCTGGCGCGCAAGGCGGCGGAACGCCTTCTTGATCGCCTGCTCGTCCGCGTCGCGCGAGACGCCGAGCAGCTCGTAGTAGTCGCGCTCTGTGCTGCTCACGGGCGCTCCTCGCTGTAGACGTCCTCCACGAAGCGGGAGAGCTCCACCGCAGCGGCGCGCACCGACCTGAGCGCCTTCTCGTAGTCCATGCGCAGCGGGCCGAGCAGGCTGACGGAGCCGAGCGTCCGGTGCGCGAGGCCGTAGGTCGCGCCGACGAGCGCAAGTTGCTCGAGGCCGGGCTGCTCGAGCTCCTCCCCGACCCGGGCGAAGGGCCGCCGCGGATCCAGCCGCTGCGCCAGGACGTCGAGCAGCGCGGCGCGCTTCTCCAGCGCCTCGAGCAAGCTGCGGTAGGCGCCGATCTCCTCCGACCGCATCTCGTCGAGGAGACCGGCCGTCCCGCCCACGAAGAGCTGGCGGTTCTCGTCGGCAGCCTGCTCGAACGCGCTGCGGATCGTCTGGAGAAACGATCGCTCGCGCGGGCTCAGGCTCGGCTCGTCGAAGGCGAGCTTGACGGCGCGGGAGCCGATGTGAGCGCCGCGCACGCGCTCGTCCAGGTACTCGGCCGCCCACGTGACGAGCCCCGGGTCGAGCGGCGCCGGGAACGCGAAGCGAAGGTCGGTGACGCTGCCCGTCGAGGCGATGACGACCACAAGCACGACCTCCGGCTGGAGCAGCAGCACCTCGACGTGCCGCACGGTCGCCGCCTCGAGCGGCGGCGCCGACACGAGCGCGAGCAGCCGCGTCACCTGCGAGAGCATCTCGGTCGTCGCCTGCAGCGCCTCCTCGACCTCGGCGCGCGCGGCCTGGAGCCCCAGGGGGAACGTCTCGGTCCTCGACTCCGGCCGGCTCAGCAGCTCGTCGACGTAGAGGCGGTATCCCGCCTCCGTCGGGAGCCGCCCCGCCGAGGTGTGCGGATGCGTGAGGAGCCCGAGCCGCTCGAGCTCGGCCAGCTCGTTCCGCACCGTCGACGGAGAGACACCGAGGGCCGCGCGCTCCACGAGCGTCTTCGAGCCGACCGGCTGGCCGGTCGCGACGTGCTCCTCGACGACGAGCCGGAGGATGTCGCGCTGGCGTTCGGAGAGCGTGACCTGCACGCTCCCATGGTAGGCAGCCCTCAGGCGAGGAGGCGCGCGGTGACGGCGCCGCCGAGGAAGCGGCCGCGCGGGGTCAGCGTGAGCGACCCGCCCGCCGATGCAGCCAAGCCCGCCTCGACGAGCCTTCCGAGCTCGGCCTCGTCGACCGCGCCCGCCACGTCGCCGAGGGGCACGGGCTCGTCGAGACGCAGCCCGAGCATCAGGCGCTCGACGACGCGCACGTGCGTCGGGAGGTACTCGACGTCGCGCGGCGGCGGCTTCCTCCGCTCGAGCGCCTCCAGGTACCGCCCGAGCGACGGCGTGTTCCGCAGGCGCCGGTTCTCGATTGTGCTGACCGCGCCGATCCCGAGGCCGAGGTAGTCGCGCCCGAGCCAGTAGCCGAGGTTGTGGCGCGCCCGCAGGTCGCGGCCGCCGGCGAGGCCCGGCCGCCGGCAGAAGCTCGCCGTCTCGTACCAGCGGTAGCCACTTGCCGTCAGGGTCTCGACGACCTGCTCGAAGTACGACTCCATCGTCTCGGCCTGGCGTTCGAGCTCCGCCCCGTGCGCGTGCGTGAAGCGTGTCCCCGGCTTCGCCTCCAGCTCGTATGCAGACAGGTGCTCGGGCTCGAGCGCCAGCGCCTCCTCGAGATCGCGCGCGACGTGGGCGGGCTCCTGGCCCGGGATTCCGTAGACGAGGTCGAGGGAGATGTTGTCGAATCCGGCATCACGGAGAAGGTGCACGGACCGCCGGACGTCGTCGGGCCCTGCGCGGCGATCGAGCACGTCCAGAAGGTGCATGTGGAACGTTTGTGCGCCGATCGACACACGATTGACGCTCTTTCGCGCGAGAAGCGACGCCAGCCCGCTCGTGACGGTCTCGGGGTTCGCCTCGACGGTGACCTCGCGCGCAGGCGGAAGCGCGTCGAGGAGCCGCTCGAACGCCGGGGGCGCGGTCAGGGTCGGCGTCCCGCCGCCGAGGTAGACGCTCTCGAGCCGCGGCGCGAGCCGCGGGCGCTCGAGCTCGAGCTCGCGGAGCAGTGCGTCGACGTACCTGCCGTGGGTGTCGGCACGGCCGACCACGGTCACGAAGTCGCAGTAGCCGCAGCGAGACGCGCAGAACGGCAGGTGGACGTAGAGGTGGCGTGCGCCGACCACGCGCTACGCCGCGGTTCGCCGTGGCCGCGGCACGAGCTCGCCGCCGCAGTTTGGGCAGGCCGCGAGCGCGTCGGCGCACGACGCGCAGAAGGTGCACTCGAAGGAGCAGATGCGCGCGTCGGCGCTGTCGGAGGCAAGGGGAGCACCGCACCGTTCACACGCCGGCCGCATCTCGAGGGCCATCAGCGCTTCGCTCCGTCGTTCAGGTTCAGGACGGCGAGGAAGGCCTCCTGCGGCACCTCGACGCCGCCGACCTGCTTCATCCGCTTCTTGCCCGCCTTCTGCTTCTCGAGCAGCTTCCGCTTGCGCGTGATGTCGCCGCCGTAGCACTTGGCGAGCACGTCCTTCCTCCGTGCCTTCACCGTCTCGCGCGCGATGATGCGCGCCCCGACGGCGGCCTGGATGGCCACGTCGAACATCTGCCGCGGGATCTCCTCGCGCAGCTTCTCGACGAGTGCCTTGCCGCGCTCGTAGGCGAAGTCCCGGTGGACGATCAACGACAGCGCGTCCACGGGCTCTCCGGCGACGAGGATGTCGACGCGCGCGAGATTGCCGGGACGGAAGCCCGCGAGGTCGTAGTCGAAGCTCGCGTACCCGCGCGTCCGCGACTTCAGCTGGTCGTAGTAGTCGAGGACGATCTCGGCCAGCGGCAGCTCGTAGGTGAGGTGGACGCGCTGCTCCGACAGGTACTCGAGGTGGTCGAACCTGCCGCGGCGGTCGTTACACAGCTCCATCACCGTCCCCACGAACTCCTTCGGCACGATGATCGAGGCCTTGATGTACGGCTCCTCGACCTCGTCGAACGCGTCCGGCAGGTCGGCGGGCGTGTGCACCTCGATCCAGTCGCCGTTCAGCGGCTTGACGCGGTAGGCGACGTTCGGCGCCGTCACGAGCAGGTCGAGGTCGAACTCGCGCTCGAGCCGCTCGCGAACGATCTCCATGTGCAGCAGGCCGAGGAACCCGCAACGGAAGCCGAACCCGAGCGCCTGCGACGTCTCCGGCTCGTAGAAGAGGGCGGCGTCGTTGAGCTTCAGCTTCTCGAGCGCGTCGCGGAGCTCCGGGTAGTCGTCCGAGTCCGTCGGGAAGAGGCCGGCGAACACCATCGGCTTCACGTCCTTGTAGCCCGGGAGCGGCTCGCGGGCCGCCCTCTTCTCGGCCGTCAGCGTGTCGCCGACGCGAAGCTCGGAGACGTCCTTGAGGCCGGTGATCACGTAGCCGACCTCGCCCGCGCGCAGCTCGTGAACGGGGCGCATGGCAGGCGACATGAAGCCGATCTCCTGCGCCTCGAACCGAGTGCCGAGCGCCATCGCGCGGAGCTGCTCGCGCGGCCGGAAGACGCCGTCGACCACGCGGACGAACGCCACGACGCCGCGATACTGGTCGTACGACGAGTCGAAGATCAGCGCGCGCGACGGTGCGTCCGGGTCGCCCGCGGGCGCCGGGACACGCTCGACGACCGCGTCCAGCACCGCCTCGACTCCCTCGCCGGTCTTCGCCGAGATCCGGAGCACGTTGTCGGGCTCGTCCCCGATCAGGTCGGCCACCTCGGCGGCGGCGCCGTCGGGGTCCGCCTGCGGCAGGTCGATCTTGTTCACGAGCGGCACGATCTCGAGGTCGTTCTCGATCGCGAGGTAGGCGTTCGCGAGCGTCTGCGCCTCGATTCCCTGGGCCGCGTCGACCACGAGGATCGCGCCCTCGCACGCCTGCAGCGACCGCGAGACCTCGTACGTGAAGTCGACGTGACCGGGTGTGTCGATCAGGTTCAGCTCGTACCCCTTCCACTGCACGCGGACGGCCTGCGCCTTGATCGTGATCCCGCGCTCGCGCTCGAGCTCCATCGAGTCCAGCAGCTGGTCGCGCATCTCGCGCGCGGACACGGTCTCCGTCAGCTGGAGGATGCGATCGGCCAGCGTCGACTTGCCGTGGTCGATGTGCGCGATGATCGAGAAGTTGCGGATGTGCTGCTGGTCCATGGCCGGCTAGCCGCGCCGGACGCGGCTCCGCAATGAGAGTAGCGCCTGCATCTCGCGTACCCGGAGCGCGCGGCAACCCGCGGCGTACGTCGCCGCGGAGGCGGCCAGCGCCGTTCCCAGCGACACCACCTGCGCCCCGAACGAGCGGCCGAGGCCGGCATCGAGCGGACGCCACACCGCGTACGCGACGACGGCGATCGCGGCCGAGGCGGCGACGATCCTCGCGGTCGAGGAGGCGACGGCGGCACCGTCGAGCCGCCCGAGGCGGCGGCGGAGCAGGACGAGCAGCGCGGCCGCGCCGGCGACGTTGCAGATCGCGGTCGAGAGCGGGATCCCCCAGGTGCCGAAGCGGTAGAAGGCGAAGTCGAGGAGCGCGTTCAGCCCGAGGTTCCCGAGCGCCACCACGGTCGGGACCCAGTTCGACTGGAGGCTGAAGAACGCGCGGTTCAGCATCAGCATCGCGCCGTTGAAGACGAGGCCGCCGCTGAAGGCGGCGAGCGCCGCCGCCACGACCGGCGTCTGGGACGGCGCGAAATGCCCGCGCTGGAAGAGGATCCGGACGATCGGCTCCGCCAGCACCGCGCTCACGACCGCGGCCGGGACGAGCAGGAACGCGATCTGCCGCAGTCCGAGCGAGACGGTCTCGCGGAAGCGCGCCGTGTCGCCGCGCGTGGCGTACCGGGCGAGCGACGGGAAGAGCACCGTCGCGATCGCGACCGAGAACATCCCCTGCGGGAGCATGTAGACGAGGAACGCCTTCTGGATGGCGTTCGGCGACAGCCGCGGGTCGATGAACCTCGACGCGAAGAACGTGTCGATCACGGCGTTCACGTTGATCAGCCCCAGGCCGAGCGTAACGGGGACCATCAGCGTGAAGACGCGGCGCACGGCCGGGTCGCGCCAGTCCAGCACGAGCTGCAGCCGGCCGTCGCGGCCGCGCAGCCACGGCATCGGCAGGAAGACCTGCACGAACGTCGCGACGAGGATCGACGCCGCGTAGACGTAGAGCTTCGCGTTCGTCGACGTCACGTGCGGCACGCCGAGCGCGAGCCCGAGGATGATCGCGATGTTCCAGAAGACCGGCGACAGGGCCGGGACCGTGAAGTGGTCGTAGCTGTTCAGGATCCCGACGACGATCCCGGAGACCCCGAGGAGCGCGACGATCGGGAACAGCACGCGCGCCAGGTTCGCGGCGAGGTGCGGATCGGTGGCGTGGAACGGCGCGATCACCCACGGCGCGACCAGGATGAAGAGCGCCGTCAGCGCCCCGAGCCCGAGCAGCATCAGCCAGAACAGCGTCGACGCGACGCGCCACGCGCGCTTGCGCTCGCCCTTCTCGAGCAGCTCGCTGAAGACGGGAACGAACGCGGACGAGAGCGCCGCGTCGGCGACGAGCGCGCGCACCAAGTTCGGGATCTGGAACGCGACGGTGAACGCGTTGATCTTCCCTGCGGCGCCGAAGTAATAGGCGGCGACGACCTCTCGTACGAGACCGAGCACGCGAGAGAGCCCCGTCGCGAGACCGAAGACGAGCGTGGAGACCGCGAGCCGCCGCTGCTCCCCCGGTGGCCGGCCGGGCGTCGCGTTCGGATCGACCGACTCGAGCGCGGGCGTCGTCTCGCGGGCCACCACCTCGAACGTTACTCTGGTACCCTGACCGCGCCCGCCAGAGCGGGCGTTTCTACGAGATGCCGAACATCAAGCAGCAGAAGAAGCGCGTCCGCATCGCCGCCGAGCAGCGGCTCGCGAACCTCCGTTACCGGTCGACGATCAAGACGCTGACGAAGCGCCTCGCGGCCGCCGTGGAGAGCGGCGACGCCGACGCCGTCGAGACCGAGCACCGGAACCTCGTGAAGCTGATCGACCGCGCTGTCACACGCGGCGCACTGCACCGGAACGCGGCTGCACGAAAGAAGTCGCAGGCCGCGAAGCTTGCGACGCAGCCGGCCGACCGCCCCTGAACGTTACGCCGCGCGTGGCGCGGTGATCTCGATGAGAGCGCGCTCGAGCTCGAGCTCGTTCGGGAGGCGCGAGCCGCCTTTCAGCGCGTGGTCGAGCTCCGCGAGCCGGACAAGCGCGCCGTCGAGCTCGGCCGCGCTGTAGTTCCTGACCTGCGCGAAGAGCTTCTGCGCCGGGTACTGCTTGATCCCGAGGCGCGCGGCGCCCTCTGCGGCCGACAGTCCCTGCTCCTCGAGCCGGCGCGCGGCACGAGCCCGGCGCACGTGGTTCGTCAGGCTCCCGACGAGTCGCGGGATCGTGCGCGCGACCGGATCGCCCGTGCGGTCCAGCATGCGCTCCGCCGCCCGCAGCACACCGGCGACGTCGCGGGCGCCCCAGGCGTCCGTCAGGCTCCAAGGCGGCGACTCGGCGCGCGGCGCCACCAGCAGGTCGACGTCCGCCTCCGTCACCTCGGCACCGGAGGCCCACGTGGCGAGCTTCTCGACCTCCGCCGCGAGCTCGTACAGGTCGTCGCCGACGAGGTCTGCGAGCCGGCGGCATGCGTCCGCGTCGGCGTTCGTCCGGTGCAGCTTGAACTGGTCGGCGATCCAGCGGTTGATCGCCTTCGTCTGGACGTCCCAGATCAGCACCTCGCCGGCCGACCCGACCGCCTTCGCGAGCGGAGCGTCCTTCTTCAGCTCGCCGCCGACGAGCGCGAGCGTCGTCCCGGGGGCCGGCGCCTCGAGGTACTCGGCGACCGCCTTCGCGTCCGCCGCCTTCCACGACTCCACATGGTCGAAGACCACGAGGCGGCTACCGGAGCCGAAGAGGCCGAGCGCGTTGCACGCGGCGACTGCGTCGTCGCCCGCGGACTCGGCGGCGTCGTGCAGCTCGACGGCGTCCGGGTCGAAGCGCGCGCGCAGGCGCGCGAGCGCACGGTCGACCTTCGGCCGGTCGCCGCCCGCGATCAGGTATGCCGGCTTCAGCGTCTCCGCCATCCGCTGCAAGCATAGGCCCGCCCCGGCGTCAGGCGGGCGACGCGCGGCCGCTTCTGAGCCACCGGGAGAGGCAGGCCGCCGCGACGAGCGCGACCGACGCAGCGACGGCCGCTCCGCGGCCCGAAGCCTGCGCGCCCGGGAGCGCGCCCACCAGCCGGGAGCACGCCGCGACGTACGCCCCCACCCAGCCGTTCAGCCACGCGAGGGCCGCGGCAAGCGCCGGCGAGACGGGGCTCACCGCCGCCGCTCCGAACGCGAGCCCGAGCAGGAGCGGCACAGCCGGCTCCACGAGCAGGTTCCCCAGCACGCCGTAGAGCGGCACGCGGCCGAACGCGAACCACAGCAGCGGTGCCGTCACCACCGTGCACGCGACCGAGATCGCAAGCGGTCCTCGGACGCGCGCAGGCACGGGATAGCCCTCGAGCTCGCGCGCCAACGGGCGGCCGAGCAGGAAGATCGCGGCGACCGCGCCGAACGAGAGCTGGAAGCCGACGTCGAACAGCGTGTACGGGTTCCAGGCGAGCAGGCAGCAGGCCGCGAGGACGAGCAGGTGCCACGAGTCGCGCAGGCGCCCTGCGAGCCACGCCGCCGACACCGCACCCCCGGCGATCGCCGCACGGATCACCGACGGCTGCGGGCCGACCGCGAGGACGTACGCCAGGATCGCCGCGATCGCCGCGACATGGCCCCAGGCGCGGCCGATCCCGAGCAGGACGCACAGCCCGAGCACGCCGCCCGAGAGCAGCACGACGTTTTCGCCCGAGACGGCCAGGAGGTGGTAGACGCCGGCGCGCCGGAACGCCTGCTTCAGGTCGTCTGAGAGCCCGGCGTCGTCCCCCAGGAGCACGCCCTCGACGACAGCGCGCCGCTCGCCCGCGAGGCGGCCGCCCGACGCGCGACGCAGCCACCGGCGCAGGCGGTCGGACACGCCGCCGATCCCGCCGCGCCGGCCGATCGTCCGCCATCCGTCGACGCGCAGGACCACGTGCACGCCCTGGCGACGAAGCCAGGTCCGCTCGTCGAAGCCGTGCGCAGGCCCACGCGGCGCCTGCACGCGCGCGAGGACGCTCAGGCGGGCGCCCTGCGGAGGCGCGCGGCCGAGCGGCAGCTCGAGCTGGACGCGCTCGCCGTCAACCCGCACCGGCTGGCGCTGCTCGAACCTCCCGCGCCGCGCCTCCGCCGTGGTGACGACGACGAAACGTCCTGCAGTCCCGACCCGGGACGCCAGCTCGCTTCGGTCGAGGGCGTCGAGGCGACCGCTCCCCCACCACCAGGCGGCGGCGCCGACGACCGCCGCCGCAACCGCGACGCGCGACCAGGCGCCGGGCACGGAGGCCGCGGCGGCCGAGCAGAGGAACGCGCCGACGACGGCGGCGGTCGTACCGCGGGCGCGCACACCGTCGCTGAGGGCGAGCCCGGCAAGGCACGCCAGGAGCACGACATGCGCCGGCAGGACGCGGGTCACGGGACGACGAGCCCCTTCAGGTCGGCGAGGCGTGCGGGCCCGATTCCCGGAATCGCGTCGAGCTCGTCGACCGAATGGAAGGCGCCGTGCTGCGACCGGTAGTCGAGGATCTTCTGCGCGGTGACCGGGCCGATGCCGGGCAGCGCGTCCAACTGCTCGGCGCTCGCAGTGCTCAGCGACAGCGGCGCCGTCGGAGGACCGGCGCCGGAGGCCGGGGCGCCCGCAGGCACCGCGCCGCGCACCGGCACGAGCACCTGCTGGCCGTCGGAGACGGGCGCGGCGAGGTTGACGCCGGAGCGGTCCGCGTGACGCGTGGTCCCGCCCGCGCGCTCGACGGCGTCGGCGACCCGCGCGCCGGTCGGAAGCCGCACGAGGCCGGGGCGCCGGACGGCGCCCTCGACGTCGACCACGATCGCCGGCGCCGTGCGCGCCCGGCGCGTCGGTGCGCCGGCGGCGCCGCGCACGCGGAGCGGCGCGACGCGAAGCGCCGGCTGTGACCCGTGCGCCTCGAGCCGGCGCGCGCCGACGACGAGCAGCGCGACGAGCAGCAGCCCGGCGGCGGCGATGCGACGGGTCGAGAGGCGGATCGGGAGCGAGCCCACCTCCCGAGCGTGCCGGGAGAACCGTCACGCGTGGGTGACGGCTTCGTGCCGAAATCGAAACTTCACACGACGAAGTTGACGAGCTTGTCCGGCACGACGATCACGCGCCGCTCCGACCCGCCGTCCACGTGCGCCCGCACCTTCTCGGACGCGCGCGCAGCCGCGATCAGCTCCTCCTCCGAGAGACCCGCCGGCACGCGGACGCGGTCGCGCACCTTGCCGTTCACCTGCAGCACCAGCTCGACCTCTTCGCGCACGAGCTTCGACGCGTCGGCGACCGGCCACGACGCCTCCCAGAGCCGCTCGTGCCCGAGGGCGGCCCACAGCTCCTCGCACACGTGCGGCGCGTAGGGCTGCAGCAGCGACACCGCGGTCTCGGCCGCGAAGCGCGCCGCGGGATCGGCAGGCGCCTTCGACAGCTCGTTCACGAGCTCCATCACGGCCGCGATCGGCGTGTTGAAGACGAACCGCCGCCCGATGTCGTCGGTGACCCGATGGATCGTCTCGTGCGCCTTGCGCGCGAGACCAGTGTCGACGCCGGCCGGAGACGGAGGCTGCGCGGCAGCGTCGTGCACGACCCGCCACAGCCGTCGGATGAACCGGACCATGGCGTCGATGCCGTCGGGGGTCCAGTCGATGTCCTGGTCGGCGGGCCCCTGGAACAGGATGTAGATGCGAATCGCGTCGGCGCCGAACTGGTCGATCAGCTCGTCCGGTGACACGCCGCTCTGCGACTTCGACATCTTCTTCCCGCCGAGCCGCACCCACCCCTGGTGGAACAGCCGCTGGAACGGCTCGCGGAAGCCGACCATCTCCCAGTCGTTCATCGCCTTGACGAAGAAGCGCGAGTACAGCAGGTGCCCCTTCGCGTGGTCGATGCCGCCGATGTACTGGTCGATCGGCATCCACGCGTCGACCTTCGCTCGGCAAAACGGCGCGCGGTCGTCGCGCGGGTCGCAGTAGCGCAGGAAGTACCAGGACGAATCGACGAACGTGTCCATCGTGTCGGCCTCGCGCTCGCCTGGGCCCCCGCACCTCGGGCACGTGGTGTTGATGAAGGCCGCGTTCGAGGCGAGCGGCGGCTTCCCCTTGGGCCGGTAGTCCTCGACCTCCGGCAGGAGCACGGGCAGCTCGCTCTCCGGCACCGGGACGATCCCGCAAGCGTCGCAGTAGACGATCGGGATCGGGCAGCCCCAGTAGCGCTGGCGGGAGAAGCTCCAGTCGCGGAGGCGGTAGTTGATCGCGGGCTTCGCACGTCCCTCGGCGGAGAGCGCGTCGACGATCGCGCGTTTTCCCTCGTCGGCCGGCAGGCCGTCGAAGCGTCCGGAGTTGACGAGCCTGCCGTCGTCGGAGACGACCTGGACGACCGGCAGCGCGTACGCGGCCGCGAACTCCGCGTCGCGATCGTCGTGGCCGGGGACGGCCATGATCGCCCCCGTCCCGTACTCCATCAGCACGTAGTCGGCGACCCAGATCGCGATGCGCTCGCCGTTCACCGGGTTCGTCGCGTAGCGGCCGGTGAACACGCCCGTCTTCTCACGCTGCTCGCGCTCCTCCGTCGGCCGCGCAGCCGCGACCCGGGCGTACGCACGGACCTCGTCTGCGCGGTCCGTTCCCTCGACCAGCGTGTCGACGAGCGGAGACTCCGGGGCGACCACGAAGAACGTCGCGCCGAACAGCGTGTCGGGACGCGTCGTGAAGACAGGGATATCGATGTCCAGCTCGTCGACGCGGAACAGCACCTCGGCGCCCTCCGAGCGGCCGATCCAGTTGGTCTGGATCCGCTTCGTGCGCTCCGGCCAGTCGATCGTCTGCAGGTCGTCGAGCAGCTGGTCGGCGTACGCCGTGATCTTGAAGAACCACTGCGCCATGTTCCGCGCCTCCACTACGGCCCCGCACCGCCAGCAGCGGCCGTCGACCACGTGCTCGTTCGCCAGCACCGTCTGGTCGTTCGGGCACCAGTTGACGGGCGCCTCCCTGCGGTAGATCAGGCCGTGCTCGAAGAACTTCAGGAACAGCCACTGCGTCCAGCGGTAGTAGGTGGGCTCGTGCGCGGAAACCTCCCGCTGCCAGTCGATCGCCCACCCCATCCGCCGCATCTGGTTCGAGATCGACGCGATGTTGCGCTCGGTGATCTCCAGCGGGTGGCCACCCTCGCGGATCGCCGCGTTCTCGGCAGGCAGGCCGAACGAGTCGAACCCCATCGGCCGCAGCACCTCGTAGCCGGTGCGCCGGCGGAAGTGCGTGACGACGTCCCCCATCGTGTAGTTGAGGACGTGCCCCATGTGCAGCTGCCCGGACGGGTACGGCAGCATCTCCAGCATGTAGAACCGCCGCGAGTCGTCTCCAGGCTGCGGATCGTCGACGTGGAAGGCCTGCTCGGCCTCCCAGACCGCCTGCCACCTCTGCTCGATTCGGTGTGCGTCGTATGCGTCCATCGAAACCGTCCCTGGAAATGAAAAAGCCTCTCGCGGGAGAGGCCGTGGGGAGCCGGCGCGGCCCGTGGCCGCGGGTTCCCTGCGTCAGCGAAGGAGCAGCTGCATCGCATGCATCTTAGCGGCGCCGGAGGCCGGGGCGCCACCAATTCCAGTCGCCGAGAAGCGCCATCAGGCTCGGGACGAGCAGGGCGCGGACGAGCGACGCGTCGATCGCGACCGCGACGGCGATGCCCACGCCGACCTCCTTCACGAGCACGATCTCCGAGGTCGCGAACGACCCGACGGCGACGCAGAAGAGCAGCGCCGCGGCGGTGACGACGCGGCCCGTCCGCTCGAGGCCGAGCGCGACCGCCTCGCGGTTCTCGAGGCCGCTCTCGTGCGCCTCCCGGATCCGGGCCAGCAGGAAGACGCCGTAGTCGGTGGCGAGCCCGAACGCGACCGCGAACAGGAGCACCGGCTGCGTCAGCTCGAGCGCGCCCTGGCTGCGATATCGCAGGAGCCCCTCCAGCCTGCCGTCCTGGAAGACCCAGACCAGCACGCCGAACGCGGCGCAGAGGCTGAGCGCGTTCATCACCACCGCCTTGACCGGCAGCACCACCGACCGGGTGACGAGGTAGAGGAGCGCCGCCACGGTGACGGCGAGGATCGCGAGCGCGAGCGGCAGGTGGCGGCGAAGCGACGACGACGTGTCGAGGTACCAGGCCGTGACGCCGGCGACCGAGGTGCCCGGCAGGGCGCGGATCCGGCGGACGAGCTCCTTCGCGCCGCTCGACATCGGCTTCGCGCGCGGGGTGACGTCGACCGTCCAGAGGCCGCCGCCGAGCGGGCGCGGCCGCCCGATCGACGCGATCCCGGGCAGCGCTCGCAGACGAACGAGCACCGCCTGCGAGCGCACCACGACGTGCTCGGGCGAGCGGGAACGGACCGCGTCCTGCACCCGGCGCGCGCTCGCGCTCGGCGGCAGCACCGAGGCGTCCACGCCGGTGAACCGGACGCCGCGGAACGGCACGCCGAGGGCGATGAGCACGGCCGCGGTCGCGATCGCGATCGGGAGGGGGCGGCGCATCACGGCCTGCGCGAACCGGTACCAGCCGCCCCTGCGCAGCTCGCTGACGCGCCTGATCGCGAGGGCGTCGATCCGGTCGCCGAGCAGCGTGAACAGCGCCGGGACGACGACGAGGGCGACCACGCCGGCGAGCGGCGCGACGATCAGGCCGCCGATCGCCATCGAGCGCAGGAAGCCGAGCGGGAACACGAGGAGCGACCCGAAGGCCGCCGCGACCGTGACCGCGCTGAACGCGACCGTGCGGCCCGCGGTTGCAACCGTCGTGCCGAGCGCGTCCGCGCGCGTCTCCGCCCGCGCGATCTCCTCGCGATAGCGCGACACGAGCAGCAGGCTGTAGTCGATCGCCAGCCCGAGCCCTGCGCCCGTGACGAGGTTGAGCGCGAACACGGAGATGGTCACGACGCCGTTCACGAGGCGGAGCATTGCCAGCGTCGTCGCGATCGACAGGAGCCCCGCCGCCACGGGCAGCAGCGCCGCGACGACGCCGCGGAAGATCCAGACGCCGAGCGCGAGCAGCAGCGGGAACGCGATCAGCTCCGCGCGGACGAGGTCGTGCTCCGACTGCCTGCGCACCTGCTGGCTCGCGACGGCGGGCCCGCCGACGAGCCCGGGCAGCGTCCGCTCGAGGCGTCGCGCGGCCGCGCCCTGGTCGCTCCCGTCGCGGAAGAACGCGCCGACGACGACGCGCCCGCCGGCGCGCCGCGGCGCGACCCGCACGAGTGCGATCGCGGGGTCGCGGTGCAGCCGCGCCACGACGACGCGCGCCTGGGAAGGCTGCGCGAGAACGAGGATCGACGGGCCCGGGACGATCCCAGTCCGTCGTGAGATGAGCCGGAACGTGCGGTAGCTCTGCGACCCCTTGTCCTGGTAGTCGGTGTCGCTCGCGCTGAGGTGCGACGGCGTCGACGCCCCGAATGCCGCCGCCGCGATCCCGACTGCGAGCGCCGCCGCGAGGATCGCCTTCGGACGGGTCTGCGCAGCGTGCGCGAGTCGGCGGAGCATCGGCATCGGCCACAATGCCTGACGTGCCGTCGATCGCCGATCTCCTTCCGGACGGCGCGCGGATCGCGAGCGGCCACCTCGTCGTCGGCGGCGTGCGGGCAACCGAGCTCGCGCGCGAGTTCGGCACGCCGCTCGTCGTCTACGACGAGCTGACGCTGCGCAACCAGGCGCGCGCGTACCTCACCGCCGCGCCCGGAGCGCTCGTCGTCTACGGCACGAAGGCGTTCCCGTCGGTCGCGGTGCTGCGCGTGCTCGCCTCGGAGGGTCTCGGCGCCGACGTCTCGACGCTCGGCGAGCTCGAGTTCGCGCTGCGCGCGGGCATCCCGGGCGCGAGCCTCGTCGTGCACGGCAACAACAAGGAGGACGAGCTGCTCGCGCGTGCCGCCGCGGCCGGTGCGCTGGTCGTGCTCGACTCGCTGGACGAGCTGGAGCGTGCCCGGGCCGCCGGCGCGACTCGCTTCCTCGTCCGCGTCACCCCGGGGATCGAGGCCGACACGCACGAGGCCGTCAAGACCGCGCACCACGGCTCCAAGTTCGGGCTGCCGCCGGAGGACGCCGTCGAGCTGCTTCGGCGCCTGCCGGAATGTGAAGGGCTGCACGTCCATGTCGGCTCGCAGCTCGTGCACTTCGGCGCGTCGCTGATGACGGTCGACTGGCTGGCGCAGTTCGCGGCGCGCCTCCGCGCCGACCTCGGGTGGGCCCCGCGCGTGGTCGACCTCGGCGGCGGGCTGGGCGTGCGACACGTGCTGGACGAGCCCGCATTCAGCGTCGAGGAGTTCGTCGGCGGCCTCGTCGGCGAGCTGCGGCGCGCGTGGCGGCTCCAGCGGCTGCCCGAGGCGCAGCTCGTGCTCGAGCCGGGGCGCTCGCTCGTCGGGCGGGCGGGCCTCACGCTCTACACCGTCGGCGGCGTCAAGCGGGCGAGCGCGGCGACGACGTACGTCACCGTCGACGGAGGCATGTCGGACAACCCGCGCCCGGCGATGTACGGCGCGCGCTATGCGGCGCTGCTCGCGGCCCGCGCGGACGCGGAGCCGGACGGGGCGTTCGCCGTCGCCGGGAAGCACTGCGAGTCGGGCGACGTGCTCATCGAGCGCGTCGAGCTGCCGCGCCCGGAGCGCGGGGAGGTCCTCGTGGTGCCGGTCACGGGCGCCTACACGCTCGCGATGTCGTCGACGTACAACGCGGTGCCGCGGCCGGCGGCGGTGCTGGTGGCCGACGGGCACGCGAGGCTGATCCGCCGCCGCGAGAGCGTGCAGGACCTGCTCGAGCTCGAGGCGGGCTAATCACCCGCGCCCACCGGCGCGTAGGGACAGCGCTGGTCCGGCGCGGGCGGGTCGAGCGCGAGCAGCTCCGATACCGACACCGCACGCAGCCCGCGCGCGCTGATCGCCTGCAGGATCGCCGGCAGCGCCTGGAGCGTCCACGGGTGGATGTCGTGGAGCTCGACGATCGCGCCGGGCCTGAGCCCGCGCTCGACGTTCCGGACGACGTCGCGCACCCGAGCGTTCGGCACGTCGTCGCGCGAGTCGACGTCCCAGAACACCTCGAGCAGCCCGAGCCGGCGAGCGATCGCGTCAGTTGCGGGCGAGTGGAGGGCGTACGGCGTGCGGAAGAGGCTCGGCTTCCAGCCGAGCTCCGACGCGACGGCGTACTGCGTCCGAAGGAGCTCGAGCCAGACGAGCCAGTGCGGCAGCCGCGTCAGCGCCGGGTGCGACCAGGTGTGGTTGCCGACCCCGCCGAGCTGCGCCTCCTCGCGCACGAGTTGCGGCCAGTACTGGATCCTGTTCCCGACGACGAAGAAGGTCGCGTGGGCGTCGTACCGGCGCAGCACGGCGAGGAGCCGTGCCGTGTACGGGCCGGGGCCGTCGTCGAACGAGAGCGCGACGGCGTCTCCCCTGCCCCCTCCGCAGTAGACGGGATCGCCGCGGGCAAGCAGGCGCGCGACGGCGCGATGCTGCTCCCAGGCGCGCGGGAACGCCGGCTCGGGCTGCCGCGGCACCACGAACGCCGCCATCGCCGCCGGCGCCAGCGCGGCGAACAGCAGGGCGGCGATCAGGGGTCTCATCACATGCGGCGTCGGAGCGCGAGCACGTTCGCGACGAACGGCTTCGAGACGTTGTACACCCCGCGGACGCGGACCGCCCGCTCGCCCTGGTACCAGCCGGCGAGCGCGAGGCGCTCGTTGCCGTGGAAGACCTGCAGCAGGTGCCGCAGGTAGAGGATCCCGACCTCGATGTCGCCGTCGACGGTCCTCGGCAGCGGGTGCCCGACGAGCACCGTCTCCACGTACGCGCGCGTGGTCGGCAGCGTCTGCAGCACGCCGCGCGCGCCTGCCGACGACACGATCCTCGTCTGGAACCCGGACTCCATCCACGCGAGGGCGCGCACGAGATGCGCGTCGACACCGAGACGAGCCGACCATGCGTCGAGCCTCGCGCGGACGTCGGCGCGGGCGGGTGCGAGCGCGGCGGCGCGCGCCGGGATCCGGAGCCGCTGGCCGATCAGGATCGGCCTCGCGGGATCGATCCGGTTGAGGGACGCGAGCGCATCGACGGTCGTGCCCGCCCGCGCGGCGAGCGCCGTCAGCGTGTCGCCCGGCCGCACCACGTGGACGACGGTGCTCGGGACGGTCACCTGGACGCGCACCGGAACGCGGTCCCGCCGCACGATCGCCGAGAGCGTCCGCGGCCCGAGGACGGCGTCGGCCTGGAGGTGCATCACCCGCTGGTACCGGCGGAGCGCGGCAGCCGTCTCGCTCCCGAGGTAGCCGTCGAGGGCGCCGGTGTAGACGCCGCGGCGCGTGAGCAGGAACTGCAGCACTGCCACGTCGAAGCCGAAGTCGCCGCGCCGCAGGACGCGCGACCCGAACAGCGGCCGGCCGAGCGGTCCGAGCGCCAGCCGCGTCCGCGTGTCGGCCGGGCCGATCGGCAGCCCGTGCTCACGCTGGAACGCGTGCACCGCCATCGCCGTCCGCGGGCCGGCGACGCCGTCGATCTGCGCCAGGTAGAGCCCGTGGGCGCGCAGGGCCACCTGGAGCCCCGCGATCTGCGGGTTGACGTTTCCGGCGAGGGCGGCGGTGGGCGCGGCGAGAGCCGCCGTCGCGGCGATGACGGCGAGACGAACCATGGAGCGGGTCCGTTCGTCGCCCTCGCGGCGAACCCTTCTACTCGCGCAGATCTACTCGCGCAGACGCTCGCGGAGCCGCTCTATCCGCTCCCCGTCGAGCCCGGCGCGGCGCAGGTACGCCCCCACGCTCCCGTGCTCCCGCTCGAGATGCTCGAGCGCACGCCGCATCGCCTCCGGCGGGCAGTTCTGCATGAAGGCGCGGCGCGCGCGTTCCTGCTCGTTCGGCGCCGCCTCGACCCAGCGGTCGCGGCCGCGCGAGCGCAGCTCGAAGGTCAGCGCGTAGTCGCGCGCGATCGCGTCGATGGGCGCGCCGGCAAGCCGGAGCAGGAGCCCCGCGACGAGACCGGTGCGGTCCTTGCCTCCCGCACAGTGGAAGACGACGGCACCGTCGCCGGAGTCGGCGATTGCCGCGAGCGCCTGCGCGAAGTTGCGACCGAACCGCTCCAGCATCCGGACGTACGAGACCGCCCAGTAACCGGCCGGGTCGTTCGCCGCCATGTAGTCCGCGATGTCGTCCGTGAACCCGGGGTCGAAGTCGCCGAGGAGCGACACGTGGACGACGTCGATGTCGACGTCGCGCGGCGGGTCCTCCTCGAGCTCCTCGCGCCAGCGCAGGTCGACGATCCGCGTGACGCCGTGGTCGGCGAGCGAATGCCAGCCGGCGTCCGTGAGCTGCCGCACGTTGTCGGCGCGGATCAGCGTGCCGAACCGCGTCTCGCCGCCGTCCTCGAGCGGGACCCCGCCGAGGTCCCTGACGTTCAGGCAGCCCTCCCACTCGAGCGTCCGGCTCACGCCGCCTCCGCGCCCAGGTACGCCTCGATCACGTCCGGGTTCCGCCGGACCTCGTCGGGCGTTCCCTCGGCGATCTTGCGCCCGAAGTCCAGGACGTGGATCCGGTCGGCCACGCCCATCACGAGCCCCATGTGGTGCTCGACGAGGAGGATCGTCAGGTCGAAGTCCGAGCGCAGACGTGCAACGAACGCCCCGAGCGCCGACACCTCCTCGTGGTTCAGCCCGCCCGCCGGCTCGTCGAGGAGCAGCAGGCGCGGCTCCGCCGCGAGCGCGCGCGCGAGCTCGACGCGCTTCAGCGTCCCGAACGGCAGCCCGTCCACCGGCCGCTCGGCGACGCGGGCGAGGCCGACGTAGTCGAGGATCTCGCGGGCGCGCTGCTCGATCGTGCTCCGGCGAAACGGCCGCGTGCGCGTGTGCGCGCCGACGAGGACGTGCTCCAGCACCGTCATCGTGCGAAAGAGCTCCACGTTCTGGAACGTGCGCGCGATGCCACGGCGCACGATCCGGTGCGGGGGCGTGCGCAGGAGGCTCTCGCCGTCGAAGTCGAGGCTGCCGGCATCGGGCCGGTAGAGCCGGGTGACCACGTTGAAGAGCGTCGTCTTCCCGGCCCCGTTCGGTCCGATCAGCCCGACGATCTGCCCCCGCTCGACGTCCAGCGAGACGTCGTCGACGGCCACGACTCCCCCGAACCGGCGGGTGACGTTCCGCACCTCGAGCAGCGCCACGGCGGCAGCTTAGAGCGTCCGCCCCGAACCTCCGGGCGGCCCTTTTCCGTTTTCCCGGAAAGGAGGCGAAACGATGATTCTGACAGGCGCAAACCGCGTACCGATGGCCCTGCTCGGCGCCGGGGTGGCCGGTGCGCTGCTCTGGCTCGCCGCCGCCCACGTCGACCGGCACACGACCGGCGGCTACTGGGCCGCCTTTGCGATCGTCGCCGCGGCGGGGCTCGTCTTCGGGCTCTCTCAGCTCCGCGGCGCGGGCGGTCATCCCCCCGCGATGTTCCTGCTCGTGTTCCTGCCGGTGCTGATCGTCGCCGGCTGGGTGCTCGTCGCGATGCAGCCGCATGCGACGACCTCCGCGACGCACGTCCGCTCGTGGTCGGGCGACCTCGGCATCCTCGACGCCGTGCGCGCCGTCGGCACCTGGATCGGCGTGCTGGCGTTCGGCATCGGCGCCACGCTCGCGGCCGCGCTCGAGCCGTTCGGCCGGCGCCGGGCTCGCGTTGTCGAGCCCGTCGACACGGTCGCAGCGGACGAGCCCGTCGCGGCGGAGCGGCGCGAGGTCGCGTCGGAGCGCGAGACGGTCGTCAGGTGATCGGCAGAGCGCAGGCGAAGCGCTCGCAGACGTAGACGGCGGTCTTCCCGTCCACCGGCGTGCGCCCCGCGAGGAGCGGGATGCCGCCGTCCGGTCCGAAGGCGACGACGTCCGTCGGCGCCGCCTCGGCGAGGGCCTGCCGGGCGACCGGAGCGGCGGGATCGCCGACGATCGCGAGCTCGCGGTGCGGAGCGAGGTGCTGGTGCAGGGCGACGAGCATCCAGCCGAACGAGGTGGGCACGCGCGCGAGCTGGTCGCGCACGAGCCTCAGCACCGAGGCTCCGCGCCGCTCGAGCTCGTCGTCGCCCCAGATGCGCGCGAGGCGCAGCAGGACGTAAGCGAGCATCGCGTTGCCGCTCGGCGTCGGGTGGTCGTCGACCTCCTTCTTCCGCGCCACCAGCGGCTCGCCGTCGACGGGGGTCTGGAAGAAGCCGCCGCCCTCGTCGTCGGCGAACAGGGCAACCGCGAGCGACGCCAGCCGGTGCGCCTCGTGTAGCCACCGAGGGTCGGCCGTCGCGACGTGGAGCTCCGTCAGCCCGTAGGCGACGTCCGCGTAGTCCTCGAGGTACCCGGTGCCCTTCGCGACGCCGCCTCGCCACGTCCGGTGCAGCCGCCCGTCCGGCGTGGACAGCGGCCCGAGCAGGAACTCGGCGAGCCGGACCGCCGGCTCGACGCGACCGCCCTGAGCGAGCGCGGCCAGCATCAGGCCGTTCCACGAGGCGATCGCCTTGTCGTCGCGCAGAGGCTGCGGCCGCTCGGAACGAACCGTCAGCAGCCGGGTGCGGGTGTCCCCGTCGAGCTCCCCGCGGAGGACGAACCGGCCGTGCTCGAAGTCCCGCAACAGCTCCTCCGGCGCGCCTTCGCCGGGAGCCCACGTGAACGTGAGGCCCTCCACGCCCTCCGTGTCGGCGTCCTGCGCGGAGGCGAACCCGCCGCTTTCGAGCGCGAGCTCGCGCAGGACGTAGTCCAGCGTGCGCTCGGCGATGTCGCGGTACCGGTCGTCTTCGAAGCGGCGCGCAGCGTGCAGGTACACGGACGCCAGCAGCGCGTTGTCGTAGAGCATCTTCTCGAAGTGCGGCACGAGCCACTCGCTGTCCACCGAGTAGCGGTGGAAGCCGCCGCCGACCAAGTCGTGCATGCCGCCGGCGGCCATTCCGTCGAGCGTGCGGCGCGTCATCTCCTCCTCCCCGCGGCGCAGCAGGAACTCGAGCACCGGTCCTGGCGGGAACTTCGGCGCGCGACCGAAGCCGCCCCAGGTCGGATCGAAGACCGCGCGCAGGTTGCGCTGCGCCTGGTCGAGCAGCTCGGACGTGAGCGGGTCGCGCGACTGGCGCAGCCGCGAGCCGCTGCGGATGTGCTCGGCGAGCCCGGCGCTCGACCGTCGCACCTCGTCTCGGCGCTCCTGCCACGCCTCGGCGACGGCGAGCAGCACCTGCTTGAACGCGGGCAGCCCGTGCCGCGGCTCCGGCGGGAAGTACGTGCCGCCGAAGAACGGCTCGCCCTCCGGCGTCAAGAAGACCGTCATCGGCCAGCCGCCGCTGCCGGTGAGCGCCACGACGGCGTCCATGTAGACCGCGTCGAGGTCGGGCCGCTCCTCGCGGTCGACCTTCACGCACACGAAATGCTCGTTCATCACGCGCGCCGTCAGCTCGTCCTCGAACGACTCGTGCTCCATCACGTGGCACCAGTGGCAGGCGGCATAGCCGATCGAGAGCAGGATCGGCCTGTCCTCCGTCCGCGCGCGGGCGAGCGCCTCCTCGCCCCACGGATACCAGTCGACGGGGTTCTCCGCGTGCTGGAGCAGGTACGGAGAGGTCTCGTGCGCGAGCCGGTTCATGCCTGGGATGATTGCGCCGGTGCGCCGGTACGAAAACTTCGCCGTCGGCGACGTCTACCGGTCGGCGGTCGGCCGCACGGTCACGGAGACCGACAACCTCCTCTTCACGATGCTCGCGATGAACACGAACGAGCTGCACTTCAACGAGGAGGCGGCGAAGGCGACCGAGTGGGGAAAGCCGCTCGTCAACTCGACGTTCACGCTCGCGCTGGTGCTCGGGCTCTCGGTTCCCGACACCACGCAGGCGGGCGGGATCAACCTCGGCTGGACGGAGATCCGCCTCCCGAAGCCGGTCTTCGTCGGCGACACGATCTGGGCGGAGACGGAGGTCGCCTCCGTGCGCGAGTCGAAGTCGCGCCCGGCGTACGGGATCGTGGGCGTGCGCACGCGCGGCGTGAACCAGCGCGGCGAGATCGTCTGCGAGTTCGAGCGGAGCTTCCTCATCCCCAGGTCGCAGTGAGCTGCTACGGCCAGCGCGCCGCGCGGTACAGGTAGCCTTCGAGGCGCCGCCCGAGCACGGACTCGAGCCACCGCGACGTCTCGACGAGCGCCCCGGCGTCGATGCCGGTCCGGACGCCGTCGCGCTCGAGCTGCCACACGAGGTCCTCCGTCGCGATGTTCCCGGTCGCATGCGGCGAGAAGGGGCAGCCGCCGAGGCCGCCGACCGACGCGTCCACGACGGCCGCGCCGGCGTCGAGCGCCGCCCAGGCGGCGGCATAGCCCGTGTTGCGCGTGTTGTGCAGGTGCGCGCCGACGCGCGGCCCGAGGATCGAGACGCGCTCGACGAGCCGCCGCACGCGCCGCGGCGTGGCGACGCCGATCGTGTCGGCGAGGACGAGCTCGTCGGCCTCGGCGAGCCGCTCGCACAGCGCGGCGACCCCGCCGGGGTCGACCTCGCCCTCGAACGGGCAGCCCCAGGCGCACGAGACGGTGACGGTCACCGGCTTCCGCGCGACCGCGACGATCGCCCGCACCCGCTCGACCGCCTCGTCGAGCGTCGCGTTGCCGTTCCGCCGGTTGAACGTCTCGGTCGCGGCGAGCGTGCAGTTCACGCGGTCGAGCGACGTCTCCGCGAAGCGCTCGTACCCGCGCTCGTTCAGCACGAGCCCCGACAGCTCCGACGCCCCGCGCCGGGCGGACGCCGCGACCTCCTCCGCCCCCGCCATCTGCGGGACGCGGTCGTCGCGGACGAAGGAGACCGCCTCGATCCGCGGCACGCGCGCGGCCGCGAGCCGCGAGACCAGCTCCGCGCGCGTCGCCGGCGGCAGCGCCTCGGGCTCGTTCTGCAGGCCGTCGCGCGGCCCGACGTCGCAGACGAGGACGTCCACCGTCTCAGGCGGAGGCGGGCGCCGGCGCGGGCACGTACTCGATCTCCTCGACCGGGCGGGCCGGGAGGAGAACGACGACGAGGCTCGTCAGCGCGACACCTACCCACTGCCAGCCCGTCAGGCTCTGGTCGAACCGGAAGTACCCGACGAGGATCGCGCTGACCGGGAACGCGAGCTCGGCGAGCGCCGCCGCGACCGCGGGCGTGCGGCGGAGGCCGTAGTAGTAGAGGCCGAGCGCGAGGAACCCGGTGACGAACGCGAGCACGGCGATCCAGAACGTGTCGTGGGCCGAGGCGAACGCCGGCGTCCCGAGCACGACCAGCGCGACCGCGCTCGCCGGCAGGCCGAAGGCGAAGCGCAGCGTCGCGACGTGCTCGAAGCGCATGTCCCGCGCGAGGTAACGGCCGAGCACCGTGCCGAGCGCCCACAGCGCCGCCGCGCCGAGGGCGAGCGCCGTCGGCTCGAGGCCGTGCACCGTCGGGCTGAACGGATGCTGCACGCCGATCAGCCACGCGCCGACGACCGCCGGCAGGAAGTAGAAGGCGAACCGGATCCGCGGCCGCTCGCCGAGGACGACGCCGGCGGCGACGACGGCGATCACCGGCTGCACCTTCTGCAGCACGACGGGCGTCACGAAGTCGTGGCCCTCAACGAACGCCTGCGTGAAGAGGATCGTCGCGACCGCCGACGAGCCGGCGCCGATCACGACCGCGGCGAGGACGTGGCGCCATCCGAGCCGAGCCAGCGCGGCGAAGGCGCCGGCCAGGAACGGGAGGGTGAGCACGACGAGCACGAGGTGCTCGCCGAACACGATCGTCGCGACCGCCGTCGTCTGGGCGAGCGGCGCGCGGATCCACGCGTCGAGCCCCCAGAGCGCGGCGGCGACCGCGACCAGGACGATTCCGGCCGAGCGGCTCACGCCGCCCAGCCTACTCAGGCCGAGACGGGCACCGTCCTGCCGTCCTCGACCTCCGCGACCGCCACGTCGCGCCGCACGCGCGCTCCCGCGACGTACCCGGCCAGGCCGAAGATGGTGATCACGGCGAGCGTGCCGAGCGTGAGCGCCTCGAAGACGCCGCGCGAGACGCTCCACGTGTCGTGGAAGTTGTACGAGACGCCGAAGAGCGGCTCGAGCGTCCCCGGGAAGACCGCCTCCCACGAGCCGAGCGCGATCCAGAACGTGACGAGGATCGTCGACGCCCAGATGCCGCCGAGGCCCCACGGGTGCCGGTAGGGGCGGTACACGTGCCCGTGCGTGTAGCGGAGCTTGAGCGCCGCCGGGAAGATCCAGAGGTACGACAGGAGCGTCGTCGAGATCGCGATGTCGAGCACGACCTGGAACTTCGCGTTCTGGCCACCGTTGAACGCCGCGAGCGCGACCAGGCAGAACGCGCTCGAGGCGATGCCCGACATCACGTTCACGCGCACCGGCGTCCCGAACTTCCTGTTGAAGATGCCGAAGAACGGGAAGAACGCGCCGTCATAGGCCGCGACGGCCTGGATCCGGTCGGAGCCGATCATCCAGACCGCGCCCGACGTGACCAGCGCTCCGACGAAGCAGAGCGTCATCAGGACGAGCAGCGCGTGCGCCGCGCCGCCGTAGACCCCGTGGAAGGCGACCGATACCGCGTCGATGAAGCCGCCGATCGACGTGACCTTGCTCGCGGGCAGGACGAGCAGGATGCAGAAGACGGGCACGACGTACATGAGCACGCCCGTGATCCCGCTGCGCAGGATCGAGAGCGGCACGTCGCGCTGCGGGTCCTCCATCTCCTCGGCCGCGCCGTTCTGCAGCTCGAAGCCGACGTAGTTGAAGAGGAGCACCGGCACCAGGCCGAAGAACACCGCGCGCGTCGGCGAGAAGTGCCCCTGGAACGACGCGTAACCGTGCTCGATCCCGTAGACGATCATCGTGATCGAGAAGAAGCCGAGGACGATCCCGCGCAGGACCGCGCCGAAGTTCGGGATCCACTTGCCGTAGCGCAGGGAGATGATCGCGACGCCGATGGAGACCCAGATGAAGACGAGGCAGAAGACGTAGTCGCCGACGCTGGAGTTGCCGATCTTCGAGATGTTCGCCGACCACGCGGCGACTCCGGTGAACGCGAGCGAGCCGCCGACCCAGAGCGGGTTCGTGATCCAGTAGAGGACCGCGGCGATGCCGCCGTGGAGCCGGCCGAACGCGAGCTTCGTCCACTCGTACGGGCCGCCCTCCTGCGTGAAGGCCGACCCGACCTCGGCCATCAGCAGCATGTACGGCGCGACGAAGAGCACGGCCGTCACGAGCAGCCACACGAACCCCTCGGGGCCGTTCGAGGCGACGGTGCCCAGCGTGTCGAGCCCCACGAACGCACAGACGGTGAAGAACCACATGTCGAACCGTCGCAGCGACTTGATCAGCTTGCTCTTCTCTTGGAGCGCCAGAACCGTCGTCTGCTCTGAGACCGCCATCGTCGGTCCTCCTGTCGGTTGGTCGAGTTAGGAGATCTGCTTCCAGGCGTCGGCCAGGACGTCACCGAGGATTCCGACGATCTCGTCGAACTCCTTCTCCGTCGCGACGAGCGGCGGCGAGATCTGGACGACCGGATCCTCGCGGTCGTCGGAGCGGCAGATGAGCCCGTGCTCGAACAGCGCGCGCGAGAGGTAGCCGCGCAGGAGGGACTCGCGCTCCTCCGCGGTGAACGTCGCACGCGTCTGCTTGTCCTTGACGAGCTCGAGCGCCCACAGGAAGCCGGTGCCGCGCACGTCGCCGACGATGTCGAGGTCGAGCAGCGTGCGGAGGCGCGCGCCGAGCGTGTCCTGCTGGTCCCGGACGTGCTCGACGATCTTCTCGCGGCGCATGATCTCGAGGTTCTTCAGCGCGACCGCGCATCCGACGGGATGGCCGCCGAACGTGATCCCGTGCGCGTACATCGCCTTCTCGTCGCCGAACGCCTCGAAGACGCGGTCGGCGACGAGGACGGCGCCGATCGCCGCATAGCTCGACGAGAGACCCTTGGCCGTCGTCATCAGGTCGGGCTCGAAGCCGTACTTGATGCTGCCGAACCACTCGCCCGTCCGACCGAACCCGGTGATCACCTCGTCCGCGCAGAGGAGGATCCCGTAGCGGTCGCAGATCTCGCGCACGCCCTGGAAGTAGCCCGCGGGCGGCATGAACGACCCGCCGGCGTTCTGCACGGGCTCGAAGATGACCATGGCGACCGTCTCGGGCCCGGCCTGCTCGATCGCGGTCTCCAGGTCGTCGAGCAGGAACGCGGTGAACTCCTCCTCGGTCTCGTTCGGCGGCCGGTGGTAGCGGTTCGTGTTGCGCACGTGGACGACGTCGGGGACGAGCGGCTCGAACGGCGTTCGCAGGGCCGGGATGCCGTTGATCGAGAGCGCGCCCATCGTCGTCCCGTGGTACGCCGTCCGCCGCGCGACGGCCTTCCACCGGCGCTCCCCGCGCGCGAAGTGGTACTGGCGCGCGAGCTTCCACGCCGACTCGACCGCTTCGGAGCCGCCCGAGACGAAGAACGCGCGGTTCACGTTCGCGGGCGTGATCCGCGACAGCTCCTGCGCAAGCTCGATCGCGCGTGGATGCGCGTACGTCCAGTTCGTGTAGAACGGCAGCTCGCGCATCTGCTCGAGCGCCGCCTGGCCGATCTCCTCGCCGTACGAGTAGCCGATGTTCACCGAGAAGAGGCCGGCGAGCGCGTCGAGGTAGCGGTTGCCGTCGTCGTCCCAGAGGTAGCAGCCCTCACCGCGCACGATGACGGGCGGCTCGTAGCCGTGCATTCGCGTGAAGTGGAGCCAGAGGTGGTCGCGCGCGGCGGCGCGGAGGTCGGTCGCCATGCCGCGAGCATACGCGCGACGCGCGGACTACGTTTCGATGTAGTCGAAGATCCGGTCCGGCTTGACCTTCACGATCACGCGGTCGGTCGGGACGGGGAAGTCGGTGCCGCGGTACTTCCGCGACAGCTCGTGGATGTGCTCCGCCGCTCCCTCGACCTCGAGCGTCGCGCGACCCTCGACCTCGAAGTACCGGTACGGGCTCGCGCCGTCGAAGACGAGCACGCTCACCCGTGGGTCGCGGCGCAGGTTCCGCCCCTTCGCACGTGTGGGCTTCGTGTTGAACACCACGTTCTCGCCGTCCGTGTCGACCCAGACGATGCTCGTCTGCGGGGTGCCGTCCGGCTTCACGGTCGCAACAACTGCGAAGCTCCTCCCGCGCAGGAGCTCGAGCTGGGCCTCGGTGAGCAGCGCGGTCACTTCACCGTCGTGGGGATGTTCTTGATCTTGCCGGAGATGATCTCCTGCTTGATCTTCGCGACCTTGGCAGCGATCCCCTTCGGCGCCTTCGGCGAGAACTTCCCGATCCCCACGCCGTTCACCTTCAGCCCGTAGACGGCGTCCGTCCCGCCCTTGAAGCGGCCGGACTTCGCGTCTCGGATCGCGTCGTAGACGGCGGTGTCGACGCGCTTCAGCGCCGAGGTGAGCACGTAGGTGCCGAGGTAGCCCTGGTCGGCGTCGACGCCGACGCCCCAGACGCCCTTCTCCCGCGCCGCGTCGAGTGCGCCGAGCCCGCAGCCGCCCGCGACCTGGAAGACGACGACCGAGCCGCGCGCGATTTGGTCCAGCGCCACGTTCTTGCACTTCGCCTGCGCCTCGAAGTCCTGCGAGTAGCCGTTCACCGTCTTCACGCCCGGGAACGCGGCCTTCGCGCCGGCCTGGTAGCCGGCGATGTAGCGGTCGACCGGGGGCTGCTTCTGGCCGCCGACGGAGGAGACGACGTGACCGCCGCGCGCCTTCGCCGCGATCCCGGCCGCGTATCCGGCCAGGTAGCCGGCCTCCTGCTCGCGGAAGAGCAGGCCCTCGACGTTCTTCAGGTGCCCCTCGTCTGCGTCCGAGACGTCGACGATCGCGAAGTGCGTGTGCGGAAACTGCTTCGCGACCGCCTTCAGCGCGTCGATCTCGGTGAACCCGACGGCGATCACGAGGTTGTAGCCCTGCCGCGCGAGCGCGCCGAGGTTCGGGATGTAGTCGGACGGGGAGCCGGCCTGCACGACGCGCGTCTGGACGCCGAGCTTCTTCGCGGCGCGCTGGAGCCCGACGTAGGCGAGGTGGTTGAAGCTGCGGTCGTTGAGGCCGCCGATGTCGGTCGAGAGGCCGACCTTGAAGGTCGCGGCGTGCGTCGCGCTCGACGCCGACGCGGCCGTGCTGCCGAAGCCGACTGCGGCCGCCGCCGCGGCGACCACGGCTGCGAGGACGATGGCGAGGGCGATTCGCTTCACGAAGCCTCCGGGGTTTTAGACTGTGGGACGAAAACCGTGGCGGATTCTACTTCCCACGCGGTCGTCGCCGTCGCGATGAGGGTGCGCCGCGGCCGGTTGGAGGTGCTCGTGCGGCGGGTCGAGCGGCGCCGCGGCGAGGGCCTGGAGGAGGCGCTCGCACGCGCGGTGCCGGTCGAGCGCCTCGCGCACGTGGAGCAGCTCGAGACGCGCGTGCTCGCCGACGGCACCCTCGCGACCGCCTACCTCGGCCTCGCGCGGCCGGCGGCCGAGGACGGAGGCGACGGCTGGCGTCCCGCGGACGGGCCGGTGGGCGAGGAGGAACGCGACCTCGTCGCCGCCGCGCAGGCGCGGCTGCGGGCGAAGCTCTCCTACACGAACCTCGGTTTCGCGCTCGCGCCGGAGGTGTTCACCATCTCCGAGCTCCGGGAGGCGTACGTGGCCGCGCTCGGCCACGACGTGTCTGCGACGAACCTGCAGCGGGTGCTCCTGCGCCGGGGGGCGCTCGAGCGCGTCGACGGCCGCCGCGCGCCGGGCCGCACCGGCGGCCGCCCCGCCGCGCTCTTCCGCTTCTCGTCGCAGCGCCTCGAGATCACCGACGAGTTCGCCGCCCTCCGGCCGCCCCCACGCACCTCTAAGCCCTTCGCCCCTGCACCACGCCCGCCAGGATCTCGCGCCACCGCGTGAAGAGCACCTGGTGCGTGCCGTCGACGAGGTGCAGGTCGGCCTGCGGGAGCCGCTCCAGGTACGCGTGCGCGATCGCGGGCGGGCACACGACGTCCTCCTGCCCCCACCACAGCGCGACCGGCGCCCGGACGTCCGACAGCTCGAACCCCCACGGCCGGCCGAGGTAGGCGAGCTCGCGCGCGAGCCACAGGGCGCCGGCGCGGAACGACTCGGCGCGGCCGCGCGCGTACGCCTCGTCGCTCCGCCAGGCTCCCGTCGGCGGCGTCGGCCGGCGGCCCCACCGCTCGAGCCGCCACGCGACGAGCCGCGGTGCGACGCGGGCGACGCGCATCCCCCTGCGGACGTCGCGCGTCAGGTGCGACACGAGGTCCGGCGGCGGCATCGAGCCGACGAGCGCCACCCGCGTCACGCGCTCCGGCGCGACCGCCGCGAGCGCGAGCGCGTGCGGGCCGCCGGCGGACCAGCCCACGACGCCGAAGCGGTCGACCGGCAGCGCCGGCAGGGTCTCCTCCGCCCACGCCCGCAGCGACCCTAGGTGCCGCGCCGGCCCGCAGCGGTCGACCGCGAGCAGCCGGATTCCGAGCGAGGCGGCGATCCCGTCGTCGGGATGCCGCGAGAGCCGCGAATCGCCGCCGCCGTGGAGGTAGAGGACCGGGAAGCCGCCGGGATCGCCGACGTCGTCGATCGTCAGCGTGTGACGACCAGCGTCGTCTGCATGCCGAGCTGCCGGTGGTTCGCGACCGAGCACCAGAACGAGTATCGCCCGGGGACGAGCTTCACAGTCAGCGTCGCGCGCTGCCCCGGAGCGACGACGCCGAGGCCCGCGATGTGCCGCGCGCCGATCCGCTGCACGCGCAGGTCGTGCGGGTCCTGGCCGAAGTTCGCGAGCTCGATCAGCGCGGTCCCCGCGTGCACGTGCAGCCGCGAGAGCGTGAACGAGTACTCGCGCGCGACGACCTGCACGCGCGCCGGCGCCGGCGTGTGGAGCAGCGACGCGGCTGCGGCGACGGCCGTGGCGACTGCGAGCTTCACTTGACGAGCGTCGGGCGCGCGAACGACGACGCGTTCGGCAGGACACGCTCCGCGTCGAACGCCAGCCACTGCTCGAGGAGCGCCGCGTAGACGCCGCGGAAGTCGGAGGTCGCCTTCAGGTTCCCGTCCACGTCGAGCCCGGTCGCCAGGCCGGGGAACTCGCCGACCTGCACCCCGGCCGCGCGGGTGCCGATCAGGAACGCCGTTCCGGCGGCGCCGTGGTCGGTCCCGCCCGAGCCGTTCTCCTTCGCACGGCGTCCGAACTCGCTCCAGACGAGCGTGAGCACGCGGTCGGCGACGCCGCGTGCCTCGAGGTCGCGCTGGAACGCGTAGAGCGACGCGGCGGTCGTCGTCAGCGCGGGACCGAGCGCGGAGACCTGGGCGGCATGGGTGTCGTACTCGCCCGTCGCCTCGAGGGCCACGCACCGGAGCGGCAGGCCCGCCGCGATCATCGCCGCGAGCCCCTGCAGCCGCTTCGGGAACGAGTCCGTCCCCGCCGGGTAGGCGACGGCCGACGTGAGCTTGTCGCCCGCGAACGGCTCTAGCTGGCGGCGGAGCGTGTCAGCCTGCGCGGCGACGAACGCGGCCGTGCGCATGGCGGGATCGGAGCCCCCCGTGTGTCCGAGGAGCCCGATCGCGTCCAGCATCCGCTGCTCCACCTCGCCCCAGACGCCGGGCGACCAGAAGTCGTACTGGTCGGGGCCGTCGATCGCGGCGACCGGCACCTTGGCGGTCGCGAGCGTCGGCTCGAGCGACCCCGTCAGCGACAGCCCCTGCAGCGGGTTGTCCGGCGTCCCCGCGGCGTCGAGGTAGCGGCCGAGCCAGCCTGTGAGGAGCCGCGTGTCGGTCGCGCCCACCTCCCAGAAGTGCCGCGACGTGAAATGGGACTGGTCCGGATGGTCGTAGCCGACGGCCGGCAGCACGGTGACCTTCCCCTCCCCGTGGAGCTGGGCGAGCGGCGCGAGCGCCGGATGCCAGGAGAGCCGCGCGTCCTCGACGAAGACGGTGCCGCCCGAGACGGCGAGGTGCGGGCGGAGCTTCCGGTAGAGCGGGTCGCCGTCGGGATAGAGGAGCGAGAGCGCGTCCGCGCCGCCCTGCAGGAAGACGGTGACGAGAATCGGCTGCTGCGGCGCGGCCGCCGCGGCGGCGATCCCCTCCTCGAACAGGCCGAGGCGGCCGGCGCCGTAGACGGCGAGCGCGAGCCCGAGCGATCGCGCCACGAAGGAGCGCCGCGTCAGCCCCGTCCCGGCAGGGGCGGGCATGCCCGGCTCGATCGCGGGCAGGCCGCGGCCCGCCACCGCGCGCAGCACGTCCGCGCGCGAGCACTCGTCGCAGGACACGCGCGTCCTCACGTCGTCTGCAGGTCGGGGGACATGGCGATCAGGTGCCGCAGCGCGTTCTCGACGAGCACCGGGTACTGCACCTGCTTCCAGCGCTGCGAGCCCGCGTCCGACAGCGCCGACTGCGCGAAGCGAAGCAGGAGGGCCTGCGTGCGCTCCGAGAGCGCCGGGTGGTTCCAGAACCCGAGAGCCCGCTGGAGCACCGTCTGCGCGTCGGCCGTGTGCTTCGCCTTCGACGGGTCGAGCCGGCGGTCGTAGAGGAGCTGCGACACGCCGATCCAGCGGCCGCGCCACGTGGCCGTGTCGAGCCAGCGCGTGTCGTCCCACCCGGCGACGTTCGGCGGGTAGAAGAGCTGCTGCCCCGAGAGCGAGCCGATCCACGCCCAGGCGTCGGTCGTGATCCCGGCGCCGATCCGCCGCAGGAGCCCGGCGACGTGGACGACCGGAGGCTTCGTCATCCGCGGTCCGTCGTACAGCACCGGGTGCCGGAGGACGATCTCGAGCACGGGCTTGATCTCGTAGCCGGACCGGTAGGCCGCCTCGAGGGCGCGCTGCGTCGGCGCGTCCGGCGGCACCGGGACGAAGTAGCTCCACAGCTTCTGCACGAAGAAGGACGCGTGCTTCGGGTGCGAGAGGCAGAGCCGGCAGGCGTCGCGCCACTCGTAGCGCCCGGACGTGCGAAAGACGGTCTTGACGCCCGTGTCGTGCCGCGTCTCGTCGAAGTGGAAGTCGTAGTCGCCGCGCCGGCTGCTCCAGCGGTTCGTCCACCCGGTCAGCGAGCGCGCCTGCTCGCGCACGTCGTGCTCGGTGTAGGCGCCCCGGTCGGCGCCGAGCGTGAACAGCTCCATCATCTCGCGCGCGTAGTTCTCGTTTGGCGCGTCCTTCGTGTTCTCGGTGCCGTTCAGCCACAGGAGCATCGCCGGGTTCGCCGTCACCTCGACGAGCAGCCGGTCGAAGCGCCCGAGGCCGTGCTTCCGGAAGAGCTCGTTCTGCTCGAGCATCAGCTTCTGGCTCCCGACGCCCGCGTTCGAGGTGGCGAACCAGTCGTGCCACACGAGCGCCATCCGCTCGACCAGCGGGCGCGACGTGCGCACCATCCGGTCGAGCCACCAGCAGTGGTCGTGGCCCCACGCGTCGTACGGCGCGAGCGGACGGCCCTTCGAGTCGTGGGGCTTCGGCCCGACGAGCCGCTCGAAGCCGGGGTTGAGCAGCGCGTGGACCGCGCCGTCGAGACCGAGCTTCGCGAGCGCCTCCGCCTCGCCCTTCCGCGGTCCGAAGCCGGCACGCCAGAGCAGCCGCTCGGCCTGCGGCGCCCCGAAATGACCGCGGTACGTGGGTGCGGCGCCCACCCGCAACGTATCGGCGCACTCGCGGGGCGCGCCGCATCACTCGTTAGAGCACTTTCTTCAGCAGCACGCGCGCCTCCCCGCGGCCGTCGTAGTCCTCGTCGACGCGCTCGACCTCGAAGCCGAGCGCGCGGTGGAACGCCACCGACTTCTCGTTCACGGGCGACGTCACGGCACGGACCACCCGCCGCGGCGCGACGGCCTCGAAGAACCGCTCGTACAGGTCGCGCCCGAGACCCCAGCCGCGATGCGCAGGGTCGACGCCGACGAAGTGCACGTACGCCTCGTCGTCGTAGGACTGGGACCGGAAGCCGCAGAGGAAGCCGACGACGCGCCCGTCTTCCTCGGCGACGAACGACGTGTCGCGGAAGTGGACGAAGAACAGCTTCGGCAGCATCGCCGCCATGTGCCGGCCGCCCCACCATTCGTCGAGGACGGCGAGCACCGGCGCGTGGTCGTGCGGCTCCGCGTGCCGGATCGTCCGCATACGCTCCAACCCTATGCGGACGCTCGTCCTCGGCGGCACGCAGTTCCTCGGGCGGCACGTCGTCGAGATCGCGCTCGCGCGAGGCCACGAGGTGACGCTGTTCAACCGCGGCCGTACCCGTCCCGAGCTCCATCCGGAGGCGGAGAAGCTACGAGGCGACCGCGACGGTGACCTGGTCGCGCTGCGCGGGCGTTCGTTCGACGCGGTCGTCGACACGAGCGGCTACGTGCCGCGGATCGTCGCCGAGACGATCGACGCGCTCGGCCACGTCGGCCACTACACCTTCGTCTCCTCGATCTCCATCTACGCAGACCTGTCCACGCCGCCGACGGAGGGGTCTCCGGTCGCGGAGCTCGACGGCGACCCGCCGGAGGACTGGCGTGAGGCGTACGGCGAGCTGAAGGCGGACTGCGAGGAGGTGGTGCGCGAGCGGTTTCCGGACGCGTTCGTTCCGCGGCCCGGGCTGATCGCCGGCCCGTGGGACCCGACCGGCCGCTTCACCTACTGGCCGCGGCGGCTCGCGCGCGGCGGCCGCGTGCTCGCGCCCGCGCCGCGCGACGCCGACGCGCAGGTGATCGACGTGCGCGACCTCGCGGGATGGATCGTTCGTGCGGCCGAGGACGCGCTCGCCGGAACGTACAACGCCGTCGACCGCCCGGTCTCGCGGGAGGCGCTGGTGGAGACGTGCCATCTCGTCGCGGGCACCCAGGCGGAGGTCGTCTGGGTCGATCCGCAGTTCCTGCTCGAGCACGGCGTCGGGGAATGGATGGAGCTGCCTCTGTGGCTCGCGGACGCCGCGTTCGCAGGCATGCTCTCCGTCGATCCGTCGCCGGCGTTCGCGGCAGGCCTGGAAACGCGGCCGCTCGAGGAGACGGTGCGGGACACGCTGGCGTGGATCGAGAGCGGCGCGGCTCCGGACACGCCCGGCGCCGGCCTCGACACGGCCAAGGAACAGTCGGTCCTTGACGCGTGGGTCTCGAAACGTTAGTTTCGAAAGATCTCTTTCGACAACTCCCTCACCCTCTCCGACCCGCGGGCGATGCGCGCTCTCGCGCACCCGACGCGGCTCGCGCTGCTCGACCACCTCCACACCGTGGAGCAGGCGACTGCGACGGAGTGCGCGGAGTTCGTCGACGAGAGCCCGTCGTCGTGCAGCTACCACCTGCGCGCGCTCGCGAAGTGGGGCTTCGTCGAGGAAGGCCGCGGCGGCGCCGGCCGCGAGCGCCCGTGGCGGGCGACGGCCTCGCGCATCGAGTTCCCCTCGGACGGCATGGAGGCGGCCGTGCTGCGCGACGAGCTCGTGGCGCGGCAGCAGCAGCGCGTCCGGGACGCTTTGCGACGCGAGCACGAGCTGCCGCCGGCGTGGCGCCGCGCGACGCAGACGTCGGCGGCCACGCTCGAGCTGACGGCGCGCGAGCTCGAGGAGCTCGGGGAGCGGTTCGAGGCGCTGCTCGACGAGTACAGAGGCCGTCCCGGGCGCCGCGGAACGCGCCGGATCGTCGTCTCTTTCGCCGCCGTCGCGGAAGCCCCGTGAGACTCCTGCGGGACCGGCGGCTGTCCGCGCTCCTCGCCGCGGAGGTCGTCTCGTCGCTCGGGACGCAGATGACGTGGCTCGCGCTCCCGTGGTTCGTGCTGCGCACGACGCACTCGCCGCAGCGGATGACGTGGGTGATCATCGCCGAGATCCTCCCCGTCGCCGTGCTCGGCTTCTGGGGCGGCGCGATCGCCGGCCGCGTCGGCACGCGGCGGACGATGCTGACCTGCGACGTCGCGCGTGTGCCGCTGTTCGCCGCGATCCCGGCGCTGCACGCCGCCGGCGAGCTGCCGTTCCCCGCGCTGCTCGCGCTCGTGGCGTTCTCGGGCGTCTTCCTCGCGCCGTACTTCTCCGTGCAGCGGGCCGTCGTCCCGGAGCTGATCGGCGAGGAACAGGCGAACGTGGCGCAGGCGGCGGCGCTCTTCCAGGCCGCGAGCCGTCTGACGATCTTCCTCGGCCCGCCGGCGGCCGGCGTGCTGATCGCGACGATCAGCGCGCCGAACATCCTCTACGTCGACGCGTCGACGTACCTCGTGTCGTTCGTGCTCGTCGCCGCGTTCGTGCGCATGCCGCACGTTCGGCCGGAGGGGCCGCCGGCGGGTGTCCTGGACGGCGTGCGCTTCGTGCTGCGCGACCGGCTGCTGCGCCTGTGGACGCCAGCGTTCACGGTGATCGACATCTGCTGGCAGCTCCTGTTCGCGTCGCTGCCGGTGCTCGTCGTGTCGAGCTACCACGCGAACCCGCGTATCCTCGGCTGGCTCTTCGGCGCGTTCGGCGGCGGCGCGCTCGTCGGCGCCCTCGTCTCGATGCCGGTCGTGCGCCGCGTCGAGGCGCTGACGCTCGGCGCGGCGGCGTTCTGCCTCGAGATGGCGTCGCTCTGGATCCTCGCGATCCCTGCGCCGTGGGAGATCGCCTTCGCCGGCATGGCGCTGGCCGGGTTCTTCACGTCGATCGTGAACGCGCCGACGCACGCGCTGATCACGCTGCGGATCCCGCGCGACATCCGCACGCAGGCGCTCGCGTCGTTCGGCGTCTTCCAGTGCATCGGCGCGCCCGCCGGGCTGCTGCTCGCCGGCTGGGCGCTCGCGCACTACGACACGCACAGCGTGCTCGCCGTCGTGCTCGCGGTCGACACGTTCGCCGCGGCGACGTTCGTGGGTGCCGCGCTGGCCGAGCGGGCGTCGCTCCGGGCTGCGGCGGCGGATTAGTCCGTCCGACGCGGGTCCTAAGGTTCCCCTCGTGCTGGAACGCGATTACCTCCGCCGCGGTGTGCTCGAGTTCGTCGGCGTCTTCGCGCTCGTCTTCGTCGCCGCCGGGGGCGCGGCGTTCGCGCGCGCACCGGTCGATCTCGCGTTCGCGAACGGCCTCGTCATCGCGGTGATGGTGTCCGCCGCCGGCCCGATCTCCGGCGGTCACATCAACCCTGCGATCACCCTCGGGTTCCTCGTCACACGGCGGATCGCCCCCCTCCTCGCGGTCGTGTACTGGATCGCGCAGTTCGGCGGCGCCGCGCTCGCGGCGCTGCTGCTCAAGTGGGTGCTTCCGTCTGCGTTCCAGAACGGCACGAACCTCGGCGTGCCCGCGCTCGGGACGAGCACGAGCTCGGGGGTCGGTGTCGTCGTCGAGGCTGTGCTCACCTTCTTCCTGGCGTGGGTCGTGTTCGCCACGGCGGTCGACCCGCGCGGGACGTTCCGGCAGATCGCCGGGCTGGCGATCGGGCTCACGATCACCTTCGACGTCCTGATGGCGTACGCGTTGACCGGCGCCGCCATGAACCCGGCGCGCGCCTTCGGGCCGCAGCTCGCCGGGGACCACTGGTCGCACTTCTGGGTCTGGTACGTCGGCCCGTGCGCGGGTGCCGTGATCGCGGCCTCCGTCTACGAGCTGCTGTACCTCCGGCCGCCGCGCCCCGAGGCGGTCGGGCCGCCCGAGACCGGCGTCGAAGAGCCGGGCGTCGGCGACGCGGCAACCTCCTAGCGCGCTACCGGCATCCGGTAGGTTGCGGGCTCGATGCTCGCGTTCGTCGTCGCCGGCCTCTCGACGAGCCACAAGATCGGGCTCGCGGCGGTCGGCATCGCCTTCATCGTCTTCGCGCTCGTCTCGTCGTTCGTCCTCCCGCGGCGGAGCCCGAACTTTCCGGGCCGGTACCTCGGCCTCTACGTGACCCTCTGCGTCCTCTTCTTCGTGGCCATGCTGGCGGCGGTCGTCGTCTTCGGCCGCGAGAAGTCGGAGGCGAGCGCGAGCGAGTCGCCGGCGCACACGGCCACGGTCAGCGGGACGCTGCCGGGGCAGACGACCTCGACACCGTCGACCACGGCCACCACGACGGCGACGGGCGGCGGTCCGGCGAAGGCCCCCGAGGGCGACCCCGCCGCGGGGAAGGCCGTCTTCACGAGCGCGGGCTGCTCCGGCTGCCACACGCTGAAGGCGGCCGGCGCGACGGGCACCGTCGGCCCGAACCTCGACCAGCTCAAACCGCCGTACGCGAGGATCGTGACCCAGGTCGAGCACGGCGGCGCGATCATGCCGCCGTTCCAGGGCAAGCTGACGAGCAAGCAGATCCACGACGTGGCGGCGTTCGTCTTCACGTCGACGCACTAGGTGTCAGACACGACCCGGCGCCGAAAACGACGAAACCCGCCCGGGGGATGAGCGGGATTCGCCGCAGTCCGTCAGTCCGCCGACAGTGTCAGGGGGAGCCGGCTCGCGCATCGTGACGGACGAGCGGCTCGCTGCGCATCAACCAGAAGGGTGATTTGCGCTCAGCGGAGAAGGAGGGATTCGAACCCTCGAGGCAGGGATTTCCCCACCTAACGCCTTAGCAGGGCGCCGCCTTCAGCCACTCGGCCACTTCTCCGGGCGCGCGCATCGTACCTCAGTGCCCGGAGCGCGAAAGCCCGCGCGCGGCGGGCTCTCGACGAGGCGGAGGGAGAGGGATTTGAACCCTCGACGCACCTTTCGGCACGTACGCGATTTCCAGTCGCGCTCCTTAGACCGCTCGGACACCCCTCCGAGCGGCGACATCGTAGATGAGGCCTATGCGGGCGGGATGCTCTGCGCGAAGCGGAAGAGGTCGTGCGGGTCGTACCGCTTCTTCACCGCGCGCAGCCGCGGCAGGTTCGCGCCGTAGTACGCGTGCAGCCAGCCGTGCAGGTGCGGGTCGATGTAGTTGACGTACGCCTGACCGGAGACGGCGGCTGCAAGCTGCGCGCGTGCTCCGTCGACCCAGCTCCGCGCGGAGCTGCCGCTGCCCGCCGCGAAGTACTGGATCGACGCGAGCTGGCCGCGGTGGACGAACGCAGTCGCCGACGGCCGCACGCGGTTGATCGCGCCGCCGTACGCGTCGACCAGGAGCGCGCCCGACGCCGAGCCGCGCGCCTCGACGACGGCGCGGAACTTCGCGAGCTCGCCGGCCGGCGGAACGCGCGCGAGGTAGTCGGAGGCGCCGACGAACGGCTGCGTCCCCGGCTGCGCGCACTGCGGGAGCGTGTGCCCGAGGCACCCCGCCCAGCGACGCACGAGGTCGAGCCACGACTCCGTCCCCGTGACGAGCTTCGCCGCGGGCGGCCCGAGCGACGCGAGCGCGCCCTTCAGCGCCGTCTGGCTCCCGAGGAACTGCCCGAAGACCTGCACGGTCGGCCCTCCCGGTCCGGCAGCGAGGCGGCAGAGCGAGCCGAGGCCGTCCGGCTGGTGCGGGCCCCACGCGAGGAAGCTCGCGAGCACCTGCTCGACCTGCGTCCAGGGCCACGTCGCGACGAAGTACGAGCCCCGCGCGACGCGATGCGTGCGGAACACGAAGCGTGTCGCGATCCCGAAGTTGCCGCCTCCTCCGCCCCGGCAGGCCCAGAAGAGGTCCGAGTGGTGCGACGCGTCGGCGACGAGCACCTTCCCGTCCGCCGTGACGATCTGCACCGACACGAGGTTGTCCGACGCAAGCCCCCACGCACGCGAGGCGAGCCCGAACCCGCCGCCCAGCGCGTGCCCACCGATGCCGACGCTGGGGCACGTGCCCGCGGGGATCGCGAGCCCGTGTGCGCCGAGCGCGGAGTACACGACGCCGAGCCGGGTGCCGGCCCCGACCCACGCACGGCCCCCGGCGAGGCGCACCGAGCGGAGCCGCGAGAGGTCGACGACCACGCCCGTCGTCGTCGAGTAGCCGCCGTACGAGTGGCCGCCGGACTTCGCGACCACGTGCACGCCGTGTGCGGCCGCCCAGCGCACCACCGTGCTCACGTCCTTCGCGTCGAGCGGCTGCACGACGGCAAGCGGCTCGACCGACGTGTACAGGCTGTCGAACACCTGCCGCGCCCGCTCGTACGACGCCGACCCGCGCGTGAGCACCGGCCCGCGCACGGCCTTCGCCAGCACGCCGAGCGGTGGCGCGAGGGAGCGTCGCGCGAGCCGCGGGAGCGCGGCTGCCGCCGCAGTCCCGGCGGCACGGCGGACGAGCTCGGTCCGGTCGATCGCGTCCACCGACGCCGATTCTCGCCGAAAGAAGGTTCAGAATTGGCGAGATGGAGCAGCCGCACGAGTTCGCGGTCGCGAACGCGCCGGAGGGCATCGGCGAGTCGCTCTGGGAGGAGATCCCGCTCCCGGAGCTGCTCGAGGTCGCTGCCGGCACCGAGACCGACGCCGCGCTCGAGTTCCGGCGGACGCTCGGCATGTTCGCGACGGGCGTGACCGTGATCACGACGCAGGTCGCCGACCAGATCCACGGGATGACCGCGAACGCCTTCATGTCGGTCTCGCTCCAGCCGCCGCTGATCGTGATCTCCGTCGACCGGCGCGCGAAGATGAACGCCCTCCTCCGCGAGGGCGTTCGCTTCGGCGTGAGCGTGCTCGAGGAGCGCCAGAGCACGCTCTCCGACCGCTTCGCCGGACGCCAGGGGGAAGGACCGGAGCCGGAGTTCGAGCTGGTGCACGAGACGCCGCTCGTCGCGGGCGCGCTCGCGCACCTCGTCGCGCGGGTCGTCCGCTCGTACTGGGGCGGCGACCACTCGCTCTTCCTCGGCCGGGTCGAGTACGTGCGCTACGGCGAGGGGACGCCGCTGCTCTTCCACGGTGGCGGCTACGGGCGCGTCGTCGGGAACGCGCGGATCTTCCTCGGCCTGCCGGAGGAGCTCCTGCAGCCGATCCTCGCGCGGGGTGTCGAGCGCCGGTACGCGGACGGCGAGCGGATCATGCTCCTCGGCGAGCCCGGCGACTCGATGTGGCTCGTGCTCGAGGGCGTGGTCCGGATCGAGCGGCCAGGCCGCGTCGCCCGCATCGGCGCGGGCGAGATCGTCGGCGAGGTGCCGCTGCTCGACGGCGGCCCGCGCACGGCCGACGCGATCGCGGAGGGGCCGGTGCGCTGCCTGGAGCTCGCTCGGAACGACGTGCTCGACGCGCTCGAGTCGAACCCGCAGGTAGCGAAAGCGCTGATCTCGGTGCTCGCCGCGCGCTTCCGCGAGTCGCAGTAGCGGGTCCCTGGACGTGTCCGACACCGCTGGTGTCGGACACCAGCCTCTAGCTGCGCGGCCTGGTCTTCTCCGGGTCGTAGAACGGGAAGCGGACGACGGTCGCCGGGATCCGCTTCTGGAAGCCGTCGAGCTTGCCGACCTCGACCTCCGTGCCGAGGCTCGAGTAGCGCACGTTCATCCTGCAGAGCGCGATGTTCTTCTTCAGCACGGGCGAGCGGGTGCCGCTCGTGATGACGCCGACCTGGTGCCGTCCGACGTGGACGCACTCGCCGTGCGACGCCGGCTCGTTCCCCTCCAGCTCGAGGCCCACGAGCACGCGCTGCGGATGCTCGCGCCGCTCGACGAGCGCGTCCTTGCCGACGAAGTCGTCGGCCTTCGACTTCGGCACGGTGAAGCCGATGCCGGCCTCGAACGGATCGACCTGGTCGTCGAACTCGGCGCCGGCGAACACGAGCCCGGCCTCGATCCGCAGCATGTCGAGCGCCTCGAGCCCGAGCGGCGTCACGTCCCCGGCGCCGGTCACGGCGTCCCAGAGCGCGGGCGCGTCCTTGGGGTGGCAGAAGAGCTCGTATCCGAGCTCGCCCGTGTAGCCGGTCCGCGAGACGATCAGCGGCAGCCCCTGCGGCCCGCCGATCCGCGCGACGGAGAAGCGGAACCAGCCGAGCTCCCGGAACGGCGTCTGCGCCGGCGCAGTCCACACGAGCGGCGCGAGCAGGTCGCGGCTCGCCGGTCCCTGCACCGCGACGTTGTGCAGCTCGTCCGTCGACTCCTTGATCCAGACGCGCAGCCCGCGCGCCGACGCCTGCTCGCGCAGCCACACGCCGTCGTACTCGGAGCCGCCGACGAACCGGAAGTTCGTGGCCTGCAGCCTGAACACGGTGCCGTCGTCGATCATCCCGCCGGTGTCGTTGCAGACGGCCGTGTAGACGACCTGGCCGTCGGCGAGCCGGCGGATGTCGCGCGTCATCGTCCACTGCAGGAGCTCCTCGGCGTCCGGGCCGAGCACCTCCCATTTCCGCAACGGTGACAGGTCCATGATCGCCGCGCGCTCGCGGCACGACCAGTACTCGTCGACGGCGCCGTGGTTGTCGTAGGCGGTCGGCAGCCAGTAGCCGTTGTACTCCGTGAAGCGGCTCGTCAACGCCCCGGTGCGCGGGCGGAAGCCGGTGTCCTTCGTCAGCTTCGGCTCGGCGTCCGGCGTGACGCGGTGCGCGATCGCTGCGCTGAACCGCTCCTTCGCCGGATACACGCGGATGTGGACCTCGGTCGGGTCCCAGGCGTTCGCGGGGTCGATGTCGTCGGGGCAGGCGCTCGAGAGGCAGACGAGGTCGGTGAGCGCGCGCAGGAGCACGTAGTCGCCGGGGCGCGACCACGGCTCGTCGCTGATCAGGAGGTTCGTCGAGTCGAACGACGTGTTGTAGAAGAGGTTCAGCGCGGGCCAGCCGCGCCGCGGCGCGATCGTGTACGGCAGCAGCTCGGCGTTGAAGTTGTCGCTGCAGTTGACGTGCCCGAAGTACCCGAGGTCCTCGTAGTACTTCGCGTAGCACGCGAGGCCGAACGTGTCGTGGCGGCCGACGGTGTCCCGCACGACCTCGAGGAGCGGCTCCTGGTCCTGGTCGTAGAACTTCCCGTGCAGGCCCGGGCTCGGGTACGCGTTGCCCATCAGCGACCGAGTCGTCGTCGAGTCGAGGCCGCGTTCCTTCCCGTCCTGCAGCTTCTCCCAGTGGAACGCCAGCAGGTCGGAGCATTGCCGCCCCTTCACGTCGATCACCTGGATGTGCTCGCCGGCCTTCACCTCGTACGCGAGCGCCGACGCCCGCGGCACCTCGAAGTCGAGGCGCGGCTCGGCGAGCGGCACGGGAAGCGTCGGTTCCTGATCGCCGCGCGGCGTGGCCCGGATCACCTCGACGACGAGATCCGAGGCGGGCACGCCGCCCTCGACGACGGGCGCGCCGGGCGGCGCGCTCACCGTCAGCACGGCGGGACGGTCGGCGTCGAGCCGCTCCTCCGCCCCGGGCGGCGACTCCGGACCGAACAGCTCCGTCGCGAGCGCCAGCTCCGGCGAGGAGACGAGCGCCCGCTGCCCGCCGTGCACGTCCCGCACCGTCACGCGGTCGCCCGGCTCGAGCGCGAGGATCACCCGCGCGTCCGGCCGCACGCGGTAGAGCTCGCGGGCCGGGTCGCGCGGGAGCAGGCCCGGCACGAACACGCGCGGGCGGGTGGCGCTCACGTGGCCGCTTTCGCCGGCTCCTTGGCCGCCTGCTCCTCGGCCTCGGCGAGCAGCTGCTCGGCGAGCTCGCGCTTCCCCTTGGCGTCGAGCTTCTTCAGCTCGTTCTCGACGGCGCGCCGGTTGTACGTCTGGTTCCAGTAGTCGAGCGAGTCGAAGCCGAGCAGCACCGCCTTGCCGACGAACTGGCGCAGGACCTCGTTCGTCGGCCCCATCACCCACCCCGCCTTGGCGTCGCGGAGGTAGCGCTCGAGCTCCATGTCGCGCTTGTACCCGGACCCGCCGCACGCGTGGAGCATCTTGTCGACGACGTGCGCGACGTTCTTCGCAGCCTCGAACTTGATCTGCCAGGCCCAGTGCAGGTAGTTCGCGCGCGCCAGCTCGCCCGGCGCCAGGACGCGCGTGTTGTCGTCGGTCTCACGGTCCATCGCCTGCGCGACCGAGAGCACGAACAACCGGCACGCGTTGGTGTCCATGACCGCCTCGCCGACGTAGTCCTGGATCGTCGGGTAGTCGGCGACGCGCATGCCGACGTCGACGTGCCGCTTCTTCGTCGTGTGCCGCTTCGCGATGTCGATCGCGCCGAGCGCGATGCCGTTCCACACCGACGCGGAACCGACGAGGAACCACGGGTCGACAGACTCGTCGTTCGAGGCAGCCCCGTCGCCGACCGGCCCAACGAGCTGCTCGCCGGGGATCTCCACGTTCTGCACCTCGATCGGGCCCGACTGGTTCCCGCGGAGGCCGAGCGCGTCCCAGAGCGACGGCTGCGACATCACGTGTTCGCCGTCGATCACGAACACCGACAGGTCGTCGTAGCCGCTGAAGTCGGGGCTCGTCGTCTGCACCACGTAGAAGTCGGCGAAGCCGCCGGACGTCGTCCACGACGCCTTCTTCCGCACGCGGAAGCCGCCGTTCACGCGCTCGGCGCCCGACGAGACCGGGTACCAGAAGTGCGAGCCCGTCTCCGGGTCGGAGTAGGAGAGCGTTCCGATCTTGCCGCTCGACAGCGGCCGGATGTACTTGTCGATCAGCGCCGGCGTGGGGCGCAGCATGATCGCGTTCACCGCGCCGACGTGCATCACGTAGCACATCGCGGTCGACGCACAGCCGTAGCGCGCGATCGTCTCGCACACCATCGAGTACGCGACGTGGTTCTCGCCCAGCCCGCCGTACTCCTCGGGGACGGTCAGCGCGAGGAAGCCGTGCTCGCCGAGCAGCTCGAGGTTGCGCCGCGGGAACAGCAGCTCGTCGTCGGACCGCTTCGCGTTCGCGCGCAGCTCCTTCTCGCACAGCTCGATCAACGTCGCGCGCAGCTCCTTCTGGCGGTCGGTATAGACCCAGTCGGGGTCCCACTCGTACCCGAGCCCCCAGAACGGCTCGCCGCCCCACATCTTCTCCGACATCAGACCTCCAATCGTGTGGCGTTGCGTGAAGGCGCTCGAACGACGACGTCCAGGAAGCGCTCGAAGAGGCGCCGCCCCAGCTCGAGCATCTCGCCGGCGCGCGCGTCGACGGCCCCGACGAGGTCCTCCGACGCGCCGGGGCAGAGCACGCGTTCGAGCGAGGCGTCGTACTCCGGCACCTGCGCCCACCGCGCGCCATGCCCGCCGAGACCTCGAGATGGAACTGCACGCCGTACGCGTTCTCGAAGCGGAACGCCTGGTTCTCGTACGCGCTCGAACGAGCGAGCGGCACCGCGCCCTCGGGCAGCTCGAAGGTGTCGCCGTGCCACTGCAGCGCCGGGAACGTCTGCGGCAGCGCCCCGAAGACGGGGTCGCGCCTTCCCTCGTCCGTCAGCTCCACCGGCAGCACACCGACCTCCGGCCGCTCCCCGGCGTAGACGCGCGCGCCGAGGCTCGCGGCGAGGAGCTGCACGCCGAGGCAGACGCCCCAGAACGGGAGGCCGGAGCGTACGGCGTCGGCCACGAGCTCCTTCTCGTCGCGCAGCCACGGCAGCTCGCGCTCGTCGTTCACGCTCATCGGGCCGCCCATGGCGACGATGCCGTCGAAGCCCCGCCAGTCGGGTAGGTCGTCGCCGGCGTCGACCTCGACGCGCTGCAGCTCGAGCCCGCGGTCGCGGAGCACGTCCTCGTAGACGCCGGGAGGCTCGCACGCGATGTGCTGGAGGACGAGGAGCTGCATCTCCTAGTGCGCCGGAGGCTCCCAGCCCTCGAGCGTCGGCGCCTGCCAGCTCGTGCCGACGGTGCGCGAGCCCTCCACCCACGGGCCGAGCTCAGGCTGCGGGAACTTCGTGTGCTTCTCCTTCAGCAGGATGCCGTACGAATTGCCGCTCTGGAGGTGCTTGACCAGCACCTTGCGCGCGATCTCGTTCTCGCGCCCGGTTGGAATCGGGAAGTAGATCTTGAGGAAGGAGTTCGAGTAGCGGTCGAAGACCGCCGGCACGCCGTCCTCCTCGAGCAGCTCGACGTCCTCCAGCCAGTTGATGTCGGCCCCGGGCGTCGCGGCGACGAGGTCGACGTCCTCGACGAGCGCGATGTCCTCCTGGTACGGGAAGCGGTGTCCCGACAGGTACTCGGCGTCGAGCGACCGCTTCTTCTCGGGCTCGTGCACCGTCATCGGGCTACTCGCCCTCCGTGCGTGCGAGCTCCTGCTCGGGCAGGTAGTCGACCGGGTACTCGAGATGCTTCTCGAGCAGCCGCTCGATCCGCGCGAGCGCCCGCTCTTCGCTGACGCCGGGAATGTAGTCCGTGCCCGCGAGCGGCACCTTCGCCATCGCCGCCGCCTCGACCGTGAGCGCGCAGAGGTCCTCCGGCTCGAGCGAGTGGACGTTCGTCTTCCCGCAGGCGCGCGCCAGCATCTGCACCTCGAGCGTCAGCGTGTGCAGGAAGTTGTAGACGCGCTCGGCCGCCTCCTCGACGACGAGGCGCTTGCGCAGCTCCGGGTCCTGCGTCGTGATCCCGACGGGGCAGCGGCCGGTGTGGCAGTGGTAGCACTCGCCCGCCGGCACGCCGATCGTCCCCTCGTAGTCGGTGACGCCGGGGATCTCCTTGTTGCAGTTGAGCGCGACCAGCGCCGCGTGTCCGATCGCGACGGCCTTCGCACCGAGCGCGAGGCACTTGGCGACGTCGCCCCCGTTCCGGATCCCGCCGGCGACGACGAGGTCGATCTGGTCGGCGAGGCCGACGTCCTCGAGCGCGCGCCGCGCCTCCGGGATCGCCGCCATCAGCGGGATGCCGGTCTCCTCCGTCGCCAGATGCGGCCCCGCGCCCGTGCCGCCCTCCGCCCCGTCGAGGTAGATGATGTCGGGCCCGCACTTCGCCGCCATCCGCACGTCGTCGTACACGCGCGCAGCGCCGAGCTTGAGCTGGATCGGGATGCGGTAGTCGGTCGCCTCGCGGATCTCCTGGATCTTCAGCGAGAGGTCGTCCGGGCCGAGCCAGTCGGGATGCCGCGCAGGCGAGCGCTGGTCGATCCCCGGCGGGAGCGAGCGCATCTCGGCCACCTGCTCGGTCACCTTCTGCCCCATCAGGTGGCCGCCGAGCCCGACCTTGCACCCCTGGCCGATGAAGAACTCGCACGCGTCGGCGAGCATGAGGTGGTGCGGGTTGAACCCGTACCGGCTCTGGATGCACTGGTAGTACCACTTGGTCGAGAGGTCGCGCTCGGGCGGGATCATCCCGCCCTCGCCGGAGCACGTCGCCGTGCCCGCCATCGACGCGCCCTTCGCGAGCGCCATCTTCGCCTCGAGCGAGAGCGCGCCGAAGCTCATGCCGGTGATGTAGACGGGGATGTCGAGCTCGATCGGGTGCTTCGCGAAGCGCGCGCCGAGGACCGTCTTCGTCTCGCACTTCTCGCGGTAGCCCTCGATCACGAACCGGGTCAGCGTCCCCGGCATGAACATCAGCTCGTCCCAGTGCGGGATCTTCTTGAACATCGAGAAGCCCCGCATGCGGTAGCGGCCGAGCTCGGCCTTCATGTGGATGTCGTTGATGACCTCGGGCGTGAAGATCGGGCTGCGGCCCAGCACCGTGCGCTTCTCGGGCTGGCCACCGCCGACGTTCCCGCCGACCTCGAGGTACCTGTCGCCGGTCGTCACAGGACGAGCTTCCTTTCGGATGGTTCGAGGTTGTCGTAGTTGTAGAGCTTCTTGCCGCACACGAACTTCTGGAAGGCGGGCGGCGGGCCGAGGTCGTAGATGCGGAACTTCCGCTCGATGAGCTCGGTGTCGGCGTCCGTCCAGTCGCCGGGGACGCAGTCGACGCCGAGCGAGGCGACCTTGCCCGCGACGTAGATCGTGCCGTCGTACATCGAGTCTCCGAGGCCGTGACCGACGTTCCCGCAGAGGATCATCCGCCCGCGCTGCATCATGAAGCCCGTCATCATCCCGGCGTCGCCGAGGACGATGATCGTCCCGCCCTTCTGGTCGATCCCGGAGCGCGCGCCGACGCGGCCGTGGACGACGAGGTCGCCGCCGCGGAGCGCGGCGCCGGTCAGCGACCCCGCGTTGCCGGCCACGGTGACGACGCCCGACATCATGTTCTCGCACGCCGACCAGCCGACGCGGCCGTTGACGCGGATCTCCGGTCCGTCGATCAGCCCGCACCCGAAGTAACCCAGGCTCCCGTCGAACGTGATCCGGCAGCGCGTGAGGATGCCGACGCCGAGCGAATGCTTCGCGCCCGGGTTGCGCACCGTCACGTCGCGCACGCCCTCCTCGTAGAGGAGCCGCCGGAGCTCGAGGTTGATCTGCCTGGTCGACAGGTCGTGGGCGTCGAAGGTCGCGCGGTCGCCGTCGAACTCCGCGATCCGCGGCGCCTCCGCGTGCGGCTCCGCGAGCCCGCGCGCGTCGTACGTGATGCGCTGCTCGCCTACCGCTGCCACACCATCACCTCGCCCTCGAACGGGTCGTACGTGTCGATCTCGTGGTCGACGACGGCGCGGATCGCGATCTCCTCCGAGGCGAGCGCCACGAGGTCGTCGCTCTCGTGGAGGACGAGCGGCTTCGCCGCCATCTCGTCCTTCGCGACGCCGAGCGCGTCCTCGGTGACGGCGATGTAGGTGAACACGCCGTCGAGCTCGTGGAGGCTCTCGCGCATCGCATCCTCGAGCGACGCGCCCTCGCTCATCTTCTCCGCGAGGTAGACGGCGATGATCTCCGAGTCGCACTCCGACTGGAAGCGGTGCCCGGACCGCTCCAGCCGGCGCTTCCACTGGAAGTAGTTCGTGAGCTGCCCGTTGTGCACCACGGCGACGTCGTTGAAGGGGTAGGCCCAGTACGGATGCGCGCCGGAGATGTCGACGTCGGACTCGGTCGCCATCCGGACGTGACCGATCGCGTGCGTCCCGCGGAAGTCGCCGAGCCCGTACTGCTCCGCCACCGTCTCGGCGTCGCCGAGGTCCTTCACGATCTCGAGCGAGTGGCCGACCGACAGCACCTCCGCGCCGGGCACGTCCTCGACGAGGTCGGTGAGCTCCTTCAGGTCGCCGTCGTAGTCGAAGGTGACCCTGAACGCGTACTGCGTCTCCTCCTCGACTTCCCGGATCTGCGCTCCGTGCTTTCGCAGCCGCTGCTCGACGAGGTACCGGTTGCGCCTGATGCGGTCGTCGAAGTCGAAGTCGCGCGGGTCGTTCGCGTCCGCCAGCGTGTAGCGCATCACGAAGCCGGGCGCCACAGGCCCGAACAGCGCGTACCCGGTGGAGTCGGGGCCGCGGTGCTTCATCGACTGGAGCATCCGCGTCATGTCGCGGCCGACCTGCCGGCCGCCGTTCGCCTCGCGATAGATGATCCCCGCGATCCCGCACATCACGCACGCCCCTCGCCGTCGCCGGCCCCGCACGCCCAGCGGCGCCCGAGGACCGTGCGTGCCCGGCGCGTCATGGCAGCACGTCGAGGTACTCCTCGACGTCCCAGTTGGAGACCGTGGCGCAGTAGCGCTCCCACTCGTCGCGCTTGTAGTGCATGAAGACCCGGTACATGTCGCCGGGCAGCGCCTCCCGCACGACCTCGTCCGCCTCGAGCGCGTCGAGCGCCTCGCCGAACGTCATCGGGATCCTCTTCACCTGCTTGCCAGCCTCCATCGCCTCGTAGATGTTCCGCTCCTCCGGCTCGCCGGGGTCGAGCTTCCGCTCGATGCCGTCCTGCATCGCCACGATCAGCGCCGCGAGCGAGAGGTACGGGTTGACCGCGGAGTCGACGCTGCGGTACTCGAAGCGGCCCGGAGCCGACACGCGGAGGGCCGTCGTGCGGTTCTGGTAGCCCCAGTCGGCGAACACCGGCGCCCAGAACCCCGTGTCCCAGAGGCGCCGGTAGGAGTTGACGGTCGACGCGGTGACGGCGGTGAGCGCCGGAAGGTGCTCGATGATCCCGCCGATCGCCCAGAGCCCGAGCTGGCTCGGGCGCTGCGGGTCGTCCGTGTCCGGCAGGAAGGCGTTCTCGTCGCCGCGCCAGAGCGAGATGTTGTGGTGGCAGCCGTTCGCGGAGACGCCCATGAACGGCTTCGGCATGAAGCACGGGAACGCGCCGAGCTCGCGGCCGACCTGCTTGCAGATCTGCCGGAACGTCGACAGGTTGTCGGCGGTCTGCTCGGCGCGGCCGAAGCCGAAGTTCAGCTCGATCTGTCCCGGCGCGTCCTCGTGGTCGCCCTGGATCATGTCGAGCCCGAGCGCCTGCCCGTACTCGATCACCTTGTGGATGATCGGCTGGAGCTCGGAGAACTGGTCGATGTGGTAGCAGTACGGTTTCGTGACGCCCTGGACGTCGGGCGTGCCGTCCTCCTTCAGCCTCAGCCACATCATCTCCGGCTCGGTGCCGGCGCGCAGGTGGAGGCCGGTATCGGCCTCGAACTTCGCCTGGATCCGCTTCAGGTTGCCGCGGCAGTCGGAGGTGAGGTGGCCGCCGGGATCCTCGCGCTCTTCGCGGTTCCTGAAGCACGTGCACCACACCCGCGCGACGCGCCGGTCCCAGGGGAACACGGCGAAGGTCTCCGGCTCGGGGATCCCGACGAGCTCGGCCGCCTCGGGGCCGTAGCCGATGTAGTTCCCGTGCCGGTCGGTGAAGAGGTTCGCGGTCGCGCCGTAGACGAGCTGGAAGCCTTTCTGCGACATCGACTCCCAGTGCGGCGCCGGGACGCCCTTCCCCATGATGCGACCGGTGACCGAGGGGAACTGGTAGTAGACGTACTGGACGCCCTCGCGGTCGATGAGCTCGCGAACCCGCGCGACCTGCTCGTCCCGGCCGTCCTGCTCGACGAACTGCTCGAGGTCGGTGACGGCCGTACCCTCGGCGACTGCCATCCGCGTGACTCCTTTCGGGGGACTAACCTCTGATCCTAGAGGAATGTCGGTACGGGTGGAAACCACGGGCGACGGCCTCGCGCTCGCGCGCGAGGTCGTGTTCTCCCCCGTCGCCGACGGCGCCGTCGTCGAGCAGACCGTGCGGCGGCTCGGCGAGGCGATCGGGCTCGGCCTGATCGAGGTCGGGGAGCGGCTGCCGGCCGAGGCCGAGCTCGCCTCGCGCCTCGCGATAGCGCCGATGACGCTCCGGGAGGCGCTGCGGATCCTGCGCGAGGCCGGCTACCTCGAGACCCGGCGCGGCCGCGGCGGCGGCACCTTCGTGCGGCGCTCGCTTCCGCAGCAGCCCGCGCGCGAGGCGCGCCGCCACCTCGCGCGGCTGACGGTCGAGGAGCTGTCCGACCTGATGGACTTCCGCGTGGCGGTCTCCGGCGCCGCCGTCGCGCTCGCGGCGGAGCGGCGCACGGACGACGACGTGGCGGCCCTCGACGGGCTCGTCGAGCGCATGGCCGCGCTCGACTCGTTCCCGCCCTACCGGCGCCTCGACCACCGCTTCCACCTGGCCGTCGCCTCGGCGGCCCGCTCGCCGAGGCTGGTGGCCGCCGAGACGGCGATCCAGGCCGACCTGGCGAAGCTGCTCCGCCTGATCCCGGAGTCGGCCGAGATGCTCCACGTCTCGAACGAGCAGCACCGCGAGCTCGTCGCGGCGATCCGCGCACGTGCCCCGTCGCGCGCCCGCGCCGTGATGGAGGCGCACGTCCGGGGCACGGGCGACTTCCTGGTCGGCCTGCGTCTCGGGAAGCTCGGTTAGCGGGTCAGTGCACGATCAGCACGTCGCAGTGCGCCTGCCGTGAGACTGCCTGGCTGACGCTCTGCTCGAGCAGCCGCTCGAGGATGTTCGGCTCCCGCGTCCCGACGACGATCAGGTCCGCTCCCGCCTGCTCGGCGACCTCGACGATCGTGTCCGCGGGCTCGCCGTGCGCCGGCTGCAGCTCGGCGGTGAGGTTGCGCGAGCTCAGGTACGCGCGCGCGTGCTCGAGCTCCTCGACGTGCTTCTCGGGCGGGTCCGTCGGGTCGACCGCACCGGCGCTCCGGGCGACGGCGAGCATCACCGGCGAGACGCTCGTGACGATCAGGCGCGAGCCGAACGCCTCGGCGAGGTCCGCCGCGCGCTCGAGCGCCCGCTTCGACGGCTCCGTCTCGTCGTACCCCACGACGATGGTCTTCATCACGCCTCCTTTGGGACGGTGGCCTGAAGCGATCCTCTCACGTCAGCTCCACGGGTAGGGCGAGTTCGAGACCGGGTGGAGGTCGCCCGTCGCGAAGCGCTCGAACCGGAACGGGTAGAGCAGGCTCGCGTGCTCCCCCATGAGCACCTTCGCCACCTCCCGGCCGACTCCGAGCATCTTGTAGCCGTGGTTCGAGTCGAGGATCCCGTAGACGTTCGGCTTCAGGTAGTCGAAGACGGGGAAGTTGTCGGCCGTGAACGCGCCGACGCCGCCCGAGCGCGCGTCGCGGTACTGGGCGCGGCAGCCCTCGAAGCGGCCCAGCGCGTGCGACAGCGCCGCGCACCACATGTCGGGGAACGACGGATCGACGTTCGTGGTCTGCGGGTACGGGTCGAGCTCGACGTCCGGGCCGACGACGAGCGGCGACGCGCCTCCCTGCACGCCGTGGCGGTCGCGCTTGAAGTAGATGCCCCAGAGCTCGTCGGTGACGAGCTCACCGTCGTCGGTGTAGAGCGGCGCGTCGGTGTCGAGGTGGATGACCGGCGGCGCGCCGCCGTCGGCGGTCGCGAACGACTGCGGGTCGACCGCGATCTCGCCCTCCTGGAGGTTCCAGTACGTCCACATCGGCTGGTCCCGCACGAGGTCGCCCGACGGCGTCCGGATGTCGATCTCCATCGGGAGGCCGAGCATCGCCCAGAAGCGCTTCGCCCACGGACCGGGCGCGAGCACGAGCTGCTCGCCCACTTCGATACGGCCCCTGTTCGTGACGACGGCGGTCACCGCGTCGTCGGAGCCGACCTCGAGCTCTCGGACCTCGACGCCCTGCAGGATGGTGACGCCCTCGGACTCGCATTTCCCGACCAGCCCCTGCACGGACTCGAGGTTGAAGGCGAATCCTCCCTGCCGCTCGTGCAGGCACACGGTGACGCCCTGCGCGCGCCAGTCGGGGAACAGCGAGCGCATGTGCGAGTCGACGGCGTCTGCGCCGACGATCAGCTCCGACCGGTAGCCGATCCGCTGCTGCCGCTCGTGGGTGGCGACGAGGTCCGGCTCCTGCACCGCGGCGCCGAGCGCGATGTAGCCGACCGGGTTGTAGTGGTAGGCGGCAGGGTCCGACTCCCACACCTCGACGCACGCCTGCATCAGCTCGCTCATCGCCGGCTGGAAGTAGTTGTTGCGCACAACACCGCAGGCGATGCCCGATGCCCCCGCCCCCGGCGCCGACTTGTCGACGACGAGGACGTCCGCGCCGGACCCGAGCCCGCGCGTGCGAAGCTCCTTCGCGAGGTGATAGGCGGTCGAGAGGCCGTGGATGCCGGCGCCGACCACAACGTAGGTTGACGAGCCCGGTAGATCTGCCATAGTCTCCTCCAATTGCCGCACGGGCAACGCCGTTTCAGATTTCGACGAGGGTAACACGATGCCGAGGACCGGGCAACCAGCGGTGCGCCACGTCGCCGCCGTCGAGCGGGCGCTCGCGGTGCTCGACGCGCTCTCGAACGGCAGCTCGGAGCTCGGTACGAACGAGATCGCGCGCCGCACGGGGATCAACGCGAGCACGGTCTCGCGGCTCCTCGCCACGCTCGCGAGCAGCGGGATGGTGGAGCACGTCGCCGCCACTGGCCGTTACCGCCTCGGCCCGCGCCTCCTCCAGCTCGGCAGCCTCGTGCTCGGGCGGCTCGACCTGCGTGAGGTCGCACGGCCGCACCTGCAGGAGCTGGTCCGCGTCACAGGCGTGACCGCGACGCTGTCGGCGCCCGGCGAGCGCGACGCCGTGACCGTCGACTTCGTGCAGAGCGACGCGTCGGTGCAGAGCGTGGCTCGGCTCGGGCGCCCCAGCATCGGCCACGCGACGGCCACCGGCAAGGTGCTGCTTGCGTTCGGTCGGGCCGATCTGCCGCCCGGGCAGCTGAAGGCGTACACGCGGCGGACGATCAGGGACCGCAAGCGGCTCGCGACCGAGCTCGCCCGCGTGGAGCGTCAGGGCTACGCCGAGGCGGCCGGCGAGCGCGAGCCCGACCTGAACGCCGTCGCCGCGCCGGTCTTCGGCGCCGACGGAGAGCTCGCCGGCATCGTCGGCGTCCAGGGCCCGGCGTCCCGGTTCGGGCGGGAGGCGATGCGGGCCGCGGTCGCCCCGCTCGTGGAGGCGACGGAGACGATCTCGCGCGGGCTCGGCTGGAGCGGCGCATGATCGCCGGCTGGACGCCGGAGCAGCGCGAGCAGTTCGACCGCGACGGCTTCGTGATCGTCGACGGGTTTCTCGACGCCGACACGGTCGCGCGGCTCCGCAGCCGGTTCGACCCGCTCTTCGCCGGCGACTACGCGACGGGCATCAAGCCGGACGAGGTCAACTGGGTGGCCGGCCGCGACCCGGAGGACCGCACGCGGCAGATCTGCAACGGCTGGAAGGCCGACCCCGCGATCGCCGCGCAGGTCCTGTCGGAGCGAAGCGGCCGCCTCGCCGCCGAGCTCGCCGGCTGGGACGGCGTGCGCATCGGCCAGGACAACTGCATCTGGAAGCCTCCGGGGGCGAAGTCGCTCGGCATGCACCAGGACGGGAGCTACCTCGACTACCTCGTCCCGCCCGAGATGGTGACGTGCTGGATCGCGCTCGACGACACGTCGGCCGACGCCGGAACCATCACCTACGCCGCCCGCTCGCACCGCTGGCCGCGCTCCCCCGAGAACCGCGGCGAGTTCCATGCCCCCGCGGACTGGCTCGCGCCGGTGCGGCGCGCCTTGCCGCCCGGCGAGGAGCTCCGGCTGGTGCCGGTCGAGGTCGCCGCCGGCGGCGCCGTCTTCCACCACCACCTGACCTTCCACGGATCGGGGCCGAACACGGGGACCGGTCATCGCCGCTCGGTCATCTCCCACTTCGTCCGTGCGGGGACGACGTTCCACCCGACGCACACGGATCTGAACTACTCGCGCTACCGGCGCGTCGGCGACCTCTCGCTCGACGAGTCGTTCTTCCCGATCGTGTGGACGCGCGACGGCCGCCGCAGCACCTGGCTGGACCGGGAGCCTTACGCGAGCCACACGAGGCAGGACGCCCGCTCGCGGACCGCGTCGGCGGCCTTGCGGTAGCGCCGCCGCGAGAGGCGCCTCCGGTCGGGCCCGAAGACGAGCACGCCCGGCCGGCGCTCCGCGACGAGCTCCAGCAGCGCGTCGACGGGATGCGGGCTCACGACGCGGAGCCGCTCGACCGCGACGGCGAGCGAGCGCGCCAGCTCGGCCGGCTTGCGGAGCTCGCTCTGGAGGTCGTTGCGCTCCACGTAGCCCCAGCCCGCGAACGTCGAGGGGGTCGGCGGTACCTCGGCTGCGTTGACGAGCACGAGCAGCTTCCCGCTCTCGACGGCGGCGTCGACCGCGAACGTGATCGCCTCCTCCGCGAACGGCACGTCGAGCGTGGCGAGCACGACGGGGCCGTCGCCCGACGACGGTACGGCGACGTCGTCGCGCGAGCTCCGCCGCCGCAGGGTCAGCACGGCTACTCGGGGTGGAGCTGCCAGCGCGGCGCCGCGTGCGCGCTCCGGCGGTACCTGCGCCGCCACGAGGGCAGGATCAGGAAGAGCCACGCCGCCATCACCATCGGGACGAGCAGGATGAAGCGCGAGCTCACGACGACGATCAGCGGGACCATCACGGCCGCCGCGACCGCCGTCATCCCGAGCGCCTCGAGCTTGTGTCGCCGCATCCTGCGCAAGAGGCCTTCGTACTCCTCGGCCGGGATCTGCAGCGTGTTCCACGCGCGGCCGCACGTCTCGCAGCACCAGCGCTCGCCGTACGCGACGTCCCGCGCCTGCCCGCACTCGCACCTGATCGTGATCGGCGGCTTGCCCAAGCGGAACCGATTGTAGGGCGCGTTGAAAGTCGTTGCGACAGGTGTTACGTTCGGCGCGCGCGGCCCGTATTGCCGTCGATGAGCCGGTATTGCCGATAGGAGGAGGGAACGTGGCTGAGGCAGTCGTCGAGGAACGGCAGCTCCTGAAGACGCTTCGCTGGTACGACGGGTTCGTGATCTGCCTGGCGAACCCGGGCTTCCTGCTCGGGTCGCTCGGGTTCTCCGTCGTCGACCTCGGCGGCTGGGGCGCGATGCTGATCTGGGGCATCACCGCGGCCATCGTGTTCCCGGTCCAGATCATCTACTCCGAGCTCGCGGCGATGTTCCCGCGGAAGTCGGGCGGCGTCTCCGTCTACGCGAACGAGGCGTGGCGGAAGTACACGACCCTGATCGGCCCGGTGGCGACGTTCGGCTACTGGATCGGCTGGTCGGTCGTCCTCTCGTTCCTCGGGCTCTTCACCGGCTACATCGTGCAGGCGGCCTGGTTCCCGCACGAGCCGTACGGGACGTACGCGTTCGGCGGCGCGAAGCTCGACAACGGCTACTTCAGCACCGGCTTCGTCCACATCGGCCTGCAGCACCTGATCGCGATCGGCCTCATCCTCGCGGTGTGGGCCTTCAACGTCTTCGGGACGCGCATCGCCGTGTCGTTCAACTACCTGGCCGGCGCGCTGCTGATGATCCCGCTCTTCTGCTTCACGCTGCTGCCGTTCCTGAACGGCGACTTCCACTCGTCGAACCTCCAGTTCAAGCTCAACGACCCGCATCTCGCCTGGGGAGGGCTGCAGCTCGCGCTGGTCTGGATCTGGATCATGATCTGGTCGACGGCACCGGAAGCCGCCGCGACCTTCGCACCCGAGTACAAGGACACGATCCGAGACACGAGGAAAGCGCTCGTCTCGTCGGCCGCCTTCATCTTCCTGATCAACACGACCGTGCCGTTCGCCCTCACCGGCGGCGTCGGGCCCAAGACCGTCGGCGCGTTCGACTACGTCGGCGCGCTCAACCACCTGGTCGGGAAGGGCGCGACGAACTTCTTCGTGGTCGTGATGTGCGCCAGCTTCATCCTGTCGATGAACACCGCCACGGCCGACGGGAGCCGCGCGCTCTACGGCATCTCGAACGACGGGCTGACGATCAAGGAGCTCGGACGGCTGAACCGGTTCAACGTGCCCGGCAACGCGATGTCGCTCGACATGGGCATCAACATCCTGTTCGTGCTCTTCGTCGGGAACCTGTTCGGCATCCTCGTCGCGAGCAACATCGGCTACGTCCTGGCCAACATGTTCGCGATCTCGGCGTTCATCCTGCTGCGCAAGGACCGGCCGAACTGGCCGCGCCCGATCAGGCTGCCCGACGTCTGGGTGCCGATCGCGGGCGTCCTCGCGTTGCTGTTCGCGGTGTTCAGCGTCGTCGGGATCGGGTGGTTCCAGATCGCGGGCGGCGGCGCCGTCTACGGCGGCACGAAGAACAAGATCATCGGCTTCTCCGTGCTGGCCGGGTCGCTGCTCCTCTTCCTGTTCCGCCGGATCGTCCAGGACAAGGAGCGGCCGCACTGGCGCGAGACGACGCCGACGATGCCCGACGAGGCCCCGTCCGCTCCCGCGGTCGTCGTGTCTCCGGGCGTCACGGCCACATAGGCTCGGCCGACCCGAGGGCCGAGCTCGGCTTCACCCGCGGCGCCGCCGCCTACGACCGCGCGCGTCCGTCCTACGCGCCCGCGGCCGTGGCCTACCTGGTGGAGCGGCTCGACCTGCGCGCGGGGCGCGTCGTCCTCGATCTCGGAGCCGGTACCGGGAAGCTCGCCCGGCTGCTCGTCCCGTGCGGGGCGCGTGTCGTCGCCGTCGAGCCGGTCGCGGCGATGCGCGCGCTGATCCCGCCGTGCGTCGAGAGCGTCCCGGGGACCGCCGAGGCGATCCCGCTCCCCGAGGCGTCCGTCGACGCCGTGACGGTCGCGCAGGCGTTCCAGTGGTTCCGGCGCGACGAGGCGCTGGCGGAGATCGACCGGGTGCTCCGGCCGGGCGGCGGCCTCGCGCTCGTCGCGAACCTGCGCGACGAGTCCGACCCGCTGCAGCGCGCGTTCGCCGCCGTGCTCGAACGGCACCGCGCGCACCCGCCGCTCGAGGTGGATGTTGCCTTCGCCGGCGAGGTCAAGCGGTTTGCGCACGTGCACGAGCTGCGGCGCGGCGGCGAGCTCGCGCTCCTCGCGGAGTCGGAGACGTCGATCGCCGCGCTCGACGGCGGGGCGCGCGAAGCGGCGCTCCGCGACTTCGCCGCGCTCGCCCCGCCCGCGTCACGCGTGCGGCTTCGCTACGTGACCGAGGTACGGGTGACGCGCCGCGGCGCCTGACAGGCCGTCAACCCGGTACCTGGTACCTGCGGTACCAGGTACCGACCGGCGTCGTGCTTGCTCGTACAGCGGAGGGGGAGGGATTTGAACCCTCGACCCGCCGAACGACGGGTAACGGTTTTCGAGACCGCCGCATTCGACCGCTCTGCCACCCCTCCGGGCCGCGACAGGGTACCCGCAGGCGCCGTCAGTCGTGGATGCGCGCGATCAGCTCCTCGCGCTTCAGCACCGTGACCCGGTGCGACGTCCGCGCGAGCCGCACGTCGTACCCGGCGTCGCGCGGGAAGAGCACCTTGTCGCCTGGCTCGACGTGCGAGACGTCCGGGCCGACGGAGGCGACGATCCCGCTCCGCACCTGCGCCGCCTCGTTCGCGGGCACGATCAGCCCGCTCGGCAGCTCCGACTCGTCGAGCGGCTCGACGACGATGTAGTCGTCCAGCGGCTCGAGCGTCACGTTGGCGATCGGGTGGCCCTCCAACATGGCTCCACGATACTCCCAGCATCCACGTCTCGAACCCCGACAAGGTCTTCTTCCCGGAGCGCGGGCTGACGAAGGCGGATCTGGTCTCGTACTACGTCTCCGTCGCGCGCCTCGCCCTCCCCCACCTCCGCCGCCGGCCGTTCCACATGAAGCGCTTCCCGAACGGCGTCGACGGCGAGTTCTTCCACCAGAAGCGGGTGCCGGCGAAGCACCCCGCCTTCGTCGGCGAGGTGTTCGTGACCTTTCCGAGCGGTCACTCGACCGTCTTCGCGGTCGTCGACAACGTGGAGGCGCTCGCCTGGGTCGCCAACCTCGGCTGCATCGAGCTGCACACGTGGGCCTCACGCGTCCCCGAGATCGAGCGGCCCGACTACCTGCTGATCGACCTCGACCCGACGAGCGACGGCCAGTGGCCCTTCGTGCGCGAGATCGCGCTCGTCGTGCGGGAGGTGCTGGACGAGCTCCGTCTGCGCTCGTACCCCAAGACGTCGGGATCGACGGGCCTCCACGTGCTCGCTCCGATCCGGCCGGAGCTTCGGTTTCCGGACGTGCGCCGCTTCGCGAAGGCCGTGGCGGAGGAGGTCGAGCGCCGCGTCGGCGACCAGCGGGTGGCGACGACGATGTGGCGCGTGGCGGACCGCGTCGGCGTGTTCGTCGACTACGGCCAGAACGCGCGCGACCGGACGATCGCGGCCGCCTACTCCGTGCGCCCGACCGCGGACGCGCGGGTGTCCGCGCCGCTGGCGTGGGACGAAGTGGCGACCGTCGAGCCGGAAGCGCTCACGCTCGAGACGATGGCGGCACGAGTCGCCGCTGTCGGCGACCCGATGCACGGGATGTGGCGCAGCCCGCCTTCGCTCCGGCGCCGCTTCGAGCGGCTCGGGCTCGACCCACCGAAGGATTCGTAACTCCGCCTAACACCGCCCTGACGTCGCCCGCCTACCGTGGCCGCATGCGGCTGCTCGCCGTCCTCGCCGCGCTGGTCGCGGTGCTCGTCCTGTCGAACAGGGCGTGGGCATCGCCCTACATCAGGTACGGCGTGCAGGACGACGCATGGCTCCAGTACGGGCCCGGGACGCTCGACGAGCGGCTCGCCGAGCTGCAGAGCTTCGGCGTGGACGTCGTCCGCGTCACCGTCGACTGGCGCGCCACCGAGCCGCGACGGGGCGTGTTCGACTGGTCGCGACCGGACCTCCTGCTCGACGGCCTCCACGCGTACGGGATCGCGCCGCTCGTGACGCTGTACGGGACGCCGTCCTGGGCGAACGGGGGGCGGCCGGAGAACCGGGCGCCCACGAGCGGGGCGACCTTCGCCGCGTTCGCGCGCCGCATCGCCGAGCGGTACCCCTACGTCCACATGTGGGCGATCTGGAACGAGCCCAACCAGCGGCGGTGGCTCCTGCCGACGTCGCCGGCCGCCTACGTCCAGAGGCTCCTGAACCCGGCGTACGCCGCGATTCACGCGGCGAGCCCGCAGTCGCTCGTGGCCGGCGGCGTGACGGCGCCGCGCGGCTCTACGGGCGGCGTCTCCCCCGTCGCGTGGATCGCGGGCATGGCCGCGGCGCACGCACGTCTCGACGCCTACGCGCACAATCCGTACCCGCTCTCGCCGGACGAGACGCCGACGAGCGGCGGCTGCGCCCATTGCCAGACGATCACGATGGCGACGCTACCGCGTCTCCTGGCCGACGTGCAGCGGACCTTCGGCGCCGGAACGCGCATCTGGCTGACCGAGTACGGCTACCAGACGAACCCGCCGGACACGACCCTCGGCGTCTCGTACGCGAAGCAGGCGCTCTACCTCAGCGAGGCGGCCCTGCGCGCGTACCAGGCGCCCCGCGTCGACCTCCTGATCCAGTACCTGGTGAAGGACGAGCCCGACGCGGCGCGCTGGCAGAGCGGCGTCTACACCGCGGGCGACCGCGCGAAGCCGTCGCTGCAGGCATTCCGGTTCCCGCTCGCCGAGGCGGCGCGCGTCGGCAACCGGACGACCCTGTGGGGGCAGGTCAGGCCCGGCGGCGCGAACACCTACCGCCTGCTGCGGTACGCGGGAGGCGCGTGGGTTCCGGTCGGTGGGGACGCCGGGACGAGCCCGCGCGGCTACTTCACACGCGTCGTCAACGCCGCGCCGGGAGCCCGCTACCGGATCTGGATCCCCGCGCTGCACACCTACAGCGCGATCGTGACCGTCACCTAACCGTCGAACAGCACCTCGACCCCGGCGGCGGTCGGGTCGCGCGGCGGCCGCAGCTCGCGCCACGTGCAGTCGCGCGGATCCTTGTCCTCCCGCCAGCGGAGCAGCTTGGTGCCGTGGCGGAAGCGGTGCCCCTGGACCTTGTCGTACCGCACCTCGACCACGAGCTCGGGCCGCACCGCGACCTCTTCGAGCTCTCCCGTCCCCCAGCGGTTCGGCTCCGAGAACCGCCGGTCCGACGCCTCGTCGACGAGCGGGAGGACTCGGCCCGCCACCTCGGCCTGCGAGCGGGCGGCGACGGCGGCCGACCCGACGTAGTCGAGCCCGCCGTCGTCGCGGTAGAGCCCGAGCAGCAGCGTCGCGACCGCAGAGCGGTCTCCCTTCCAGCGGAAGCCGACGACGACGCAGTCCGCGGTCTTGTGCTCCTTGACCTTCGCCATCCCGTCGCGGGACCCGGGCAGGTACGGGGCGCCGAGCCGCTTCGCGACGACGCCGTCGAGGCCCAGCGCCTCGAAGCGCGCGAGCCACCCGCGCGCCTCGTCGATCGAGGGCGTCGCCGGCGAGACCCGGAAGCCCGTCGGAGCGAGCGCCTCGACGCGCGCGCGCCGCTCCTCGAGCGGCCGCTGCCACACCGGTTCGCCGTCCCACGTGAGGACGTCGAAGACGACGTACTCCGCCGGCGTCTCCGCCGCCAGGCGCCGGATGCGCGACTCGGCCGGGTGGAGGCGCGTCTGCATCGCGTCGAAGTCGAGCGCGCCGTCGCGGGCGATCACGATCTCGCCGTCGAGCGCCGAGCGCGGCGGCAGCAGGTCTCCGAGCGGCCGCAGCTCCGGGAAGTAGCGCAGGAGCGGCCGCTCCTTCCGCGACCACACGGCGAGCTCGCCGCCCGCGTTCTCGAGAACTCCGCGGAACCCGTCCCACTTCGGCTCGTACTGCCAGCCGTCGCCCTCCGGGAGCTCGCGCACGAGCTCCGCCTCCATCGGCGGAAACGGGACGATCCCGTGGAGGTACGCGATCTCGGTCGTCTTGGGCAACGGCGGGGCTGGTCGCTTCGACGCAGTCCGCGGAACGGTTACGCGCTCGCGACGACCTCGCGAACCTCGACGCCTTCGAGCGTGACCTCCTCTTCCACGATCATGCCGGGTACCCGCTCGCTCATCGTGGTTGCCTCGCCCTCTGAGTCGAAGACGACCATGGCCAGTCCGCTGTCGTCCTTCCACGCCCAGTGACCCGTCACGAATCCAGGCGCCTGCGACACCTGCGGCACGATCTGCTCACGCAGCCTCCGCTGGGCTGCCTCACGGTCTCGAATCCTGACTTTGACCACAACAGCGTGCACGTTCGACCTCCCTGTCGTTGGGCGTACATGGCGGACGCGACTGTCCCACACGCACCAGGCGTGTTCAAGGTTGCGACTTGTATCGAGCGCGCCCCCGCCCGCGAAAAAGAGAGGGAGCGCCTGCGGCTCGCGCTCCCTCCGACCGGTCAGCTCATCGGGCGCCGCGGGGTTTCCCCTACCAGCCGCGGCTATGTGCTCAGCGGTGTTCCCCGCAGCCGCCGGGCGTAACGACCGGAGGGCGAAGCCTTACGTACTCATTACGTCCGGCGCCCGCACGATCGTCGCAGGCGATCTGGCCGACCGGCTAGGGCCGGGTTGCGCCGCCCGGCGACGATGAGTGGCGTACAGGTTCCGGCCCAGGGGGAGGGGCTATGCGGTCATTCACGTTCGGGATCCTCGCGACCGCCGTCGCCGCGGCGGCGTTCGCCGTCTGCGCCGGCGGCGCGCTCGCGGGCCCGACTGCAGGAAAAGTGCTGATCTGCGGCGCAAACGCCGGCTACGACTCGGAGGTGGAGGCGCGGCTCGCCGGCACCGGGCGGTTCGCGGGCGTCGACGTCTTCGACTGCGGCGCCGGCACGCCGTCGGTCGAGCTGCTGTCGGGCTACTCGGGCGTCCTCGTCGTCTACTCGGCGCAGTCGCTCGCCGATCCGAAGACGCTCGGCAACGAGCTGGCCGGCTTCGCCGACGGCGGCGGCCGCGTCGTCGAGGCGATGTTCAACTTCAATCCCGGCCAGACGCTGAAGGGCCGCTGGCGCACGGACGGCTACAGCGCGTTCCACCTCGCGTCGGGCGTGCAGGTCTACTCCGGGGACATGCCGTACGTCGAGGACGTCCCGTCGAGCCCTCTGCTCGTCGGGGTGGACACGTTCGCGGGCGGCACGACGCGGTACCACCTCCACGTCGAGGTCGTCCCCGACGCCACGCTGATCGCGCACTGGGGCGACACCGAGTCGACGCCGCTCGAGGCGGCAGGCCCGCACAGCGTCGCGCTCAACTTCTTCCCGGGCTCGGGCGACGACCCGACCGACTTCTGGAACACCTCGAGCGACGGGACAACCCTGATCGCGAACGCGCTCGCTCCGCCGACGATCGCCGGGCCGAGCGCGGGCGGAGGCTTCTCGCACATCGCGGTCTGCACCAACACCCCGGTCTACCGCGTCGCCGACTCGAGCTGGGGCACCTTCGCCGACATCGACGTGAACCTCTGGTCGGCCGTGAAGGGGAACACCGGATCGGCGTACTGGGGCTCGCGGCCCGCGATCTTCGTCGCCGGCTACGGGCTGATGTGCCAGCTGTCGGACGTGGCCTCCTACGGCGGCGATCCCGGCGCGTACACCGCCGCCGGCTACTCGGTAGACGAGAACGGCAACGCGGCGCCGGCCGGAACGAGCGACGCAGACGCCGGCGCCTACTACGCGTACTACACGCAGAGGTAACCTCGGCACCGACGGGGAGCAGCTGGGAGACCGGCTGCTCCCCAAGCGCTTCCGATGTTTGCCGCGCGCGCGCCGCGGAAGCTAGAGGCCGTTGTCCGAGCTCGACGGGACCTGGGACGTTCGCCGGACCGGCGGGCTGCTGCCGCCGCTCTTCGGTGTCCGGAAACGCATCAGCGGGAGCCGGGGCGAGACGAGGATCGGCGACGTGGCGGGCGCTCCGTTCGACGTCGTGGGGCTGGAGCTGCACTACCGCGCGCCGTTCAGCGGGTTCGTCGACGTCCTCACGCCGCACGGCGACGGCTGGAGCGGCCGCGCCACCGTCTTCGGCCGCGAGTTCGGACGGTTCGAGATGACCCGGAGCCGAGGAGGAGCGATGAGCACCGTGAACGCCGAGCTGATCAAGCACATCGACGAGGCGCACGCGATGGAGCAGAACGTCCTGCGCATGCTGGACGGGATGATCTCGACGACCGAGGACCCGGAGATCGTGCGCGAGCTCGAGCACCACAAGATCGAGACCGAGGGACACGCCGAGCGGATGAAGGCGCGGCTCGAGGCCCACGGCGCCTCGCCGTCGATGGTGAGGCAGGCAGGCGGCATCCTGGGCGCGCTCGCGAAGATGCCGCTCGACATGGTCCGCGGCGAGCGCGCGGGACGCAACGCACGCGACGGCTACGCGACCGAGCACATGGAGATCGCCAGCTACGAGCTCCTGAAGCGCGTCGCCCAGCGGGCGAACGACGAGGAAACCGTCACCGCATGCGACGAGATCATCGAGCAGGAGCGCGCGTTCGCCCAGACGATCGCCGCGAGCTGGGACCGCTTCGCCGAGCTCTCGCTGCGCGAGAGCTCGGCGTGACCGTCGCATAGAGCGCAGCTGCTCCCCGGTAGGGTTGCCGGGGTGAGGCGGGTCGCGATCACCGGGGTCGGCGCGGTCACGCCGCTCGGGCTCGACGCGGCCTCCACGTGGCGCGCCGCGTGCGCCGGCGAGAGCGGGATCGACTGGATCGGCGCCTTCGACACCGACGGGCTGCCGGTCCGCGTCGCGGGCGAGGTCAAGGGGTTCGACGCGACGCAGGTGGTGTCGGCGAAGGAGGCGCGGAAACTCGAGCGGAACGTCCTGCTCGGCGTCGCGGCGGGCCGCGAGGCGCTCGACGACGCGCGGTTGAACGGGTTCGACCCGGCCCGGGTCGGGATCGTCTTCGGGTCGGCCATCGGCGGCGTCTCCGGGATCCTCGAGCAGCACGACACGCTGCGCGAGCGCGGCCCGGACCGCATCTCCCCCAACTTCCTCCCGAACGTGCTCGTCGACTCGGTCTCGGGCCAGCTCGCGATCTCCCTCGGCATCACGGGCCCGAACTACGCCGTGGTGTCCGCGTGCGCGACGGGGTCGCACGCCGTCGGGGAGGCCGCCGAGATGATCAAGCGCGGCGTAGCCGACGCCGTCCTCGCAGGCGGGACGGAGGCCTGCATCGTCCCGCTCATCCTCGCCGGGTTCACGGCGATGCGCGGCCTCGCCGCCGAGGACGAGCACCCGCCGCGCGCTTCGCGGCCCTTCGACGCGACGCGCGCCGGGTTCGTGATGGCGGAGGGCGCCGGGGCGCTGCTGCTCGAGGACTGGGAGCACGCGGAGGAGCGCGGCGCCGACATCTACGCCGAGGTGCTCGGGTACGGCGCGTCCAACGACGCCCACCACATGGCGCAGCCCGAGCCCGAAGCGACGGGCGTCGCGACCATGATGCGCGGCGCGCTCGAGCGCGCCGGCGTCGAGCCCGATCGCGTCGGGTACATCAACGCGCACGGAACGTCGACGCCGCTGGGAGACGCAGCCGAGACGAAGGCGATCAAGGACGTCTTCGGCGACCATGCGTACCGGCTCGCGGTGTCGTCGACGAAGTCGATGATGGGACACACCTTCGGCGCCGCCGGCGCCGTCGAGGCGATCATGTGCGCGCTCGCCCTGCGCGACGGGATCCTCCCGCCGACGATCAACTACCGCGAGCCCGACCCGACGTGCGACCTCGACTACGTGCCGAACGAAGCCCGCCGGGCGCAGGTGGACGTCGCCCTCTCGAACGCGATGGGCCTCGGCGGCCACAACGGCTGCGTCCTGCTCGGCCGCGCGCGCTAAGGGGTGTCAGGCACCTTCGAAGGTGCCGACCTGCAGATCCGCGACCGAGCCGAGGACGACGTCGGCGAGGGCGCTCGCGTCGTCGGTCGGCGGAAAGTGCGGGTTCGGGACCGCGACGACGAACATGCCGGCCGCCTTCGCCGACCGGATCCCGTTCTCGGAGTCCTCGACCGCCGCGCACCGCGCCGGGTCGGCGCCGAGCCTCTGCGCAGCCTCCAGGTACACGTCCGGCGCCGGCTTGCCGCTCTGCACCTCCTGCGACGAAACCGCCGTCCGGAAGACGCCGTCGAGGCCTGCCGCGCGGACGACGACGTCGATCAGCTCGGGGTTGGACGAGGATGCGATCGCGAGCGGCCACCGCGTGGCGATGCGGCGGACGGCGTCGACGGCACCGGGGATGAGCGGCGGCGCCTCGCCGTAGCGGTCCAGCATCCGCTGCACGACGGCGGCGTTGATCTCGTCCGCGGTCCCGGGAACGCGAAGCCGCTCGGCCATGTAGCGCGACCACTCGTTCGAGCTCATGCCCATCATGTCGCGCGTCGCCGTGTCGGAGTACGTGCCGCCCGCCTCGCGCGTGTACGTCTCGCGCACCTCGTCCCACACCTGCTCCGAGTCGACGATCACGCCGTCGAGATCGAAGACGACGGCCTGGATCACCCCACCACGCTACAGGGCGTGGTAGGTGCGGTACGCGTAGACGAGCGTCGTCGGAGCCGTACCCTCCTCGACCGACTCGACGCGGCCGACGAAGAACGTATGGTCGCCCGTCACGAGGGTCTCGACCGTGCGTGCGACGAGCCAGCCGGCGGCGCCGGCGATGAGCCGGGGGTCGTCCTCGCGCAGCGCGACGCCGTCCCAGAGGATCAGCGGCGGGACGCCGCTGCGCGCGAAGTGCTGCGCGAGCTCCTCCTGGCCGCCCGAGAGGATCGAGACCCCCCAGGTCTCCGCGTCGCGGAGGAGCTCGTGGATCGAGGCGGAGTGCGCGATCGAGATGCCGACGAGCGGCGGCTCGAGCGACAGCGAGACGAGCGACGAGACGGTGCGTCCGTGCCGGTGGCCGTCGACCTCGGCGACGACGATCGACACGCCGGCCGGCCAGCGCCGGAACAGCGCACGTTGCTCGCCGCCGAGCTCCTCCACGGCGGCGACACTAGCGACCGCCTCAGTTGGCGCGGCACTGCTTGTCGCCGAGCTGGGCAATCTCGCTGTTCGCTATCTGGTCTGCCTGCTTGTCGTACGGCCCCGGCGCGAGCCCCTCCCACATCACGTCGGGTGTGACACCCGGGCCCTCGACGGTGGCGCGGTACTTCGTGCCCTTCCCGGCGGGGTGGCCGGGGTGCGGGTTGACGCTGTAGCAGAACGCACCGGTCCCGGTGTGCGTGAGGAAGCTGTTCTCGCGCTTCCAGCCGGGGCCGTACGCCGAGTCGAACGTGTCGACGTAGACGTTGCGGCCGAAGGAGTCGAGCGGGTTGCCGCCGCTCGTCGCCTTGAAGCCGTAGACCGGGCTGCCGTCGTAGGTGAACGTGCCGAAGAGGTGGTCCCACTGGTGCCATGCCCAGTCGGTCGTGATCGTCAGCACCGGCAGCTCGCCCGTCCAGTGCGATAGGCGAAGCTCCCACGCCGCCTGCGCCGGCGTCGCCGCGACACCGTAGTTCGGAAGCATGCGCTGCCACGCCTGGAGGGCCCAGTACGAGCCGTCGGGCGCCTTGCACGCGCTCACGAACCATGCGAGCTGCGGCCCGTCGTAGGCGCTGCAGACGTTCTTGAACGTCTTCCAGTAGTCGCGGTGGTACTTGCCCCACCCGCCGGCGTAGTCGACCTGGAACGCGACCTGCGGCCGCGAGCGCGTCGGCGCGATCGCGTTCAGCGCGCCCCACGCGAGCACGTGCTTCAGCTTTCCGTCGGCACGGTAGGTGATGAGCGCTTCTCCCTTCGCGTCGACCTCGAGCTTCACACCGGTGGCGTTGCGGTCGATCAGCTGCGACGCGTTCGCCGTCGACGCGAGCACGGCTGCGAGCACGACGACGAGGAGCGGGGAAAGCCGTGACACGAACAGTTCCTCCGGAGGCCGCAGGGACGAGTCTCGAAGCTTTTCGGCAACCCTACGCCCGTGGTCCTCCCTCGTCCGAGGGGACCGACGGGGTACGGTCTCGCGTCGTGAGCCGCCGGGAGCGGATGGAGCTCGCGGGCACCGCGGCGCTCGTCGCGTTCGCGGCTGCGTGCCGTTACGCGTCGCTAGGGCATGTGCTCACGTTCGTGGGCGCGGCCGTCGCGCTCGCGGCGCTGGCTCGGCTCGTAGGGACGGCGACCGAGCAGCTCGGCGCGCGTCTCGGCTCGGGCGGCGCGGGTGTCGTCCAGTCCGCGCTCGGCAACCTGCCCGAGCTCTTCATCGGCATCTTCGCCCTGCGGAAGGGGCTCGTCGGCGTCGTGCAGGCCGCGCTGGTCGGCTCGATCCTCGCGAACAGCATCCTCGTGCTCGGGCTCGCGTTCGTCGTCGGCGGCCTCGCCAACGGGCCGCAGCGCTTCGACTCGTCACGCGCGCGCCTCGTCTCGACGCTGACGATGCTCGCGGCCGCGACCATGGCGATCCCGTCGCTCGCGCACGCGTTTCACACGCCGGCGGCGCCGCACGGGCACGCGTTGTCGATGGTGTGCGCAGGCGTGCTGCTCGCCGTCTTCGTGCTGACGCTGCCCGCGTTCCTGCGGGTCTCCGGCGGCGAGGAGCACGCGCCGGCGCGCTGGAGCGGGGTCACGACCGCGCTCGTGCTCGCCGCGGCCGGGACGGCGGCGGCCTTCACCTCCGACTGGTTCGTCGGCGCGCTCACTCCGGCCATCCACTCGCTGCACATGAGTGAGGACTTCGCCGGCCTCGTCGTCGTCGCGATCGCCGGCAATGCCGTCGAGAACGTCGTCGGCGTGCAGCTCGCCGCACGCAACCGCCCCGAATTCGCGGTCTCGGTAATCGTCAACTCGTCGCTGCAGGTCGCGCTCGCGCTGACGCCCGTCCTGATCTTCGTGTCGCTCCTGTTCACGACGCATCTGACGCTCGTCTTCCCGACGCTGCTCGCGCTCGTGCTCGTGATCTCGGCGGTGCTCGGCGCGCTGGTCGTCAACGACGGCGAGTCGACGTGGCAGGAAGGCGTCGTGCTCGTCGGGTTCTATGTCGTGATCGCGGCCAGCTTCTGGTGGGGGACCTAGCGCGCCACCTTCGCGACCCGCGCGTGCGTCAGCCGCACGAGGTCCCGCGGCGAGAGCTCGATCTGGAGCCCACGCCGGCCCGCGCTGACGAAGATCGTGCTCCATTCGAGCGCGGACTCGTCGACCGTCGTCGGCAGCTTCTTCCGCTGCCCGAGCGGGCTGATGCCGCCGGCCGCGTATCCGGTCGCGCGCTCGGCCCGCGCGCGGTCGGCGAGCATCGCGCGCTTGCCGGCCGCGCGCAGGTCGAGCTGCCTGTCGGCCGGGACGAGGAATGCCGACAGCGTCCCGTCGACGGTCACGAGGAGCGTCTTGAAGAGCTGCTGGGGCGGGCGTCCGAGCGAGGCCGCGACCGCCGCCGCGTAGTCGCCGTCGCCGTGCTCGACCCCGGTGTACTCGTGCAGCCGGAACTCGATGCCGGCGCGCTTCGCCGCCTCGACGGCGGGCGTCACCCTCCGAGCTCCTCCGCGAGCAGGGCGAGCGCGAGCAGCCGCCAGGCGAGGTCGACGTCGGCCGCGAGGAAGAGCGCCGCCTCGCGCACGGCCGGCAGGTCGCGCACGCGGAGCACGAGCGCGTCGATCGCCCGCCCGAGCTGCACGCGCCGTTCGTCCGTGTAGAGGTCGGCCGCCAGCGCCTTCACCGCGCGGTCGTCGACCTCGAGCTCGCGGTGCGGGTCGCCGCCGGCGGCGACGAGCAGCAGCGCGCGCCGCCGCGCGCCGTTCAGCTCGCCCGGGTCGAGGTCGACCGCCCGCCCCGCGAGGTACGCGAGGACGGGCAGCGGGTCGCCGAGGTCACCGGCCTCGGCGCGCGCGAGCACGCCGTCGATCGCGTCGGGCATCTACGCTCCACCCTAGATGGACGACGTCCTGGCGAAGGCCGAGGAGTGGCGGGAGGAAGGCGAGGAGGTCGCGCTCGCCACGGTCGTTGCGACGCGACGCAGCGCTCCGCGCCCGCTCGGGTCGAAGCTCGCCGTCACCCGCTCGGGGCGGCTCTACGGATCCGTCTCGGGCGGATGCGTCGAAGCCGACGTCGCCACGCGCTGCCGCACCGTGCTCGACGGCGAGCTGCCGCACGTCGTCTCGTACGGCATCGCGGACGAGCAGGCGTGGACGGTCGGGCTTCCGTGCGGCGGCGAGATCGACGTCTTCCTCGAGCCGTACCGAGGCGCGCCGCCGATCGAGCGCGGCACGAGCTACGTCGTCGTCGAGGGCGACGACGCCGGGCGCCGCTGGACCGGCGAGGAGCGCGTGCAGACCGGTCTCCGCGGCAGCGTGTTCGCCGAGGCCGTGGCGCCGCCGACGCGCCTCGTCGCGGTCGGCGCCGGCGACATCGCCGAGGCGCTCTGCGCGCTCGCGAAGCCGCTCGGCTGGCAGACCGTCGTCGTCGATCCGCGCGGTGCGCTCGCGACCCGCGAGCGTGTGCCGAGCGCCGACGAGATCGTCGTCGCGTGGCCCGACGAGGTGGAGATCGGCCCGGAGACGGCGCTCGTCTCGCTCGTGCACGACGACCGGATCGACATCCCGGCGCTGAAGGCGGGCGTCGAGCGCCGTGCCTTCTACGTCGGCGCGCTCGGGTCGCGCCGCACGCAGGAGAAGCGGAAGGCGCAGCTCGGCGACCTGGCGGTGTCGGTGCGCGGGCCGGTGGGGCTCGACCTCGGCGGCGAGACGCCCGCCGAGATCGCGCTCGAGATCCTCGCGGAGATCCTCTCGGTGCAGAAGCTAGCCGGCGACGCGGCGGAGGGCGAGCAGCGCGAGCCCGAGCCCGAAATGCAGCCAGTTGTCGGCCCGGTCGGCGGAGAGCCATCCGCCGCCGGTCACGCCGAGCAGCCATAGAAGCAGCGAGAGCACGCCGCCGGCGAGCAGGAACGCGCCGGCGTGCTCGGACCCCGCGACCACGGCGCCGGCGACGCCGACGAGCACGTGGACGACCCCCTGAGCGTTCGACCGGTGCACAAACACGTCGGCGAGCTCTAGGACGCCGAAGCAGAGGAAGGCGGCCGCGCCGACCGCTGCGAACACCTGCGCAGGCGGGGTCTCCAGCCTCACCAACGCAGGACTACCACGGGCTCAGGCCAGCAGCAGGCGCGCGACCACGGAGACCGCGATCCCGAACGCGACCGCCCAGAGGAAGACGACGACGTGCCTGTGGCCCACCACGTCTGGTCCATCGGCGCCGCCGGCCGCCGGCTGAAGCGGCGGGGGTGGGATTCGAACCCACGGGGGGCGTGAACCCCCAGCGACTTTCAAGGCCGCCCCGTTCGACCGCTCCGGCACCCCGCCGCGCGCGTCGGTTGTAACAGACGGGACCTCGGGCGGCCCCGGGCGCGTACAGGAGGTGTGCGCCGCCTCGCCTTCGCCGCCGCTCTCGCCGCCGCCGCCGGAGCCGTCTCGGCGGCCGCCGCCGGCGGGCCGGTCGTGCCGGGGCCCGACACGAGCTGGCCGGGCGTCGCAACGCGCGGCGTGCACTACATGGCGTTCGTCAGGAGCCGCACGACGACGCTGAAGGCTGTGCGGATGCGGGACGCGCAGGTGCTCGCCCGGCGGACGCTGCGCGGCCGGTTCGGGATCCCGGAGCCGGCGTTCGGCGCGGACGGCGGCCTGTCGGCCGACGGCCGGACGCTCGTCGTCGAGCAGCTCGACCGCTCGTCGATCCCGCGGCCAAGCTCGCGGTTCGTCGTCCTCGACACCCGCGGCCTTCGCGTTCGGCGCGCCATCGTCCTCCGCGGCGACTACGCGTACGACGCGCTCTCGCCCGACGGCAGGCTCCTCTACCTGACGCAGCGGTTCGACCAGCTCCGGTACCGCGTGCGCGTGCTCGATCTCGGAACCGGCCTGCTGCGGCGGCGAAGCGTGGCCGACTACCGCGACGGCGGCACCGACATGCGCGGCTGGCCGATCGCCCGCGCAGTGCGCGGCGGCTGGGCGTTCACCCTCTACGTCGGCGGCACGCGCACGTTCGTGCACGCGCTCGACACCGTCCACGCGCGCGCCGTCTGCATCTTCCTGCCGTGGCAGACGGCGGGCACGCTGTACGGCGGGACGCTGACGGTGCGCGGCGGGATGCTGCACGCGAAGCTCACTGAGACGCGCTTCCGCCCGGTCGCGATCGACACGAGGACGCTCCAGGTCGCGCGCTAAGCGGCGCGGCGCCGACCCGGTCGCCGCCGAGCGACGCGGGCGCACCGAACTCGACCAGCGCGTCGGGCACGGACACCGATCCGCGCTCGTCCTGGAAGTTCTCGAGGATGGCGATCAGCGCACGCGCAGTCACGGCCGTGCCGTTCAGCGTGTGCACGTGCTCGAGGCCGCCGTCTCGCCGGAACCTGATCCCGAGCCGCCGCGCCTGGTAGTCGGTCGTGTTCGACGTGGAGGTGATCTCGCGGTAGCGCCCCTGGCCGGGGAACCACGCCTCGATGTCGTACTTCTTCGTCGCCGACGCACCGAGGTCGCCCGCCGCGATGTTGAGCACGCGGTAGGGCAGCCCCAGCTCCTCGACGAGCTCCTCCTCGATCGCGAGCAGCCGGTCGTGCTCGTCGCGCGATGCCTCCGGCTCGCAGAAGACGAACATCTCGACCTTGTCGAACTGGTGCACCCGGAACATCCCTCGCGTGTCCTTCCCGGCGGCGCCGGCTTCGCGGCGAAAGCACGTCGAGAACGCGACGTACCGGCGCGGCAGGCCGTCCAGCTCCTCGCCCGCGTGGAACGCCGCCGCGGGGACCTCCGACGTGCCCGCGAGGTAGAGCTCGTCCTCCGGCACCGCGTAGAAGTCGCCGCGGTCCGACGGGAAGAAGCCCGTGCCGTACATCGCCTCCTCGCGGACCAGCACGGGCGGGAGCATCGGCACGTGACCCTTCTGCCGGATCCGGTCGAGAGCCCAGCGGTACAGGGCGAGCTCGAGCAGCGCGAGGTCGCCGATGCGGTAGACGAAGCGTGAGCCCGACACCTTGGCGCCGCGCTCGATGTCGATCCATCCGTGCAGCGCCGCGAGGTCGAGGTGGTCGCGCGGCGCGAAGTCGAACGCCGGCGGCTCGCCCCAGCGCGCGATCTCCACGGCGTCGTCCTCGGAGTCGCCGTCCGGCGTGTCCTCGGCGGGCGGGTTCGGCACGCGCTCCCACAACGCCTGCAGCCGCGCCTCCGCCTCGCCGAGCTCGGCCTCGAGCGGCTGGAGCCGCTCCTTCACGGCCTTCAGCTCCTCGAGTTGCGCGGGCGTGGGCTTGCCCTTCAACTTCGTCTGCGCGCGCAGCTCCTCGACCTGCGTCTGGAGCGCGCGTTTCGCCGCGTCGGCGGCGAGCAGCTCGTCGAACAGCACGGCGGCGCCCTTGCGCCCCAGCGCGGCACGGTACGCGTCGGCGTCGGCCCGTGCTCGCCGCAGGTCGATCATGGGTCCGAGTCTAGAATCGCTTCGAGCACCTGCGCCACGCCCTCCTCCGCCGCCGGCGGGCACACCCACCGCGCGACGGCCTTCACGCGGTCGTGCGCGTTGCCCATCGCGATCCCGTACGCGGGCCACTCCACCAGCTCGACGTCGTTCTCGCCGTCTCCGAACGCGATCGTCTGCGCCTTCGTGAACCCGAGGTGCTCGGCGAGGAAGTCCATCCCGGCGCCCTTCGTCACCCCGGCCTGCGCGAACTCGAGGAAGTGCGGCAGCGACTTGGAGATGAACGCGCGGTCGCCGAACCGAGCCTTCATACGCGGCTCGAGCTCGTCGAGCACGCTCGGCTCGCCGACGCAGACGAGCTTCGTCGGCGGCTCGGCCAGCCAGTCGAGGAGCGGCCCGACGACGTGGAAGTCGATGCGGTTGAGGCTCGCGTACGCGCGCGCCTCCTGCGTGTCGCTCGCGACGTAGAGCTCGTCGTCGACGTACACGTTGGGCGAGTGCCCCTCGTCGGCGAGCGCCGCGATCAGCTCGCGAGCCAGCTCGAGCGGGATCGGCTCGTGCCGAAGCCAGCGGCCGTCCTCGTCGGCGACGACGGCTCCCTGGTACGCGATCACGGGCGCCGCGATCTCCGCCGGCGCGAGCGCCTGCCGGATCGACTTCACCATGCGGCCGGTGACGACGATCACGCACAGCCCCGCGGCGTCCGCCTGCCGGAGCGCGGCGATCGTCCGCGGGTGCAGGCGCGAATCCTCCCAGACGAGCGTCCGGTCGTAGTCGGTCGCGACGACGGCGACCTCGCGCGGGAAGCTCTCGGGAAGCTCGATCAGCCGTTCGAGTTGCCGCCGGTCGCCTTCACGACGAAGGCCGACACGTCGGCGATTTGCTTGGTCGAGAGGCGCCCCTTGAACGCGGGCATCACGGCGCCGCCGTTCACCACCTGGTGCACGACGATCGAGAGGGCGGGCTTGATGCTGTCCAGGTTCGGCCCGACCGTCCCGTGCGCGTTCGCCTGGGCGAGCGTGTGGCAGCCCGAGCAGCCCGCGGTCTGGAAGACCTGCTTCCCGGCAGTCGAGTCGCCGTGCTTGTAGACCGCCGGAAGCGGCGCCTGCTTCACCTGCGGCACCGTCCCCTGGACCGTCACCGGCAGCGGCGAAACCGTCTTCTCGCCCGGTTTCGAGGTGTCGCAGCCGACTGCGAGCACGAGCAGAACGACGAGCGGGACCAGGCGGCGCACGAGCGCGAGTGTATACGGCAGTTGCGCTGTTGACGCCTGGTTAAGCGCCCGTCTGCGCCCCTGGTGAGGCGCCTACAATTCCTGACATGAAGCGCAGGTCCTACGGCCGCGACGCCGGCCTGACGATGCGGATGCTCCTCACGAGCGGCCTGCTCGGGCTGCTCTACGTCGCCTTCGCCGCGATCCTCATCGCGTACCTGCACGTCGGGATCGTCCCGATGCTCGTGATCGTGATCGGCATCGCGTTCTTCCAGTACTACACGTCGGACAAGCTCGCGCTCGCGGCCGCCGGCGCGCGCGTCGTCTCGCGCGAGGAGGCGCCGCAGCTGCACGACATGGTCGAGCGGCTCTGCGCGATGGCCGACCTTCCGAAGCCGAGGGTCGCGGTCATGGACACGCCGGTGCCGAATGCGTTCGCGACCGGCCGGTCGCCGAAGCACGCGGTCGTGTGCGTCACGACGGGCCTGTGGCAGCGGCTCGAGCCGAAGGAGGTCGAGGGCGTCCTCGCGCACGAGCTGTCGCACATCGCGAACCGCGACGTGCTCGTGATGACGCTCGCGAGCTTCTTCGCGATGCTCGCCGCGATGCTCACCCGCTTCGGGCTCTACTTCGGCATGTGGGGCGGCGGCGGCAACCGGCGGGACAACAATGGCCCGCCGATCTGGCTCGTCGTGTTTCTCGTCTCGATGCTCGTCTACGTGATCAGCTTCATCTTGATCCGGACGATCTCGCGCTACCGCGAGTACGCGGCCGACCGCGGCTCGGCCCTGATCACCGGCGCGCCGGAGTACCTCATGAGCGCGCTCCAGAAGATCTCGTCGCAGATGACGCTGATCCCGAACCGGGATCTCCGCCAGGTTGAGGGCATGAACGCGTTCTTCATCGTGCCCGCGAAGGTCCGCACCGCGGCCGCCGAGCTCTTCATGGACCACCCGCCGCTCGAGAAGCGCCTCGCCGCGCTGGCAGAGATCGCGCGCGAGATGGGCCGCCCGGTCGCGTAGCGCGCGCTGCGCTGAACGCCGTGCAGGTACCAGGTACCTGAACAGGTACCTGGTACCTGCTTCCGACCTGGGTAGGCTGGCGGGGATGGGGCTCAGGGACATCCTCGCCGGTCGCAAGAAGCTCCCTGGGCCGAAGGACGATCGCCTCTTCGCGCTGACGACCGCCGCGGTGACGCTGCAGGTCGAGCTCGGGCTGAAGACCGCCGGCGTCGGTGCGATCACGTTCAAGCCGCAGTCGTCGAGCGAGTTCCGCAGCGCGTTCGACGACGTCGACAAGCTCCTCGACGCGGTCGCGCAGCAGTCGGGCTCGACGGTCGAACGGAAGAGCGACGACTACGGCTACGACTGGATCGTCGTCCACGACCCCGACCTGGAAGACCTCGTGGGTACCGCGCACACACTCGCGGCGGAGCTGACGGCGCAGGGCTTCGGCGAGCAGCTGCTCGCGGCGATCTTCAAGTTCGACGGCGGCGAGCACCCCGTCTACTGGATCTACGGGTTCAAGCGCGGCGCGTTCTGGCCGTTCGTCCCGACGGGGAAGGACGAGCGGGACAACGCCACGGAGCTCGAGCTGAAGGCGAAGCTCGAACACGAGCTGCCGATCGAGCAGGACCTCACGCGGTGGCTCGCGCTCTTCGACGCGCCTCTCTGACGCTGGCGCTTCCGGCGCTCGTCGCCGCCTCGACCGTCCTCCACTGGCTCGCAGGCAGGCGGATCACAGGGCTCTGGATCATGCCGGACGAGGCGATCTACGCCGAGCGCGGGCTCGACCTCTGGCGCCACTTCTCGCTGCCGATCCTGAACGGCAAGGGCGCCGGCTACAGCGTCCTCTACCCGGTCCTCGCGGGCTTCCCTCTCGCGCTCGGCTCGCTCGCACGCGGCTACGCGTCGCTGAAGCTCCTGCAGGCGCTCGTCGTGTCGCTCGCTGCGGTTCCGGTGTTCGCGTACGGGCGAAGGCTGATGCCGAACGGCTACGCGCTCCTCGCCGCCGCGATCACGGTGTCGTCGCCCCTCCTCCTCTACTCGGGCTTCGTGATGACGGAGGTGCTCTACTACCCGCTCGCGGCCTTCGCGGTGCTCGCGGTCGCACGCGCGGTGGAGACGGCGGCGCTGCGCGACCAGGCGGTCGCGCTCGTGCTCGTCGGCGCGGCGGTCGCGACCCGCGTGCAGGCGGTCGTGCTCGTCGGCGTCCTCGCCGGAGGACCGCTGCTGGACGCGCTGATGGCGCGCGACGCGTCGCGCCTGCGCCGCTTCTGGCCGGTCTGGGCGATCCTCGCGCTCGTCGCCCTCTCGGTCGCCGCGGCGCCGGGCGTCTTCGGCGCCTACGCCGGCACCTTCACCGGCGGCTATCCGCTCGGCGCGTCGATCCGCCTCGTCTACTACCACCTCGCGTACATCGTGCTGCTGGTAGCGGTCGCGCCGGCCGCGGCGACCGCGCTGCTCGTCGTCCAAGCGCTGCGGGGCCGCGAGGGCGATCCCGCCGCCCGCGCCCTCCTCGCCGTCACCGCGACGACGGTGCTCCTCGTCGCGCTCCAGGTCGGCGTCTTCGCGGCCCGGTTCGCGCCGCACCTCCTCGGCCGCGACCTGGCCGCGGTGCCGCCCCCACTCTTCGTCGTGTTCGCGCTCTGGCTCGCCCGCGGGACGCCGCGCCCGTACGCCGTCGCGTCCGCCGTCGTGCTCGGCGTGGCCGCGCTCGTCGTCACCGCGCCCTGGAACGACCTGGTCGCGTCGACCGCGCTTCCCGACACGCTTGAGATCGCGCCGTTCCTGTCGCACGCGGGCGAGCAGCCGGCGACGGTGATCGCGTTCGGCGTCGCGCTCGCGCTGCTCCTGTTCCTGTTCGCGCCGCGCCGGATCGCGCTCGTGCTGCCGGCGCTGGTCCTCGCCGCGCTCGCAGCCTCCTGCGTAAGCGCGTCCAACCTGATCGCCTCGAAGGTCCGCTTCGACCAGGCGGCGATGGTCGGAACGCCCCGCGACTGGATCGACCGCGCGACGCGGGAGCCGGTCGCGTACGTCTATGCCGGCGACCCGGCCGCGTCGAACGTGGTGTGGGAGCAGCGGTTCTGGAACCAGCGGATCCGCGACGTGCTGGCGCTGCCGCCGAACGAGGTGCTCGGCCCGCTACCGGCACGCGAGCAGGAGCCGAGGCCCGACGGCCGGCTCGCGATCGGCGAGCGGTACGTCGTCGCGAACGACGACCTCACGTTCGTCGGCACGCCGGTGGCGACGCACGACCGCGGCCCTGACTACCCCGCCTTCACACTCTGGCGCCTGCACGGGCCGCCGCGGATCTCCACCGCGACGACCGGGATCAAGCCGAACGGGGACATCTTCGGCGTCGGCCAGGTGGTGGCGTGGGGCTGCCGCGGCGGGCAGCTGCAGCTGACGCTGATCCCGAAAGCGACCGACGACGTCAGCGTCGACCTCGACGGGCAGCCGGTGCTGCGGGCACACGTCGCCGGCCTCGACTACTGGAACGGTGCGGTCTCCGTGCCGACGGACGGCCCGTCGCAGACGTGCGTCTTCACGATCCACGGCGGGCTCCTCCTCGGATCGACGCGGATCGTGTTCGTCCGCGCCTGATCCCGAGGCTACGACGCCGTCTCGCCCTCGATCTGCTTCGGCGCCTCGCCTTGCCCGAGCTCCGCCTTCATCTTCGCGAGCTCGTCGTCGACCTGCCCGCTCTGCTGGATCTGCCGTAGCTGGCGGTCGATGTCGTCGCCGGAGCCGGTGATCTCGTCGAGCGCGCCCGCGGTCGTCAGCTCGTCGATCGCGTTCGCGCGCGCTTGCATCTGCTGCGTCTTCTCCTTCGCGCGCTCGACCGCGAGCCCGACGTCCTGCATGTGCTCGCCGATCCCGGTCGCCGCCTCGCTGATGCGGACCTGCGCCTCGGCCGCCGAGTACTGCGCCTTGATGACCTCCTTCTGCGTGCGGAAGGCTTCGACCTTCGCCTGCAGCGCCCGCTCGCCCTCGATCAGCTTCTGCTGCTGCGCCTCGAGCTGCTGACCCTGGGTCATGATGTCCTGCAGCTGGGTCTGCACGGCCGCCTTCCGCGTCAGCGCCTCGCGCGCCAGGTCCTCCCGACCCGCCTTGAGCGCGTCCCGAGCCTGGCCGTCGAGCTTGTCGACCTGCTGCTGCATGCTCGTGTACTGCAGCTCGAGGCGCTTCTTCGCAGTGGTGACGTCCGCGATGCCGCGCTTCACGTTCTGCAGCTGCTGCAGCTGCTGCTCGTACGAGTAGTCGAGCGTCTCGTTCGGGTTCTCGGCCCGGTCGAGCGCCTTCGACGCCTTCGCTTTGAAGATGAGCATGAATCGGGACCACAGGCCGGGCATTCGGTTTCTCTCCTCGAGTCGGGTGCCGGTAGCGTAACCGCGCAGTGGACCTGATCGACCCGCGGATCGAGGAGTACGCGGAGCGGCTGTCGGCGCCGCACGAGCCGCTGCTCGCCGAGCTCTCGGCGGAGACGGCCGACGTGCTGGGCGAGACGTCGATGCTGACAGGGCCGGTCGCGGGCAGGTTCCTCGAGCTGCTCGTGTGGTTCGGCCGGCCGCAGCGGGCGCTCGAGATCGGGACGTTCAGCGGGCACTCCGCGCTCGCGATGGCGGCGGGGCTGCCCGAGGGCGGCCGGCTCGACACCTGCGAGGTCGACCCGGAGCGGGCGGCGTTCGCGCAGCGGTACTTCGACCGCTCGCCGCACGGGTCGAGGATCACGCTCCACGTGGGCCCGGCCCTCGAGACGATCCGACGCCTCGAGGGCGAGTTCGACCTCGTCTTCATCGACGCCGACAAGCCCGGGTACGTCGCCTACTACGAGGAGGTCCTGCCGCGGCTCAGCGAGCGTGGCCTGATCGTGGCCGACAACACGCTCGCGGCGGGCCGCGTCGTGGACGGCGAGCGCCCGCCGATCGCGGACTTCAACGAGCACGTCGCCGCCGACCCGCGCACGGTGCAGGTCGTCCTCTCCGTCAGGGACGGCATGACCCTGATCCGCCGCGCCTGAACGCCGTGGCCGACGACGGACACGTCTACGACGCGGTCGTGGTCGGCGCCGGCATCGCCGGCCTGACGGCGGCGTGGAGCCTCCGCGGCCGCGACGTGCTCGTGCTCGAGCGGGAGCAACGGCTGGGCGGGCGGATCCGCTCCGAGCCGCGCCCGCCGTACTGGCTCAACGTCGGCGCGCACGTCTTCAGCGGCCACGGCTCGGCCACCGACCGGCTGTTCGACGAGACGGGCGTCGAGGCCGTGCCCGTGCCCGGGCACCTGGCGGCGATCGAGCTGCGCGGCAAGGTCGTCGCGGGCGGCCGCCCGGAGCTGTTCCCGCTGCGGCTGCCGCTGTCACGGGAGGAGCGGGTGGCGATGACGCTCGCGGGCGCTCGCCTGCGGCTCGCCGTGGCGCGTTACGCGCGGGTCGCGAAGCCGCGGCCCGGCGAGACGCACCTGGAGACGGAGCGCCGCGTGCTGGCCTACGGGGACGACCGGAGCTTCGCCGACTGGCTCGGGCGGGTTCCTCCGGTCGTCGACGCGCTCTTCCGCGCCACGGTCACGCGTTCGACGGCTGAGCCGGAGGAGGTCTCCTTCGGGCACGGCGCCGGGTACTTCGCGCTGGTGTGGAGCTCGGGCGGAGGCCTCTCGTCGAACGTCGTCGGAGGGCCGTCGCGGTTGATCGAGGCACTGGCCGACGAGCTCGCCGGCCGCATCGCCGACGGCACCGAGGTGACGGACGTGGCCGCCGACGGCGAGCTCGTCCGGATCCGCGCGACCGGCCCCGGCGGAGAGCGGGAGCTCCGCGCCCGCCACGCCGTCCTGGCCTGCAAGGCGTTCGAGGCGGCGGCGCTCGTGTCGAGCGGGCTGCCGGCGGAGACGCGGTCGGCGCTCGAGGCGATCCCCTACGGGCCGACGGTCGTGATGGGGATGCTCACCGGCGAGCAGGGCCCCGTGCCGTGGGACGGCATCTACGCGCTGGCCACGCCGATGCGATCGTTCAGCATGCTCTTCAACATGGCGAACGTGCTGCGCCCGCGCAGCGCGGCGCGCGAGCCCGGCGGAAGCCTGATGGTCTACCGCTCGGGCCACGCTGCGCTCGAGCTCTTCGAGCGCAGCGACGCCGAGATCGAGCAGGCCTTCCTCGACGACCTCTACGCGATCTACCCGCAGGCCCGAGGCGCGGTGCGCGAGACGCTCCTCCTGCGCATGCCGCGCATGCTGCCGTACGTGGCGCCGGGGCGCGCGGCGCTGCAGCCGGCGCTGGAGCGGCCGCTCGGCCGCCTCCATCTCGCCGGCGACTACCTCGGCAGCGTGTACACGGAGACCGCCGTTCAGACCGGATTCGCGGCGGCGCGCGCGATCCGGTCGTCGCTCAGGGCCGTCTGAACCCTGTCCGGAACGGACAGTAGGTTTGGCGCCGATGAGGCTGATCGTCGCGCGTTGCGAGGTCACGTACTCGGGGCGGCTCAACGCCTTCCTGCCGGAGTCGACGCGGCTCCTGATGCTGAAGGAGGACGGCTCCGTGCTCGTCCACGCCGACGCGGGAGGCTACAAGCCGCTCAAGTGTGATTTGACGGTATAGCCGCGCAGAAATAGGCTATCCGCGCATGCGCTCGGCGCTGCCGCTCGACATCTACATCCGCGTCTCGCGAGTCGGCAGCCGCGGCGAAAATCTGATTTCGCCAGACGAGCAGGAGCGCGATGCGCGCACGTTCGCACGCTCCCGCGGCCTCGTGATCGGCAAGGTCCTGCCACCGGACCTCGACCAACCCGGTGGGACCTTGGACCGGCCAAACTTGCAAGAAGGGCTGCGGCGCGTCGAGGCCGGAATCAGCGGTGGCTTGATCGTCTCCTACTTGTCGCGTGCCACGCGCGACACACGCCAAGGACTCGACCTGCTCGACCGCGTCACGCGGGCCGGCGGGGCGATCTACGCGCCAAACCTGCCTGATTACACCACGGCCGACGGTCGGATGTTGACGACGATTCAACTCGCGATTGACACCGGCTACCGGGACCGCAAGCGCGAGGAGTTCGAACGGGCGAAGGAAGGCGCTGTCAAGCGCGGCATCCCCGTAAATAACCGCGCGCCGGTCGGGTATCGGAAGGGCAAGGACCGGCGATTGCAGCCACACAAGCGCGTCGCTCCGCTCGTACGCGAAGCCTTCGAAATGCGTGCGCGAGGCGAGGGTCCTTCGGCGATCGGCGACTTCCTGCAAGCTCATGGAGTCCGCACATCGCAGGGCTCGCGGACGTGGTCGAAGCCCGCGATCTACGGGCTGCTGCGAAACCGCGTTTACCTCGGCGAGATCGGCTACGGCCGCGACCGGCGCTATGTGAACGCAAACGCGCATGAGCCGATCGTCGACCTCGCGCTTTGGCAGGCGGCGCAGCACCCGAGCAAGAACGGCCAGCGCAGGCTCGCTCCCGCGCGGGGATCTCGCCCATATCTGTTGTCGGGAATCGCCCGCTGCGCCGGATGCGGCTACAGCTTGCAAGGCACGACGACGGGTCGTGGGAAGCCTGTTTATCGCTGCACGCGCCGTCATGCGTCGGGCGTCTGCCCCGCGCCGGCCTACATACCCGCAGAGGATCTCGAGCACGCCGCTGTCCACGCGTTCTGGGCTCATACGGCGGATCTCGAGGCCGATGGAGCCCACGACACCTGCGGTGAACTCGCCAAGCTTGAACGCGCACTGGATGACGCGCAGCGGGCATACCGGGATTTCTTAACGCCCGAAATGCAGCAAGCGGTGGGCGACACCACGGAATACGCCGCCGCCGCCCAGGCCCGCCGGGAGGCCCGCGACCGCGCGGCTACAGCGCTAGGACACGCGCGCGCTCGGGTTCCCGACACAGCTTCGGCAGAGACGCTGCGGAGTGCCTGGGAGCGCATGACAACGGCCGACCGCCGCGAGTTGCTCGGGCTGCGGTTCGATTGCATCGCCGTGCGCCGTGACCGATCAGCCACCGTCTACCTCCGTGGCACCGCGCCCCCCTCGCTTCCGCGTCGCGGGTTCCGGCGAGAGCCCGCAGTCGTGCCCTTCCCGGACCCGCCAAGCGGTGCCCGGCTGCTCGCGCTGTAGGAAGCGCTCCAGGAACCGCGCCACAGCCTCGTCCGCCTCTTGAGTTGGCGCTCCGACGATCCATATGCAGGTGCGCGGTGTCGTCACCGCGCACCGCCGGGTAGATCAGCCGGGTCGGCGTCGGTTGATCGGGATCGGAAGCGACTGCGCCGCTGCGATCGCGCCTGGCGGCGACGCACCGACGGCCGTCGAGCCAAGGCAGGACGCGTGTGCGGCCGCGACATCGATGGCCGCCGGTAGTTGTGCGGCGTCGAGACGCGCGGCATCGTGATCCGGTCGAGCCGGGCGATCAGTCGAAACGCCCGCTCGGTGACGCGACGGCCGTGCTCGAACTCGGCCTCCTCCTCGGGCGTCGACTCAGCCAGAGCCAGTGGACGCTCGCCGTCGAGGACGGAGAGGAGCCACTCAGTCCCGTCGAGTTCCGTACCCACCGCGGTTCGCCTTGAAGTCGGTCACCAGTTGGAAGTTACCGGGGAGAACAAGCGTTCGCAAGGGTGGGGCAGACCCGGTAAGGTGGATGTCTACGGTTCGCCGCCGTAGGTCACTGCACGTCGTCGATGCCCGCTGTTCGGCGGGCATCGACGTTTTGCAAAGATCGCATCGGCTCGAGGCGCATTGTGGGTGGGCGGCGGCATGTGGCGCGACTACTGCCGCCTGCCAGCGAAGCCTCCTCTAGGGAGTTCTCCCCGGGACGACGTATCACGTCGGGACCGTTCGGACGGGTGGCCGGCGGTGGTGGTGCGCGCGTAGCAACAACGTCTCGCCGATGACGCTCAGGTGGTGGGATGGCAAGGCGCTGCCACTCGAAGTCGTCCTCGAGCTCATACCACCGCTTCCGCTCCCCACGGCTCGAAGCCCTCGTGCGGCGCCCGCGCGAACATCTCAAGGCGTGGCCCGTCGCTGACGGCTCGCACCCGGTCGTAGAAAACGTCCGGCTTCACCGAGTGCCCGACGGCGGCAGCCGAGAAGGACAGGCGCAACCCCTTCTGCAGCAGCGGCGCCGAGCCGCGCGGTCCGAACAGCACATGCTCGGTGTCGTACATCCACGAGAACGGTGTCGGCCCGACGTTCTTCACCCAGGTCAGCACGCACTGGTACTTGACGCCCCACGCCCGCAGCAGATCAAGGCCAGCGGGAAGGTACTTGTGCGTCACCCAGAGGTAGACCTGGCAGTCGTCCCAGCGGCCATCGAGGCGGTCGGCGATCAGCGCCTCGATCTCCTCGACCTGCAGGGTCGGGTAGTCAAGCGCCTGTGTCTGGTTCGGTCGCACCTGCCGCAAGATTTTCTGCACCGGCCACGGCGGATCGATCACGACGCAGCGGTACTGGCCCAACGGCGCGGGCGGCGTCTCAACCGCAGGACGCACCATGCGGCCGTTGTAGAACGCGTCAAAGTGCTCGGCCGTCAGCGCCGACAGATCGACCTGCTGGCCTGGCACAAGCTCGTCGGCTGGAGGGACGAGATCGTCGGCGGCAGCGAGGTTCCAGGCGGCGAGATACTTCGCGACCGTCGTTCGATGGACGCCAGCTCGCTCAGCAAACTCGACCATCGTCAACTTCGCTAAATGTCGGTTTTCGACATTTAGCGGGGGCCGTCCACGACCAGCGTTCTCGCAGCTGCGCGCGACGAGCAGCGCGCCTTCCCAGTTCCGCGTCAGCACGCCGGCGAACGCGTCCGCGTCCGCGAACGCCGCGTCGAACTGGTCGGGTTCGGCGGCCATCTCGTCGATCGACTTGCCGCCGGGCTCGGTCACGTTGTGACTCCGCTGCAAACCCGCACCACAGAACGGCCATGACGTTCACCGACCGTCGCAGCCAGCCGTGTGCTGTCACGGTCGGCGCCTGTCATGCGCCCGCGCCTTCCCGTCGCGCGCGAAGCGCGCGATCGAAATGTCGTGCTAAGTGGTCAGATGGTCGCGGCGGCGCGTGGCTGCGTCTCGTGCCGCGATGCGCGCGCGTGCGAGGACGCCGCGGCGGAGCGGCCACCGGCCGGCGGGCGGGCTCTGGACGCCGGGTCGGGCGGAACAGCACGCGGAGCACGATTCCGCTCTTGCCGGATCCAGGAAGCAGCACGAGATGGCTCCCACGCTTCCCACTACGGTCGGCATCCGCCCGTCGCCGTCTATGACGTTGCGCTCTCACGCCCGCCAACCTAGACGCTCGGGGCGCTTGTGTCGATCGAACGCCGTTCGCTCTTGAACACGTCTACGACGCAGCGCCCGCCCTCGTCGTAGCGATGCCCGCGCGACCGCAGCGACCACGATCGCAAGCAGGCAGGACACTAGTTCCTGCGCAGCACGTAGAGCATCGGAAGCAGCTTCCCGAGCATCTGGTAGGCGAGCCAGTGCAGGTTCGACTCGACATGGCCGTACATCTCTGCACCGACCGAGGCGGTGATCGCGTCGCGTTGCCGGCGCAGCCGCGCCAGCCGCAACAGGTCACGTGACACCGGCTGCGTGCGCTCCTCCGCATGTTCGCGCCACTCCGGCCCGATCGCGTCTTTCATGACGATCTCGAGTCCCGCCCGTCCGAACGCGGCTTCGACGGTCTCCTGGTCGAGGTTGTCCGCGACGATCGTGAGGTTCTGGCCGAGCAGCAGCTCCCGCTCCTTCGGTTCGAGCCGGTCGGTCGCGAACACCGTGTAGACGAGCGCGTGGCCGCCCGGCCGCAACACCCGTGCCACCTCCCCCAGCCCGCCGGCGAGATCCTCGACGAGCTCAATCACGTCGCGGCACCAGACGAGGTCAAACGAGGCGGCCGCGAACGGCCGCGCCTCCATCCGCCCCTCCGCAACCACAACACGCCCCGCCAGCCCCGCGACCTGAAGCCGATCTACACCGCCGTCGACGCCGACAGTGCGCAAGCCGCGCTCGAGGCCTTCGACGAGCGATGGGGCGCGCGTTTCCCCGTGATCACGCAAGCGTGGCTGAACGCCTGGGAGTTCGTGACACCGTTTCTTGCCTTTCCGCCCGAGCTGCGTCGAGTGGTCTATACGACGGATGAAAGAGTCAAGCGTTCGGGGGCGGCCTCCGTCGTAGAATCGGGGTGGGTGCGGGTGACCCCGGACCGAAGAGCGGGGTGTGGGGATGGAAGCCCCGCCGCACAGGTTTGCCGCTTGGCGGCTTCAGAGTTGCTCCCCGGTGGCGGCACCCGCACCCGCATTGGCCGGCTTCTTCGCCTTCCAGTTGGCGACGAGGTGGCGGTAGACGAGTTCGCCTTGCTCGGCGAGCGCGTTCTCGCGAGCGCGGACCTCGCGCAGCGAGTAGGCGGCGGCGGTGCCCTTGCGGCCGCGGCGTGAGGGCATGCCGGCCCGCAGCTCGAGCGCGCGCAGCTTCTTCGCCGTGAGCGAGGGGCGTTGGAAGGCGTAGTCCTCGCCCTTGCTGATCAGCTGCCAGCAGAGCACAGCCAGCTTGCGGGCGGTGGCGACGACTGCGATCTGAAAGCCGCGACGGGCGCGGACGCGCTCGAAGAAGGCGCGCAGCGGTCCCGGCGCCTTCGAGGCGGCAAAGGCGGCCTCGACCAGCATCCCACGGGCATGCGCTCGGCCCTGTTTCGTGATCCGCCCGTGCGAGGCTGGCTGGTTACCTGACTGGCGGACACGCGGGTTGAGACCGAGGTAGCTGACAAGCTTGTCGGGCGAGCGGAAACGACCGAAGTCGCCGACCGCCGCGACGATCGAGAGCGCAACCGTGGCGTCGACGCCTGGGATCGTCATCAGCCGCTGCACCTCCTCGCGAGCGAGCGCGACCCGGGCGAGGTCGGCGTCGATCAGCCGCAGCTCCTCTGCGTGGAAGTCGAGCTGGCGCAGAAGCGCCTCTGCTGAGCGGCGCTCGTCGAGCGGCAGCTCCTGCTCCGCCAACCACCTGCGACCCTTGATGCCGAAGAGATCGGCTGCCGGGCAACGCGGCACCAGGTTGCGATGGAGGATCGCCTGCACCCGGTTCTTCAACCGGGTGCGCTGCCGGACGATGTGCGCCCGCCGCGCGACTTGGCGGCGCAGCGACTGCGTCTCCTCATCAGCGATCCAGACGGAGGGCAGAAAGGCGGCCGCGAGCAGCTGCGCCAACACCTGTGCGTCCACCTTGTCCGTCTTCACCTTCGCTTCGGCGATCGCCCGCGTCTTGCTTGGATTCGACACGACCACCCGACCGACGTGACGCTCCAACAACCGCACGATCGCGTGTGTGTTACAGGTCGCCTCGATCGCCACCTCGTCCGTCTCGCACAAGCTCGCGGCGAACAGGCGAAGCGCTTCTGGCGTCGTCTCGACCCGCCCCGCGAGACGGACGACTCCGTCCTCCCAGATCGCGACCTCCGCGAACTCGCGATGGACGTCGAGGCCGATACAGCGTCGCATGCTCCCTCCTTCCAACAGCAGGCATCGATAGTGGAGAGCAGGCGGGCAAACGACAACTACGGATCCGCGCTCGCAGCGCATCCGGGTGAGTCGCAGGGGCGGCCACCTACTAACACGGGCTCGCAGCCCATCGAGTAACAACGGCCTGCCCGTCCTGCGTTTGCTCCCAGATGCCCCCGTCCCGGACGGTCGCACCGTACTCACCACCCCGGACGCCAAACACAGCCTCGAGACGGTCATGGGTCACGGAAAGCATCCACCGCCTTTCATACGCGATACGAACGCGATCGAGGCGCTCAACCGGCAGCTGCGCAAAGCGATCAAGACCGAAGGACACTTCCCCAACGAGGAGGCCGCCCGCAAGCTCATCTACCTCGCCATCGTCAACGCCGTGCCGGCGTGGACGCGAACGCCCAACTGGACGACAGCGTTGCTCGCGTTCAAGATCCACTTCGGCGACCGACTACCGGAGTAACCCCGCCTACACAGAATTTCGGACGCCCTCGAAGGTGTCAACGGAAACGGGTTACTTCCACTTCGCCTCCAGCGTGGAGGACGTGTGGTCGGCGCTTACGGATCCCGCTCGCCTGGCTGCGTGGTATGGCGAAGTCGACCTGCGCGTCGGCGGCCAGTACCGCGCCCACCTCCACGCCAGTGGCTGGAGCGGCGTCGGGCGCATTGAGGCCTGTCAGCGGCCGCAGCGGCTTCTCGTGACGACCACGATGGACGGTAGCGGCGAATCCGGCCAGCTAGAGGTCACCCTGACCGCAGAGGACGGCCAGACCAGGGTGGTGTGGGAGGAGCGCGGGATGCCCCTCGAGCTGCTCGCCGCCTACGGCGCCGGGATCCAGGTTCACGTCGAAGATCTCCGCTCGTACCTCGCAGGAGGCACTCGCTGCGACGCCAACTCCCGCTGGCAGCGACTCTCGCCTGCCTACGAGCAGTTGGCCGCTGAGCTTCGTTAGGTCCGGAATCGTCGGATGCGCGAGCCGTCGGACGCCCCAGTGTTCCGCGATGACCCCTGAGCGGGCATCCCCCGGTCGTGTGGGACTCGGTCTTCGATCTCCTGTCGGCGTTGCTGTGGGATCCGGTCGCAAAGCGACCGCGCCTCGCGGCGTTGCTGTGGATCATCGCCGTGGTCGTGACGTTCGCCCTGGTCGTTCTGGTCCTCATCGGTCGCTGAGGCTCGGCTGCGCGAGCGTCCTTGACGCCTGATCCGCGCTGGCCGAGAGCGCGCGAGCGTGAACACCGAGATGCGGGCCCGCGAGTGAGTCCGGTGGCGTCTTCTGCCGGTACTCCTCTTCCCTTTGAAGCGAGCGACCGTCCGGCTGCCAGCCGTCGAGCACCTCACCGAAGCGCATTGACACTGCTCACGGTCCTCTAAGCAACTTCTCAGATTGGGTTGCTGATCGTTTAGGCGGCCCGGCGTAGGCTGGGTGGGAGTGATGGGTGGTCAGCAGGTGCCGCGCGGCCGTGTATTGGTCGTCGACGACGACCCGGACGTGCGCGATGCTGTTGAGACGGCATTACAGCTTGAGGGTAATGCGGTGAGGACGGCGGCGGACGGGCTGGAGGCGTTGACGCGCCTGGGCCAGCTCGAATTCGACGCGGTTGTGCTGGATGTGCTGATGCCGAAGCTGGATGGTTTCGAGGTGTGCCGGCGCGTGCGTGCGGCTGGTAATCGGACGCCGATCCTGATCTTGACGGCGCGCGACTCGGAGGAGGACACGATCCGGGGGCTCGACTTGGGCGCCGACGACTACTTGGTGAAGCCGTTTGCGCTGGGCGAGTTGCTCGCCCGCGTGCGTGCGTTGATCCGCCGGAACCTGCCGGCTGGCGAGCACGCGCCGCTGTGGTTTGCCGGTCTCTCGCTCGATCCGGGAACGCATGAGGTGGGGCGTGGACTACGGATGATCGAGCTGACGCGGACGGAGTATGCGTTGCTTGAGCTGTTCCTGCGTAACCCGCGGCAGGTGCTGACGCGCGAGCTGATCATGGATCGGGTCTGGAACTACGACTTCGGCCCGACTTCGAACCCGCTTGAGGTCTATATCAGCTACTTGCGGCGCAAGACGGAGGCGGCGGGGGAGCCGCGCCTGATCCACACAGTTCGCGGTGTCGGGTACGTGCTGAGGGAGCCGTGAGCCTGCGCACGCGTCTCACTGTCGCAAGCGGCGGCGCGGTCTTTATCGCGCTCGCGGTTGCGTCGCTGGTCATCTATTTCAACGTCCGCTCGAAGCTGCACGACCAGGTCGACGTGTCACTGATCCAGACTGCGCAGAACCTTGCGATGAAGTTGTCGGACGTGAGCGGCCCGAAGAGCGGGACGATTCCGCCGGGAAAGCTTCCGGCGGGGAACTACTCGCGGCTTGCGAATCCGAAGCTCCCCCGCGGGTCGCTCCTGGGAACCTTCGGTTCCGGCTATTTCCAGTTGATCCCCAGCGTCGGTCAGGCCCTCAAGAATGGGGCCGCTGCGCCTCCGACGGCGACCTCGCCGAAAGGCGGGCCCGAGCCGGCGAAGAAGGGCCTACCGTTTGAACCTCTTTCGGCACCGAACGGGTTCGTTCCGTTGACCCCGCTCGACATTGCGGTGGCGAACGGCCGCGCGCCGCCCTACTTCCGCGACGCCCGTTACCACGGTGTCGCGATGCGCCTGTATGCGCTACGGCTGTCGCCGACGAGCGACGGCCTCGTTCGGACCGCCCGTGCCTTGACGGAGGCGAACGCGACGATCGGGCGGGTGCGCTGGCTCTTGATCGGGCTCACGCTCGCGGGTGCGCTTGCCGCGGCCTTGCTCGGTCGTCTCGCGGCAGCCGCCGTCCTGCGGCCCGTGCGTAAGCTCGCAGCCACAGTCGGAACGGTGACGGCAACGCGCGACCTGAACACGCGGATCCCGGTCTCCGGTCGCGACGAGATCGCGAGCCTGGCCCGTGACTTCAACGCGATGCTGTCCGCGCTGGACGACTCACAGCGCACACAGCAGCAGCTGATCGCGGACGCCTCTCACGAGCTGCGCACGCCGTTGACCGCCCACCGCGCCAATGTCGAACTGCTCGCACGCGACGACCTTCCGCTCGGCCGTCGACCGCACGTGCTTAGCGCGGCGATCCGCGGGATCGCGGAGCTGTCGACGCTCGTCGACGACCTGATTCAAGCTGCGCGGAACGGCCGCTCGCTCGACGCGCGAGGGCCGGCGAAGCTCGACCAACTCGTATCGGAGGCGGTCGAGCGAGCACGACACCGCGCGCCGTCCATGCGCTTCACCACCTCGTTGGAGCCATACTCGATCGAGGGTGGTGAGCTTCGGCTGTGACCGTGACCCGCCTGATCGCAGCCGCTGCGGCGGTCGCCGTGTTCACGGCAGGCTGCGGCGCGGCAGCGAAACTCGCCACGCGCGCGCCGCACGGATCGGCCAACCAGCGGGCGCTGGTCGTGCTCCGCGAGCTCGCCCGCTGCGTGCGCGCCAACGGCCTGCCGGCGTTCCCGGACCCGATCGTCCAAGACAACGGCGTCCCAAAGTTCCCCGATTCGGCGCCCCGCGTCCCGGCTGCTGCCCAGACGGCCTGCCGTTCGATCGCGGCGCGCATGCCGGCCGACTACACCGCAACGGCGCCCGTGACCGCAAGCGACTTCCAAAAGCTCCTGCGGCTCGCCCGCTGCATCCGCGCCCACGGCGTGGCCGACTGGCCCGACCCGAACCCGCTCGGACAGTTCCCGATCGACCGGCGCCTACAGCAGAACGGCAAACGAATCATGCTGCCCGCGCTGCACGCCTGCGCGCGCCTGAACCCGACCCCGAGCGGCGGCCTCGACCTTGTCCAGGCGCAGTAGCATCACCGTCCTGGCCGTCGCCGCGATCCTCGCGGGATGCGGCAGCACGCGCCACCGTCCCACCACCTCCAGCACCGCGAGCCTCGCCAGCGCGTGGCACCAGGTCGTCGTCTGCGCGCGCGCACATGGGATGCCAGGACTGCAGGACCCCCGGATCGACGAGCGCACCGGCAAGGCGATCTTCCCGGCAGGCCTGAACATCCCTGCGGAGACAGAGCACGCCTGCCAGCACCTCGTCGACCGCCTAGTGCCGAACACAGAAGCCCAGCCGCCCACGCCTGCCCAGATGGCGGCGCTGCTGCGCTTCGCCCGCTGCCTGCGCAGCCACGGGATCGCCGACTGGCCCGACCCACGAGCCGACGGCACCTTCGTCGCCGACGCACGGATCGCGCCACTGCTCAAGTCCGCCTTCCGGTCGCAACTGATGGCCTGCGAGCAGCTCAACCCTGACCCCCATGGGCGTGTCTACTTCAGCCACCCGTAGCGCCGCGGCCGCGACGCTCACGCTCGTGCTGGCGGCCTGCGGCGCCAGCTCACACGCGACGGCACCGCCCACAGCCGCCAACCTGTTCAGTCGGCTCGTCGCCGACTACGTCGCCTACGCGCGCTGTGCGCGGACGCACGGGATGCCGAACCTCCCCGACCCACAGGTCGACCCGGAGGGAAACGACCACTACCCGGCCCTCGACCGCCAGGGATCCTGGCGCTGGCCGCAGAGCGTGCTGACCGGATGCGCCACCGTCTGGGAGCGCGTGCACGCGATCCGCGACCAGTACGACAGCACGCAGCGACGGCCGCCGGAGTCGGCCGCGACGCGGGCGCAGCAGGTCGCGATCGCCCGCTGCATCCGGGCGCACGGCTTCCCCAGCTTCCCCGATCCCGACCCAAGCGGCGGGTACCCGATCGCGTCGCTGCCGCCCGGCTTCGCAAAGCCGAACCTCTCACCGCAAGCCCGGGCCATCCTCGCAGCCTGCGGCAGGCGGAGGTCGGGCTGACGAGGCGGCGCCTCATCCTCGCCGCGGCCGCTGCGGCGCCCGCACTGGCGGTCGCGCTCGCCGCCAGCAACCCGTCGGCGCCCGCAAGCACCGGCATCGTGACGCTCGCAGCCGCCGGGACGGTGCAGGCGCCCAGACAGGTCGCGCTCGACCTCGCGGCGCCCGGCCGCCTCGCGGATGTCGCCGTCGTCCCCGGCCAGACCGTCGCTGCCGGGCAACTGCTCGCCGCGGTCGACCCCACCTCCGCCCTGGTGGCGCTCAGCAGCGCGCGCGCCAACCTGACGGCGGCCGGCGCGCAACTCCTCCAGCTGCGGGCCGGCCCCCCAGCCGCAGCGCGGCGACAAGTGCGCGTCAGCCTCGCCCAGGACCGCCAGGTGCTCGCGACCGCCGCCCAGTCGCTCAGGGACGCGCGCGCCGCCGCCGCGCAGGACACGATCCGCCTCCAGGCGGCCGTCACGCAGGCCGCCGCCCGCGTCGACGCGGACCAAGCTGACCTCGCGAGCGCCCAGGCGACGCTGCAGGCCGACGAGACGACGCTCGGCAGCGACCGCACCAACGCCGCCGCCGCGGCTGGACAGAGCAGCAGCGACCGCACGCAGCTGAGTACCGATCAGGCGCGGCTCCTCGCCGACCAGAAGAAGCAGAACGACGACCAAGCCAGCTCCGCACCCGCGGCGACACTCGCAGCCGACGCCAACGCCGTCCTCGGCGATCAGGCGGCCGTCACCAACGACCAGCAGAAGCTCAGCGACGATGCTTCCGCAGCCGCCAACGCGAATGCTGCCGTCGCTGCCGACGAGTCACGCACGAGCGCAGATCGGCAGACGCTCGCGACCGCTGCGACCCAGCTCGCCGCCGACCAAGACGCCGCCACCAACGCACTCGACGCCCAGGCCGCCGGTGCCGTCAGCGCGCGCCAATCGCTGCACACCGCCGCCGGCACCGTCGCGAGCGCACGGCTCGGCCTAGGCGCCGGCCGGGCCGCCGCCGCGGTCGAACTCGAGCGCCCGCGCAGCGGCACGCTCGCCTCAGAACGCGCCGCCGTCCGCGTCGCCGAGGCAGCGGTCACCTCCGCCGAACAGGCGCTCCGCGCGACACGCCTGACAGCCCCCTTCGGCGGAACCGTCGCCGCCGTCAACGGCGTGCGCGGCCAGCTCACGCCGACACAGAGCGGCCTGCCGCTGATCATGCTCGTCGACCTGCGTCAGCTGACCGTCACGGCCAGCTTCGACGCCGCCGAGGCCGTGCTACTCACGCCAGGCCAACCCGCCACGATCACCGTTCCGGCGCTCGCCGGCCAGACCCTCTCCGGCCGCGTCCTCACCGTCAGCCCGCTCCCCAACGCCGCGGCTCCCCCAACCGCCAGCAGCGCCAGCACCAGATCCGCAGACACGCCAGCTCCGGCGCCCACCGACGCGCCCGCACCCGCGACCTACACCGCAACCATCGCCCTCGACGACGCGCCCGCACATCTCTGGCCAGGAATGCAGGCACAGGTCGCGGTCCGGGTCGCGGCGGAGCTGTCGGCGCGATGACGATCCGCATCAGGGGGCGCGCAGCCGTCACAACCGTGATCGCCCTCGCCCTACTCGCCGTCGCGCTGGCCGCAAGCAGCGCCCTCAGCAGCGGCGGCAGCCACACTGCGGTGCAGGCCGTCCCGACGGCATTCGCGCCGCTGGTGCGCACCGATGTGGTCGAGCGGCAACAGGTCGCAGGTACACTCGATTACGCGGGCAGCTATACGATCACGAACGGCGGCCCCGCTGGCATCGTCACCTGGCTGCCCGCGCCGGGCGCGATCGTACGGCGAGACCGCCCCCTCTTCCGGCTCGCAACGGGCGCAGTGACCCTGCTGTACGGCTCGACGCCCTCCGCGCGCGAACTGACGCTCGGCATCGCGCCCGGCCCCGATGTCCACGAGCTTCAGCTCAACCTGCGGACGCTCGGCTTCGATGCCGACGGCGCACTCCGTGCCAACGGCCGCTTCGACCTCGCGACGCTGGTCGCCGTCGAGCAATGGCAACGCGCACGCGGTACCGCGATCACCGGCGACATCGCGGCCGGAAGCATCGTGTTCCTGCCCGGCCCGATTCGCGTCAACGGGCAGCAAGCCTCACTCGGCCAAGCCGTCCAGGCCGGAGGGCCGGTCCTGACCGCGACCGGCGCCAAACCCGCCGTCCTCGTGCCCCTCGACCCCGGCAGCGTGTCACGCGTCGCGCGCGGCGAACGAGTCCTCGTGACGATGCCCGACGGATCGACGCTCCCCGGACATGTGGAGGCGGTAGGACGCGTCGCGACCACACCGGCCTCCGACAACGCCCAAGCCAGCCAGGGAAACCCCACACCCACGGTCCCGGTAACGGTCAGCCTCCAGCACCCACACACCGCCGGAGGCCTCGACCAGGCGCCTGTTCAGGTCGCGATCACCGAGCAGGAGGTGCGCAACGTACTCGCCGCACCGATCAGCGCCCTGCTCGCACAACCCGGGGGTGGCTACGCGCTCGCCGTCGCTGAAGCGAGGCGCACAACGCGCCTCGTCAGCGTCACCACCGGGCTCTTCGACGATGTCTCCGGCAAGGTTGAGGTGCGAGGCCCCGGCCTCGCGGCCGGAATGCGCGTCCAGGTGCCGGCCGGATGACACCGCCGCTCGTACTCAACGGTGTCTCGAAGGTTTATCCCGGCGAGCCGCCGGTCGAGTCGCTCCGCGATGTCGACGCGACGATCGCCGAAGGCGAGCTCGTCGCCGTCGTCGGCCCCTCCGGCTCCGGCAAGACGACCCTCCTCAACGTCATGGCAGCGCTCGACCGACCAACCAGCGGCAGCGTCCTCATCGCCGGCAACGAAACAACAACCCTCACTGACCGCGAGCTGTCAGGGCTACGCGCCCACCACCTCGGTGTCGTCTTCCAGCAGTTCTTCCTCCTCGACCACCTCACCGCGCTGGACAACGTCGCCACCGGCCTTCTCTACCGCGGCATCCCCGGTGGCGAGCGTCGTACGCGGGCCGCGGCAGCGCTGCACCGCGTCGGCCTCACCCACCGCGTCGCGCACCGGCCGCAGAAACTCTCGGGCGGCGAGCGGCAGCGAGTCGCGATCGCCCGCGCCCTCGTCGGAAACCCATCCATCGTGCTCGCCGACGAGCCGACCGGCAACCTCGACTCCGTCGCCGGCGCCGCGCTGATCGCACTCCTCCAGCAACTCAACGACCAGGGAACCACCCTGGTCGTGATCACGCACAACGACGAGGTCGCCGCGGCAGCCCACCGGCGGATCGCGCTTCGCGACGGCCGCGTCGAAGCCTGATGCCGCAGTCACGCCTTCGCGTCCGCGACCTGCTCGCGCTCGCGACAATCAGCTTCCGCGCGCGCCGCCTGCGCGCCAGCTTGTCGGCCCTCGGGATCGCGATCGGAATCGCCTCAATCGTCGGCATCCTCAGCATCACCCGCTCGAGCGAGGCGAACCTGCTCGCCGAGATCGACCGCCTCGGCACCAACCTCCTCACCGTCGTCAACGGACAAACGATCCAAGGCGCCGAATCGGAGCTGCCGGCAAGCGCGCCCCCGATGATCCGCCTCGTCGACGGCGTCCTCCACGTCGCGCCCACCGCCCAACTCGCCAACGCCGCCGTCTACCGAAGCGACAGGATCCCCGTCTACGAAACCGGCGGCCTCGCCGTCCGCGTCGCCGCCCCCACCCTGCTCACAACCCTCGACGGCCACCTGCTCACCGGCACCTTCCTGAACACCGCAACCGAACGCTACCCCGCCACAGTCCTCGGCTACCAAACGGCCAAGACCCTCGGCATCACGACGATCACACCCTCCACCCGCATCTGGCTCGGCAACCACTGGTTCGCCGTCGTCGGCATCCTCCAACCGCTCCCGCTCGCACCCGAGATCGACCTCTCCGCCCTCGTCGGCGCACCGATCGCAACACGCCTCCTCGGCTACAACGGCCACCCCAGCCGCATCTACGTCCGCACCGCAACCAACCGCGTCACCCAGGTCGCCGACCTACTCGCCCCAACCGCCAACCCCGAAGCACCCGACGAAGTCTCCGTCAGCCGACCCTCCGACGCCCTCGCCGCCCGCATCGCCGTCGCCGGCTCCTCCACCACCCTCTACCTCGCCCTCGGCGCACTCGCCCTCCTCGTCGGCGCAATCGGAATCGCCAACCTCATGGTCATCTCCATCCTCGAACGACGCACCGAAATCGGCCTCCGCCGCGCACTCGGCGCAACCCGACGCCACATCGCCGCCCAATTCCTCACCGAATCCATCCTCCTCGGAAGCCTCGGAGGCACCCTCGGCATCCTCGCCGGACTCGCCGCCACCCTCGCCCTCGCCGCCACCCGCGGCTGGAGCATCGCCATCCCCCCCATCGCGATCTGGGGCAGCCTCGGAGCAGCAACCCTAATCGGCGCCCTCGCCGGAAGCTACCCCGCCACCCGAGCAGCACGCCTCCCACCAACCGACGCCCTACGAACCACCTGACCAACCGCGGACCGCGAGCGCGGGCATCAGCGCAGGAGCTCGCGGCAGGGTGCCAGCGCAGGGGACACCGCGACAGGTTGCCGGCGACGCTGGAGTTCGCGGCGGCGCCCGGCTCAGGGTGTCCCACGTCCCAGCCGCCGTCCGGTTTCAGCCGTCTACTGCCGGTACTCCTCTTCCCCACGCAGCCAGCGAACGTCCGGCTGCCAGCTCTCGAACACGTCCGCGAAGCCGTGCCGCAGCGCAACATCATGCACGTCCCGGAAGAGCGACTGCTTCTCGTCAGCATTACCCTCGAGGACACGCAGCAGGCGCGGCAGGAACGCTTCCGGCTGCCAGCGGTCGTCTGCAAAGGTCGCGCGCGTAGCTCGGAAGCGAGGTACTTGTTGAACGGCCGCACCCGCCACTCGAGCGCGAACAGGGCCGTGAGGAGCGGCGAGAGCGAGTCGGCGGCATCGAGCCGTGTCCCTCACTCGCTCGCCGTCCCGTACTCGCCATGCTCACGCAGCGACGCCAGGGTGCCGTGCGCGACCTCACAGCAGCACCATGCAGGTACGGCCACCGCCGCACGAACTCCTCAACGACACCAGGACGATCCGCCAGCACAACGGCCACGTCGTAGTCGGAGCGCTCGTCGTGCAACCCACACGGCCTGGCTCGTGACCCGAACACGTACAGCCCGAGCACGTCCGGATCGGCCTCCGCGTACGCCAGCAAGGCGCGGAACTCGCCTTCCCGATCGTCCTCCACCACGAGATCATCGCCGGATCCGCCGCTCTCGAGCTTCGGGTCCTCCGCCCCACCCGGCAGGCGTCCTGACCGCTCGCTCCCAGAGCGTCCCAAACGGCCCACAGGCCATTCTGGGCCACCCCGGGCCGCCGGACAGCCAGGGAGTCGTCGGAAACGTCCGGGGGCGTCTGGGCGGATCGAAGCAGCCGCCGCCGCGAAGACGAAACAAGGAGAACGATCGGGCGCCGTACGCGGCGCTCTCCCTTTCAGCTCGCTCCCGGTTCGCGTCGACCTAACGGCCGAACGAGCGAACGAGCCGCCAGCTGCCGACGGCGGCAGCCGCAAACACCGTCAGAGTGGCCGCAGTTACCACCCGCTCACGATCGCGCGGCATCAGCTCACGCGCATGCCCCGAAGGGGTGGCCTCCCGTTTAGACAATCGAACGCAGCATTCGGACGGCGCTTGAACCGCACTGATTTTGGTGTCGGAGATGACGCAGCCGACAAGCTGGCGTTGACCCCCGGCGAGACGACTGCGCCTCCGACCCCCTACCACGAGGCAGATCGCCGGCGGGCCGCGGCGGCGCGGCATCGGCCGCCCGCGTCGGTCGCCGTCAGCGGCGATTTGACGCTGACGGCCGATCCTGCCGACGCGCGTGCGCCGCTGCCCCCTCGGCCTGCTCCGAACAAGGAAGCCGCAAGCCGTACCGGCCGCGGCCCGCCTGCAGTTACTCCGACCGCGTCGATTGTCCCTCGATCGTCTGCGGCTGCTCCTGTCCGCCACCGATGTCGATCCGGCGAGGCTTTGCCTGCTCGGCGACCGGGATCTCAACCGTGAGCACGCCCTGCTGGTAGTCGGCCTTGATCTTGTCGGTGTCGAGGGAGTCACCGACAAGCAGCTGGCGGCGGAACTGTCCCTGCGGGCGCTCGCGCACGATCACCTGATCGTCCTCCTGTCGGTCGTACCGGCGCTCGGCCTCGATCGAGAGGACGTTCCGATCGCACGTCAGCTCGATCGAGCCCGGGTCGACCCCGGGGAGGTCGAGATGGATGAAGAAGCGATCGCCACGCCGGTAGGCGTCCATCGGAAAGCTCCGTGCCCCGCCCCCACCGGCCTGGCTCCCTGCGAGCTGCTCGGCGAGCCGGTCGAGTTCGCGGAACGGGTCGTAGCGCAAGATCGACATCGTTGCCTCCTCGCAGAACGTCTTTCCGCCCGCGGTACTACCCGCCGCCGGCGATCACGCAACGCGGCGCGACGCGCGCCAGCCGCGGACAACCCGCCCCACAGCCGGTCGAAAGCAAGAGCGCCTTCCCCACTCACCCAGACGCCGATCTGGGGCCGCCCCAGCCGCCCGGACGGCCACGGAGTCGCCGGAAACACCCGGGAGCGTCTGGGCGGATCGGCCGAGCCGGGAGATTGGGGGATGCTGCGCGCCGGCAGGGACGAGGACGCGGCCGCGAGGGCACGAAGGCCTATTCGCCGCTCGTCTCCGTCGCGGCGTGCCGCTGCGGGCTTGACGCTGATCCGTGCCCCGAACCGCGTGCGGGACCCGGCTGATCGCGCGTCGGCTGATGCATCGATTCTCGGGTGCGGGGGTAGGCGGTCGTCAGCGGGCAGTGACGGCGGCGTGTCACCCGAGCGAGGAGGCCGAGATGGCGGGGAAGTTCGTCCTGAAGAAAGGAACCAGCGGCAAGTTCCACTTCAACCTGCTTGCCAGCAACGGACAGGTGATCGCAACCAGCGAGTCGTACGAGTCCAAGGCCGCAGCGCTCAACGGGATCGAGTCCGTCAAGACGAACGCGCCCAACGCGTCGGTCGACGACCAGACATAGATCGCCTGCCACGGCGGCCGCCCGGTCGGACGGGGAGCCGGATCGCCCTTGGCTTCTCGTTGCGCGGGAAGCGTCTGGGCGCGGCAGTAGCCTCTCCTGATGACGCACGACCGGCCGGCACCGCAGACGGCCTTCGCTCGAGCGGCCGAGATCCTGCGGGCGATCCTCGCCGCGTTGCCGGGGACGCGACAGGGCGACGCCTCCTACTTGCGCGGCTACGCGGACGGTCTGGAGCGCCGCCGCCGGCCACCGGAGGTCGAACCGCCGAGGGAGCGGCCGTAGGAGGCGGCGCAGAGCCGAGCGGACAGCGTTCGCTGTAAAGCAGTCGTAACTGCTAAACTGCGCGGGTGGGTTTGAGCGCGTACACCCGCGTCTCGACCGCCGGCCAGGCAGCCTCAGGACTGGGGATCGAGGCGCAGAAAAAAGCGATCCTCGACTACGCCGCCAGCCAGCAGCTCGAGATCGCCACCTGGCACGAAGACGCCGGACGCTCCGGCGCCTCCCTGCGCGGCCGCAGCGGCCTCGCCGCCGCCCTCGCCGAGATCAAAGGCGGCCGCTCCGACGGGCTGATCGTCGCCAAGATCGACCGGCTCGGCCGCTCCACCCACGACGTGTCTGGCATCGTCGAACGCGCCTGGCGGGAGAAGTGGCGGGTGATCGCCGTCGACGTGGGCTTCGACACCGCCACCCCGACCGGCGAAATGGTCGCCACCGCCCTGATGATGGCCGCGCGCTTCGAGTGGCACCGCATCTCCGAACGGCAACGCGAGAAACACGACGCACTCCGCCGCGCCCAGCGGCCGCGCGGACGCCCGAGCGCACCGCGCGAGCTCGCCGATCGCCTGCTCAAGCTGCGCGAGCAAGGAAAGACGCTCGCCGAACTGGCCGACCTGCTCAACAGCGAAGGCACCCCCACCCCGCAAGGCGGCCGCCGCTGGGAACGCGCCAGCGTCCGCAGCGTCCTCCTCACACGCCAACGCGAACTGGAAGCACTAACACAGTGACACGCAAAGACCGATCGGCAGACGCTGCCTGCAACCCACTCGCCGCTCTGCCCACCATCCCCGACTACGCGTATCCGCCGTACGCGCAGACAGCCGAGCAGCGTGAGCGCTGGCGGCTGGCGCTCGGGATCGCGACCGAGATCAGCCGCCAGCACGAGGGCGGCTGGCCGAACCAGATGATGGTCTGGCACCTGACGCGGGCCGCGTACTTCTCGGAGATCCCGACGGGGTCGCCGGGGGACGAGCCACCAGGCCGGTCGGGAGAGGGAGAGACTGCGGCTCGACCGGCCGAGCGCGAGTAGAAGGTCGCGCCTGGGCGCGCGGCGAACCAGGCTGGTCGCGACGCACGGAGTAGGGGCTTCGCGGCGGCTGCCGGTCGAGCTGCGACAGCGGCATCCGCTGACAGCTTCCGCCGCTGCCGCCGCATACCCCGCACATCGTCCAGTCGCCCCTACTTGCCGTGATCGCCGGCGTCAGGAACCCGTTCCCGCCGCAGACCACGCACGGGCGAAACACCTCGACTTCGCGCTCCGCGGGCACGGCTTCGACCCTAGCGGGGGTCGCGGCGGGCGCCACGACCGAGCTTCCCCCCGCCCGATCAGCGAGCCGGTGCAGCACAACGAGCGCCGGCAAAAGCTGGCGGCACAACGACGACCGCCACCCCCACCCCTTGCGGGCCTAGAACGCCCGTCTCGGCGTCGCTGCAGACTCCTCGTAACGGTGGCGTAGACGGGACCCAGGTCTGCGAAGCGGATAGCGCCTCGGCTACACGCCTGCCTAGTAGTTCAGCTTCGAGGCAGGCGTGAAGGCGACTAAGGCGATCAGGATGCCAAAAAGGCGAGCAGTCCGACAGCCGCTCCGCCGAACCGGGTTGCGACCCTTCCGCTTGAAGATCTCGAGGCATGCGAGCACCGAAACGGTCTCCGTGAACAAGAAGATCAGCCGAGAGCGGGCTGCACTCTCGATTCGCATTCCGCCGTCAGGCTTATGGACCCCGGCCAGCGTCTGCGAGACGCAGGCCCAGTTGCGGACTCCTCCTCAGCTCCTCCAGGCCTGCGACTGCTGTTTCCTCATCGTCGCTTCACGTGTAACGGCGGCGGTGGCGGTGAGGACCGGCCGATAGGCGGGCTCGTCAAAGGGGGAACAGATGTATGTGCTTCGCCGAGCAGCTGCGCTCCTGGTGATTGCGTTCGCCGTCCTCGCGGTTGTCGCAGTCGCAGCGAACGCCGAGCATGGCAAAGGTGACCGGCATGCGGCGCACTCGGATTCAGCGAAGGGTGGAAGCGGAGAGAAGGCGCAGAGCGACCAGCTGCCGGTGGATGCGATCCAGACTGCTCTGCAGGCAAAGGGGAGCCTGATCGACGGCGTCATGAACGTCGAGCTCGACCGTACTGACATCGGAACAGTCATGCTCGATTCGCCTGCCGGCAGCGTCCCCGCGAAACCCGCCTGGGAGATCAACGGCACCGTGACGTTCCAGCCGCTTGGCAACGGTCAGGCGTTCTTGAACGGTGACCTCGCCCTGAAGCCCGGGGAGCTCGACCCGTTCATCCACGCCCTGCTCGCCAACCATCTCGTCTTCCAGGCCGAACACCAGCACATGTACGACTTCAACCCGATCGTCTGGTTCGTGCACTTCCGCGGGACGGGCGATCCGGTCACGCTCGCCACCGAAGTCCACAACGCGCTGGAAGCAACCTCGACGCCGCTCCCGCAGGAGCCGCCGTCCAACCCGACCACACCCCTCGATCCGGGCAAGCTCAAGAGCATCCTGCACGGCTTCAACGCCTCCGTCGGCTCGGACGGAGTCGTCACCGTTCTGGTCGCACGGAAGAACCCGATCACGATCGACGGCGTACACGCGAGCCAGGCCGCGAACATCGCCACCAACATCGCCTTCGAACCACTGAACGCCAGCGGCAGCGACACCGCAGTGATGCCGGACTTCGGCATGACCGCCGAAGAGATCAACCCGGTCGTCTCGACCATGCAAGCGATGGGCTGGGACATCGGCTGCCTCTACAACCAAGAAACCGCCGAACAGCCGCAACTGTTCTTCTCACACGAGTTCAAGCACGGCGACCCCTACCAGCTCGCCCGGGAGATCCGCCAAGCACTCGACCACATGAACGTCCACTAAGAACCAGTCGCACAGGCAAGGGCAGGAGACGAAGCAATGTCGTCTCCTGCCCTTGCGAGCGTGAACGCGGACAAGCGACGGCGGCCATCGAACCGCCGTTCTCAGGCCCTCAAGCGGCACTCGGAAGCACTCGCGCAGCGGACGGGCGCTGACCGCGAAGCGCCTGCCAGCGTGTCGGCGGCCCGTAAGGGCTAAAGAAACGAGCGTACGCTCCGATCAACTGGGAGTGGGGTCACTGGTGAGCATCCTGGCCGGGGCAGCGATCGCCCTCGGCGTCGGACTGGTCTTCTGGCTGGTGTTCTCGACCTCGGACGCGCTCTTGCACTACGAGCGGCGCACGCCGAGGCGGCAGCGGCGCTAAGCGAGAGACGGCGCCTCGGCTGGTCGCGCCTCGAGCCCGAGGACGGCTGCAGGACGCCGACCCACGCGACGCGCCGCCAACAGACAGACAGCTTGCTTGAGGAACAAGACGCCACCCCCGGTTCGGGCATTGAAGGCGCGACTTCGAGGGTCAGCTCGGCCCCCGCACCTGTTGCAGCGGCCCTGCCGTTTCTTCCAGGATGGGGTCGAGGCAGCAGCGGGCGGGCCGGCTGGCGCTGCCGGCGGCACCGGCTTCGGTCTCGGCAGCACGCGCCTTCCTTGCGGCGGCGCTGGCAAGCGAGGGAGTCGAAGGCGAGGATCTGTTCGAGGCGCTTCTGGTGCTGAGCGAGCTGACCACGAACGCGATCGTCCACGGCAGCCGGCAGGAACACGACGATGAGGAGGTCGAGGTGGCGTATGCGCTCGAGGGCGCCAAGCTGAGCATCTGCGTGCGCGACGCCGCCCACGGCCGCTCAGCACCGGTGGCGCTGACCGCTGACCAGGAACGAGCCTCGGGACGCGGTCTGCAGATCGTCGACTGGCTGGCCGACTGGACGGAGCAGATCAGCGACGGCCGTCGCGAAGTACAGGCGCAGCTCGAGCTCCGCCCGCGCGATATCGCGAGCGAAGCGACGGAGCGTTCGCCACTCTGCCGGTAAGCACTGCCGCCGAGCGGTTCGCAGAGCGCTCACGCGCAACCGACAGGCTGTGGCGGCGTCAACGCCTGGGCTGATCTGAGCGCAGATCCGCCTGCTCGACCTGCAGATGAGTCTCCGCGTACTTCTCCACGATCAGATACTGCCGGTGCCGCTCGACGACCGTCTCGATCTCCAGGATCTCATGGCCTGGGAGGACCGCGAAGCGGCGCGGGTTCCGCCGAAGCAACTCGTACTCCTCAACGGACAGATGGAGCACCTGATGGCAGTCCTCATTGGCGCACTCACAGACCAAGTCGAGCTCGCCAGGCCAGGAATCCGTCAGCTCCGCGATCCGCTCGTTGACCCGGCGAAACAGGATCTCGTTCTCGGCCAGCCTCTGCTCACGCGACGACACGCGGGACTGCTGTACCCGACCCGGCTCCCGCCAACCTCGCCCACAACGAGGCCTGAATGTCAGTCCGGAAGCCCGACGGCCGCCTCGCGGCCCGGCAGCGGACGGGGGTGCGCGCAGACACCGGCATTTTCATGACCCGCCAGCATCAGAAGCCGTCCCGTACGGATGGACGTGTGGTTCTTCGGCTGCTGGGGATTCGTCAGCCGGCTCCTGATCTGGCTGGGCGGGATGGGTGAGAGTGGTGGCGGCGGCCGCAATCTCGACGGGATGTCGAATCCGTACGTCGGACGGGCGGGTCACCGCCACCGGCCGCTCATCGGCAGGTACATGGCAAGGCTTGAGGCTCTGACTGCGTCCGCAGCGGGGTGTTCGTTTCGAGCGGCCGGAGCGGGATGACACGCCAGCCTTGCCGTAGAGGTGCCTGAGCGGCCTGCGGCTAGGTGGCCGGCGGTGTCGGTGGGTCTACGCCATGGCTGGCGTGGTAGAGGAGCAGCCAGAGAGCGCGCTCCGCGCGGATGGTCTCTCGGAGCAGTTGCTCGTCATCAAACGGTCTTGTGGTGCCGAGCAACCGGGCTGCGAAGGCAATCAGCTCCTCGTCGGTTGGCTCCTCCATGATCCGAGCGTACGACGGCTGACACCGATGACCAAGATTCTGCTGGCGGATCGTCAGCCGAGCCGCGCGATCGCGTCGTTCAGCGCGCGGATCTCCCGCTCCGCACACTCTCCGATCCGGTCCAGGTCACTCGCAATGTCCGTCTCGAGCACATGGGCGGCCCCGTCCAACGCCGGCCGGGTCTCCCGCGCAGCCGCCAGCAGCAACAGCAGCAGGCTCCGCGCCTTCCGCAACTCCGCCAGTTCTCTCTCGCGATCCGGCACTCCTACCCGCCCCCCGCTTCGGAAACGCTGCGCTGCAGTAGCCGGGTACGGATCATGCCAGGCAGATGAGGCGACCTCGTTCCCGGGTCGGCTCGCGCCCGGATCCTGGCCGACTTGCCTGCCGGCGCGGCCGGCCCGAGCGCCCCCGCCGCCAGCGTGCAAGGAGAGATTCGACCCGTCGACACCCGCCGACTACCGCGATTGACGTGGAGCAGCTTGCGGCCGTCGGCGACCGCCCGGCAATCCCAGATCGCCACCTCCGCGAACTCGCGGTGCACATCAAGGCCGATGCAGCGTCGCATCACGTCTCTCCTTCCTCAACTCGAAGGTGTGGAGAGCAGGCGGGCACAACGACACCTACGGATTCGCGCTCGCAGCGCATCCGGGCAAGTCGCAGGGGCGGCCAAGTAACAAACACGGGCTCGAAGCCCATCGAACAAGAACGGCCTGCCCGGCCTGCGTTGCTCCCAGATGCCCCCGTCCCGGACGGTCGCACCGTACTCACCAACCCGGACGCCAACGGAGCGTCGAGGCGGTCAAGGGTCGCGGCGGGCATCCGCCGCCTTTCATACGGGATACGAACCCACTCGAACGGCTCAACCGCGAGATCGGCCGGCGCACCGATGTCGTCGGCATCTTCCCCGACGACGCCTCCCTGATCCGACTCGCGACCAGCCTCATCATCGAACAGAACGACGAGTGGCTCGTCGGCCGCCGCTACCTCTCACTCGACTCGCTCGCGCCGCTCCTCGAGGAGCGGCGCGAAGAAGACGTCGACGAGGAGGTGCTCGAACTCACCGCGGCCTGAGCAGCCGACGATCAAGCCGACGAGTTACACCACGTCCTGGGACTTGACTCCGGCGTGGTCGCCTTCCTGCGTCCGTAGCTCGACCGCACCGGGTGCCTCCGTTGTTCCTCGGTCGGGGCCGGACGGCTGGGGCGAGTTTAGTTGGCTGCGTGTTCGGCTAGGCAGGTTTATGCCGAGGCGGTCTCCTCGAGTCCCCTCCAACCAGCCCGGCAGCGCCTTCTCGGGGGCGCCCGCGGTCTCCTCCCCGGCGTCCTGTGAGCCGCCGAAGGGGGAGGTTGTTGTGTACACGGAGTCAGACCTCGACGCGCAGCGGCAGCGCGCGGCGCGGAGCCAGTCGATGTTCCGCAGGGCAAACGAGCGGATCGATCAACTCAACAGCGAGTTCGGCAATGCCGACGAGACGCGCCGCTATGTCTGTGAGTGCGCGAACACTTCCTGCGGGGAGCTCATCCTGGTTCCGCACGACGAGTACCTGCGCATCCGCCGCCATCCGAACGAGTTCCTCGTCGCTCCCGGGCACGAGCTGCCGCATGTCGAGGAGGTCGTGGAGCGGACGGCTCGCTGGATCGTCGTCCGAAAACTCGGCCTCGGAGCGGCGGTTGCCGAAGAACTCGCCGCGGCATCGTAGGAGCGCGAGCACATCCTCCGTCGCCAGCGTAAGCCGTTCGTAAGCCCTGCGCGGCGGGGGTGCGGAACCCAACCCGGCGACCTCGCCCTCCGCTCTATCCGCTGAGCTACAAAGGCGCCGCGCGTGTCGGCCGATCGTGCGAATGGGGTCGGATCCTGCGGAGTCTCCCCTGATCGAGCGGCTGGCCGCGTCGTCTTCGGGGATCCACGAGCTGCGATCTAGCGCCGCGCGAAATCCGGGATGTAAATCGTGCCGCACCGGCGAGGTTCGCGAACCTGGATTTCAATGTCCGAACCGAGCTAACGCGACGTTCCGAGATGACCGCAACCGGCACCCCGTTCGACCACGCCGCCCCCGGGCGGAGTGTCAGGTTCGGGTGTGGGTGCGGATGAAGCGCAGGATGGCGTTGCGGATGGTGGTGGTGCCGTTGCTGGAGACGAAGTCCACGCCGTGGGCCGAGCCTGGGACGAGCAGCAGGCGCTTGCCGGGGCTTGGGCTTGCCCGGTAGAGCAGGCGGGTGTCTTTCCCGTACTGGGTCAGCGGGTCGTCGCTGGCCCCGATCTGGAAGATCGGGCTGCGCAGCCGCTGAGCGTCGGCGGGGAACGGGTAGCTGGTCACCTCGGGCACCGCCGACAGGCTGACGACGGCGCTTGGTTGTGGGTGCAGGTGGACGCCCGCGTCGATCACGACCGCGCCGCCGATCGAGGCGCCGATCAGAACGAGCCGACGGCCACCGTGCGCACGGAGGTAGCGTGCGGCCGCATGGACCTCCGCGCTGTCGTCGCCGTTGCCGTAGTCGAAGGCGAGCACCTGCATCCCGTGGTCGGCCAGGTAGGAGGGCAGCGGCAGCCACTCGCACACTGAGTTGTCCGTCTGGTTAGCCAGCACAACCCCGACGGGCCCGCTGCCGACGACGGCGGCCGCCAACCGCTCCCGTCCAGCGGCGAAGCGCACCAGCCGGGTCGTCCGGCTGGCCGACAGGCAGCCATCAAGCGACGGCGGTGACCCCGCCCCTGCGGTGGCGCCAAGCGCCAACACCATCCCAGCGGCAACCACGAACGCCGTCGCGCCCCCAGCAGCCCGCGACCTCACCGCAGCACCGCCATCGGTCGCAGATGGTGTACCCCAGCCGAGCCTGATTGCCGAGCGCATGCTCTCTTCGACGGCGACAGCGCGCCGTAGTTGGTTAAGGCGCATCGGCAGCCATCGCCGATCGGGAGCGCGAGCCGTCTCGATGAGGCAGAAGCGGCGACCGGGAGCAAGATCGAAGCGGCGTTTGCAAGGCGGCGGAGGCGATCAGCAGCAGCATCAGTAGCAGTGATCGGCGCGGAGTCGTCTCGGGGGAGCGGGCGACTACTGGAACTTCTCAACCACCTGATAGAGGCCGTGATCCTCGACCACGGTCTCAACGTGCGGGTCGTCGTGCCCGGCGCACACCATGAAGCCGTCGCTCTCACGCACCCTTCTGTAGGCGTCGAGCGGGAGGTGATCAACTCGATGCAGTTCGTCGCGGAGCACTCGCACAGGAACGGCACTGGATCGACGTGGTGTTGCTCAGCCGCGTCCCGGATCTGCTCTCCGCGAGTCTGACCAGCGAATCGGTCGACCCGGAAGGAGGGGCACGGGCGGGAGCGGTGGCGCTTCTCGCACGTTTCTGGGCACGGCCACGCTGCGGTTCACCCGGAACCGACCAGCCGATCACGGGCTCGATCGCCAACGCGCCCTCCGTCGCGGTTGCCGCGGGCCCCCCGCTGCGTAGGTCCCCGGCGACTCCCGTACGCCGAAAGCTTTGCAGGATCAGCCGAGCTTCCAATAGATCCGCCGTAACGGCAGCGTAAATCACGCCATCAGCGGCGTTGCGCGCGCAAGCGAAGCGACCGATCGTGCGTCTAAGGCACCACCCGCACAGCCGAGGGGGGAGAACATGGCCGCCGTCGAGCCAGCAGCCGAGGAGCTGTTCGTCGGCCTAGAGGACGCCAAAACCCGTATGCCGAAGCGGTGGGTGGAGCTCCGGCAGCGCGTCGAAGACACAGCGGTGATCGCGTTCATCGTCGCAGTGCAGCTCGCCTGGATCGCAGCGTTCGCGTACGCCGCCTACAGGTTCATCTTCTAGCAGCCCGCCAACTAGACGGGCGGCCGGCACCCCTGGCAGCGCACCGTCGCGCCAGACCAGGCTTTGTCGGCACGGGCCTGTGCGGAGTTGCCGAGCCTAAAGTGGGTCAGGCGAGCCAGGGTTTGAGGAAGGTGGTGATTGCGCGTGATCCATGGCAGATGTCGAGGCGCGCTCGAACCTTGCGGTCCTCGACGACGATCAGCGTCGGGGCGACCTCGACCCGGAAGCGCTCGAACAGGTCGGGGTTGCGCTCTTGAAGGATGGTGCGAAGCTCGAACGCCTCCTGATTTCTCCGAGGGGCGAGTAAGGCGGCGAGGTTGCGCTCTGCCCTGCGGCTGAGCCCTGAGCTGTGGGAGTGGAAGAACAGCAGCTGCGGCTTCAATAGTGCCTCTCGCGCAACGATTCGGGATCCGCCCGCGGCTCCCTTCCGACGGCTGGACTTGTCGAGGGCGCTGGTGGCCGCGGAGTTAGCTGGCAGGCCGGGGTGGGTACTGCTCTGGCTTCTGATGGCTGTGGCGACCCAGGGCACCGCCTCCAACTACCTGCAGCGGGCACCGAGCCCGAGCGGGCTCGCCGAGGTGCTCGACCTGATCCTGGACAAGGGGCTGGTGATCGACGCCTATGTACGGGTGGCGGTGATCGGGATCGAGTTGGTCACGATCGACGCCCGGATCGTGATCGCGAGCGTGGATACCTACCTGCGCTTCGCCGAGGCAGTCAACCGGCTCGATCTGAACGAGACAGAGATGGCCGGTATCGACGCGCTCCGCGACGGCGGCAAGGCGACGGAGAAGAAGACAAAGGGCGCGATCGAAGGCGTGAAAGACAAAGCGACCGCGTGAATCCAGCCCGCGGCTGTTCAAGAGCTGAGCAGCGGATGAAGCGCCCCGTAAGGCGACCTACGCGACCGAAGCGGTTACGAGCCGGCTCGCAGGCCGCCGGCGGTCACGGCTGCAGGCGCTGCTGGTTGCGGCGCTGGCGGGCGGGACGGCGGCGACGGTCGCATACCGCTGGCTGCGAAGCGGCGAGCGCGTGTCGACTGACGACGAGTAGTCGCAGCGGCACCCAAATTCCAAGGCGACGAGGAGAGTGCGATGGCAGATGAACCGAACGCTGAGGGTGGCGGTCCAGGTGGTGGTCACGGGGTCGCCGGCGCGGTCGCGCGGGCGGTGACGGCGGCGGCCGCCGCGGGCGCGGCCAGCTACGGCGTCCGCCGCGTGGTGGAGCGACGACAGCACGACCAGAACGGCGGCGTGGAGGACGAGTCGCGCCGGGGAGGCGGCGAGCAGGAGAAGTCGGGCCGCGGTGCTGGTCTGCTCGCGAAAAAGGACGACCTGGCTGAGACGCTTTCGGCGAAGGCCGCGGGGGTCAAGGAAAAGGCGAAGGAGCTACGCCCAGGGCAGAACAAATCGCCGGTGTCCTGGGAGTCCGCGAGCGAGCACTTGCTTCCGGTCGCGCGAGAAGCAGCCGCCGCACTTGGAAAGAAGGCGGCCGAGAAGGCACCCGAGGTTGTGCGGACGGAACTCATCCCGAAGTTCATCGAGGGTTTTACGAAAGCCAGCTAGTAGGACTTTGTTAGCTCGGTAGAGGGTCCGCTTCGGCTGCGCCGAAGGGTGTCCGTGTTGGCGGTCATCGTTGGAGGAGGTGCGGGTGGAAGCGGCGGTTGCAGTCGAGGTGCCGGCGGCCGGTCTGCGTGGTCGGCTGGTCGGGTTTGTGGAGGTGGTGACGCGTCCGCTGTC